>ERZ772960.2660-NODE-2660-length-12738-cov-8.704723_pt1 | contig 12738 bp, 10 predicted proteins | sample MGYA00580678_ERZ772960 | MGnify/ENA primary metagenome ERZ772960 (study PRJEB29015, sample SAMEA2737930) | human oral metagenome | biome: human oral; feature: human-associated habitat; material: dental | place: China | collected 2059 ... | reverse complement strand
TGAGTAGCGACCTCAACTTCGACAACCGACTGGCTCGTTGCATTGGCGTTGACATTCGTTATGTGCTCTACATGATCGACAAATGGGGCCATGCAGACCACCTCATCAAGGAAATTGGCGCAAAATAACAGTCTCGTTTCCACATCATTCGAATGTGGAAACACAACACAATGGCGCTGCCCATTCAGCAACGAGACATGCCTGAAGCGCCATTCTCACAAGAAACGGAATATGTGTTAATATCCGTCAAGCTTCTTTACAAATGCCTTTATAAAACTCGCGTATTTGAAACGAACTCTGTCTTCGTTCCAAATACGCGTTGTTTTTTACGGTTTTGCAAAGCGTTGACAGTCAAACTGTTACATAGTTAAAACCAAATTACGATGAATCATCACGCTGAAAAGCGTTGCAATTTGCGTCAGATGACCGCATAACTTGCTTCATTCTACGATGCCATCTGATGCAGATAGCAACGTGATTAGCGTCAGATTACAGCGCAAAATAGCAGAAGCGAGGGCATCGAAGCCATAAAATGGCTTCGCGAAAGCAGAGAAACGGCACTGCAGAAGTATGGGAAGTGCATTTTAATTTCTGTTTGGTCGCGGGAAAAAGTGTTAAAAACGAGGAAGAATGTTGACAGTAGAGGCCTCATGTCTCTACCCTGCAGGGAAGGCCTGCCATATGTAAATCTATTTTAAAATGAAGCATAATAATGAATTGTAAGTTGCTGATTACGGATTATTTGTGTTATTTTTGCAATTGAAAACAAGTATAGTCAAAAAGCAAGTAGAATGGATAGATTACCTAATGACCCAATGATTCTTTTCAGTGCAGTCAACATGTTGCTGCGCGATAACTATGGTTCGCTCGACGAACTGTGCGATGATATGAACGTCAGTCGCGACGATTTGGAAAAGAAGTTAGCTGCTGTTGGCTTCAAATATGACAAGAAGCTCAACAAATTCTGGTAATAACAACGACATGACAAGGACTCTTATGGCAGCATGAGGGTCTTTTTTGTTTTGCTTTGTACATTGGAGTTTGAAGTCTGAACTTTATGTTTTATGCTGCAATGGCAAAGAGATTGCAGTGTATGTGAAAGGCGGAAAGCCGATGAAAAGGCTGTTTTCAAGCTCGAAATACAATCAGGCGGAGGACAAAGTTAAAAGAAAAAGCGTATATTTGCAACAGTAAGTTGCACGACAAGAAGAAACAACAATCATCATAAAGAACTGAAAAATGGTAAACTTAAGATTTGAGGCTGTAGCTGAAGCGTTTAAGAAACGTCCGTTAGAATCAATGACGACAAAGGAACGTCCAAGTGAATACTTTGCGAAGAAAGTGTTCAATCGCCAGAAGATGTATAAGTATCTGCCCCTCCATGTGTATGAGAAACTGACAGATGTGATAGACAATGGCACCCAGCTCGACCGCTCAATTGCCGACGATGTCGCTGCAGGCATGAAGCAATGGGCAATGGAAAACGGCGTCACTCACTACACCCATTGGTTCCAACCCCTTACGGAAGGCACGGCAGAGAAGCATGATGCTTTCGTTGAACACGACGGGAAGGGTGGTATGATTGAGGAGTTTTCGGGCAAACTGCTGGCACAACAGGAACCGGATGCTTCTTCGTTTCCCAACGGTGGCATTCGAAACACCTTCGAAGCTCGCGGATATAGCGCCTGGGATCCTACCTCTCCGGTGTTCATTATCGATGATACGCTGTGCATTCCAACGATATTTATCTCCTATACCGGCGAGGCTTTAGACTACAAGGCACCGCTTCTGCGCTCGCTCCATGCCGTGAATGTGGCGGCAACGGCAGTGTGTCATTATTTCAATAAGAATGTAAAGAAGGTGTCGGCCAACCTTGGTTGGGAGCAGGAATACTTCCTTGTAGACGAAGATCTCTATTCAACGCGTCCCGATCTGATGCTGACCGGCCGCACATTAATGGGCCACGACTCGGCCAAGAACCAGCAGATGGACGACCATTACTTCGGTACTATCCCTGAAAGAGTACAGGCTTTCATGCAGGATTTGGAGCGACAGGCACTCGAACTCGGCATTCCCTGCAAGACAAGACATAACGAAGTGGCCCCCGGTCAGTTTGAGTTGGCGCCGATTTTTGAGGAGTGTAACCTTGCCGTTGACCATAATATGCTCTTGATGGGACTGATGAAAAAGGTGGCTCATAAACATAGTTTCAGGGTGCTTCTGCACGAGAAACCATTCGATGGTATCAATGGAAGCGGCAAGCATAACAACTGGAGTCTGACCACCGACACGGGCATCCTGCTTCATCGTTCGGGCAAGACGGCCGAGGATAACCTGCGCTTTGTGGTGTTCATCGTTGAGACCTTAATGGCCGTCTACCGCCATAACGGACTGCTTAAAGCCAGCGTTATGAGTGCTACCAACGACCATAGACTCGGTGCAAACGAGGCTCCTCCCGCTATCATTTCATCCTTCTTGGGCAAGCAACTCACTGATTTGCTCGACCATATTGAACTTGCTGACAAGAAAGATCTGTTCACTGTGGCCGGTAAGAAAGGCATGAAACTCGACATACCGGAGATACCTGAGCTGCTCATTGACAACACTGACCGCAACCGAACATCGCCTTTCGCCTTTACAGGTAACCGTTTTGAGTTCCGCGCTGTAGGCAGTGAAGCCAACTGTGCGAGTGCGATGATAGTGCTTAATGCCGCTGTTGCCGAGGCTTTGACCGATTTCAAGCAACGTGTTGACGCGCTGATTGCCAAGGGAGAAGACCAGAACAGCGCCATTATCGACGTCATTCGCGAAGACATCAAGACCTGCAAACCCATTCGTTTCGACGGCAACGGTTACAGCGATGAATGGAAAGAAGAGGCCAAGTCACGCGGACTTGACTGCGAAGCTTCGTGCCCAGTATGCTTCGATCGCTACTTGGATGAAGACAGTGTGAGGATGTTTGAGTCAACAGGTGTAATGACACGCAACGAATTGGAGGCCAGAAACGAGGTTAAGTGGGAGACTTATACGAAGAAGATACAGATAGAAGCCCGCGTCATGGGCGACCTTGTGATGAACCATATCGTGCCTGTTGCCACGCATTATCAAAGCCAATTGGCCAAGAATGTGCAGAGTATGATTGACATCTTCGGTCGGGAAGAGGGTAAACAACTTACAGAACGCAACATCAAAATCATCAAGGAGATTGCCGATCGCACGCAGATTATCGAGACAGGTGTTGAAGAATTGGTCAATTCCCGTAAGGTTGCAAACCGCATAGAGGATGCACGTGAGAAGGCAATAGCCTATCATGACATCATCGCTCCCAAGATGTCAGACATCCGTTACCAAGTAGATAAACTCGAACTGATTGTCAGTGATGAGCTTTGGACACTGCCGAAGTATCGCGAACTGCTGTTCATCAGATAATATAAAGGTGGAAAACGAAGAAGGGAAAACCTCATATTATTTCCCTTGTTTTCTTTGCTTTACGCATGATTTGTTGTAATTTTGCAGTCAAAGAAATAATAATCAACGAATTAGATGGAAGAAAAGAAATTCAAACGCACCACGGTGACCGCTGCATTGCCTTATGCAAACGGTGGCGTTCACATTGGACATTTGGCAGGAGTGTACGTTCCTGCCGACATCTATGTGCGCTATCTGCGACTCAAGAAGCAGGAAGTGGTCTTCATTGGCGGTAGTGATGAGCACGGCGTGCCTATCACCCTGCGTGCCAAGAAAGAGGGCATCACACCGCAGGATGTCTGCGACCGCTATCATACACTCATCAAAAAATCGTTCGAGGACTTTGGAATCAGCTTCGATGTCTATAGCCGAACGACGAGCAAAACCCACAGTAAGTTGGCCAGCGACTTCTTCAAGAAGCTCTATGATGAGGGAAAACTCATTGAAAAAGAGAGCGAACAGTATTACGATGAAGAGGCACATCAGTTCCTTGCCGACCGATATATCATGGGCGAATGCCCGCATTGCCACAATCAGAACGCTTATGGCGACCAGTGTGAGAAGTGCGGAAGCGACCTCAGTCCTATGGAATTGATCAATCCTCACTCTACAATTTCGGGTTCAAAGCCTGTTGTTCGCAAGACAAAGAACTGGTATCTGCCGCTGAATGATTATCAGGGATGGCTCAAGAAGTGGATACTTGATGAGCATAAAGAGTGGCGTCCCAATGTATATGGACAGTGCAAGAGCTGGCTCGATATGGATCTTCAGCCACGGGCAATGACCCGTGACCTCGACTGGGGTATTCCTGTGCCTGTCGAAGGGGCTGAAGGCAAGGTGCTTTATGTATGGTTTGATGCGCCAATCGGCTACATCAGCAACACCAAGGAGCTTTGCGACAATGAGCCGGAGAAGTTTGGTTCGTGGGAGAAATGGTGGAAAGATCCCGATACCCGCTTAGTACATTTCATTGGAAAAGACAACATTGTGTTCCACTGTATCATCTTCCCGACGATGCTTAAAGCCCATGGTGACTACATACTTCCCGACAATGTACCGGCCAATGAGTTCTTAAATCTCGAGGATGACAAGATATCTACGAGCCGCAACTGGGCTGTTTGGCTCCACGAGTACTTGCAAGAGCTGCCTGGAAAGCAGGATGTGCTGCGCTATGTACTTACGGCAAACGCTCCCGAAACCAAGGACAACAACTTCACTTGGAAGGATTTTCAGGAACGCAACAACTCAGAACTCGTGGCCATCTACGGCAACTTCGTCAACCGTGCCCTGCAACTGACGAAGAAATACTGGGCAGGTGTGGTTCCCGCTTGTGGCGAATTGCAGGATGTTGACCGTGCTGCACTCAATGAATTCAAGGATGTAAAAGAGAAAGTTGAGGCCTACCTTGACGTCTTTAAGTTCCGCGAAGCACAGAAAGAAGCCATGAACTTAGCCCGCATCGGCAATAAATATATCACCGAATGTGAGCCTTGGAAGGTGTGGAAGACCGACCCGAAGCGCGTTGAAACCATTCTCTATATCTCGCTTCAATTAGTTGCCAACCTTGCCATTGCATTCGAACCGTTCCTTCCCTTCTCTTCAGAGAAGCTCCGAAAGCTTATCAATATGGAGTCGTTCGATTGGAGTGAGCTTGGAAACACCAATCTCTTAAAGGCTGGTCATCAGCTTGCAGAGCCAGAGTTACTGTTTGATAAGATTGAAGATGACGTCATTCAGTATCAGCTCGACAAGCTTGCTGCCACCAAGAAAGCCAATGAAGCCGCTGCTTATAAGGCCGAACCGATAAAGAAAGAAGTGGCTTTCGACGACTTTGAGAAGCTGGATATCCGCGTGGGTCACATCAAAGACTGCCGGAAAGTGAAGAAGAGCAAGAAGCTTCTGCAGTTCACTATCGACGACGGAAGCGGCACTGACCGCACCATTCTCAGTGGTATTGCAGCCTATTATGAGCCGGAACAGCTCGTCGGTAAAGATGTTCTTTTCGTGGCAAACTTTGCTCCTCGCAAGATGATGGGCATCGAAAGTCAGGGGATGATCCTTAGTGCTGTCAACTTTGACGGCAGTCTCTGCGTCACAACAACGCTCAACAAGGTGAAGCCTGGAAGCCAGGTTGGATAGAAACAAGAGGCAACATCCTACACGTTTTCCAACAGTTTGGAGAACGGATTACAGGCTATTGATTGTAAATTAAATTCAAATAAGATTTGCATTTGCTTCTCAAAAACATTATCTTTGTGTCGGGGAAAGTCCAAACGGGCTTTCCCCTTTCTCATGCCTTTTGGCGAAAGGTCTTGCAATCTGCGCGAAAAGACACTGTAATCAGCGTCAAATTACGATGCAATTTGCGTCATCTTGTAAACCGATATGATAAGGGCTTTGAACATTTCTTGAAGGATTTTTTCTTCCTTTCCTTGGCTGATATAGCTTTGTCCGATATAGGCCAGCAGGCTTTCCTCCGTGGTTAACGGAGACTTAGGCGCCCTACTTGTCTGTGTCTTCACAAGGTTTCGGATGCTGTCAGGACGTGATGCGCACAGGTCTTTGATGCGCTTCCAATCGGACGTATCAAAGCTTTTGTGTTCCTGGGCAGTACCGATAAGCGTACAAAAGAGAAGTAGAAAGGGGATCAGATATTTCTTCATGTGACATCATTTGGGATCGATGAAGCAAATATACAAAAAAGTCTGCAAGGCAAAGTGTCTTGCAGACTTTTTCTATTGAAATGTAGATGAATTCTTACTTGACAGTGATGAGATAATAGTTCTTCTTTCCGCGCTGTACAAGGAGATATTTTCCATCGATAAGGTCATCGGTTGTGACAAGCTGATCAAAGGCAGAGAGTTTCTCCTTATTCAAGCTGACACCACCTCCTTTGACGAGTTTTCTCATCTCACTCTTGCTGGGGAAGATGTCCATTCCCTCTTGATTGAACACGTCTACAGCCGGAGAACCGAGCAATGAGCGGTCAACTGTGTAGTGAGGCACGTCTTTGAAGACATCATTCAGCGTGGCTTCATCAAGTTGTGCAAGGCTATCCTTGGTGGCTTTCCCAAAGAGTATGTTGCTGGCGGCAATGGCCATATCGAGGTCTTCCTTGGAATGTACCATGGTGGTAACCTCTTCTGCGAGTCTCTTCTGCAAGATACGGCGCCCGGGATCCTGCTGATGATCGGCTATAAGAGCATCAATGGTCTCCTTATCAAGGTCAGTAAAGATCTTGATATAGCGCTCGGCATCACTGTCGCTGACGTTCAACCAGAACTGATAGAAGGCATATGGCGTGGTACGATTGCGGTCGAGCCACACATTCCCGCTCTCCGTTTTACCGAATTTCCGCCCATCTGCTTTCGTAATCAATGGGCAGGTGAGGCAGAACGCTTCGGCTTCATTGCCCAAAGTGCGGCGGATAAGCTCCGTGCCTGTGGTCATATTACCCCACTGGTCGTTGCCACCGAGCTGCAGACGAACGCCATGATGCTGATAGAGGTAAAGGAAATCGTAGCCCTGAAGCAGCTGATAGGTGAACTCTGTGAATGAAAGTCCGTCGCGAGCCTCACCATTCAAGCGCTTCTGTACACTGTCTTTGGCCATCATGTAGTTGACAGTAATGTGCTTTCCCACCTCTCTTGCGAAATCAAGGAAAGTGAAATCTTTCATCCAGTCATAGTTGTTGACGAGCTCGGCCTTGTTAGGTTCGTTGCCATCGAAGTCGAGAAACTTTGCCACTTGCTTCTTGATAGCCTCTTGGTTGTGGTAGAGAGTCTTGGTGTCAAGCAGGTTTCGCTCCTGGCTCTTACCCGAAGGGTCGCCAATCATGCCTGTTGCTCCGCCCACAAGCAGATAGGGTTTGTGACCGCAACGCTGCAAATGGCGCAACATCATGATGCCACAGAGGTGACCGATATGGAGAGAATCGGCCGTGGGGTCAGTTCCCAAGTAGGCTGATACCATGTTACTCTGCAGATACTCTTCCGTTCCCGGCATAATCTGAGCGAGCATACCACGCCATTTCAATTCTTCAACAAAATTCTTTGCCATGTCTTCTTGTATTATAAAAAGCAGGTACATGCAGCTTCTGCTGCCCTGCAGTGTTTGTAAATATGTTGTAGGGGAGCCTCTGAAAGGCATTCAGGGAACGGGGTCATATCCGCTACCTCCCCATGGGTTACATCTGAGAATGCGCCATACCGCCAGCGCGAGTCCTTTCAGTGGGCCATGTTTCATGAGTGCTTGTCGGGCATATTCGGAGCACGTAGGCGTGAAACGGCATGATGGTGGCGTGAAAGGTGAAATCACATGCTGATAGAAAAGAATGGGTAAGAGCAAAGCCCACACGAGGATACGTGATATCCCATGTATTATCGTTTTCAGCACATTCATAGCTTTTCACTGATGCGTTGAAGCAGGTTCTTCACTTTCTGCATGACCACCTCGGTAGGATAGAGCTTGTCATCAAGCCAGATAAAGGCCAACACCATACTGTGACGGTCGGCTATTTTGTCGGCTAAAATCTGGCGTTGCAGGCGATAGGCCTCGCGCACTTGGCGCTTCACGCGGTTGCGCTTGACAGCCCGTTTGAAGCATTTCTTGGGCACACTGACAAGCAATTGCGTGCGAGGCAGCTGCTGACTTTCGTCTTCTGCCTCCATCGGCATATAGACCACTCGCAGTGGAAAGGCCGACATCGAATGGCTGTGTCCGCCATTGAAGAGCCTGTCAATAAGCTTCTTGCTACAGACGCGCTCCTGCTTTGGAAGTCTTTCCGAATGGATCTCAGCCATATGATGCTGCTTCCTTGTCGTTGTTTATTTGTTTTTTTCGAGATAATCTTTCAGTGCAGCCGTCATGGAAGGATGTTCCTGGCTCGGTGCCATGAGGTCAATGCGCATGCCTTGTGCCTCTACTTCCTTGGCTGTTGCCGGCCCGAAAGCGGCAATCTTAATGTCACCTTGCTTGAAATCGGGGAAGTTCTTTTTGAGTGCCTTGACACCTGTGGGACTGAAAAAGACCAGCATATCATAGTCGAAACTCTTCTTTTCGTCTTCGCTGAAGTCATTGCTGACAGTGCGATACATCACACATTCGCTATGCTTGAGTCCCTTGCTGTCAAGCATACTCTTGATATCGTCATTGTGAACGCTGCTCAGCGGCACAAGAAACTTTTCGCCCTTATGCTTCAACATCTGTGGCAACAAGCCGTCAATCTTTCCTGTTGTGCCGAAGAACACCTTGCGCTTACGGTACTGCACATACTTCTGTATGTAGAGGGCAATGGTCTCAATGAGACAGAAATACTTCATGTCCTCTGGTATCGTGACACGCAATTCTTTCGCAAGTGTAAAGAAGTTGTCGATGGCATGACGTGAAGTGAACACCACTGCAGTATGGTCAAGCAGACTGACTTTCTGCTGCCTGAATTCCTTTGAGGAGATACCCTCAACCTTAAAGAATGGCCGAAACACCATTTCAATGCCGTGCTCCTTGGCAAGATCGTAGTAAGGCGACTTGTCACTGGCCGGTTGTGGTTGAGAAATTAAAATCTTCTTTATCATTTATTGTCTTAAAAATTGATTTTCAAATATCCATTGATCATCGCCAATGTGCCCCATAATGCAATCAACGGCGTTATTTCAAGCGCACAAAAGTACAAAATATTCTGCAGAAAACTGCCATTTTGTCTGAAAAAGATAAGATTGGTCTTGTAGAACGAAAGGATTTTAAGCAAAACGATGATGATAATGGAATAAATCATAGCATGCTGCAGTTCAAGACCGAAGTAAGCTACAAGCATCACGGCGGGGAAAATCAACAATCCTTCTATTGATATGATAAAGAGGTAAGACTTCAGCCATTGTTCGTTTTTTTTCGAGTCGAAAAACGTCAGGTCTATAATCGTATAGGCCAGAATTTTCAGTAGGAAATAGACCAAAATTCCACCTGCAAACCATCCGATTACCTTGTACTGCTCGATGATAAACGTATCACTGATGGCGGCACGTGTATAGAAAAAGAACAGCAAAGAGAGTTGCAGACAAGTCTGTAGCATGAGGAAGAACTGGAAACGAAGCTCGTTCGAAGTCTCTGAAATGACGGTAGTTTCACCATGCTGCACATAGAAAAAGTTCTTTGCCTGACGTTGAATGAAACGCTTCGACTTGGTGTAGGCCACCATAACAAGAATGAAACAAGCAAGCAGAATACCCGTGATGACATTGTCGGAAGCCACAGAATAAGGCACAGGATCACCGGCAACGCCCATTCGTCCACCAGGTTGTTCAGGGTGGAAGAGTGGAGATTTCGAGAAAAACGACTCTTTGTAATAACGTGGAAGACTCACATCGCGCCAGCTTCTACCAACGGGATGACCCGGCAGATGAAGTGTATCAGGACGTTCGCTCCATGTAATCTTGCTGGGTTTGATATGTGCTTGAACGGCAGAATCCTGCTGTTCGGGCGTAGCATTCTTGGGCAACCAACCGATGACTTCAGCCGGAGTGGGCTGCTTGTGCATGCGAGCGGCTGTACCTTGCAGGTCTTGTTGTATCTCTACACTTGCGATAGAATCCTCTTGTTGTCTCATTTTGATGCTATGAAAAAAGGGCGGAAAGCCACGCTATCCGTCCTTCTTATATGCTGTTAAAGATTGAATGCGCGTTTGATTTCATCCACACGGTCGAGTTTCTCCCATGTGAACAGCTCCACATCGATAGTCTTCTGCTCATGATAGCGACTGGTGAACGTCTTCCTGACCACCTCATTCTTACGTCCCATATGACCGTAGGCAGCTGTTTCAAGATACATGGGCTGGCGCAGTTTCAAAGTGCGTTCAATGGCATGTGGACGCAAATCAAACATCTCCTGTACCTTCTTTGCAATCTCACTGTCGCTCATCTTGACATTACTGCGCCCATTAGTGTCAACATAAACACTGACAGGTTGGGCCACACCAATGGCATAAGCAAGCTGCACAAGCATTTCATCGGCCACGCCTGCAGCTACCATGTTCTTGGCAATATAACGTGCTGCATAGGCTGCCGAACGGTCGACTTTCGATGGATCCTTACCCGAGAAAGCACCTCCTCCATGTGCTCCCTTGCCACCATATGTGTCGACAATAATCTTGCGTCCCGTCAACCCCGTGTCTCCGTGAGGCCCACCGATGACAAACTTACCCGTAGGATTGACGAAATATTTAATGTTGTCATTGAACAACGCCAGTACTTTCTCACCCAACTGTGCCTTCACGCGTGGCACGAGAATATTGATAACGTCTTCACGTATCTTGGCCAGCATCGCCTCATCATCGTCCATGAACGGGTCGTGCTGCGTGCTCACGACAATCGTGTCAATGCGTTGTGGAATGCCGGCATCGCTGTATTCTATCGTCACCTGACTCTTGGAGTCGGGGCGCAGATAGGTCATTTGCTTCCCTTCACGGCGGATATCGGCCAACGTACTCATCAGCAAATGCGACAGATAGAGTGAAACCGGCATGTAATTCTCCGTTTCATTCGTTGCATAACCAAACATCATACCCTGGTCACCGGCACCCTGTTCGTCTTCATTCTCACGGCTCACACCGCGGTTAATGTCATCACTCTGCTCGTGAATAGCCGTAAGAATGCCGCAAGAATTACCATCAAACTGATATTCGGCCTTAGTATAGCCAATCTTCTTGATAGTGTTTCGTGCAATGTTTTGCAGGTCAATGTACTCTTTTGACCGCACTTCACCCATGATAACCACCTGTCCTGTGGTGCAGAATGTCTCTATGGCACAGTGAGATTGCTCGTCATAAGCGAGAAACTGGTCAAGCAAAGCGTCTGAAATCTGGTCGGAAACCTTGTCAGGATGTCCTTCTGACACCGACTCTGAAGAAAATAGATAACTCATTTTTCCATTACTTTTTTAGCGTGGAATAACACCAAGTAACCGTAAAATCTGAGGGGGATTTTGCAGTTTTAGCATTTTTTTATGTGGTTGCAAGCAGCCAAATTCTTCCACAAATGTTACACTTAATATATTAATCGCCTGCAAAGTTAGACATAATTCATGAGAAAACAAAATAAATACTCACGAAAAATATCTCCCGTTTTAACCTGTTTTAACTGACAATCAACAGCTAATGCCATCAAAAATTACGAATAAACATGAGGTGTAATGATGCAAACATCGTTGATATAAAAGGCAAACAAAGCCTCTCCCCCAGCCCCTCCCCGAAGAGGGAGGGGAGTGGTTAGCCGTGGAAATGGAGGGAGTTGTTTGAAGATTGATTAGAGGTATTGATATTGTTGATTATGAAGCATAAAATGATTTGATGCAATTCATCGCGTAATATGCCTCGTTTTACTCGGTAATTTGCCGTATTTTATGCCATGAAATGACGCTGTTTATCGCGTAAAGTGACGCTGTTTGCAACACAAAATGATATATACTACTTTGCGGATGATTTGAGTCTATGTCGTAGTCCTTGTATTTCCTTTGCGCAATCTGTTAATAGTCTCATTCTGAAAGCAGTTCCATCTTCTTCAACTTCATATGATAATAAATCCCAATTCTTCACAATTCATCAGTCAAAATCTAAGAGAGCATCCTTCCAAACACATTGAAATAACTCAACATCTCTTCCACTTTAACGATAGAAGTCCAACAAAGTAAGTATCAATTTGATTTAACGAGGAAGTCAATAAAAAAGGAAAAGCCAAGCAATGAATAATCATCCGCTCAGCTTTTCCTTTGTACCCAGACCCGGTACAATGCCGTGAAAATAAGAGAAATCAAAAGAATATATTATATTGATAATCAGTTATTTACAATTTTCTTATATTTGATGATTTTGCCCTTATTTGCCTGTTTTTTGTTAGATAGTACACTTTTAGTACACCTTGATACTCGGAACTTTTTAGTATCTTTGCAAAATAAGAAAACATCTGAAAATAAACGAGTTAATGATTTTACTCGGTTTGATACACATTTAGGTACATAACTATCAATTATGGCAAAATTAGAAAATAAAGCAAAGGAAAACCCGAAATTGGAGCAAAATGTGCTGTCTGATGGTCGGATAAGTCTGTATCTGGAGTATTATCTCGGTAGAGAAGAAACACCGGTTTTAGACGACAACGGCAATCCCGTTTTGTATGAAACAGGCAAAATGATGGGAAAACCTAAAGTACACATTAAGCACAACAGACGAAAAGAAAATTTGCAGTTGTACTTGATAGCTAAGCCTCGTACTCCAGCGGAACG
>ERZ772960.2658-NODE-2658-length-12744-cov-5.968319_pt1 | contig 12744 bp, 7 predicted proteins | sample MGYA00580678_ERZ772960 | MGnify/ENA primary metagenome ERZ772960 (study PRJEB29015, sample SAMEA2737930) | human oral metagenome | biome: human oral; feature: human-associated habitat; material: dental | place: China | collected 2059 ... | reverse complement strand
TTTCTTCATCTTGATTAAACGAATGTTTTGTATTTAGGTTTTTATATTCTGGATTTCAACTATCCATGGACAAAGATACGAAAAAAAAAGTGATTAAATACTTGTTGTGGGTAAAAAGTGTAGAAAAACTACTTATACCAGTTTGTAAAGTTCATTTGTTCTCTATCAATACTGGTTATAAAAGTAGAACGAAAAAGATTTTTCCAAAATAATAGACTACTCCTATAGGTTATGCTTCCGTGTGTCAAGATAACCTTAAAGAATAATTTTACTGTCACTCCTGTCATTTTTATAGCACACCTAACTCTTTGATTTACAAAGAGTATACGTGAAATGTTAAAAGTGACAGCAAATCAAAACAAAACTATTTATGTAAGATTTGCTGTATTTCCTCACTTGTTAGAGAGCCTTTATCACTCTAAATTTCGAAAGGGCTATGTTTTAAATAACTTCACCTTTTCTCAGAATCCATACTATATTCGGTATTCTTATTTATTCGCAGCATACAGACTATCATTATTGAAAGTATAATAATTTGCATCTCGATTTATCTTCCTTATTATCTCAAAAGCTTCATTTATACAGAAATCATACTCGTAGACTAACAGGGTATATATGTGGCAATATTCATTATAAATGTTTGTAGCAAATATACCGGCATCATCTGTACCTAAGACTATTGGAGGAATTGGCTTCCCTTCCTTCTCCCATCTAATCCAATTTACAAGATGATAAGTATTAAAGCTATTGTGATAACCTATGAAGATATTACTCGTAGGGAGAGTTTCAATAGCTATTTCTTTATGGTGCATTATCTTTAAGATAGCTAATTGTACTTCTCTCAGAGCATTCTTATCAAGTATCTCGAAGATTTTTACCTTTATCTCCTTTTTGTAATTTTCAACATACTCTTTTTGATGGTATCTCTTCAAGGCCTTAATATTATTTAGCTCCCCACTATCTGCCAATTCTAATATATCTTCTTGCCTTTTCTTCCACGAATATATAAGATCATAAACTTGAAACTCATCATTAGGGAAAATCTCTCTTGACAGTTCCGTTATACGCATATATAACCGTGGCATTAATGATTCTAAAGCCTTACATTCATTATTGCTAATTAGATAATATACAAAGAGCAGATCATCCATATATGCACCTATTGGCACTACAACTTCACACCCTACATTGTGCTCCCATATTCCTGGGTCAACACCAGCTGCCGTTGCATGTCCGATTCTATCACCTCGCTGTAAATCCAAGAAGGTAATTGCTTCATAGATAGCGCGTAATCCACCAAGTAGATGGTAGAAGTCTTCACCAGCATGAAATGTAAAATATTGGAATCCGTTCTCACGCAACCGCTTAAACACTGGGGCAAACACCTCAGGCGGCGTATCAAATTCGCTTGCTGCTGCATCTATTCCGACAATAGCTCTCCCATTCTTACTACCACTATTACGTAATGATATCAGTGCCTCACATATTTTTCTATTCTTTAGTCTTAGTGCTTTAAATCGAATGTCATCCTTTCCTTTATCTGCCCGCTTTATAAAATGGGCTGTGAGCCTTATATTCGACTTATCACAATCTTGCCTATTATTTAGATGTAACCATCCTCTTCGAATTTTATCAATTAATTGATTATTCTTTTCTATTGAATCTTTAGGTGAGAATCGTCCTTCTAAATTCTTAATATTATCACACTGATTTCCAGCCAACTGAAAGAAACGCTCTATATATTCTTGCTCGCTATACTCTCTTAATCCATTTGATGTATATTGTTGGAACTGATCAAAGCCAAAGCATTGAGGTTGTTGAACCGACATCTGATTGACAAGACCCAGTATGAGCAAATAATGATGAAAATATGCTGCGCCTTGTTTGTTTTCAGGATTCATTGATAGATAGTGTAGCACTGCAATATAAAGACACGCCTCTGATTGTCTTGTAAAAGATTCTCTCAGTTGCACAACTTTGTTAACCTTAGAAAAGAGTTTCTTTCTAAGTTCGATGGCTTTTTCTATTAACGTTTTGAGTCTCCTGGGTTTTGTCCAATTATCAAACTGCTCATATTGTTCTTTGGCAAGTTCATTTCCGTTTGAACTTTCTAACATCTCACGATAGAAGCTATCAGGATAGTGTAAGAAATCAAGCCAAAGAGTATCCGTCTCCACTGTACCATTTAGATGAATATGCAAATCATTTAATCCATGACTCTCCTTCTTCAATTCTTCTAATTGGGGTATGTATGGCGGTATCAAACTCGTATTTCCCAGGTTCGGCGCAATAACCTGATTGTAAAAAGAATGTGACCCTATATCATTAATAGTTGAAACGAGATTCTTAAAAATAAAAGCACATATCAATAGCATGGGAGGTATATACGCTATTTGTTCTTGCCAAGCATTAAACTTATCTATCTTGACATATATGCGATTGTTCCTCTCTTCTAAGAAGTCATTTGCAAGTTGGATTAATCCCTGTGTAAAGAGTTGACTTTTTGTATTTATTCCTCTAAACGAACTATCAGACACAAGCCTCAGATAATGGTGCGGTATCACATGATTGTCTTCCCGTGCTATTATCATAAGTCTGCGCTTAACATCTCTCAATGAGACCTCTTCCCCTTCCTGATAAGAGGAAAGGGAAAGGCGGTCGATTAAAAGGTATGATATGTGTGAATTACTTTTCATGTTTCAGATGGAGCTAATCATCTTATTGTTTATCAATGTATTCTTTCTTATATAGGTCTTTTAATCTCTTTGTACAGCCTTGACCAACACTATTCACGAAAGGCAAGCTCTTAAGTGCGTAGTAGGCTTTTAAATTATCTACGTCATAAATATTTGTTCTAAAGAATTCTTTATCTTTTTCTTCCATAATACGTTCCAATGATTCTTTTAAGGAGTTGTTAGTAATATCTATTGTTTTAATTAGTGCATTCTCTTTTGTTTCAAATTTGGCACGACTCAATATATCGAATAAAGTTATGTCGTTAAAACCAAAGTTCTTAATATGTTTTTTAATTTCTAAAGAAACTTCTTCTTTAAAGAAAACACTAATTAGAGGGCAAGATAATAAACAACGTATAAAAGTAAGTGAATCCAAATAGGATTTCTCATCTTCGTTTATTTTTGTTACTTTTCCCAAGTTATCATAAAATAATTGGGGAGTACCCACAGGATTGTTATTATTGACATCTACTTTGTTATCAAACTTTTCTTTGACTTCTTCTATCATCACAGAGTTTAAGAAAAGTATTAAATGCTGTTGGAATAGTTCTGCTAAATTCTCTTTATTAGATACATTTATCAAAGCAGAAGTAAACCGAGTCATGATACGCCCTAACAAATAAGGAGGCAGTAAAAGAGTTGGATTTTTTTCATTATCTTTGATAAAGGTTTCTCTCCACTGGATTAATTTTATTATTAAATCATCTAATATCTCATCCTCAATGTCTATACCAAGACTTTGTGATAACTCTTCATTTGATGTAATGTTACTTTCAGGGGCGTCAGAAACAACTTGGTCTGCTGACGACATAGGATAAGTGCGATGCAAACTTAAATCACTAAGCAAGCCCTTGATAGATGATTTATCTTTTCCTGAACGAATAATCATGCATATTGTCGACAACAATGGGAGTACGGAATAATACAATTCAGTATTTTGACGTTGTCCTTTTCCCAAAGAAAATAATGGTAACAAAGCTAACACCTTTTGTGTCATATTAATATTATCACCTTTGAGAATGTTATCAATCGCATTCTCTTTTTCTTCTTGGTTTTTTTTCGCCTTGAAGTTAAGTCCTTCCAAGCGTATGAGTTCTGGCAATTTTAGATTGTTTGCTTTTCCAACCGCAGCCATTAAAAGCACTATATTCTTTATTGACATATCTTGCATGATGCCAGTATGCGACAATATTTGATTAAAGGCAGTTGTGCTTAATTGCAAATTGAGATGTCTGGTATAACCAACTCTTAACATATAGTCGAATATAATCCATGGGCTCTGTTTAACTTGGTTAGCAAATATAGTAGTCAACCCCATAAGGACACCATTCACATCATGATTCAAGGTATTAGGAATAAGCAAATAAGAATGAGCAAAGCCATTCAACTTTTTCAGATATTCTACAATCGAGATAATTGTAAAAACAGGATTCTTAACAGCAAGGTCAACATCAATATCAGCAGCCGTCATACGTGAGACATATACATTAATCTGACTCATAATATCAGGTTCATTATAATCTGAAAGTATGCTTATCTGACTACGAATAGATAGACCTAACAGGTAGTCGATAAATAACTCTTGAGTTGAATTCTTATGAATACCAAGACCATTCAGAATGTCAATATACTTTTTTTCAATATTTTTCTCTTTATCCTCTTTTTTCTGCTTAACCATATATGAGGTATCATTGATACGCTTATAGTCAAGCAATGTCCTCAATTGGATTCTATTTTCAGGCTTAAGCACTTTTAAGAGATATTGTCCTTCCAACTGATTTACTTGACTTTTATAATCGTGATCTTCATGCTCTTTCAAATTTTTTAATTGATTCCATTGGTGTAAACGAACATTATATGAATAGAGCGTAGGGTTTCCACTAAGAAGTACGACAAACTTAGGTGTTGTAAGATACTTACGTATTGTTTCAAGCACTGGCCATCCTTTCGACATATCGACATCAATGTCATCAAAAGCTAAAACAAAGAACTCTTTCTGAAGAATTTTTAAGGCAAGTTCTGTCAACTCATGGAAGTTTTTCTCCAAATCGTATGCCGCCTTTACATTCTTTAATCCACGCTCAACAATGTATGAGTCATCATCCCAATTCTCGTATTGCTTATTATTTAGGCCCTCAAGTGTTGGTAAACCCTTAGCTAAAGAGCTTAACTTACTATTCCATTCCCTTTCATAGCAGCAGTCGCCACTATTATAATTTCTTTTGTGAGTCTCTATTTTGCTTCGAACTTCTGTATCAATCAATGACAAGATAACTAAGAATACATGTTCCTTTTCTTCCATTTGAGTTGGGTCAATAATCTTTAGTATCTTAGCTTTCTCATAAGTTTTTTGTATTTGCTGTAATATGCTGAGAATAAAAGTTGTTTTACCAGTACCTCTATTACCAAAGATTGAAATGGTATTGTATTGGTGATCCACACTATAGATAGACTTTTGTCCACCTTTCTTGCTAACTTGATTATCTATTAAGCTTAATACACGATTAAAATTAAAAGAATGAATATTATTCTCTTGATCGAAACCATGAGCATATTTGCTCTCTTCAAGACAAATAGTTATTTGCTTTGGGATAGAGGGTAGGTTGTTTGCCATATTCTTTTAGATTTATAATTATATTTTTTTTCAATTTTAGATTCAACAATGAACTCTTAAATACCAGCATAAACTTGAGGTCATGGGAAAACTCCCTAAATCTTTTAAGTTATAATCTCGGTTTCTCAGTCGCATTTCTATGCTTGTAGATATTATATGTCAATGTTAAATATTCTGCAAATATATATAATTTACGTGTAATTGTAAAATATTTAGAAAGCATTTTTCTAAAATGGCATTACTCCATGTTTCAGAGGAGTTCTAATAAATTTCAGGTCTAAGCTTACTCTTCAATCTCTGAAAGGCTTCTGACGAAATTGCTAAAGAAGTTGCTGGTTGTTTCAATGGGTGCATATCTGACATAACGGAGACTGCGACGGACGTTGCGACGAAGTACGGAACTGTTGTTTTGTACAAATCCTACGGCGTTTTGTTTGAAGTGCCATTCGTGCGCAGTGTCCTTGGCTAAGTCTGAAATACTGCGTAATGTGAGGCGGTAAGCATTTGGGTCACTCTTGCTAACAAAGGGTATTTCGTCTTCTTCAAAGCCAAAGACGGAGATGAGAACATTACCCTGTAGCTCCGCCATAGCACTCAACTGCAGGGTGTTCAGCCAGTTCTCGAGTTTCACAAAGTCTACCTTATTACCCCGAGTTCTTAGGTATTCGCCCATCGTAATGATTCCACCTAAGTTCATACCACGTGTAAACATGGTCTCAGAGTTGTTGACTATCAACTTCAGCATATCAATCGCCTCAACCGAAGTGTCGATACTATGCAGTTCGTTGTAGATAAGATTCTTTAGTCTTCGGTTCAGTAACGCATTGCTAAGTCTAACCGTCTTGGGTATTCTTGCAGTTAATGTCTTGCGTTCTTCCTGCTTTGCTTTGATGTCTGTGATGATACTCTCTGGCAGGTTGAGACCTTCATCCATAGCGTGTCTTGCGATACCATTGATGAAGATAGGCATCACTTGTTGTGCTTCAACCATCTGTATGAGTCTTCGCCATTTGAAAGGCGACATCGGTTCGAGGTTCGACTGTGTGCCGAATGCGCCCGAACAAAGGATTCGAAAGAAGTTGCGTTGAATGATGTCCATTCCAGATGATTCTATTGGCTGCATGGTGATTGGGTGTTAGGTGATGAGTGTTGGGTGTTGATGATATGTTTAATGGAGTGGTGAATGGTGAGTGTTGGGTGATGAATGTTGGGTGATGATGATATGTTATGAATAACGACGGGGATAATGGAAGAGGATAGAAAGAAAGGCTGTGATGCCCAATAACATTGGATAATACAAGAATGGGACGATGCTCACAGGGTTTATCTTTGCCAATCCTGCTGCCATTAATATCTGTGCACCATAAGGAATCAAGCCCTGCGCACAACATGAGAAGGTGTCGAGGATGCTGGCTGCCTTACGTTTGTCTACGCCATAGCGGTCGCCTATCTGCTTTGCAATACCGCCCACGGTAAGGATTGCCACCGTATTATTGGCTGTACAGATATCCACCAAACTTACGAGGAAAGCTATTGTTAGCTCTGCTCCGCGCTTACTATTGACGTGTCGAGTAATCATCTTGATGAGATAGTCGATACCACCATTCTCACGGATAATCTCTAACATACCACCTGCCATCATCGTGATAATAATCAGTTCGCCCATTCCTTTGATTCCTGCGCCCATACTTCCAAACCAACCATAAACATCGTAGCTGCCAGCAATGATGCCGATAGCACCTGTGAGGACGATTCCAATGGTCAATACAGCCATCACGTTCATACCAAAGAGCGCACAAATCAGTACTGCCATGTAAGGAATTACTCTGTAGATGTCAACGTTAGCAACTTGTCCTGTGGTATGTATGTCTCTTCCCAAGAAGATATAAACAAGCAGAATCAAAAATGCTGCAGGGGCAACGATGAAGAAGTTTACCCTAAACTTATCTGCCATCTTGCACTCCTGTGTTCTCGTTGCCACAACGGTTGTATCGCTAATAAACGAAAGGTTGTCGCCAAAGAACGAACCACCAACGACGATTGCGACGACAAAAGGGAGCGAACTCCCCGTAGAAGTAGCAATACCTGCTGCGATAGGGGTGAGTGCAACGATAGTTCCAACGCTCGTTCCGATACTCATAGAGATGAAGCAAGCAGCGAGGAAGAGTCCCGGCAGCAGCATGTTATCTGGTAGGACGGAGAGGGTTAGGTTGACTGTAGCGTCAATACTGCCCATGTCCTTAGCCGAGTTGGCGAATGCTCCAGCAAGTACGAATATCCACAGCATCATCATCATGTTGTCTGTGCTGGCTCCCTTGCTGTATATCTCAATTCGTTTTGCGAGTGGATAGCCTCCTGATATGGCAATAGCAAAGATACTCGAAGCCATGAAAGCCACGGTAATCGGTACCTTATAGAAGTCACCCGATATGATTGAAGTGACCAGATATAGTACGATGAACACAAGTAGCGGACTCAACGCGAGGAGTCCTTTTTTGTTTTCTGTCATTTGTTGTGTTGGGTGTTTGGTGTTGAGTGATGGGTGTTGATGAATTGTGAGAGAGATAGGTGATGAATGGTGAATGTTGGGTGTTAAATGTTAGCTATTGAATGTTAGGTGTTGATGAATTCTATTAACCTATGATTCATTCCCTATTCACACTTACCATATCTTATTTTAAGCCTTCGCACATCTTGTGCTAAGCCTCCGCACATTATGTGTTCACCCTCTGCACGTCATGTGTTAAGCATCATCACACTTTTTATCAATGCCATCTTTTATTTAATTTTATCCCCCTTTTTACTACCTTCCTTTCATCTTGTTTATAGCAGTTTTGCCTCCCTCCCCCTTCGGGGAGGGCTGGGGTGGGGCTTCTTCACCACCTAACCCTTAGCAAATTTGTCTCCCTCCCCCTTCGGGGAGGGTCGGGGTGGGGCTTCTTGTTTTACCCCCACGACCTATGATAGAAGTCTATATTCTCTCGCATGAGCAAGTCGATAGGCATATAGTTGACTGGTTCAACCTTCTTTTTCAGCACGATAGCACGGAAGAGGGAGTCAACACTGAAGTAGCCTTGCTGGTAAGCATGCTGTGCGATAAGGAACGATATGCTACCCTCTCGCAGGCAGTCAGCATTTTTATGCACCACGTCATAGCCCATAATCTGAACATTCTTACGATGTGTCTTCAGTAAGAACTTACCCACGACATGCGCTTTAGAGTTAAAGGTGATACAATGATGTACCTCTGGATGCTCGCTGAAAAACTTTTCTAAGATATGGTCATAACGCTTCCGCTCCTCGTCTAATGGGAGGTTTACCTCTAAAATCTTAATATTAGGGAAGTTCTCTTCCATATAATGACGGAAGCCCACCTCGCGATTCTCTTGCTGACGACTTGCCATCTTTCCGTCCTTCGTCTGCTTCATGAGCATGATGCTTTCCTCCTTTTGAGCAATGAGCATCAGCATTCGCGCAGCAAAACGACCACTCTGGATAGAGTCCTGTCCGTAGAATGACAGCGGTTGCAGCGATGGCATATAAGAGTCGAGCAGAATGAAAGGGATGTTGCGATCGTGCAATTCGTCGGTAAACTGGCGTGTCACCTCTAATGTTGTAGGGACAAGGATAACGCCATCCGGATTCTTCCTAAGGCATTTCTGGTAGGTCTCAATAAAAGAGTGAGGGTCTAATCGACTGTAATACATGATTTCCAAGTCGATATAAAAGTCTCTACGTGCCTCTACCGCCTTCATGGCACCAATCTCAATCTCTTCCCAGTAAGCCTCACTGCTGTGCTTTGGAATCAAACAATAGAACGTGTAACTCTTGTTATAAGCCAGTGCACTTGCGTAGACATTCGGCTGATAATTCATCTCCTTCAGCACCTTTTCCACTCGTTTCAGTGCGGATTCCGATACATTCGGGCGTTTATGCAATACTCTATCAACTGTTCCAACACTTACACCTGCACGTTCTGCAATGTCTTTGATTCTTATCTTTTCTGCCATAAATATGGGAAGTGAATATAATATTTTTGCGCTGCAAATTTACTAATAATTGTTGGAATGTGCGAAAGCACAACGTTAGAATTTATAAGTAAAAGTTCTTTTTATTATTTAATTGTGTACAGAATGATGGATAATAGGAAGTTTTTAACTAAATTTGCGTTCTGAAATAAGGCTACGTGCAGTTATGTCTATTAAAAGTTATCTTCAAAAATTGTCTTTTCGCACAGGTGTCATCGTACTCCTGATGTGTATTCCCTTTTATATTCTCTCATTCGTTCAAGTGTTTTTCCCAGTGTCAACGGCAACGAAAGGCATACTGTTTACTGTCTTTTTCGGACTGGCAAAGAGCTTTCAATATGGCGGCATCGCTATCCTTGGAAAGGAAGGCTACAAACAGGTGAAGGGTTATTTCAGGCGGAAAAAGCAGGCGAAAGCTGAGGCAGCGAAGGGTGATGACGATACAAAACCTCGCTACTGTCCTGATCTTTTCTCTCATCCAGAGATACTCTCAGGTATTCGGCTCGTCATCTTCGACTTCGATGGAACGCTTGGCGATTCTCAAAAGCTCATTACCGAAACGATGCTTGCAACGATAGAACGTCTGAATTTACCGATGACAAGTCGTGAGGAATGCGCCCGAACAATTGGTTTACCACTAAAGGAATGTTTCTCGTCTATCATCCCAATGACGGATGAACAGGCTGAGGAGTGTGCTAAGGTGTATAGCGAAATATTCAATGTGAAGAACGTTCCAGGGGCAGTAACGGTCTTTCCGGGTGTTATCGAAACGCTTGAACGCCTTTCAGTACAGGGCATTCTGATGTCGATTGCAAGTAGTCGTAGCCATAGAACTCTTGCAAAACTGATGGACGAATTAGACCTCTCGAAGTATATCACTTATCTGATTGCTGCCGACGATGTTGTCGAGAAGAAACCAGCAGCTGAATCAGTGCTTAAGACTTTGAGTCATTTCAACATCGAAGCACACGAAACCCTCGTCGTTGGTGATACCGAATTCGATATCCTTATGGGTCGAAATGCAGGTACACACACCTGTGGAGTTACCTACGGTAATGGTAGCAAAGAGAGTTTAGAAGCCGCAAAAGCAGAGTGGATAGTTTGTTAAATAATGTATAATTCTTTGGTAGTTTCGTAATAAACCACTACCTTTGCACTCGCAATTCAGGAATGCACCTCGGTTCATAGATGAATTGTTCTTAATTAATATCGCGGGTTGGAGCAGTTGGTAGCTCGCCAGGCTCATAACCTGGAGGTCGCATGTTCGAGTCCTGCACCCGCAACTTCAAAGCTTAGAAATACTTAGTAATAAGTTTTCTAAGCTTTTTTTGTGTCCACAAGAAACTAATATTAATTCAGAATTCATAATTCACAATTCATAATTATGATTACTACAGTAGTATTGTTGACAAAATGCAAAAGACATAATAATAAAAGACATGGTAACAAAGTAAGTAATAATGCAGTAACAAGGTACGTAAAGACAGAGTAACAAAGTAAGTAATTATGCAGTAGCAAGGTACGTGAAGACAGGGTAACAAAAGAAGTGGAGATATGTAACAAAGGAATCGAAGGAATCGTAATACAACAATGTTTTGCTTCTGTGCGAACAGATATAATGTAAATAAAAATCATAGACTGAAAACGAGAAGGGCGTTAATTGGCTTCCAATTAACGCCCTTTTGGCTTGCAAAAGGGTGCCCTTTAAGCCCCTTACTAACGCCCTTTTGAAGTGCAATTAGGCATCTTTTACTTTATCACTTTATAACTAATTGACTTCCTGTAGGTTATGAACCTACTTTTTATGCATGCTTTTTCCCTTATTTATAGATGGTTTACTTGAAATTATGTAATGATTTTTCAGAACCTTATCTGCGATTTCTGATGTATCAAAATAAAAAGGTTTTCTGTGTCGAAGGATAATAATAAAATAGGAAGATGAGCGTCTTGGTCATATCTTAATTTAATGAATAACCTCGCATCTTCTATTAAAGCTATACGACATGCAGACACAGAATTAACGGAAAACCATTCCTTCAGGTATATAAAAAGAAAAATGTAGTAAGTAATAGGGACTTATTCATACCCCTAAAACTTACTACATTTTATTTCTTTTATCGATTACTCAAAGTTCAGTTCGCCAAAGAAAGCGGGACAATGGAAGTCGGGAGAAGGCAAAGCAATGGGATTCCATGAGAGGAAATGAGGCTGCGATGTCTTGTCACCACACTTATAGAAATTGGCTCTTATCGTCTTTCCAGAGAGATTTTCTATTGTATGACGGAAGTAAGAACTAACAGGAACAACGAGCGCAAGCTCCCATGTCTGTCGTCCCTCTCTCATCTCGAAAGGCTCACGACCCAAAGATGCCCAACGATCGATCTGCTCTAAGACGGCTGCTGGGGCATGAGTACGATTCTCTCGTCCCTGTCCATTGCAAAGCAATATCGTACCGATACAGTTGCTTTCAAGGTTGTAATAGCCTCCTTCTTCATCAGGGCTGCAGAAGAACTCACAGCAGGAGTCTTGCCAAACAGGACCTAAATCAGTGCCTGCCTCAGCACGCACGCAGTCTTCCTCTACCCGATAATGCAACAGAATGGCATCACCTTTATGAGCAATAGCAAACTCAACCTGTGGACAGTAAGGGAATTCTGCTGCCCAGTCTACTGTATCTATCTTATTATAAGATACGCTATTATCCTTGAAAAGGGCTGGAATGTCAGCAGCTTTCACCTGCTGACACTCCAAACGTTTTACCTTTAATTGTTTCATTGCTTCAATGTTTTCTTCACAAAGTCAGCCATCATCTGATCATGACGACGTACGTCACGATAGAGCAAGAGCTGATTACGTGAGCGAACGAGGTTATGCTCTGGGTATTTCACCTTGAAATAAACGTCTCCGTTGATGTAATCTGTCAAGAAACGAACGCACTGCATGTATGGGAACAGTGCTACAGCGTAAGGCAAGTGACTGGTCTCTACAGGAGTAAGGAAGTTGCCTGCAGTACTGAGATAGCCTTCAGTAAATGAGCAGAATACATCTTCTTTCAGTCCGACAGCATCGTAATTGTCGCTATCCTCAGCCACATGGTTAGCACCAGTGCGCAAGAAATCGCCATAATCAGAGAAGATAAAGCTTGGCATTACGGTATCGAGATCGATAACACAAAGTACCTTACCATCCTTATCAAACATCATATTGTTTACCTTTGTATCACAATGACAGATACGCTTAGGCAATGCACCCTCACGATAGAGGCGTTCAGCAAGGCACATCTCGTCTGCATAGCTCTCTAACTCAGCAATCATATCCTTCACAGAAGCCACTCTACCAGCCTTATCAGCACTTACAGCCTCACGCA
>ERZ772960.2657-NODE-2657-length-12752-cov-5.505631_pt1 | contig 12752 bp, 10 predicted proteins | sample MGYA00580678_ERZ772960 | MGnify/ENA primary metagenome ERZ772960 (study PRJEB29015, sample SAMEA2737930) | human oral metagenome | biome: human oral; feature: human-associated habitat; material: dental | place: China | collected 2059 ... | reverse complement strand
ATCGATTTTTTGCGGCAAGGTGGGCGATTGGTGGACAAAAAGGGCACTCTTGACGTTAAATTTCTTGCTAAAAACTAGACAAAACGGGTACACCGCGTACTCGCACATGGTCAACGGAACGGAAAGTACGCGCGTTTACTGCCGCCAGCTCGAGCGGTTTAAGGGCATGCCGTTTATGGTCAACGGAGACAACATCATGCAAACGCAAAGGTAATGTGCCATTGACTGCCAGTTTCCAACATGTAGCGAATGCACGGAAGGGTTTCCGCTAGGTCGCTTTTTGAGCCATAACCGCGTTTTAACGCAAACAAATGGGGCAGAATTTTGGATTTCATCGTATCTTTGTTCAGTACTTCGTACATGAAGAGGAGCGTTTATCTTGGTTTTGCATTACAAAGAGAATAAACCCCTCTCAAATTATAGAAATATTATAGTCAAACAGAATTGGGTTTGGAAAGCCATAGCCGAATTGTGAGCGAACAAAGGTCCTCCTTTTACTCTGCGTGAAGGTTTGTGGATGCCAGGCTACACACGCCTTGCATTTATCTAACAACTATTTTCTAAAAGCAATTCTGTTCGACTATAAAAGGCAAGATGACTTCATTGCAAAACACCCAAAAAGATTTAAACCATTGGCAAATGTGATAGAAGTTTTGTTGTAATGCCTTTATTTTGTTCAACGAAAACAAGCCTGATACAATGCGATAGTTGATGTTTGCAATGTGGATTACTTCTTTGTTTGGCTCAAAATGGAAGTTATCTCTTCCAACATGCACAGGTATATAACCAAACAAAATTGGATTAGAAACATGCGTTCCACCTGTCGGCAAAGCAAACGGCCGATATTTATGTGCACAGAACAATATTTCACGACCAAACTACCGCGTAACGGTTGGCCAGTTTGTGGGGCAGGGCAGGGCGCGTTTAGCCACCTTTCCCGTCTAGCACATGCCCACTCCTCCCCCTCCACCGCATAACGGCTGGCCTATGTTTCAATTTACAAGTTAAGGAGTTGGCTGATCAGTTGACAAACAACGAATTTACAAGTTAACAAGGAAACTAGCACATTGCTTAGCCATGTTTGGATTAACCCAAGTGCCGATTAATTTATAGGCGAAAAGAATTGCTTTTGGAATACAGGTTGTACACCGCCGTTCTGTTGTCCACGTGTTGGTGGAAAACTGTTTGTACACAACAACATATCGCGACTACAAACAATCTTGTAGTCACACTACAAGCGACTTGTAGGGCGGGCACAAGCATCTTGTAGTGTCAACACAAGGGGACTTGTACTGATGACATTGTCTAATGGAAAATCCGATTTGGAAAGCCACAACTGCATCGTAAGCAAACAAAAGCCTTCCTTTTCCTCTGTGTGCGGGTTGTGTTGATGCCATGCTACGCACGCCTTGCATTATTCTAACAACATTTTTCCAAAAGCAATTCTGTTTGACTATAATTGGTAAAAGAACTACCCTACCCCCTACTCTATTCGCACAGAGCGGGGACGTAGGGGGCGTTATCCCTTGGAAGAGTGTATGGGGGACGGGCGGATGTTTACTTTCTCATCCTGGAAGTATCAACTTCTTTCTTCGTTTTGGCCTTGTAGTTGCCGAACTTATAAATAACGCTGAGCGCAAGGGTTGTCCAATCTTGCACCACGCGCAAGCCGAAATCTTGGTTGCCATAGCCCGAATGTGTGACCATTCGGCGATTGGTTAGGTTATACCCCGACAACACTGCATTCCATTTTCCATTTGCAGATGCCCACCGCATGGAGGCATTTAAGGAGAACATGCCATTGATGTCGTACACCCCTTGAATGGCGCGGGACTGGAACGTGGGACTAACGGAAAAGCGCACATTAGTTTTTTTGCTCAACAGAGCCGACACATTGCCTCCCGCCCGCATGGAGAAACGTTGGCGATTGAAAGGCAAATCGAAGAAGTGGTTGTTCTTATCGCTGATGAACATGCCTGTAACATAAGCGTTGCCATTGAGCCATGAGCCTGCCGAAAAACGCGCCATTGACTGCAAGCCAAAGATGTTGCGGTGGTTGAAGTTAACATCCTGCATCACCACCGCCATGCGATTGCTAAGCTGATAGGGCAATTGTATAGCGTAATCGTTGCAGATATGGGCAAACGCCACAAGGGTGTAACGGCCTTTGATGAGCCAAGACAGCGACGTGTCGAAGTTTTTGGAGGGCCTTAACAAGGGGTTTCCCCATATCTCAGAATAGGCAGAGGAGTAGAAAATATGGCTCATCGTGCTCCAATAGCTTGGGTAAGTGGCGTTAGAGTTGAACGATAGGTTCAGCGTATGGTAGCTGTTTACCTGCCATGCCGCGTTCAGGGTGGGGAAAACACGCCAATCGTTCCATTGCGGCGTATGATAGTTCTCTATGGCTAGGGTTGTTTCTAGGCTGACTCCTTTCCCAAACTGCTTGCTAAATCCTATGTAACCATTAAAACGTTGCTCATCAATGTTCACCTCGCTGGTGGCCTCTGGTATCACTATGCCAGCATCGTTGAGTGTGGTTTGATAGCTTTTGTTGTTTGTGGTTTGCCATTCAAGACCGTAGCTTAACTGCCATCCGTGCCCTAAGGTGTGTACTTGGTCGGCCGTGAATAGCCATTTTCGGATAGTTTGGTCGCTCTTTGCAGCCACCACTCTCCTATCTGCGCCCAATTGTCCATTGAGAGATTGGTTGCGTGGCGAACTATAATAGGTGTATGTTCCGTTAAGTCGCAGTCCGAAAGGCAGGGTGTAATATAGGCCGATGTTGTGCAGCAGATTGTGTCCCTCGCTGCTTTGTGCGGATACGCTGCTGCCCGTTGTCGTGTTTTTGCTGTCAATGAAGTTAGCGTTTGAAATATAGGCCAATTCAACCATGTGGTGTTCAGCAAAGCGATAGCCCAGGTCAACACCGATGTCGTGGGATGTTCCGGTGCTAGTGTTGCTTGTCTTGTCGCTGTAAGCCACGCGCGTTCCGTTCAGCGGATGCTGGGCATAGTGTTCTGCCTCTGCATATCCTTTGCCGCCAGTAAAGGTATAATTCAAGTCGAGCGTAAAGCGTCCATTGGCATACAACAAGTTGCCTTGCCCATAGCCCCGTGCATATTTCGACTTGTTGAGCGTGGCTTGCAGCTGCCCCGAAGTGTGGTGCTGCCCGCTGTAGTCGTTGGTTATGATGTTGATTGCAGCTCCGCGAACATGGTATTGTGCAGGAGCCGAAAGCATTACTTCGGCTTTGGACAGTCGCGAGGCAGGCATGTTTTTAAGTTTTGCTATGGCTTGGGCTTGGCTTAGGGTGCTGGCCTTTCCGTCGATAATGAGTGTTACGTTTGCGCCAACCAAGCTTAGGGTGCCGTCGGCTGCACTAATGCCTGGTATGTTGGTGATGGCATCGTAGGCGTTGTCGGCAGGGAGTTTCTCTAAAAGCAGCTGCATATTATACACTAGCTTGCCCCTTTCAAGTTTAACAGTGGGGCGTTCGCCTTTCACAACCAGTTCGGGTAGTTCACGATAAAGCGAGTCGATAGACAAACTGTCGCTTGTATTGACTTTACCTTGTGCGTACGAAAGCGCACAAGTAAACAAAGAAAGGACTAATATGCTGAATCTTAGTTTCATTGGCGTATGTGTTGGTGGGCAGATAACGTAGACAATCAACGCAAAAACTTGCTTTTGCTTAATGGATTAAACGTTTATGACGTCGCAACAAAGTTACAAAAAAAATAAAATATGAAACAATATTAAAGAGGAAAAATCTAGGTAAGAGGTGAAAGGGTGAAAAGGTGAAAGGGTAAAAAGGTGAAAGGGTGAAAGAGTGAAAAGGTGAAAGGGTGAAAAGGTGAAAGGGTGAAAAAATGGCTAACGCCACCGATGCACTTGGCTTAACTTCATTGCCCACTTGCTCCTTTGCTACTCATTAAAAAGCATTTGGCTTAACTCCCAAACTCCTTAACTACTCACTAGAAAGCATTTGGCTTAACTCCCTAACTCCATAACTACTTAACTACTACTAGAAAGCATTTGGCTTAACTCCTTAACTCCATAACTCCTTAACTACTCACAAAAAAGCATTTGGCTTAACTCCTTTAACTAGGATGTTAGTTAACGAGTTGACAAGGATTATCGTCCACTCTGCAACTAAGTATTTGGCTTAACTCCTTAACTCCATAACTCCTAAAAGTAAAAGGATAAAACGAAAAAGGGGTGAGCCACACAAATGTGACACACCCCAATAATTACTTATAAGTTTGGCTATAGGTTTGTTCTAGAAATCGAACGCTTCTGCGTAAGTATTATTTCACTTCTTACGCTTGAGCATTTTATAAACAACCTATTTACCACTCCCTTGTTGACAAATACTTACTTAACGCCCAAAGCTTGCTTAGCCGTTTCGTTTTCAGGGTCAATCTCCAACACCTTCTTCCAATATCCGTCGGCCGTTGCCTTATCGTTCTTCACAAGGTAATAATAACCCAGATAACGATAAGCCTCAGTCAAGCGAGCATTGTCGGCCTTGTCGCGGTCGGTTTTGCTAGCCAAAGAGTTTACGATAGCCTCGTAGAAAGGCTTGGCAAGACCTTCTTTGGTTTCGGGGTCGAGATTGGAATTGATGCGAGCACGCATAAAGTTGGCGAAGTCGATGTTGGCAGGGAACTTCTCTCCCAGACGCGCATAAACATCATCGGCCTTCTTAAACGAAGCTTTCTGCTCGTCGCCCGTCTGCTTTGCAGCCAAGTTCATGTAGATGGTAGCCAATCCTGCCATGTCGCTAGCCGTAGTCTTTGCGGCATGTTTGAGGTATTCCTCGTAATACGCGGTGGCCTTATCAAAGTCTTCTTTCGACAGATAGAGGTCGGAAAGAGCCTTGCGGTTGCTGTTAACCAACTCTTCGTTGCCCTTGTTCTCTTCCATCGCCTTGTTAAACATCTCGATAGCCTTGTCGTACTGCTTATCGTTCTTCAGAGCCGTACCATAATAGGTGTAGTCGAAACCCGTGAACTTAGAACTGTCAGAGGCGTTGAAAAGTGCATCGGCATACTTCAAAGCCTCGGCAGTGCGCTCCATGTCGGTAAGGTTATAGAACGCAAGACGATTCCAGGCGGCCTTACGTGGGTTGCGCGAAAGTCCGTAGAGTGCCATTTCCAAACTCTTATCACGCTTTTGCAGCATCCACGCCTCAGTAGCGTAGTTGGTGATGTCCACATCTTCGAGTTTGCTCTTGTCGGTTACCTTGTCATAATACTGCAAGCTCTGCTCCATGCGGTTAGAGGCATAGAGGATGCGGCCTGCTAGTGCATCAACAGCCACGTCGGGACGTTGCGCACGCAAGTCGTTAAGCTTTGCCACAGCCTCTTCGGGACTACGTCCACGATAGATGTTGGCATACTTGAAGTATCCTTCGGGGTTCTTTGGGTCGAAATAAATGGCTTGTTGGTACCATGCAGCAGCGGCACCGCCATCATCCTTCAACACCTCGATGTCACCCAAGAGGATGTAACCCTGACCGTAGTTCTTGTTGGCCTTGATAGCCAGGTTGGCATACTGCTTGGCATTTGCCGTATCCTTGGCCTCGAAATAGGCGCGTCCAATACCAGCCAACACCTCGGCGTTCTTCTTGTTCTTTTTGAACACTTCTTTAACTTGGTCTTTTGCCGCAGCGGGGTTGGCGATAATTACCTTAGAGATGGCGTCGATGGTAGACTTATTGTCTTGCGCCATGAGCGGCGCGCTGATACCTACCACCAACGCACCTAGTAAAAGATATTTAACTGTTTTCATAATCCTACGTTCTTATAATACTCTTAGCGTGTTCTGCAAAACGCTTCACTGTTTGCGTTCGTTACTTTCTGAGCTGACAGCTAGCGCATGCCTTGCGTCAGTGCTTGCGCATTTGTCAGTTGTTCGTTGTTCTACCCCTGTGCATACGTTGCGAGCAACATGAGAAAGTTCAACGTAAGGGATGCGTTACGGCAAGTTCGCAACCTGCCGCAAGCATGCCTATACCTTCTTAGACGACAGAAGGCTCCAATTGTTTTATCTATTGATTAACATTAACATCCCTTATGGTTATGTTACCTTGCACAGGCAACAACCCTGATTTAAGGATGATAAGCTGCCCTTTGGGCGATGCCATGAACTGCGCAAATCCCCAAGGTAGCCCATGATAAGGGTCGTTGAGAAGGGCGTAGATGGTTCGTATCAATGGATAATTACCGTTATATATATAATATTGGTAAGGTTTCCAACTGTTGGCAGGTGTGCCTTTGTCTTTTCTACTTACCGACATTACACGAATATTCTTGTTGAAAGTGAGATTGGTGCTATCTCGTTTGTCGTTGAGCCAGTTGCTGCCGATAATGCCGATGGCATTCGGGGTCTTCTCAACATAGTCCACCACGTCGGCCGTTTTGTTCGTTGCAACGACATTGGGGTTGGTGATGGGTTTTCCGCCAAGTATGGAGTCTTCGGCGAAGTGTACGGTGCTAGACCGCTTATTGTCGAAAACCACCGTGATGGTGCCCCGCTTTGAACCGGGGAAGATGTCGCTCCAATTCTTCGCCTCGCCGCGAAGCACACGTGCGATGTCCTTAACAGAAATGCAAGTGTCGACATTGTTCTTGTTTACGATGAGCGCCAACCCGTCGTAAGCCAACTTGATGGTTTGTGGTCGGAACTGCTTATCGTAAAGGCTCTGGTACTCTTTCTTTTTGAAATCACGACTGGTGATTACGAGGCTAACGCTGTCTTTAAGCAAAAGTGTGATGCCCTCGCCCTCGGTTGTGTAAATGGGATTGACCGTAGCTTGAGGATAGACAGCGTGGAACACCTCGCGTTCCTCGTCGATGATGGGACTAAAACTTTCGTCAGAGGCGAAACTAATCACCCCTGACGAATATGTGTCCGTGCGGCCGTTCTTGCGCTTGCTTTCTCCACAAGCGGCAAGAACAAGGCTACACAGTGCTAATCCTACAATTGTGTAAGATGTTATGCTTTTTCTCATAAAATGCTATTGCAGTCTGAATGAAACAGGAACGTTGTACTTAACACGTACAGCCGAACCATTCTGCTTACCTGGAATCCAGTTGGGCATGCTCTTAACAACACGAGCTGCCTCGCGGTCTAGAGAGGGGTCTACCGAACGAGCCACTTTCACGTCGGTGATAGAGCCGTCGCGCTCTACAACGAACGAGATAACAACACGTCCTTGTACGCCGTTCTCCTGTGCTACGACAGGGTACTTCACGTTGTCCGACAAGAATTTCATCAATGCGGCATCGCCACCAGGGAATTGAGGCATCTGCTCAACCACCTCGAAGATCTTCGTTTCAATCTCGGGTTTGGGTTCGGGCTGTGCCACAGCTTCCTTGATTTTGAGAACCTCTCCAGCAGCATCATCGTTACCCTTCACGTCGAGAGCACCGATAGCTGTCTTGGTAGACATGATTTCTTCTTGTGTTTTAATTTCATCCTCAGGTTTCACCTGGTCGTCTCGCTTAATTACGGGTGCGGTGAACTTCACCGAACTCTTCACGCGCTCAACAACCTTCTCAGGTTCGGTATTAACCTTGGGTTTCTGTTTCACCTCAGCCTGTTTCTTTGGTTGGTTGAGAGCAGACAACTCCGTAACCTGAGTGGCGTCAACCTTTCCTCGGCTAGCCTCGATTACGCTTTTGATGGCAACAATCGAGAACACCAATACTGCAGCAGCAAGGATAGAGATCATGGCGAGGATGTTGCGCTTGGTGGTTCCCTTACGGAGCTTATACGCACCATACGCTTGGTTTTTGCCTTCAAACACGAGGTCTACCCAGTCGCCGTCAACCAAATCAATCTTTGACATAGTTTTCTCCTTTCTTATTAATAATTAACATACCACCGGCTTATTCAATACCCTTCTTTTTCAGCAGTTCGCTGTCTTGGGGATTGATTTTGTCGATAACGTATTTACCTATACTGCAAATTTGCATTTCGTCGAGAACATCAACCAAGTTCTTATAAGAAGCCTTGTCGGTAGCTTTGATGATGATGGTCAGCGTTGGTATTTTCTGTCCATCCACTTCACCGCTTTTGAGTTTAGACAATTCCTTGTCGTACTCGGCTTGTGTGAACTTGGGGTTTTCAAGTTTCTTCTTATCCAGTTGCTGTTTGGCAAGCATGATTTTCCTTACAGGCACCGTACCGTCTTCCGTTTCATGGTTGATCAATATGTCACGGATGCCCTTGGCCCCCCATGTCGTTTCCTTCATTGTAGAGGGGTCGTTGTAGTTAGGCAAACCATCCACGTGATAAATCTTATCGTTACCGGCCACGTAGATTGTGATTGTCTGCGAGGCTTTGGTCACGGTCTTATCATCGTCTTGGATATTCTTATCGTTACTAGGCATACTCAATTCCATCGTCTGCGGTTTGGCCAAAGAGGTACAGAGCATGAAGAACGTGATAAGAAGCATCATCATGTCCACCATAGGGGTGAAGTCGACGCGGACGTCTTTTTTCTTTTGTTTTCCGCCGCCTTTTCCTTGTTCAACTAATTCTGCCATTCTTTAATCCTCCACCTTTTTATACGATGTAATGAGATAGTAACGGTTTTCGCTTAAGTCTTGGAGTTCGGACATCACCTTCTTCACCAAGGCGTAGGGCGTTTTCTCGTCGGCCTTAATAGCTAGCTTCACGTCGGGATTAACCTTACGTGCCTCTTTCACCCAAAGTTGGAACTCGCTTTCCTTACCGTCGATACTGTCGGTAGGAATGCCATAGTTCTTGAGTGTTTGAGCCATTTCGGTTTCCGATTGCGAGAGATATTGTTGGATAGAGTTCATCGGAACTCCCCACATGGCGTCTTTCTTGAACTTGCTCACCTGTTGTGGTGTGAACTTCATTCCATAAAGCTCGCTCATGCCTTCGAGTACGGCCTGCGTATCGTTTTGGTTGTCCATACTCATGAATATCTTGCCCGTCTTATCGACAAGGATATTCAGCACACTCTTCTCGGGCACTTTAATCTCCGACACCGAGCCAGGGGTAACCACCTTCACGGGTTCGTTCTTGACGAAAGTAGACGTCAACATGAAGAACGTTAGAAGGAGCACCATGACGTCGCTCATCGGGGTCATGTCGATCCAAGTGGATTTCTTCTTAATTTTTACTTTACCCATAGTGATAAAATTTTAAAGGGTTAGCAAAAAATTAAGCTTCGTCTGCGTGGTTGGCTTCGTAGGTCTGAGCGATAGAATAACCAACCTCATCGAGTGCGTAGGTCAACTTATCGATCTTGTTGGTAAAGAAACCGTAAGAGATAACAGCGAACCACGAAGTGGTAATACCGAAGGCCGTATTGATAAGAGCCTCAGAAATACCAGCAGACAGAGCCAGCGAGTCTCCACCGCCACCGGCAGCCAGAGCTTGGAACGACTTGATCATACCCGTTACCGTACCGAGAAGACCGGTAAGCGTACCCAGCGTTACGAGGGTTGCCAAGATGGGAAGGTTCATCTGCAAGGTAGGCATTTCAAGTTGTGTAGCCTCTTCGTGAGCTTGTTGAATCTTAGCAATCTTCTGCGAAAGCTTAATGCCGTGAACGGTTTCCATAGCTTTGTAAGCTTGCAGCGAAGCCGAAACAACGTTGGCTACCGAACCCTTTTGCTTGTCGCAAAGTTGTTGTGCGCGGTTGAAGTCCTTGGCGTTAAGGGCTGCCTTGATGTTAGCAACGAACTTGGTGAGCGAACCCGTTCCAAATGCGGTGCGCAATGCCAACCAACGCTCAACAGAGAGTGCGAGCACGGTGAGCAACAAAGTCTGGATTACAGGAACCACAAGACCGCCCTTGTATATCGTTCCCCAAATGTCGAGTGGGTGTCCTTCGTTATCTCCACCTTGGAAGTGAGCCGGGCTACCCAAGTAGAACTTGAAGAAGCATGCAGCGATGATGAAGCAGCAAACGATTACCCAAAATGCTGCTCTAATTCCTTGAAAGCCCTGAGACTTTTTAGCAGGGCTGGCTGTTTTCTGTGTTGCCATAATTGAATTTTTTAAATTTTAGTTGTTAATAAATATTTAAGTTTATTTTGTTCCTTATAGTATAGACGTTCGTCCAAATGCTGATTTGTTGTTGGGCTTTTGTCCTTAATGGTCACGCAAAGATACTCATTAATGTATAAAATGAAATACAATTAAGAAGTTTTAACGACGAAAAGTTACCAACAAGTCTGCTAAATAGCATAAACGCACCATTATAAAGGAAAAAAACGGCTTTTTGTCACAATTCTCAATATTATACAAGTCTTGCTAACGTTTCTTTAATTCGCCTCATTGCCTCGCGAAGATTGTCGTCGCTTGTGGCATAGCTAAGCCGAATACACTCCGGATCGCCGAACGCGTCGCCCGAAACGGTTGCCACATGGCCCACTTCCAGCAGATACATGGCCAAGTCGGTAGCGTTGTTTATCACATAGCCATCGGTATGCTTACCAAAGAGGCTGCTACACTTGGGGAAGAGGTAGAACGCGCCTTCGGGAACATTCACCTCCAGGCCCTCTATCTCCTTTGCCAGTTTCACAACGAGGTTTCTACGCCTTTCAAAAGCCAAGCGCATGTCCTCCACACAACCTTGGTCGAGCGTGTAAGCAGCCTCAGCCGCCTTCTGGCTCACCGAGCATGGGCCGCTAGTATATTGTCCTTGCAGTTTATTGCATCCTTTTATTATCCATTCGGGCGCGGCCATGTAGCCAATGCGCCATCCCGTCATGGCATAAGCCTTTGAAACGCCATTAACGATGATGCACCTTTCTTTCATGCCGTCGAACTGGGCGATGCTTTCGTGGCGTCCCACATAATTAATGTGTTCGTAAATCTCGTCGGCCAGCACATAGAGGTCGTCGTGCCTACGTATCACTTCTGCCAAAGCCTTCAACTCCTCTTTAGAATATACGCTACCAGTTGGATTACTGGGCGAGCACAAGATAAGCATCTTCGTCTTAGGCGTGATGGCGGCCTCCAACTGTTGTGGCGTCATCTTGAAGTTCTGTTCAAAACCGGCGTTCACATACACGGGTGTACCTCCGGCAAGCTTTACCATCTGCGGATAGCTCACCCAATATGGTGCAGGCACAATCACCTCATCGCCGTTGTTCACCAAGGCCATCACCGCGTTGCACACGCATTGTTTAGCCCCGTTAGACACCATCACCTCGTTAAGACCATATTCTAGATTGTTCTCCTTCTGCAACTTAGTTACTATAGCCTTTCTCAGTTCGGGATAACCAGGTACGGGCGAGTATCTTGAATAGTTCTCGTCCACAGCCTTTTTGGCCGCATCCTTGATGTGGTCGGGTGTATTAAAGTCCGGCTCTCCCACACTCAGGTTGATCACGTCGATACCCTGAGCTTTCATTTCGCTACTTTTTTGCGACATAGCGAGTGTTGCTGAAGGCGATAGCCGATTAAGTCTGTCAGATAATTGTGCCATACATATTCTTGTTTAGAAGGTTTATTTTGCAAATGTACTTATTATATCACAGCTAACGAAACAAAAGCAACTTTATTTTACAAAAAAAGTGTTTTTTCTTTTATTTGTCATCGTTTCATGCCGAACGAGGGTACAGACCTGGGCCTATCCTTTTTAAGACTTGATGGAGTTTCGACCGACATGATTACGACAGGAATAGGCGATAAGCTTACAAACTGTCAGGCCTGCAAAGACAAACGGTTACGATTTGACACAGCACCATAGCGTTGTTTCAATCCATACAACCACGAGAAGTTTTGCAAGCATCACGCACACAGCACTTGGAATTTGGGTGGGCAAACAACACCTTGCATTATGGTCAACTGGTATAGGTGCCATGCCAAACGTTCTTCTCTCGTTCCCCCAAAAGTGCGTTTTCTCGCCATGACAATGTTCGGGCAAGCTCTCGACATTGTTCATTTGACTTGTTGGGAACGTTCTTTTCTCGTTCATCGAAAAGTGCGTTTTCTCGCTATGACAATGCTCGAACAAGCTCGACATTGTTCATTTGACTTAATGGAAACGTTCTTTTCTCGTTCCTCGAAAAGTGCGTTTTCTCGCCATGACAATGTTCGAGCAAGCTCGACATTGTTCATTTGGCTTAACGAAAACGTTCGTTAATGGGCTTGTGCGTTTAAGGGTTACGCGTTTGTGTGGCTTTGGGGCTTACCTGCCCTTAGCTGGGTGGGTTTGGTTTAGACAGCCCGAACCTTGGCAACCATAGAAGATACCAACTTGATTGGGCAAACAGCTTGTGATAGTTTGCATCTTGGCGGCGTTTGATGCGCCGGTAAGCAGGACATCACCATGCTGCTTGTGTATTTGTTGAGTTTAAGCGCATGGCAACGTTGCGCAGTTGTTGCTGAAAGAAAATGGCTTTCGAACTCCAATCGCTGTTGGCTAATTGCTGCACCATTTGTATGTGGCAAAACGTGGTTGTGCATCAACAAGGGGTTGGGCTGAAGTCGTTCCGTGTGTTTTCTACAAGTTGAAAGTCGGCTGTAGATGGCAGCATGCCTCTGCCTTTGTATGATGCTGCCTTCGTTGGCCGTGCGTGGACTGCCCTGCAACCGCTTGCGCTGCTGGTTGTATGCGTACGTTCTTTCCGTTCCATTACCTACGCGCGTGTACGCGGCACAATTGTTTTTGTCTAGTTTTCGGCAGAAATTTTAACACAATAAGTGCCCTTTCTGTCCACCAATCGCTCACCTTGTCGCAAAAAATCGATTCT
>ERZ772960.2656-NODE-2656-length-12761-cov-6.168582_pt1 | contig 12761 bp, 5 predicted proteins | sample MGYA00580678_ERZ772960 | MGnify/ENA primary metagenome ERZ772960 (study PRJEB29015, sample SAMEA2737930) | human oral metagenome | biome: human oral; feature: human-associated habitat; material: dental | place: China | collected 2059 ... | reverse complement strand
CAGCCTGTATCTTTTAGTCTCTTTTCCAGTTCACTTTTTTTCATAATATAAAAGAACTCTTTGTCTGAATGACGCTACAAAGGTAATAAAATAGTTATATTTTTACAAGTAAAAAGGTAACTTTTTTGTTATATTTTATAGGTGGGTATAAAAAGAGAGTTATTGTTTTATAACGAAATCTCATGGATGAAACAATCTGACTATAAGGTAAGTTAGATGAATAGTAGTGTGCATCTTGCATTTACTGATTTCAGCAAACGCAATATGTACTATTTTTAGGATTTTTCGAAATATGGAATGATAAACTAAAGCCTTGTATAATAAGGTACACGGAGTAACGGTAAGGACGGAATTAAAAACAATATCAAGGAGATGCGGACGGTATAAAGAGTGATAGAGGGCTTGCGTACAGTTTTTGATAACTTTGAAATAATTGTTTTGTGCATGGAAGCTCTACTAAAACAGTCTACTTAAAAAACTGCTCACGTGGAATTTCAATGATATACATCACAAGGACATCATTCACTTTGCGTCGCTCTTCGTCTGAAGCAAGTCGGTCTCTCTCAGCCTCATACAGTGCCTTTGCCTTTTTAGGTCCCTCCATTAACCTGATGGCAAAATATCGGTTTATCTCGTGTGCACTATCATTATCTTTCTCATAGAGTCTCTTGAAGTTTTCTTCAGCACGCTTGTAGTAGTCCATTGCTTCCTTCTTGTTTCCCAACTTCTCATAGAATATACCTGCACCAAGAAGTGTGTAAGGCTCTGTAGGGTTACGCTTGAGATAAGCATTTATGGTCTCTAACGCCTGTGTCAAATCACCTTGATTTTTGAGATATTCTGCCTTGTGAGCGTAAGCAAGTTGATAGTCGGGGTCCTTCTCGATAGCACGATCAAGCAGGGTCATCGCCTTCTTCACAGAATCAGGTGAGTTCGACCAATGCGTATATACGTTTACTGCCTGATTGTTTAATACGATTACAGTTGAGTCAGGTTCATGTCCGCAACAAAGTTTCTTGTTGCTCTGCGCATTGCAGGGTGTCAATGTTAAGAACATGAATAGTGATAATACCAAAAGAAAATTACGATTCATAGGTTTTAATATTTTAAGTTTAAGAATAAGAGTATTCTATTGTTTAGGTTGACCTCCATTCTAATGAAGTATATCTATCTCTGCGTTTGCATAAACGCAAAAGTTCTTCTCGTGGCAAAGATAATACTTTTTTATTAAATTAAAAATTAATTGTTACATAATACTGTCTTGCCTTAATAAAATAGCAGGACAGAACTTCAAAGAGATGGTGCACGTCGTCTGTATATAACTTACTACGGAATGGCTAATTATGATATCAAAGGAAGCTAATACGGAGGGTGTTTCCACTCGGTATATACATTATATATAGCTTTGTAAAATGTCTTCAGTCTTCTTTAACGTTTCCAACATGGGTAATCATAAGGATAAAATATTAATTCTGAAAGGTGAAGTATGGGACTTAATGCTGTGGTGTCGGTGCTTAGCACATCGTGTGCGGATGCTTCGCACACATGGTGCGGGGCGTTGAATGCTCTGCAAATGGTTACTGATAGGGTGTCAACTTGTTGTTTGGAAGGAGTTAAACGACTATGAATAAGCTCTTTCTATTTAGTAGTACGATTTATATTCTTAGTGTAATAAGGTATTATTTAACAGAAGAAGATTCAGTATGAGCGCATAATCGATTTACTATTATCGGATGGTAATAGTTAAAAATATTAAATATTGTATTTGCAACAATGAATATTTAAAAGAATATGTTTATATTTGCCATCGACTTAAAGAAGGTAGGTGACTCCTTTATTAAGGCCCAAAAGATAAAACCTAAAATATAAACTTAACGGTAGAAAATAGTAAACCCTAATCGAAGTAGAAACTAACATCTATTAAAAAATAAACAAAAACCAATTATTTATTACAACTTATGAAAAAAATCTTTACTCTACTCTCATTGTGCATGGTCGCAATGACAACTTTCGCTCAGTGGGTTTCAGTTCCTGAGAGCGGTGAAAAGTACTACATTGCTGTTGGTAACCAGAAAGTGGGTTACGTTACAGCTAATGGCGATGGTGAGAAGTTGACAGCTAAGGCTGCTTCTTTGGGTGATGTTGAAAAGCAGACTTGGACTTGTACAAAGAATGCTGATGAGACTTGGACATTTACTGTTACTGTTGATGGCAACACTTGGACAATGTATACCAATGCGGGTGAGCGTCTTGCTGCTGGTTCTGATACTGGCGAGAACTTCAAGGCTTTCAAAATTATCGACCACAATGACGATCCTTCAGCAGCCTTTGGTGCTATCAAGATGCTTGAAAAGGATGGTAATGCTTTCGTGAACATCTACAGTGGTCAGAAGTTAGGTAATGAGTATGGTCCTTGGACTGAAACAGACAATGGTTCTAAGGTTTACTTTATCAAGGCTTCTGAGGTAGAGATTCCAACTTGGAACTTCGACTTTAATATTTTCCAGCAGGGTGACAATAGTACTCGTTACTTCATCCAGCTCAACAGACCAGCAGCAAACAACCCAGCAAATGGTCCTACAGGTTTGAATGGTCTGACAGGAAATAAGTTGATTCTTTCTGTTGACAACGATACACTGATTGCTGATTCTCTTGTAAAGGCTGATGTGAACTTCAAGCACAAGGTATGGCACGTAACAGAGTTCGATGCTGATACAAAGAAGATTGTTCTTGTTAACGAGGCAGGTCAGTACATTAAGTTCGTTGCATTCGAGACAGAGATGCCTGGTGGTAACGATATGTATAAGAAGAATGAGGCTGGCGAGTGGGTACGCAACGGCAAGAGCGGTGGTGGTAAGATGAATGGTGGCTTCATAGCAACTACAGATCCACAAGAACTCTACATCTTCGACAGCAACCAGGGCAGCGAGTGCTACTCTATCGGTGACAGCAGTGACAGAACTACAAACAACTTCCTTAATGCATGGGGTAACGTAGCTTGGCACCACTTTATGGGTAAGTGGGCAGTTAACGATCCTAACAACGCCCTCAAGTTCATTCCAATCTCTGATATCTTGAATGATGAAGAGATTAAGGAGATGGAGAAGGCTTCAGCTACTGGCATCTCAAACGTTAAGGTACAGGAGAAGCAGGCTGACGGTTATGTTTACACCCTCGATGGTCGCATGGTAGCAAAGAGCCTCAATGGTCTTGCTAAGGGCTTGTACATCGTAAATGGCAAGAAGGTTGTTGTGAAGTAAGTTTCACAATGAAAATAGTTTAACCCCCATTTGTCAAATGACAATGCTGTTAATAAGAAGAATAGACTCGGTTGTCTAAGGGCAGATAGGGGTTAAGGGGCTGTATCAAAAGGAAGGATACACTTGAGGGTGTGTCTGTTAGCAGGCTAAGCATAGATACACAACATGTGTAATTCTATCACTTGCCACTGACACCATTTTGATACAACCCCCTTTTTCGTCTTATTGTTCAACATTAATAATTAAATAATTATCACAATATCTTATCCTCTATTATGAATATCTGTAAGCGTCTTTGTGCTGCTTTTCTCTTGTCTGTCGTATGTGTCGGACAAGTTTTGGCACAAGGTTATCCTCGCATCAGTACTAATGGTAATGAGCATTGGTATTACGTTAAGTATCTTCGTTCTAACAACGTGTTGGAAGATAAGGGCGAAAAGCAAAAGTGCCTTACTGCCGTTCCACAGGTTATGAATGGTGATCGCCAGTTATGGAAGGTGGTAGCGGCAGAGAACTTTGGTCGTAATAAGAAGTACCAGTTGATAAGTAAGATCGGTCGTACTTTTTATATCAATGGCACAAATCCTTATAGTTCGCGTTTTATGGCGGCTACTAAGGCTACAGATATTACCTCATTCCACATCTTCCAGAGTATGAATAATAGCTTTGGAACGGGTGCATTCGAGTTGGCACCAGACTCTACTGGCAGCTATGCGATGAACCAAGTGGGAGAGATTAGGGCTGGACAAGAGATTGGACTGTGGGATAAAGGCGACATCAACAACGTCTTGACCTTTGTTAGCAAGGATGACATGGAGTTCCCATACTATATGCCAGTCATCTCAACAGCTGCAAATCCTGTTTATTATTACATCCAGTTCCAGACTGGTAACTGGCTTCTGAGTGCCAAGGGGGATAAGGCAACCTGCCAAACAGCCTCATTGCATAATGGTAATCTTGATGACATGCTATGGCGTGTATCAGAGAAAGACGGCAAATACTCTTTTGTTAGCAAGAGTGGAAAGATTCTTTATATCAGCGATTCATACGTCAACGCTGCAAAGGCTCGCAATGTGAAGGATACGCTCTTTACGATGGTGGAGTCAAATAACGCATTGGGTGGCTTCGAGATTGGTAAGTCAACCACAGGACGTAACTTCTTTAATATGTTCCAAGGTGCTGGTGAAGGTAAGCTAATCAGCTTCTGGGACTTAGGCGATGGTGGTAATGTCGTGCGCTTCGTACCTGCAGAAGAGTTGGTACCAGTGTCAGGTATTGCTACTTTTAACCCTGCCAACAAATATACGCTTTGGTATACAAAGCCCGCAACCAACTGGATGACCTCTTGTCTTCCTATCGGAAACGGTCAGTTTGGTGCAACTTTGATGGGCGATGTAGCCATTGACGACGTACAATTTAACGACAAAACCCTTTGGAGCGGTAAGCTCGGTGGGCTGACGAGTACGGCTGCTTATGGTTATTATCTTAACTTTGGTAACCTTTATATCCGCAGTCGTGGAATGTCAAAGGTAACAGACTACGTGCGTTACCTCGATATCAACGATGCCGTAGCAGGTGTGAAATATACAATGGATGGCGTAGCATACAGTCGTACTTACTTCGCAAGCAATCCTGATAGCTGTGTGGTAGTTCGCTATACAGCCTCACAGGATGGTAAAATTAATACAACACTTACACTGAAGAATCAGAACGGACGTAACGTAAGTTATATCGTTGATAATAACAATCAGGCAACGATTACCTTTGAAGGTCAGGTCGCTCGTCAAGATGATCATGGTGCAACAACACCAGAGAGCTATTATTGTGCAGCGCGCATCGTGACAGATGGCGGTACGATTACTAAGAATGCAAAGGGCATTATTGAGGTAAATGGTGCCAATAGCATGACTGTTTATCTCCGTGGTTTGACCGACTTCGACCCCGACGCACCAACATATGTGTCTGGAGCTAACCTCCTCGCTGGTCGTGCAACAGCTACTGTTGACGGTGCACAGGGCAAGGGTTACGATGCTTTGTTTGCAGCACATAAGACCGATTATAAGTCGCTCTTTGATCGTTGTCAGCTGACCCTCGGTGATGTTAAGAACAATATTCCAACCCCACAGCTCATCAGCAGCTATCGTGACAACCAGCATGACAACCTCTTCTTAGAGGAACTCTACTTCAATTATGGTCGTTACCTCCTCATCAGTTCAAGCCGTGGCGTATCGCTCCCAGCCAACTTGCAGGGCATTTGGAACGACAACAATACACCAGCATGGCACTCTGATATCCATGCGAACATCAACGTACAGATGAACTACTGGCCTGCTGAGCCAACCAACCTCTCTGAGCTTCACCGCCCATTCCTCGATTATATCTATCGTGAGGCATGTGTGAAGCCTACATGGCGTCGCTTTGCACAGGACATGGGTCACGTGAATACAGGTTGGACCTTACCAACAGAGAATAACATCTATGGCTCTGGTACTACCTTTGCCAACACCTATACCGTTGCTAATGCGTGGTATTGCCAGCACCTCTGGCAGCACTATACCTACACAATGGATAAGGATTTCCTGCGCACAAAGGCATTCCCTGCGATGAAGTCGGCTGTCGACTATTGGTTTAAGAAGCTCGTGAAGGCTGCTGACGGCACCTACGAATGTCCTAATGAGTGGTCGCCAGAACACGGACCAACGGAGAATGCTACCGCACACAGCCAGCAGTTGGTTTGGGACTTGTTCAATAACACACGCAAGGCGATTAAAGTTCTTGGCGATGATGTGGTGTCAAAGTCGTTCCGTGATTCGCTTGCAACCTACTTTGCTAAGCTTGACGACGGATGCCATACAGAGGTGAACCCTGCCGACGGACAGACTTATCTCCGTGAATGGAAATACTCTTCACAGTTTAATAACCCAAGCAAAATCGGTGTTAACGAGTATAAGGCACACCGTCATATCTCACATTTGATGGGGCTTTATCCTTGTACGCAGATCAGTGCAGATGCCGATAAGACCGTCTTTGAGGCTGCTCGTACATCCTTGATTGCTCGTGGCGATGGTCATGGAACGGGTTGGTCGCTCGGTCATAAGATTAATCTTAATGCCCGCGCCTACGAAGGTCTCCACTGTCATAACCTTATCAAGCGTGCTTTACAGCAGACTTGGGACACCGGAGTAAACGAGGCTGCAGGTGGTATCTATGAGAATCTCTGGGATGCTCATGCACCTTATCAGATTGATGGTAACTTCGGTTATACAGCCGGTGTAGCCGAGATGCTCCTGCAGAGTCATAATGATAAACTCGTGATTCTCCCTGCCTTGCCAACAACATTCTGGCAGAAGGGTTCAGTGAAGGGCTTGAAGGCAGTGGGCAACTTCACCGTTGACATTGATTGGGCTGCTGCGAAGGCTACGAAGGTACAGATTGTTTCAAACATGGGTACAACCTGTATTGTGAAATATACTAACGTAGCAAAGGATTATAAGGTGACGACTGCTGACGGAAAGGCGGTTAAGGCAAAGCGTATCAGTGATGACGAAATCAGCTTCCCAACAGTGAAGGGCGGTGTATATGTCATTGTTTCAAAGACTGCAGACGCTATCGCAGTCGTACAAAAGGCGCAGGACGGTAACATTGCTTCGGTAGACTACTACAGCCTTAACGGTACAAAGACAAGTCAGTCACAGAGCCGTGGCGTGTACATCAAGCAAATGAAGTATAGCAACGGTACAACAAGTACAACGAAAGTAATCAACTAATCACAGGTTATATATCTTACCCACACTTCGGCTTAGGCTGAGGTGTGGGTTCAACTCAGCGTAAATATTTACTCTCATTTATATGAAAACTATCAGAAACATTGGTCTTCTCGTATTCTTATTAGCCTTAGCACCATCCGTGCTGAGGGCTGGCACATGGGGTGCGAAGCCTGAACACGGTAAGACCTATTTAATTTCAGTAGGGCAAGACACCAAAAATGTCCTTACTCCCTACAAGTATTCATGGTTAAAGGACACGGGTCTTGCGTTCCTTGCTTATGCTGAAGGTAACGATGCACAGAAGTGGAAACTCGTTGCTGTGAGCGGTAAGCAGGACTGCTATCAGTTGGTAAATGGCGACGGCGAGTTGGCTTTCGACATGGCACTCAACGACACAAAGAAAGTCTCTGGCTATCCTTGTATGTGGACACAGAGCATCGCCAATCCTAATCAACAGATTTATATCACTAAGAAAGGCAGTGGTTATAAGTTGAGCGCAGTGTCTGCAAGGAATGGTCAGACTTATTATGTAACCTATGGTTCTATCTCGTCTGTCAACGGATATTACTGTGGTTATGGGAACAGTGAGGCATCAGCTGCTACGCTACAGTTCAAGGAAGTGCCTGCAGTGGTTATTCCTGAGGGTGCCGACTGGGAGAATGCGAAGGTCTATGAGCGTAACAAGGAACGTGCACATGCCACCTATATGCCTTATCCATCAACGAAGGCGATGAAGGCTGATGGTCAGCGTTATGACAAGCCTTGGTTGGAACCAACAGGGGCAAACTACCTTAGTTTGAACGGCACATGGAAGTTGCGTTGGAGCGAGGGAGCCAAGCCTGTCTTGCTCGGTAAGGATGACTTCTGGGGCGATAACGTAAGTACTGAAGGCTCTGCGTGGAACGATATCACTGTTCCTTCTTGTTTAGAGATGAATGCTTATGGTCTACCAATGTATGTGAACGTAGACTATCCGTTTGAAGATCAGCAGCCTTACGTTCGTATGAAGGGTGATTTGAAGAACTCAGTGGGCTCTTATCGTCGTGATTTCACTCTGCCTGCAGGCTGGGAGAATAAGCGTGTCTTCCTCCACTTTGATGGTATCTACTCTGCTGCTTACGTTTATGTAAACGGTCATGAAGTGGGTTATACAGAAGGAGCAAACAATGTCAGCGAGTTTGACATTACTAAATATCTCCGCACTGGTAAGAATAATGTTGCCGTACAGGTGATTCGTTGGAGCGATGGCTCTTATCTTGAGGGTCAGGATATGTGGCATATGAGTGGTATTCATCGTGATGTTTACCTTGTGGCTACACCAAAGACTTACTTGGCAGATCATTATATTAAGGCTACTGTTACACCGGGTTCTACTACCGCTGCTACGGGTAGTGCAGCTACATCTGTAGACCTTACCGTATGCAATCGTGATAAGACAGCAGCGAAGAAGACCGTAACCGTAACGCTCTTCGACCCAAGTGGCAAGGAAATAAAGAAACTAACGTCTGACTTTGTTTTTGCTGCTGGCGATAGCTTGAAGACACAGACAGTTGACTTCGGAACACTCTCTGGCGTGAAACTATGGTCTGCTGAGACCCCAACGCTCTATACCTTCACTTTCAGTCAGTCGCAGGACGGCAAGGAAGAGGAGGCTTTCTCTACTAAGTATGGCTTCAGAAAGATTGACCTTAGTAAGGGTTATCTTGAGGTGAACGGCCGTCGTACCTACCTCAAGGGTGCTAACACACAGGACACTGACCCATTGCACGGACGTAGTATAACCACCGACCTTATGTTAAAAGACATAGCAATGATGAAGCAGTCTAACATGAATACCGTTCGTACCAGCCACTATCCACGTCAAGCAAAGATGATGGCAATGTTCGATTACTATGGTCTCTTTGTTGTTGATGAGGCTGATATGGAGCTTCACAGAAACTGGGAAGGCTCAAAGACAATCATCAATAACACGGATTGGACAGGTGCTATCGTTGACCGTAACGTACGTAATACGCTCCGCGACCGCAACCATCCGAGTGTTGTCTTCTGGAGTTTGGGTAACGAGAGTGGCTCTGGTTTGAACATCATGGCAGCTTACAACGCTGTTCGTAAGCTCGATAACCGCTACATCCACTATGAGGGTTCAACGCGTGATAAGGCTGAAGGAACTGATATCCACTCTGTAATGTATCCTGCTATGGATGCTTGGCGCAGCGGAACAACGGGTCCGGTGACCTCTGATGTGAACCATCCGAACACGAATAAGCCTTACTTCATGTGCGAGTATGCCCATGCTATGGGTAACGCTGTGGGCAACCTTCGTGACTACTGGGAGGCTATGGAAGGCTCTCAGATGGGTGTTGGTGGTTGTATCTGGGACTGGGTGGATCAGAGTATCTACTCTTATGATGCGATTAAAAACAACCAATTGACAAAGAATGGATTCCCTGCTTATATCACAGGATATGACTGTCCGGGTCCTCATCAGTATAACTTCGTTAACAACGGACTTGTCAATGCCGACCGTGCTTGGAGTGCTGAGCTTGACGAGGTGAAGCGTGTTTACCAGTGGGTGGGCTTCGATTTGAATAAAAACAGCCGTCAGGTGAAGTTGACGAATAAGTATCTTGACCGCAACCTCGACCAGTTCTATCTTAAGTGGACCCTCCTTGCCGACGGTAAGCCTGTACAGGATGGTATCGTTAAGAAGCTGAATTGCGCTGCTGGTGGTACTGAAACCGTTGACTTGAAGTATAACCCTACAGCCTTTGCAGGTAAGGAACTCTTCCTCAATATCGGACTTTATACGAAGGAGGCAACGAACTGGTGCGACCGTGACTATCCTGTTGCTGAGTTCCAGCAGCAGTTGACACAACGCACAGAGGTCCTCGATAAGGTTGATAACACTAAGGCTGAGGCTCTCCATGCAACTAAGAATAGCGATGGTGGTTATACCTACGCGAACGGTAAGCAGAAAGTAACATTCGACGGACAGGGTAACATCACCGTTTGGTCATACGATGGGAAGAATCTCTTCATGCCAGAGGCTGGACCGCGCTTTGACCGCTACCGCTGGATAGAGAATGATGGTCCTATGGAGGCTTACGGTAATGCTGCAACCGACAATGGTGTAACTTCACAGACTGCTACCTTCCAGCTCTCTGAGGATGGTAAGACGGCAACCGTGAATGTTACGCAGAACGGCAACTATGGTAAGGCTACTTATAAGTACACAATCAATGCAAACGGTACGATAGATCTCGCCAGCTCGTATGAGGCACAGGGCAATGGCGCAAGACGTTTAGGCTTTAGTCTGAACTTCCCAGAGGAACTCTCTAAGGTTCGCTACTATGCACGTGGTCCTCGCGCAAGCTATATCGACCGCCTCGATGGCGAAGACTTCGGTCTCTATGAGACGACTGTCAAGGATATGTATGAGCCTTTCGCACACCCACAGAGCAACGGCAACCGCGTTGGTCTTCGTTGGCTCACCCTCACTAACAACGAGGGAACAGGTGTGAAGGTAGAGACAGCGGGCGATGTAGCCTTCTCTCTGACCCCTTGGACAGATGCCGAGTTACGTACTGCACGCCATGAATGGGAGTTGCCAGCAAGCAATCGCACTGTAGCACACTTTGATGCTATCCAGCGTGGTCTTGGTAATGGCTCTTGTGGTCCCGGTCCATTACCAAAGTATGAGATACAGAAAGGTAAAACCTACTCAAACATCGTGCGTTTCATCCCTTTTTCGGAAGCGGCAGATGATCCCTCAGACGGAATCTCTGCCGTAGTAAACTCAGCGACAACAATGGCACAAGTCTACGACCTCTCTGGTCGTAGACTCCCTGAACCTCCTGCCAAAGGATTCTATATTCAGGGTGGAAAGGTTCATGCTAACTAACGCCTTGCAGTCTTCACTGCCTATGATTTGACTGTAGGGTAGGGGCGCACGTGGTATTCTTCATTCTAAGGAATGGGTGCCTCGTGCGCCTTTATATTTCAAAATGGCAATTATAATGGTTGACTAAAAATATCCTTCCCCCATGTATGGAGCGATAATAAAGTAAGCCAAAGCTATAATAATGTGCACTTCTTTCCGTTTTCAAAGAGTGTGCGGATGCTTAGCACATGGCGTGCTGATGGTAAACACCATTGGTGCGGAGCCTTAGTAAGTTCACAGAAGTCCTCTCTGAAGGAGGAGTGAAAGCATAAAAGCCTTGTTATGAAGTAGTAAATAAAAAATATCTTTATTATGAAACAGAAAACGAACTATCTATTTCCTTTAGCCATTATCGGCTTATTCTTCTTCTCTATTGGCTTTGCCTTGGGTATCAACTCTTATCTGATGCCAGTGTTAGAGAAGTCAATGCACATCTCTGGTGCGGCTTCAAGTCTGTTGCTTGCAGCGACTTTCATACCGTTCCTCTTGTTCGGTATTCCTGCAACCCATTGCATTAAGGCAATCGGTTATAAGCGTACGATGGCTTTGTCGTTTGCTATCTTCGCAGCAGCTTTCGGACTTTTCATCCTCGCAGCGAAGCAGAACTCACTGACATGGTTCCTCATTGCGAGTTTCGTCAGTGGTGCAGCCAACGCCGTTCTGCAGGCATCTGTCAATCCATATGTGACGATTCTTGGTCCGATGGATTCGGCAGCACGTCGTATCTCTTGCATGGGTATCAGCAACAAATTAGCTTGGCCAGTGACAACCCTCTTCATTACTTTGGTGATTGGTAAGGGTATTGAGGATACGCAACTCACCGATCTTTACATGCCATTCACCATCATCATCGGTATCTTTTTGCTCTTGGGTGTTATCGCATTGATGGCTCCACTGCCTGACGTGAAGGCTGCAGGTGAGGACGAGAGTGAGAGCGGCGACGAGGCAGCAGTCAGCTCATACGCTGACGGTAAGACAAGTATTCTGCAGTTCCCACACTTATTGTTGGGCTGTTTGGCACTCTTCCTCTATGTTGGTGTAGAGACCATCTCGCTTGCTACGGCAACAGGTTATGCAAAGTCATTAGGTTTGGAGGGTGATAACTACGGATTTATCCCTTCAGTGGGCATGATTGTGGGTTACGTCTGTGGTGTTATCTTCATCCCACGTTACCTCTCTCAGGCTGCTGCAATGCGCATCTGCGCTATCATTGCCCTTGTGGGTAGTGTGGCTGTAGCCGTTGTTCCAAATCCAGTAATCTCCGTTTATTGCATCTTCCTGATGGCTTTAGGTTGTTCACTGATGTGGCCAGCGTTGTGGCCTTTAGCAATGGCAGACCTTGGCAAGTTCACTAAGTCGGGTGCTTCACTGCTGACCATGGCGATTGCCGGTGGTGCTGTGATGCCTTGGCTGCGTGGTGTCGTACAGGATTGCACCTCTTTCCAAACCTCTTACTGGGTCAGTGTCCCTTGTTTCCTCTTCATCCTTTACTACGGACTCGTAGGCTACAAGATTCGGACGAAGAAGGAGGGTTTATGAGGAGTTAAGGAGGAAAGGATGAGGAGTTAAGGAGTTAAATGGAGTTAGAGGAGTTAAGACAACACCGTTTACACTTGCTTCTTTGCCTAATAAAATATTCCGCTTCTTCCCTTTCGCCACCTCCGTATTGTAAATAAAAATCAAATCTTAAAAATAAAAAGAGCATGAATTGGCTTTCAATTCATGCTCTTTTCGTTTCTAAAAGATGCCCTTTAAGCCCCTTACTAACGCCCTTTTGAAGTCCAATTAAGCACC
>ERZ772960.2648-NODE-2648-length-12776-cov-5.915101_pt1 | contig 12776 bp, 9 predicted proteins | sample MGYA00580678_ERZ772960 | MGnify/ENA primary metagenome ERZ772960 (study PRJEB29015, sample SAMEA2737930) | human oral metagenome | biome: human oral; feature: human-associated habitat; material: dental | place: China | collected 2059 ... | reverse complement strand
TACTGTGGGAAATCTGGAAGGAACGTTATTTGATAATGGCGGTACTCCGAAAAGCTGTGATAATCCAAATGTATGTTATGCTTTTCGCATGCCATCAAAATATGGAAAATATTTAAAGCAAGCTGGATTTGATTATTTGAGTGTTGCTAATAATCATAGTAATGATTTTGGAGAAACTGGGATTAGGGAAACTATTAAAAATCTTGATAATTTAAATATAAAATATTCTGGAATTAAAGATATTGCTGAAAGTTCAATTTTAGAAAAAGATGGTAAAAAATTTGGATTTATTTCCTTTGCTCCAAATTCAGCCACTGTAAAATTGAATGACTACAATTATGCAAGAAAACTTATTTCTGAATTAAAGTCAAAAGTTGATATTGTAATTGTCATGTTTCACGGCGGTGCTGAAGGTGCTGGAGCAGAACATATTACTCGAAATCACGAAATTTTTCATGGGGAAGATCGGGGAAATGTATATGAATTTGCCCATTTTGCGATAGATAATGGAGCAGATATTGTTTTTGGACAAGGACCGCACGTTACAAGAGCAGTCGAGCTTTACAAAAATAAATTTATTTCCTACAGTGGCGGAAATTTTGCAACTTTTGGAAAGATAAATATTTCAGGCTCTATGGGCCTTGCTCCAATTTTTAAAATTAAAATAGACAGCAACGGTAATTTTATCTCTGGAGAGATTATTCCTGTAAGACAAACTTACGGAAGTTTAGGCCCTTTCATAGACTCAGAAAAATTAGTCATCAAAAAAATAATTTCCTTAAATAAATCTGATTTTCCAAACGGAAATGGACTTTCTATAACTGATGATGGAAAAATGACCAAAATTGGCAATTCAAATTAAAAAACTTTATTTTATTTATTTACTGACAAGGGGTTTTTACCCCTTGTGAAAAATCTTTTATTCTTACTAAATACCATTTGAATAATGAATACGTTATAAATCTTTTTACTAGATTAAACCCAATATTTACTTTCAAATAATTTAAAAAATTTCAATCTATTATTTTTGCTTCAATCTAATAATCTCCCTCTCATTTTCATCCATTTTATTTCCTATTTTTTCATTTTCATTCTCTAATTTTTCTATTCTTTTTTTCTTTTCAATTTCTTCATCTTGAATATTTCTTCTTTCCACAATTACATTATTTGCAATTTTATCATCAGGATTTCCCACAATTTCCATACCTTCCTCAATATTCATTCCAAAAATTTCAACCTTTTCTCCATTATCTACCCCAATAAAAATCTCCCTTTCCTTAACCAAATTATTTTTATCAATCAAATAAATATACTTTTTCTGATTTTTAAAAATAACCGCTTTTTTAGGAACAACTAAAACATTCTCTTTCTTTCTATAAATCACACGAATATCCACTTTCTCACTTAAAAATAAATCTCTAAAAGAAATCAGCAAAAACTCAAGTACATTCATATTTACAACTTTGTTAATTTTAAATAATTCCGCTTCAATAACTTTTCTTTCAGAAAATAAATCTAAATTCCCTTTATTATCTCTATTTTGAAAACCTTCTTTGCCTTTATCATTTTTAATTTCAACTAATTCTTCAAGTGTTTTTTCTTCTCCAGCTTTTTTATTTTCTCTCCTAAAAAGACTTATTTCAGCCATATTTCCAATACCCAAATTTTTAATTTTTTCATCTGTCATACTTTCACTTACTATTTTCAGATCATTCTTTTTCGCCAAAACAACTATAGGCTCATTTTTATTTACAATTCCACCTTTTACAGCATTAATTTTTACAATATATCCATCAAACGGACTTCTCACAGTTCTCTGAACTAACACAGCATTTTTCATTTCATCTTTTACTTCCAGCTCCAATCCATCTATTTCCCCTTTTACTTCTTGAATTTTCTGATTCACATCCGCCCCTAATTCCTGCTGTTTTTCAAGGTTCCTCAACTGTGCATTTTTTACGACTAGCAATGCTCTTTTTTCACTAATATCACTTTTCTGATAGTCGCTAAATTTTACTATTATATCGCCCTTTTTCACAAAATCTCCAGCTTTAAAATAAACATCGTCAACTGATAAATTTACATCTAATCCAATTTTAGTAACGTTATTCACAGCAACAGTTCCTTTCATATCCACGAAAAGTTCAAGATTTTCACGTTTTATTTTACTGACAATATATTTTCTATTAATTTTAGGTGTGCAAAATTTTATCATAGAAAGAATAATAAAAATAAAAATTGTTGGCATTATCCAAATTAATTCATCTTTTTTTCTCAATATTTTTCCCCTTTTTAGTGATTTCCGTCAAAATAGGAATTTTCACTTAAATTATCTTCATAAGGGAAATATTGCTTACGTCCAAGATAAAGCTGATCTGACTTTCTTTGGATTGGCACGACAAAAAATCCCCAGTTATTTAAATCAGTGTAAACGAAAAATCTAACTGTATCATTTTGAATTGTATCAGTATCATTTTGAGAAATAATATTTACAAATTCTGGCAAGATTTCCTGTGCATCCATTTCCTCATAGTCATCTTCATTTTTATAAATCATCTCTTTTTTGAGTTCCCCTTCAGCATTATAGACATAAATTTTTAGCTCTTCAGCTGAACTTTTCTTGTCAATTTGCCCAACCAAGATATCAGCCTTTCGTGAAGTCTGTATCATTTCAACTTTTTTCCCATCGTATTTTTCCACCCACACAGAATACGGCACAAGCGGCACTTCATTCACAATTTCCACATCTATATGCCCAAACCGCTTATAATCCAAATATTTTATAGCTCCATCCAGACAGTTCAACTTTAGCTCGTAATCATCACGATGACTAAGTTCCTTATATTCAATCATTTTCCCTGGTACAAATTCCTTTAGAACTTCCTGAAATGTACTAATTTTAGTCGATTGCCCGCTCAATTTTATAAGCGAATACTCAAAAAGCAGCCCTTCCTTGTAATAAGTGTTCAAAAATTTTCTAAGCATTCCATAAATATCGGCTTTTACAATTTTTTCTATTTCCTTTATTGTAAAAATATGTCTTGGATAATCTGTTACTGTGTTAAATATTTCATTTTCATAAGTGTGAATTTTCCAGCTTTTTAACTGCGTTATATGAATGTCATTCCTTTTTTCATAATTTCTAGGTGCATCAAAACGTGTTCGCAGTCTTCCATCAGATGTAAAAAATTCTTTTTTTAAATTTTCAGCAGCTTCCCAAAGCATATAAAAATTATTTCGTATTTTTTGATATTCTTCGCTCATTTTATTTTCAAATTGTGAATATTTTGTCGGTATTATTTTCTCATATTTTTCATATTCCAAATTCATATTTTCAAAAATTTTATCAACACCGCTGTCATCAATCACTTTATAAATCATATCATTATCATATTTTATCAAATCATTAACAGAAACAACCCTATTCTCAGAATACTTTGCCCCCAGCACAATCTTCAAAAACTGCATAATCCTATAAGTCAAGTCATTTCCCCCAAAATTTTCATCTCCATTTTCAAAACTTGTTCTTATATCCAGATAATATGAAATCCTGTCCTTATTAATCACATATTTACAAGCCGCTAAATCCGTCGTCCCGCCACCACAATCAATAATTAAAGCACTATATTCTTCATTTTCCTTATATCTCCCCTTCCTTATCTGTATCTCAATCGTATTATAAAGCACAGCAATAGCTTCATCCATAGCATTTTCACGAATAATTTCATATTCATAATTTTTTTCATAAGAACTTTTATTAAAATTATTTTCAACCATAAAAATTTCCTGAAACATTGTCAAAAACTGCTCTTTCAATTTTACAGGGCTGGAAGCATGAATTTTTTTAAATTTACATTTAAACATATATTCTGCACGATTTACAACATATTTCAAATATGCCTTTATTATTTCCTTCCTTTTCACATACAAAATATTCCCAAACTCATCATTAATTTTTTCCATCTTATTATGCTCATGCACCCACCTTTTCAAGCTATAAAAAATCGAGCCATTAACAATATAATCATTTTTTTCCAATTTTCTTACCACATCATATCCAAACGAATACTTAATATTATTACTATCGCTACAATCTTCAACATAAACCAATGTTGGAAAAATCTCACGGTAATGCCTTTCCCCATCATCAAATTTCACATAGTTTATCGCATCAATGACAACATTCCCATTCAAAATATCATTAGTTGGCAAATCCCTTACATAATTTTTATCCAGATATGCTCCCAAAGCTGTATTTACAGTCCCAAAATCAATACAAAGCGGAGTATTTGTAGTTTCCAGATTTTTTACAACAAAATTTTCAATTTCAACTTTATAATAATCCATCTGATACGGATAAAGCGGATATGGCTCATCTTCCTTCCAATTATAAAATTCATGAATAAATTTTAAGTCATTTTCTTTAAAAAATAAAAACGAAAACTTATTATTTCTCAATGTCTCAACTCTAAAAAATTCTTTTTTACTAATCAAAAAATATTTATTCCTGCTCTTCAAATCCTTTTCCAGCTGAAAAATTCCACAAAGATAATTATTTGCATTTATAAGAAAGACATTTGCACTGCTCACATTTTCAGGAATCTCAATCTTATAATTGTCCTCCCTCATCAAATCAAGCTCCTTATACAAAATAATTTTGTGCGGTACTCGTATTTTATTCTCATGATGAATCCTCTCCCCAAGTTTACTGTCAAAAAGCAGCTGAACATTTACAAGCCCATTTTTTTTATACTTGTCAATACAATAATTAGCCTTCACTCCCCGATATTTCATCAAAAGTGTAATAAGCTCCTCTCTCGCAGGCGTTTCCAAATGCACATCCACCAGCTTTTCCTCAATCGCAATCTGATACATCTCATAATAGGATTTTCTCCGCAATTCTTCCTCATAAAACAATTTCATCTCTATATTTTCCCCTTTATTTATTGAATTTGTAAAAATCTAAACTTTTTATATAATTCTAACAAAAAATCTCTATGCCGATAAATTCATACATTTACATAAAATTATATACTTTTTTATACGAACTATATTCTCATACTAAATCTAATTAAAAAAACAGAAGATATATTTTATTTATTGTAAGGGTGATAAGCCCCTTCGCTAAATAAAATTTAATAATTCTAACTTTTCAATCATTTCCCTGACACTTCCAAATCTTTTTTTCCTTTCAAATTCCAATCCTTTTTTTATTATTTTTTCCACTTCCTTAAACTTCCCAATTTTCTCAAACCCTAAAATCACTTCTCTTGCAAATTCCAATTCTGGCTTATAAAACCTCTTAACTGCCCCACTAATTTTCTTCCCACAAAGCATAAAATACAAAAGTGCCGAAAGCGAATAAACATCAGCTCTTTCATCAATCTGAACCTTTTCTGAATAAACTTCAATCGGCGAATACCCTTCTGAAACCTCAATAAAATCAACCTTTTCCCCTTTTCTCAAACTTGATCCAAAGTCAATAATTCTAATATTCCCCCTAATATCAATCAAAATATTTGATGGCTTTAAATCACAATGAATAATCCCCTTTTTATGAATTTTACAAACAGCTCTTGCAACTTTAAGAAATATTTTTAAAATATAATTTATATTTATTTTTTCATCTTGAACCTTATTTTCCAAAATATACTCTTTCAAAGTAATCCCAAAATATTCCATAACAATATAATTTGTTCCATTTTCACTAAAAAAATCCAGAATTTTAATAACACCATTTTTAATAAGATTATTTTGAAATTTTCCCCTATTTCCCTTAGACTTCTTTCTAAATTTCTCCAAAATACATTTTTCCTTCCAAAAACATCTCTTTAATCTCTCAAAATCTTTCCTATATTTTTCCGTAAAAACTTCCTTCCCATCTCTCATAACAATTTTTTCAGGATAACACTCCTTAATAACAACTTTTTCCCCTAAATTATTTTCAGCCAAATAAATATTAGAAAAATCACTCTTAGCCATATAACTCACAATCTTATATTTCCCATTCAACATCGTTCCCTTTAATAAAAAATCCATCTCACTTTTCCTTTTTATATTTCTTCAAAATATTTCCATTCCTATCACGCCCCAAAATTTTCCAGTTCCTCTCAATTTCCTTATCAAGTTGTGAAAGTTTGTTATTTTTTAAATTTTGATCTTTTTTAAAACTTTTATTATTTACGTTAAAATTTTTTTTATTTTGATTTTCTTTATTTCCAGCAACTTTTTCCCATCTTTTCTGACTTTTTTCTTTCTTACTTATTTTCACCTTGCCTGCTTTATTTTTTTTAATTTTTCTTGTTCTATTATCTTTTTCAACATTTTTAACTATTTTCAAATTTTCTAAACTTTTAATTCCATCTCCTGCTTTATTCCCGCCTGCATCTCCATCTTTTTTCTCAGTATTCTCAACATTTTCCAGCCCAATTTTATCTTTTCTCATCATTTTATTTTTTTCAATTTCCATTTTTTCAATCAAATTTTTTTCCATCAATTTCGCCTTTTCTCCAATTTTTCCAGCTACCACACTTTTCAAATTTTTTTCCTTCTTAATTTTCAGATTCCCCTTTTGAATATTTTTCCCCACAGAAATAAACAAAAATAAAAATATTATCATTAAAAACGTATACTTTACAGCTATTTCCCTTTTCTTATTTTCCCTGTCAACTTCCCTTTCCAATTCTTCATCACTATCTTCCATTTCAATATTTTCCACAAAAATCGACAAAAATGGTATGACTTTTTTTAATTTCACTTCAGCAGCCTTTATTTTCCTGCTTAAATTTTTCTCAATATTCTCCTTACTTTTCAAATTAACAAAAACTTCCTCAATCTCATTCTCATCAACATTTTTCCAAAATTCAGGACTTCCAGCCAGCAAATAATCATTTTTCTGTAACTTTACTCTCTTAATTTCCTCTCCACATATTTTTTCCACAATCCTATTTTCCCGATACAAAGCAAGCTCCGTTTTCCCCATATTTCCCGCAATCATATCATCTTTGTCAATAATAACAACAATTTGCGAATAAAAATCTTTTGAATCAAAATCATTTTCATTATTTTTTTCAACTTTAAAAAACTTACTTTTCTCAAAAATTACTTTATCTTTAGAAGATTGAATAATTTTTTTCATATTTTCCGTTGAAAAACCACCATTTTCCAAATATTTTTCAATAACTTTATGAACTCCAGCCTTTGCCAAATTCTTCCTTTTTACATTCTTTTTATTTTTTTTACTCTCAATACCGCTACTCCCTATTTTTCCCTCAATTTCCACATTTTCTCGCCTCTGAATTTTTTCCTCAAAATCAGCAATGCACCAGATTCCCCTATTCCCATTCGGAATATATGCCGAATACGTATTTTTTTCAGCAATTTGTGCATATTCCTTAAAAAAGAAAGTTTTTAATTTTACGCTTTTTACCATTTTCCCCTCCTATCCTGTATCATTTTCCATTTAAATAGTGAACTGTCATAATTTTTTTAACTAATACTATTGTTATTCAATTTTTAATCTTAGCTTTCTCCTAAAAAATCTTCCAGAACTGCCACCATTTCTTATTTACTTTTTTCACAGCTCTTTTCAATTCTTTTCCTATTTTTTCCAGTTCATCTTGCTTTATCCCAATTTTTTCCAGCTTTTCCTTTGCCTGCGTAAGCTTTTCCATAGCATCCTGCCATTTTTTATTTTTAAGATCCTCTTCTCCCTTTTTCTTCAGCAAATATCCTTCACTTTTTTCGATTTTTTTATTTAAACCTTCAATCTTAGCCGCTTGATTCCCAAAATTTCCATCAGCATTTACTTCTTCCAAAATTTTCTTCGTTTCCTCATATTTTGAAATACTTTCCTCAAATTTTTCGTCTAATGCCAGCTGATCCGCCTGCATTTCCAGATTTGAGGCATTTTCCATTTTTCTTGATATTTCTTCCCGCTTTTGCCTCTCTATCTCCATTTGTTCCTGCTGTGCCTTTATTTCTGCTTCTCTTGCCTGTAATTGCTGCTGCAGCTGAATTTCCTGCTGTCTTAGCCTTTCTGAATATTCTGTTTCCTGTGATTTTAATTTTTCTGAATATTCCAGTTCCTTTTCCTTCAGTTTTTCAGCATTCTGGCTTTCAAATTTAATAAATTCCTGTGCCTGGCTTATATATTTCCCAACAGCATTTACATTATTTGTATCTTTCATTTTTTGATAAATATTTTTAGCCTGTGTCAAAATTCCTATTGCCTGTGCTGGATTATTAGCCGTAATTTGCGAAAGCCCCTCTTGAACAAGATTATTAGCAGTTTGTAAATCAGCATTCTGCTGAGAATTAAGTTCCTGTATCTTATTGTCAATCTCTCCTACTTTCACAGTATCTCCAAGTATCTGGTACATCTGCCGTGCCTGATAATATGCCTCCCTAGAAGAATTAATGTTGCTCTGTGCCAATGAATCTCCTTTATTTTCCGCAAGCATTGCCCCATTATATGCCATTTTTTCCTTATCCGCTATTTCCTCTATCTTTTTCTCAATTTGTGAAACATAATCCGCCTTTCCATTTGCCAAATACATATCTGCAGCATTTTTGTAACTGACTTTCGCCAAATTGTAACTTCCTTCATTAACCGCATTATCCCCAGCCATTTCTAAAGCCTTCGCTTCCTTCAGTTTCACACCAGAATTAATCCGTGAATCCAATGTTGCTAAAATTTCTTCTGTATTCAACTCATCACGTTTATAAGTATTGTCATTCAGATTATATTTAGCCTGCTGATACTTCTCATTTGCCTCATCATAATTTCCATTGTTAAACAGATCATTTCCTTCATTAATATCTGAAAATGCCTCCTTAATCTTTTCAGTTTCTCCAATTTTTTTATTTATTTCATCAATCTTTTTATTCGCATCATTCCTTTTTTTCTCTGCATTTGTAAAAAATCCAATCACGCCTCTGCTTTTTGGCTTTAATTTCTCATATTCCCCAATTTCCAATTTTAAATTATCAATTGAATTATTAAAATTCTTTTTCAAAATTTCCTCATCCGCCAGCTTTTCATACTGTGTCGCCGCCTGTAAAATCCCATTTCGCCTTTTCACATTCCAAATTACAATAAATAAAATAATCACAACAACAATCATTATTATCAAAATTATTTTTTTTATCAATTTGCTTCTATCCTTTTCCATCGGCTCTGGACTTGCCACCGCCTGCACTTCCACCTGTGCAATCGTATAATTTTCAATATTGTCCCTAAGCGAAGCAAGTATTCTCTTTTCCAATGAATTCAGCCATTGCTTTTTATCCTCAAATCTAGACAAATCATTTTCCATATCATGTTCATCAATATTTTCCCAAAATCCCACGGTTGTCAAGCAAAAAATATCTTTTTCCATAAGCTCTACAGGGCTTTTTATAATATTCGGCTTAATTTTTCCAAAATCCCCAATTGCCTGCAGTAAATCATTTCTCTGCCTATGAAATTTCATATCCGATACATTTAACGCTTCTTCATCCACCAAAAGCTGCGCTATCGTATCATCTTTACTTTGAGAAACAATATATCCGCCTCTAATATGATAAAATCTAGTATTTCCAACATTTCCATATAAAATTGAATTATAATTGCTTATAACGATTAAAAGAGAAGTGTGCATAAGAGAATATTTTTTAGCTTCTTCCTGTTTTTCCTTAACCTTCAAATTGGCATAATCCATCATTTCCTTAATAACGTCATAATTAAATCGTGGACGTAGCATAAAATATTCAATTACAGATTCTACAGCAATCCTTGCCGCAACTTTTGCCCCATCTTCCTCATCAAATCCATCAGCTACAGCCCAAATCGCATAATTATCCAGCAAAATATATCCAAAATAATCACTATTTTCAGCCTTCGTTCCAGCCTCGCTCAAAAATTCCGTAATAAATTTTGCCTCATCCTTCCTCATTTTTCCACTTCTCCCCTTAATTTCATTAACTTATAAATTTTCTTCATAATCTTCAATTTTTACTTCCAAATCCCCATTTTTACTATTTCTATTCACAAAATTCATATTTCCAGCTGTTTTTTCATCAGCCAAATTCTCATATCTTTTTCTCAAATTTTCATCCCTGGCTTTTTCCTTCTCCCAATCAAAATAATCTCCACACAAATTTACAAATACAAATTTGCTCTCCCCCATTTCCACAACCGAATAAGCCCTCAATTCCACCGTATTATAAACAGCTTCTCCATTTAAATAAATCAATCCATTGGAATCTCCAGGAGTTAGCATAAATTTCCGCTGCTTCGGATTATAACTTATCGAACAATGATTTTTCCTTGAAATCATAGTATCCCCTGAAATCTGGATGTCCATATTTTCCCCACGTCCAATAAAGTTCCGTTCACTCACAATTCTATAATCCTTCCCCTTGTCATGCCCTTCAATACACGTAAGCCATCCCACAACAGGATCCACCGTGCTGTCCTTTGACCAGTAGGCAGTAGTTCTATCCTCATCTTCCATTTGTTCAACTAAATTAATTTTATCATCTTGAACTTCTGTTTCCAATCCTTCCGATTTACAGTAGGGACACGAACTATATCTGGAAACATCGTATATATGCCCATTTTTACATCTATCTAATTTCATTTTAAAATAATCCTCCATTTTTTATCTTATCTATTTATGAAAACCTGCAATGCTAAACTTCATGAAAAAACATAAATTTTATTCTTACTCTCTAATAAAAATTTTAATCCCTGGCTTTTTGAAATTTCCACTTTTATTATTGCCTTTTTTTATTTTAATAATATTTTTGTAGTTGCCAAGTAAATTATATCGCCTGACTCCACTTTTACAGGTATATTTTTTTTTAATTTTATTTTCCGCTTATCCAGATTTCTTTCAATTCCGCTCCCATTTTGCGAACCCAAATCCTCATAATACCAAATCCCATTGACTCGATTTAAAATTCCATGAGCCCTGCTAACTAAATTAGAATAAATTCCATCACTTACATCAATATCAACCCTATTTCTAGGTGTCTGTTTCCCAATCAAAAGAGAAGTCGCTCTTCCAACTTTCCAAATTTTCATATCATAATCTTCAGAATCCTTCAAAAATATATGCTCAATCTGACTTTTCTCCAAATCCTCTATTTCCTTCACTTTTTCCAAAAAAACATTATGTTCCCTTTCCCTGTCATTTTTTATATTTCTAATTTCCTCTTGAACTTCCACCTTTTCAAAAAATCTTTCCACAATAAGCAAATAAAGTGTAACTCCAATATAAATAAAAATCGAAAAATAAAGACTTTTTGCAGAATATCCTGAAAAATGTACAAAAATAAACGTAAATATCAAAACCATCATTATCAAAATATTTTTCACATTAAAAAATTTATAACTTTTCTGATTTCTAGCATTTAACTTTCGTTTTTCATATTTTTTAATCCCTCTGTCAACTCCCAAACTGCTTCTTTCACTTCTACTTTTTCCACTTTCCCTCATTCGTGCAATACTTCTAAGCCTTTCCAGCCGATAAATACTGCCTCGTCCAAACGGCCGTCTAAAAATACTTCTAAAATTTGACAAAAATCTTCTAATTCCCCATAACATTTCCTTTTTTCCTTCCCTCAATTTATCTTTTTTATAGTAAAACTGCCTTAAAACTGAACTCAAAAACTATGACTATTTTACTTAAAACATAAATTTATATAATTTTCAACAATTTGATTTTAAACAGGTTCGATTATTTTTTTAAAATAATATTCTATTTATTATCAGAAACCCTAAATTTCTTATAAAAATTTATAAAGTTACCCAAAATTATCATTATTTTTTTTCTTTACATCAAAAAACTGATCAAACCTACTCTTAATATTCTCTTTTTCCGACCTTGCCCTTTTCTCTCCCATTTTATCCATCCTAAAACTATTTTCAAACATTCCTCTCATTTCCTTAGCACTTTTAAAAAAATCCCTTCCAAAAGTAAAGTCATTTTGAGAAAATTCATCCTTGACATTTTCCTTTCTATTCTTATTTCTTCTTTGACTCTGAACATTTTTTCTTTTATAGTCATACTCTTCCCTTTTCTTTTCATCCCCAAGAACCTCATAAGCCTCAGTTACCTCCCGAAATTTTTTAGTAGCATTTTCATCCCCCGAATTCCTGTCTGGATGATATTTCATCGCCAATTTCCTATATTTTTTCTTTATTTCTGAAATATCAGCATTTTCAGATACACCTAGCACTTCATAATAATTCATTTTTCTTCCTTTTTTATTAATTAATATTTAATATTAATTAAATAATACTATATTTTTATATTTTTGTCAATATATTTTTAATTTAATTTTAGAATAAATAATTTGAAATTTCACAAAAAAGTCATAAATTTTACATATTTTTGTCAAAATTAAATGATATTATATATTTGTTCAAGAAAAGATATGAACAAAATAAAAAAATAAAGATAGATCTGAATGGAGATGATTAATATGAATATGAAAAATACTTTTAAAAAAATGGTTGCATTTTTGGGAATTACAGGAATATCAATAGTATCTCTCGCTATGCCGCCCAAGCCCAAAAATCCAAAGCCGAAACCAATGATCGTTCAACCAGAAAGAAAAAAAACTAATAAAATACTAGAAAAGAAACGAACCGTAAATTTTCAAGAAAAAAGAAATAATAAAAAGACTATGGTAAAAAGACATGGTAAATAATTAATAATAAATCTATTCCTTGATTTTAACAATATCTAGCAAGAAGTCTCCCTCTTCTACAAGAGGGAGATGAATTG
>ERZ772960.2647-NODE-2647-length-12779-cov-4.537095_pt1 | contig 12779 bp, 14 predicted proteins | sample MGYA00580678_ERZ772960 | MGnify/ENA primary metagenome ERZ772960 (study PRJEB29015, sample SAMEA2737930) | human oral metagenome | biome: human oral; feature: human-associated habitat; material: dental | place: China | collected 2059 ... | reverse complement strand
CTATTTTAAACATTTAACCCTCATCGGCCACGGCCGACAATACTATTTTAATCATTTAACTACCATCGGCCATGGCCGACAATGCTATTTTAAACATTTAACCACCATCGCCCGCAGTTTCTGATACTTCATCATTCATTTAACCATCGTCGGCCAAGACTTCTATCCTTATTTTATATATTTACTTATCGGCTGTTATGGCAGATAAAAATTTACCGGAATTTTTCCTTATATCCGGAGTGCATGCAGAGACTTAAAAGAAAAAGGAAGATGGTTCGGGGCAATGGATTGTGAGGAGTGGGGCGGTTGGCCTGCTGTGGGGAGACACGGGCGTTGGATGGGGCTTCGATAACGTTAATCTTCGCTTTTCTTGCGGTTATTTAGGCTATTTTTTGTAAGTTTGCACAAGTAATCAACACATCAAACAGTCATGACACAAGAAGAAAAGACAAGGATTGAAGAGCGCATCGTAGACGTGCTCAAGACGGTCTATGACCCCGAGATTCCCGTAAACATCTACGACCTCGGACTTATCTACAAAGTGGATTTGCAAGACGACGGCACACTCGACCTCGACATGACATTCACAGCTCCGGCTTGTCCGGCTGCCGACTTCATACTCGAAGACGTGCGCCTGAAGGTGGAAAGCGTGGAAGGGGTGAAGAGCGCGAATGTGGAGTTGGTGTTCGAGCCGGCATGGGACCAGAGCATGATGAGCGAAGAGGCTCGGGTGGAATTAGGGTTTGAGTAATCGGCGCTTGTCATGAAGAATGTCTATTTTCTTTCCGATGCCCATTTGGGTTCGCTGGCCATCCCTCACGCTCGCATGCAGGAGCGGCGTTTGGTTCGTTTTCTCGATTGCATCAAGGATAAGGCCGCGGCCATCTACTTATTGGGCGATATGTTTGACTTCTGGAATGAATATCGCTACGTTGTGCCGAAAGGTTTTACGCGCTTCCTCGGAAAGATTTCCGAACTGACGGATAGGGGTGTGGAAGTGCATTTCTTTGTGGGCAACCACGACCTTTGGACTTACGGATACCTCGAGGAAGAGTGTGGCATGATTGTGCATAAACAGCCGATGACGACAGAGATTTACGGCAAGGTGTTTTTCCTTGCCCACGGGGATGGATTGGGCGACCCCGACCATCCATATCAGCTGTTGCGCAAGGTGTTTCATAATTCTGTCTGCCAACGTTTGCTCTGCGCCATTCATCCGCGATGGGGGATGGCACTCGGACTGAATTGGGCGAAGCACAGCAGAGGCAAACGTCCCGATGGTCGCGAGCTTCCCTATCTCGGAGAGGACGACGAATATCTTGTGCAATTCAGCAAAGCCTATATGAAGGAGCACGAAGACGTGGATTTCTTCATCTACGGTCATCGCCACATAGAACTCGACTTGATGCTTTCGCGCAAAGCCCGCATGCTTATCTTGGGCGATTGGATATGGCAGTTTACTTATGCTGTGTTCGACGGCGAACGCCTCATCATGGAGCAATACATAGAAGGCGAGAGTCGTCCTTGACACGTTCGGCATGCCTTTTGCGATTTTTTCTACGGGGGTGTCCCCATCAAAACAACGTATCAACCTATAAAAAGAAACGAAAATGAATGAACAGGAATTAACCAGATTTATGAGGGAAAAAGACGGCGCCTTGTCGCTCGCATTCCCTTCACTCATGCGTAAAGTCTACGTATGGATGAGCCTTGCACTTATCATTACCGGTATCACGGCTTACGGTGTGGCCTCATCGCCCGGCCTCATCACAGCGTTTTATACCAACCGGATGCTGATGTGGGGCGTAGTCATCGCTGAGTTTGCACTCGTCTTTGCCCTCTCCGCAGCCCTCAACCGTTTGTCTCTCTCCGTGGCGACGCTTCTGTTTGTCGTATATTCGGTGCTCAACGGCGTGATGTTCTCTTCCATTTTCCTCGTGTACACGATGTCGTCGGTGGCCAATGTATTCTTTATTACTGCGGGCACTTTTGCCGCCATGGCCGCTTACGGCTATTTCACGAAGAGCAACCTCACGACCTTGGGCAAGTATCTGCTTATGGCACTGATAGGCCTTGTGATAGCCACGGTGGTGAATATCTTCGTAGGCAGCAGTATGCTCTCTCTCGTTATAAGCTATGCCGGCGTATTGATATTCGTAGGACTGACGGCCTACGACTCGCAGAAAATCAAACAAATGCTCGCGCAGCAAGTCGATGCCGATGAGACCGCGCAGAAGGTTGCACTGCTCGGCGCTCTTACTTTGTATCTCGATTTCATCAACCTCTTTCTCTATCTCCTCCGCCTTCTTGGCAACAGACGGTAACGTGACGCAGACCTCCTTCGTATGATATGGGTATGAGAAAAGTCTTTTTGCTCCTTTTCATGGTAATGGCAACCTGTCTCCATGCGCAACGTAACGAGATATTCGACCCGCGAATCGCCTCTCTGCAGGTAGTGGCAGGCAGCAGATGGCAGTCTCTTCCCGTCGTGATGCTCGGTAGCGGAGAAGCCATTCATATTGCATTCGATGACCTTACTCATACCTATCACCGTTACACCTATCGTATCGACCACTGCGAAGCCGACTGGAGTATCTCGCGTGGACTCTTTGCGAGCGACTACATCAGTGGTTTCTATAGCGGCAATACCATCGACGACAACTGCGAATCTGTGGGCACCAACACGCTCTACACGCACTATCAGTTGCGCATTCCCAATGAGCGGTGCACTTTGAAGATGAGTGGTAATTATCGTCTCACAGTCTTTGATGAAAACAACGACGACCAACCGATGTTCACAGCTCACTTCATGGTGGCCGAAGCTGCCATGGGGGTGAGCCTCGGTGTGTCCACCAATACGGATATCGACCTTAACGGCAGCCATCAGCAGGTAGATATGCAGGTGAATTACGGCGGACAGACGGTGATTGATCCTGCCCGACAACTAAAGACCGTCGTCCTGCAGAATGGACGTTGGGACAATGCTGTGGTCAATCCACAACCGCGCTACGTGATGCCCGACGGTCTGCGATGGACTCACGAACGCAGCCTTATTTTCGAGGCGGGTAATGAGTATCGCAAGTTCGAGGCTTTGGATGTAGACCGTCCCACCTTAGGTGTGAACGAGATTCGCTGGGATGGACGGGATTACCACGTGATGCTTTATCCCGATGAAATTCGCCGGAACTATGTTTACGACGAAGATGCCAATGGTGCGTTCTATATCCGCAACAGCGACAACCACGACAACGACTGTGCTTCAGAGTATGTGGTGGTGCATTTCACGCTCCATGTTTCTCAACCCGTAGCGGGTGACGTGTATCTCAATGGAGCATGGACAAACGACCGATTCCTACCCCAATACCGCATGGAATACGATGCCGCAGCACATTGCTATCGCTGCGCCATATCGTTGAAGCAAGGCTATTATTCCTACCAATACGTGGTGCTGCACGGCGATGGTTCTGCCACGGTCTTTCCCATCGAGGGGAGTTTTTATCAAACGGGGAACCGCTATCAGGCATTGGTCTATTTTCGTGCCAATGAAGCACGTGCCGACCGACTGGTAGGATACACGGAAATAGACTTCAAACGGTAAGCAGACATACCATGGTCGAATAGCGCGGGCGACAGTGCTCCATACATTCCCATTAGTAAGAACTATCCTTTCGCCTTGTCAGAGCATAGCTTTGAGCTTGTGAAAACTATCTTTTCACGGCGTTAAAGCTATGCTTTTTCATTTTTATTTCTATCCTCCTCTTTTTCAGCTGTTTATACTTCCCCTTTTTAAACGTCCTCTTGCGCGCATAGAAAGGCTAACGGATGATTCCTACGCAGGTAGAAAAAATGCCATGAAAAATGTTGGCGTACATGTAAAAATAACTACCTTTGCATAAGGGTAGGCTACACTCGGCAATTTGTAAGTAAACTTACATTGCGCTCGTTGGCACTACCTTTGCATAAGGGTAGGTTGCACTTAGCAGACTAAAAGTCATTTTGAAAGGAAAAAGAAAGGAAATAACTATCAATGAAAGTATGTATCGTTGCAGGAGCACGACCTAATTTTATCAAGGTCGCTCCTATCATCAGAGCCATTCATGCTGCAAAAGTAAATGGAAAAGATATTGATTTCGACCTCGTATATACGGGCGAAGAAAGCGATAAGACATTGGAAGAGTCGTTGTTTACCGACCTATCTATCCCTCGGCCGGATGCTTTCTTAGGCGTAGAATGCGAACGCATGAACGAACTGACGGGACGAGTCATGTTTGAGTTTGATAAATACCTCGACGCACATCCTGCCGATGTCGTCATCGTTGTAGACGATTTAGCCTCTACGATGGCTGTTTCCATTGTCTCGAAAAAGCGCGGTCTCATGCTTGCACATCTCGTAGCCGGTACCCGTTCGTTTGACATCAACATGCCGAAAGAAATCAACCGCCTTGTCATCGACGGCCTTTCCGACCTGCTCTTCATTGCCGGTGCCGGTGCCAACAACATCGTAGCGCGCGAAGGGGCTGAAACTTCGCGGGTCTATATGGTGGGAAACATATTGATAGATACCTTGCGTTTCAATTATACAAGAATGGTGCGTCCCGACATTCTCAGCGAACTGAACCTCGTAGATGGCGATTATATCGTCTTTACACTCAACCGCAAGGCACTCATTGCTCATCCTGAAAATCTGCAAAAGATGCTGACAGCCATGATACAGAATGCCGCAGGAAGCCCCATCGTTGCACCATTGCGTGCTGATGCCGCAGCAGCCGTTAAGAGTTGTTTAGGCAGTCTGCCTGCTCATTTCCATCTTGTGTCGCCTCTCTCTTATTTAGAATTCGGCTATCTGACGGCACATGCGCGCGGCATCGTTACCGATTCGGGCAATGTGGCTGAAGAGGCAACGTTTAACAGGGTGCCTTGTATCACACTCAACAGTTATACCGAGCATCAGGAAACAGTAACTGTGGGGTCGAACCTGCTTGTGGGCGAAGATGCCGATAAGCTGGGTAAAGCCGTGAAAGACATCGTTTCGGGCACATGGAAAAAATGTGCCATTCCCGAAAGATGGGACGGTCGGAGTGCGGAACGCATCGTGAGCATCCTGCTCGAAAACAAATAGATAGCGATGTGCACAAAGTGGATAGGGGAGAATTCCCTATCTTGCGTAAGAAAATAGAACAATACATAAACCTGAAAATCATGAAAAATAAAATCGTATTGATTACCGGCGCAACGAGCGGAATAGGTGAAGCCTGCGCCAGACGCTTTGCTCAAGGCAACTTCGACTTGATTCTCACCGGACGAAAACGCGAACGATTAGATGCACTGCAACAGGAGTTGAAAAGTGAGAAGACCGATGTGCTCACGCTCTGTTACGACGTAAGAGACCGCAAAGCCACTATGGCTGCTGTGGAAAGTCTGAACGGGAAATGGCAACAGGTCGATATTTTAATCAATAATGCAGGGTTGGCATTGGGGCTGGAACCCGAGTATGAAGGTGATATGGACGATTGGGAAACCATGATAGACACCAATATCAAAGGGTTGCTCACGATGGTACGCCTCGTGGTACCCCGCATGGTGTCACGCAACAGCGGCCATGTTATCAACATAGGGTCGGTAGCCGGTGATGCCGCATATGCTAACGGAGGCGTATATTGCGCAACAAAAGCAGCCGTAAAGACGCTCGGCGATGGGTTGCGTATCGACCTCGCCCACACTGCAGTGAGAGTAACAACGGTAAAACCGGGGCTTGTGGAGACTCATTTCAGCATTACTCGCTTCCATGGCGACAAGCAACGCGCCGATGGAGTGTACCAAGGTATCTGTCCGTTGACGGGCGATGACATTGCCGATGTTGCATTTTATGCCGCCAATGCTCCTGCCCATGTACAGATAGCAGAAGTGTTGGTATTGGCTACCCATCAGGCCAATGGCAATACCATTTATCGAAATAAACAATAAACAGGAGGATTTGCAATGAACAAAGAATGGATGAACAACCGCGTAATTTGTGCCGTTATTCTATCACTGGGTATCATCGTACTCGGATTGAGTCTCAAAACCGGCATTGATAACTTTACCAACAAAGACCGAAAAGTGACCGTCAAAGGTTTGGCCGAAAAGGAAGTGGAAGCCGATAAAGTAACGTGGCCTATCGTATCAAAGGAAATCGGTAACGATTTACCTTCCCTTTACAACAATATGGCGGTAACGCAACGTATCATCAAGGCTTTCTTGCTCAAGAACGGTATTCAGGCATCTGAGATTCAGGTCAATGCTCCTGCGGTGATAGACCTCAACGCCGAGCAGTATAGTACGAATGAACGGCCTTACCGTTACAATGTGACTGCTACTATGACTGTCACGTCGCGCAACGTGAAACTTGTCCGTGGCATCATTGCCCGGCAAGGCGAGTTACTCAAACAGGGCGTGGCCATCGTTGAGGGAGGTTATGACAATTCTGTCAGATACGAATATGTTTCATTCCACTCAATGAAGCCAAAGATGATGGAAGAGGCCATTGCTAATGCCCAAAAGACGGCACAGCAATTTGCGCAAAACAGCAACAGCACACTCAGCAAGATTATAAGTGCCGACCAAGGACAGTTCTCTATCGAAGACAGAGATACGAATACACCTTACATCAAGAAGGTGCGCGTGGTGACAACCATCACTTATTCACTGAAAGACTAAACATGTCATCCATATTAAACATGGTAGATGAACGGTCTAATGATTGATTTGAGTTTATAATAAGGTGGGAAACAATGTCTCGTTTCATGGCAGAAAGAAGCATGGAACGAGACTTCTTTTTACATCGAAGCATACGAACGACAGATGGAAATAAAAGCCGATAACTATACATACCTTACCCAAGGTGCTATCCACAAAGTCATTGTCAAGATGGCTCTGCCAACGATTGCAGGCATGTTGGTAATAGCTTTCTACAACATGGCTGATACCTTTTTCGTAGGGCAGATAGATACGCAGTCTACTGCAGCCGTAGGCATCGTATTTTCGGTCATGTTTTTCATCATGGCCGTTAGCTTCTTTTTTGGTAATGGGTCGGGTAATTACATTTCAAGAGAGCTTGGTGCACAGCGGAAAGCTAATGCCGAAACGATGGCCTCTACCGGATTCTTCTATGCTTTGGCAGCCGGCATCGTCATGATGCTTGTGGGTGAGGTTTTGCTTACTCCGCTTTCAATATGGTTGGGCAGCACGCCAACCATATTGCCTTATACGGAAGATTACCTTAGAATTATTCTCCTCGGGGCACCGCTCATGACCTGCTCGTTTACACTGAATAACCAGATGCGCTTTCAAGGCAACGCTTTCTACTCCATGCAGGGTATTGTGAGCGGTGCCATCGTGAATGTTATACTCGACCCCATTCTCATTTTCGGCTTCGATATGGGTGTTCGCGGGGCAGCCATTGCTACGGTTATCGGACAGTTTGTGGGCTTTCTCGTCTTACTAAGCCTGATGAGAAAGGGTGGCAACATACCCGTGAATCTGCGGAAAGTATCTTTTTCAGTCGTCTATATAAAGGAGATTGTTGCCGGAGGTACTCCCTCGCTCTCTCGACAAGGCCTTAGTTGTGTGGCTACGATACTGCTCAATGTCAGTGCTGCAGCGTTTGGAGATGCTGCAGTGGCAGCTATGTCGATTGTAAACAGGTTTTGTCTGATAGTGATGGCTTGCGTAATCGGCTTCGGACAGGGCTTTCAGCCGTTCTGCGGTTTCTGCTACGGCGCTGGTCTCTACCGACGTGTGAAACGTGGCTTTTGGTTTTCTGTCAAGACATGTTGTGTCTTCTTGTTGTTGTGTTGTGTGCTCGGATGGTTCTTTTCAGCAGACATTATCGAACTGTTTCGCAGAGATGCCACCGTGATTGCCGTAGGAACAGACGCTCTACGCTGGCAGCTGGCAGCATTGCCGCTGGCCGGTCTGACAACGATTAGTAACATGTTGATGCAAACTATTCGAAAACCCATCCGTGCCAACCTGCTCGCTTCGGCACGCAGCGGTCTTTTCTTCATTCCGCTTATCATTGTTCTTCCCCGTTGCTTTGGGCTTATGGGGGTAGAGATGTGTCAAGCTATGAGCGATGTTTGTTCAGCCGTCATCACCGTGCCTATTATCCTGTCAGCTTTTAGAGAGATGTCCGCAGAAGAACGGACGTAGCTTGTTAGCTAACAAAAAGATGGCTTACACCCCTCTATTGCCTTACTCTCTATAAACCCAAATCGGTCATGAAACAGCTCATCCACCTTTTCCAATGGGGATGATATGTGCTTCCTATCATCTTTAATGACCGAGTGGGGATAAACAAAAAAACGCTGTAAAATCCAAGTTCTACAGCGTTTCACGATTCATTTAAACTATTATTCTGACTTTTTCATTAAAGTCTTATATTCGACAATGGCGGAAGCTGGGGGATTCGAACCCCCGGTACGGTAACCCGTACGTCAGTTTAGCAAACTGGTGGTTTCAGCCACTCACCCAAACTTCCTTTCTATTAGCATGACTAATAAAATGCGATGCAAAAGTACAAAAAACTTTTGTATCTCCAAACATTTCATTGTTTTTTTATGTAATATGCAATTATCTGGATGGTTAATAGTGGTTAAACTGTTGTTATCTCGCATTTTTTTTTGTTACTTTGCAACTCACTTAGTGTATCATATCCGCTAAAAAATGGGAAACAGGCGAAAGAAACACGGCAGCCGGCATGGTTTACAGGCCGTTACTCTTTGTATCAGCATCTCTTTGGTGCTTATTCTGTTGGGCATGGTAGTATTTTCAGTACTCACAGCGCACAATCTTTCTTCTTACGTAAAAGAAAATATTACTGTAACGATGATGTTAGGTGAGGATATGACTACTCCTGAAGCACAAGTGCTTTGCAAAAAGTTGCAAACACGTCCCTATATTAATCATGTAGACTTTATCAGTAAAGAGCAGGCGTTACGAGAGCAAACGAACGAGATGGGTTCAGACCCCTCCGAGTTTCTCGGCTTCAATCCTTTCGTTGGCTCTATCGAGTTGCAGTTGAAAGCCGATTATGCCAACACCGATTCTTTAGCATGGATTTCCAAAGAACTGAAACAAAACGCTAAAGTAACAGATATTACGTATCAGAAAGGATTAATGGAAAGCGTGAACGACAATCTGAAACGTGTCAGTATCGTGTTGCTCGTATTGGCCGTATTGCTTACTATCGTATCGTTCTCACTCATTAACAGCACTGTAAAGCTGAGCATTTATTCGCGTAGATTTGCCATCCACACCATGAAACTCGTAGGGGCTTCGTGGGCATTCATCAGAAAACCGTTTATCAAAGCTGCTGTGACCGAGGGCATTGTCTCGGCTTTTGCTGCCATCATCGTATTGAGCGGATGCCTCTATGCTTTGTTTTATTATGTGCCGGAGGTATTAACGGTGGTAACATGGCAAGTGTTGGCCATCATGGGAGCCACTGTTTTGTTGTTCGGCATCTTGATTACCACGTTTTGCGCATACCTCTCGGTCAATCGGTTTTTGAAGATGCGAGCAGGCGATTTATACAAGATTTAAAGGAATAAACAGATATGGAAATAGATAAAAGAAATTTTGCGTTCGGCAAAATGAACTTTATTTTGTTGGCCGCCGGTATGGTGATAGTTCTCATCGGTTTTGTGTTGATGAGTGGTTCGAGTTCCTCCGAGAAGGCATTCAATCCGCAGATATTCAGTGCTATGCATGTGAAAGTGGCACCGGCCGTCTGCTTCATTGGATTTATATCCATTGTATTTGCCATTTTGCACAAACCGAAAGATACGGTTGAAGAAACGAAGGAGAACACCAAAGAAGAATGACAACACTCGAAACCATTATCCTCGCAATCGTAGAAGGATTGACAGAATTTCTGCCGGTATCGTCTACGGGGCATATGATTATTACCCAAAATTTGCTGAATATGGAGAGTACGCCTTTTGTTAAGGCGTTTACGGTCATCATACAGTTTGGTGCCATTTTATCGGTGGTTGTGCTCTATTGGAAACGTTTCTTTCGGCTGAACACCACACCACCCCCTGCCGGCAGTTCACGTTATGAAGCTTTTCGGCACAAATGGGACTTTTATTACAAGTTGCTCATTGCCTTTCTTCCCGCAGCAGTTATCGGTTTTTTAGCCAATAAGCTCATTGACCGTCTTTTAGGTTCAGTGTTGGTGGTGGCAACGATGCTCGTTGTCGGAGGTATCTTTATGCTCTTTTGCGACCGCCTCTTCAATAAAGGCGACGGAAAAACGAGCCTTTCCGAAGGCAAAGCTTTGAAGATAGGCTTCTTTCAGTGTCTGGCCATGATTCCGGGAGTATCCCGTTCCATGGCTACCATTGTGGGAGGAATGACACAAGGGCTTACTCGGAAAAGGGCGGCGGAATTCTCTTTCTTCCTCGCAGTGCCCACCATGTTTGCTGCAACCTGCTGGGATTTGTATAAATTGGTAAGAGATGGAGGTTTGGAGACACTTTCCGCCAATATGGCTCCTTTGCTCATTGGGTCTGTGGTGGCGTTTCTCGTAGCCATGGCAGCTATCAAGGGGTTTGTGAACTTTCTCACCAAATACGGTTTCAAGGCATTCGGTATCTATAGAATCCTTGTCGGAGGCTTTATCATCATATGGCTTCTGGCAGGTCATCCATTAGCAATGGTAGACTGATGAATTTCAAAGAAGGCGAAATAATCTGTATAGACAAACCGTATGGCATGACGAGTTTCGGTGCATTGGCTCGTGTGCGTTATCTCATCTCGAAGCGGTTGAGGGTAAAGAGAGTGAAAACCGGACATGCCGGAACGCTCGATCCTTTGGCTACGGGTGTACTCATCTTATGTACGGGAAAAGCCACTAAGCGTATCGAGGCTCTGCAGTTGCATACCAAGGAGTACACAGCCACGCTGCAACTTGGTGCTACTACGCCCAGCTACGACATGGAACACGCTGTAGATGCCACTTTTCCCACTGCCCATATCACACGGCAGCTCATAGAAGAAACATTGAAACAGTTTCAAGGAGACATAACTCAAAAGCCGCCCACCTACAGCGCCTGCAAAGTAGGCGGAGACAGAGCCTACGCTCTGAGACGTGCCGGCAAGGATGTGGAATTGAGCCCCAAGCAGATACGCATAGACAAAATAGAACTCACGGACTTTGACCCTGATACGATGCTGCTCTCTATCCGCGTTGTATGTGGTAAGGGTACTTATATCAGAGCCTTGGCACGCGACATAGGGAAAGCCCTTGGCAGTGGTGCATATCTTACTTCCCTATGTAGAACAAGAGTAGGCGATGTGAAACAGGAAGACTGCATACGACTCGATGATGTTCCGCAATGGCTCGACCGGCAAGAAGTGGAAGGTTGAGAATCGTTTGCCAATCACCTATCGGCACAGAGATTATTCCAACAGAAAACGATATTATACAACGAAAGGATTCCATATATATATGAAGCTATCACAATTTAATTTTAAGCTCACAGACGATAAAGTGGCACTTTATCCCCATACCGATGAACACAGAGTGACTAACGCCGAAGGCAAAAAATCGGTCTTCAAAGTGAAGCGAAGAGACGAATGCAAGCTCATGGTGCTACATCGGAAATCGCAGAAGATAGACATGTATAAGACCGATAAAGACGGTAAGCCGCTGAAAGACAAAAAGAAGAAACCCGTATTCCTCGACTTCCGCAATATACTCGACTACTTCGATGAGGGCGATGCCTTTATTTTCAATGATACGAAAGTATTCCCCGCCCGTCTTTATGGCACGAAAGAGAAGACGGACGCTAAGATTGAAGTGTTTCTCCTGCGTGAGCTTAACGCAGAAATGCGCCTCTGGGACGTGCTCGTAGAGCCGGCGCGAAAGATTCGCATCGGCAATAAACTCTTTTTCGATGATAGCGGTACCATGGTGGCCGAGGTTATCGACAATACCACAAGCCGAGGTCGTACACTGAGATTCCTTTACGACTGTCCGCATGAAGAGTTCAAGCGAGAGCTATATGCCTTGGGAGAGGCACCTTTACCTCGCTATATCATAGACCATAAAGACAAGGACGGAAATCCAGACCGACCGACTTTGGAAGAAGATTTCGAAGACTTCCAGTGTGTATTTGCTAAAAACGAAGGGGCAGTCACGGCACCGGCCACAGGACTGCATTTCAGCCGAGAACTGATGAAGCGCATGGAAATCAAAGGTATCAATTTTGCATTCATTACATTGCATTGCGGATTGGGCAACTTCAACAATATAGAAGTGGAAGACCTGACGAAGCACAAGATGGAGTCGGAACAGATGTACATAGGGGCAGAAGCCTGCCGAACCGTCAATGAGGCGAAGAAGACGGGGCATCGAATCTGTGCTGTTGGTTCGAGCGTTATCAAAGCTACGGAGACTGCTGTCGGCCCAGATGGCCAATTGAAAGAATACGATGGATGGACAAGCAAGTTTATTTTCCCACCCTATGAGTTTGGCTTGGCCGATACGATGGTAGCCAATTTCTATCATCCTCTCTCTACTTTGCTCATGGCAACAGCGGCCTTTGGGGGCTATGACCTCGTGATGGAAGCCTATGATTTGGCACTGAAAAATGACTATAAGTTCGGATGTTACGGCGATGCCATGCTCATTCTAAACGACTGACGCGCAGCTATGCACACTGTATATTTTAGCCTTGGTGCCAACCTCGGCGACAGGCAACAGACAATGTGTCGAGCAATTGAACAATTGGAAG
>ERZ772960.2645-NODE-2645-length-12780-cov-5.447151_pt1 | contig 12780 bp, 10 predicted proteins | sample MGYA00580678_ERZ772960 | MGnify/ENA primary metagenome ERZ772960 (study PRJEB29015, sample SAMEA2737930) | human oral metagenome | biome: human oral; feature: human-associated habitat; material: dental | place: China | collected 2059 ... | reverse complement strand
CGTTTGGGAATTTGTATTTCCTATTGTAAAGACGATGATAAACCATGTTTCATCGCGTAAAGCAACAGCAAAGCGCAAAAGAGTAAAACCATGTGGAGATGTATCGATAAACCTTGCAAAAGGTTTGCTACCACACGGCAGATAGGGGTGTTGCGCAAGGAGAAAAAAAGGCATTTATTTTGCTTTACGCCAAAATAAGCGTACCTTTGCATGGTATTCCTTATAATGTGACATGGTGGAAGATAAGAAAATCGGACTGCTAAGCCGTATCAATAATCCGTCGGACTTGCGAAAACTAAACGTAGACCGGTTGCCACATCTATGCAAAGAGCTGAGATCTAATATTGTGGAAGAACTCTCCGTGAATCCCGGTCATTTGGCCTCAAGTCTCGGTGCCATAGAGATTACAGTAGCCCTGCATTACGTTTTCAATACACCCGACGACCGCATCGTGTGGGACGTGGGGCATCAGGCCTACGGTCATAAGCTGCTGACAGGTCGCCGAGACCGATTCTACACCAATAGAAAACTACACGGCATACATCCCTTTCCCTGCCCCGCAGAGAGCGAGTACGACACATTCACCTGCGGGCATGCCTCCAACTCTATCTCGGCCGCATTAGGTATGGCTGTGGCTGCGAAGAAAAGCGGACACAAAGACCGCCATGTGGTAGCCGTGATAGGCGATGGTGCCATGAGCGGTGGACTTGCTTTCGAGGGATTGAACAACGTTTCAAGTACGCCGAACGACCTGCTTATCGTGCTCAACGACAACGATATGAGCATCGACCGTGCCGTAGGAGGGATGGAGAAATATCTGCTTAACCTCGACACCACTGCAACCTACAACCGGCTGCGACTGAAGGCATCGCAGTGGTTATATTCCAAAGGTTATCTGACCGAAGAGCGACGCAAAGGCATCATCCGCCTTAACAATGCTATCAAGTCGGCACTCAGCCATCAGCAAAACATCTTCGAAGGTATGAATATCAGATACTTCGGGGTGTTCAACGGCAACGACGTAAAAGAGGTGGTACGCCTGCTGACTCAGCTGAAAGACATGAAAGGCCCTAAGTTGCTCCACCTTCATACCGTGAAAGGAAAAGGCTATCGACCCGCAGAAGAAGAAGCCACCGTCTGGCATGCCCCGGGTAAGTTCGACGTAAACACGGGTGAACGTATCGCATCCACCCCCGTAGACTGTCCACCGAAATATCAAACGGTTTTTGGCGAAACCCTGTTGGAACTGGCCAAAATGAATCCTAAGATTGTGGGTGTAACACCAGCCATGCCGACGGGATGCTCGATGAACATACTGATGAAGAACATGCCCGACAGAGCTTTCGACGTGGGCATTGCCGAAGGACATGCCGCCACATTCTCCGGCGGGATGGCGAAAGACGGACTGCTGCCGTTTTGCAATATCTACAGTGCTTTCTCGCAACGGGCTTACGACAATATCATCCACGACGTGGCCATCATGAACCTGCCCGTGGTCTTCTGTTTAGACCGTGCTGGATTAGTGGGCGAAGACGGGGCAACACACCATGGCGCATTCGACTTGGCCTTTCTCCGTCCGATACCGAACCTCACCATAGCCTCACCCATGGACGAGCACGAACTGCGACGGCTCATGTACACAGCGCAACTGCCTGGCAAAGGAACGTTCGTTATCCGCTATCCGCGCGGCAACGGCGTACTCTCCGATTGGCGATGTCCACTCGAAGAAGTGGCCGTGGGCACAGGTCGCAAGCTGCACGACGGCACAGACGTTGCGGTGCTTAGCATCGGACCGCTGGGCAACGACGTGACAGCAGTCATAGAATCGCTTGCAGAAACCATCAGTGTGGCACATTACGACATGCGCTTCCTGAAACCGCTTGATGCAGATTTGCTTCGCGAGGTGGGCAAACGCTTCGGCAAAGTAATTACCATCGAAGACGGCGTGCGCGACGGAGGATTAGGCAGTGCTGTGGGAGAATGGATGAACGACAACGGATTTCATCCCCAAATCATCAGAATGGGACTGCCCGACCGATTCATAGAACACGGCACCGTAACCGAGTTGCGACACATCGTAGGGCTGGATCAAGAGGCCATCAGACAAAACATAGAGAACTTACACAGACAATGAAAATCATCATCGCCGGTGCTTATACCATCGGTTCACATCTGGCAAAGCTGCTGTCACGCAACAATCAAGACATCGTTCTCATCGACGAGAATGAAGATAACCTTGCACGGTTACGTGCCGACTTCGACCTGCTGACCATGCACGCTTCACCCACAAGTCTCAAGACGCTGAAAGAGGCTGGCGTGGCCGCTGCCGATTTGTTCATCGCCGTAACACCCGACGAATATAAAAACATTACCGCCTGCGGATTGGCACATGCCTTAGGCGCCAAGAAGACGGTGGCGAGGATAGACGATTCAGAATTTCAACAGCAAGACAACGAAGAGATTTTCCACAAGATGGGCGTCAGTTCGCTCATCTATCCGGAGATGCTCGCAGCCAAGGATATTGCCAACGGGTTGAAGATGTCGTGGGTACGCCAGCGATGGGATGTCCACGACGGAGCACTCGTCATGTTAGGCATCAAGCTCCGCGAAACTTGCGAAGTGCTCAACCGCCCCCTCAAAGAATTGTGCGGTCCCGACGACCCCTACCATGTCGTAGCTATCAAACGTGGCCCCGACACTATCATTCCGGGAGGTAACGATGTGCTGAAGCTCTACGACCTCACCTACTTCATGACCACCCGCAACTATATCCCCCACGTGCGGAAAATCGTGGGAAAAGAGCATTACGCCGACGTGAAAGATGTGATGATTATGGGAGGCGGAGGCACCGCCGTGCATGCCCTGCAGGCCATACCCGACTACATGGACGTAAAGATTATGGAGAAAGACGAGGCGCGCTGCGAATTGCTCAACGACATCATTACGCGAGATAAGGTAATGGTTATCAATGGTGACGGCCGCGACATCTCGTTGCTCGTAGATGAAGGAATACGCAACATGCAGGCCTTCGTGGCACTCACAGGCAACGCCGAAGCCAACATCCTGGCGTGCCTTTCAGCTAAACGGATGGGCGTACGCAAGACCGTGGCCATGGTCGAGAACATGGATTACGCAGAGATGGCCGAAGGGTTCGACATCGGGACTATCATCAACAAGAAAGCCATCGCCGCCGGATACATCTATCAAATGATGCTCGATGCTAACGTACACAACGTGAAATTCCTGACAACCGCCAACGCCGATGTGGCCGAATTTATCCCCGTGGAAGGCTCGCGGGTAACGAAGAAGCCGGTCAAAGACCTCGGACTGCCCAAAGGTATGACCATCGGCGGCCTTGTGCGCAACGGCGAAGGACTGCTTGTTTCCGGAAACACGCTCATCGAAGCGGGCGACTCCGTGATGGTGTTCTGCCACAGTGTGGACATGAAGAAGATAGAGAAGTTTTTCAATTAAGCGATGATCAATCTCAAACTCATCTCCAAGATACTCGGTTCCCTGCTCTTCCTCGAAGCTGGCCTCATGTTCATGTGCCTGCTCATGGCATCTTACTTCAAGGAAGACGACGTGATGGCGTTTCTCATCTCCGTCATCGTGACCCTGCTCTTCGGCTTCGTGCTGAAATATGCCGGCGGCCATGCCGACAACGCACTAGGACGGCGTGATGCTTACCTTGTGGTCACACTGTCGTGGACGGTCTTCAGTTTGTTTGGCACACTGCCTTTCCTCATCAGCGGCTATATCACCGGATTCACCGACGCTTTCTTTGAAACAATGTCGGGGTTCACGACGACGGGTGCCACCATCCTCGACGATGTGGAAGCCTTTCCCCACGGATTGCTCTTCTGGCGCTCACTCACGCAATGGCTCGGCGGGCTGGGTATCGTGTTCTTCACCATAGCTCTGCTGCCGTCGATGGTGGGCGGTTCGGTCAGGGTCTTCGCAGCCGAAGCCACAGGTCCCATCAGCAGTAAACTGCATCCCAAACTCAGCACCAGCGCGAAATGGATTTGGATGGTCTACCTCCTGCTCACCGTGGCCTGCATAGGTAGCTATGTGGCTTGCGGCATGGGTTGGTTCGACGGCATCAACTACGCCATGTCTACGACGGCCACCGGCGGATTCTCCACCCACAATACCAGTGTGGAGTATTTCCATTCGCCGGCTGTGGAATACGTCTGCACACTCTTCTGCTTCCTCTCTGGCATCAACTTCACCCTTTTCTACGCATCGGTGGTAAAACTGCGACCGAAACAACTGCTGACCAATTCCGAATTTCGATTCTATCTTGTCGTGGTGCTCAGCCTCACGGTCTTCATCATGATTGAGTTGATGATACAGAACGGCTATGATTTAGAGCATGCTTTCCGCTGTGGCCTCTTCCAAGTGGTATCGTTTCTGACCACAACGGGCATCTTCAACGACGACGCCGGACAATGGCCGCACGTCACATGGGTGGCACTCGCACTCTGCATGTTTATCGGTGCATGTTCGGGCAGCACAAGCGGCGGATTCAAATCCATCCGAGGCGTGATGCTGCTGAAGATTATCAAAAACGAGTTTAAACACATCCTCCACCCCAACGCCGTGTTGCCCGTAAGGATAAACGGGGTGAACATCGAAAACAACCGCCGCCTCACGCTCCTGTCGTTCCTCACGATGTATCTCATGCTCAGCCTCGTATGCTCTTTCACCATGATTGCCTGCGGAATAGACAACACCAACGCCATCACCATCACGCTCAGCGCATTGGGCAACGTAGGCCCGTCGCTCGGGTTGGAGATTGGTCCCACTATGTCGTGGAACAGCCTGCCCGACTTCGCCAAATGGATGTGCTCGTTTCTCATGCTCGTAGGCCGTCTCGAGATATTCAGCGTGTTAGTCATCTTCACCCCCGCCTTCTGGAAAAACAACTGACAACGAACCCCGAATATGCGACCCATCAAGTTCAAACCCATCCTGAAACAGACCTTGTGGGGAGGCGAAAAGCTCGTCTCCTTCAAACACCTCGACACCGATGCCACGCAAATCGGCGAGAGTTGGGAAATATCGGCCGTGCCGGGCAGCGAGTCCGTCGTAGCCGAGGGAGAACTCCGGGGCAAAACCCTCCGCACGCTGATTGAAGAGATGCGAGGACAGCTCGTGGGCGAGGCCAACTTCCGCCGCTTCGGCACGACGTTCCCCCTACTCATCAAATTCATCGACGCCCGCCAAGACCTATCCATACAGGTGCATCCGTCCGAAGAAATCGCCCGCCGGCAGGGCAAAGACCACGGCAAAACCGAGATGTGGTACATCATGGAATCGGATGCCGGCGCCAAACTCTACTGCGGACTGAAGCAGAAGATTACCCCGCAGCAATACGAACACATGGTCGAAGATGGCACCATCATGCAGGCCGTGGCCGACTACGAAGTGAAAGAAGGCGATTGCTTCTTCATCCCCGCCGGACGCATCCACAGCATCGGAGCCGGATGCTTCCTCGCAGAGATACAGCAGACCAGCGACGTGACCTATCGCATCTACGACTTCAAACGCAAAGACAAAGACGGACGATACCGAGAACTCCACACCCGCGAGGCGGCAGCGTGCATCAATTTCCGCGTAGAAAACAACTACCGCACGGAATATGTACCGGCCGAGAACCAAGGCGTGAACCTCATTCACTGCCCCTTCTTCCACACCGAAGTCTACGACCTCTCCGCCCCCATGACGCTCGACTACAGCCAGCTCGACAGCTTCGTCGCCCTTGTATGCCTGAAAGGACAAGCCACCGTCACCGACGACGAGGGCACCCGCACCCCCATCGCATCCGGCGAAACCATACTCATTCCCGCCACCACCCGCACGCTTTACGTAGAAGGTCGTGTAAAATTCCTCGCCACCTACGTGTAACACGTCCCCACACTCTTTTTTTACTCTCTCTTCCACAAGAAATGCAACAGCGTTTTTTACGCTGTTATTGCAGAGCGGGACTCTATAACAGCGTTTTTTACGACGTTATTGCAGAGCAGGATTTTATAATAGCGTTTTTTACGACGTTATTGCAGAGCAAGATTTTATAACGGCGTTTTTTACGACATTATCGCAGAGCAGGATTTTATAACAGCGTTTTTTACGACGTTATTACAGAGCTGGATTTTATAACGGCGTTTTTTACGACGTTATTGCAGAACGGGATTTTATAACAGCGTTTTTTACGACGTTATTGCAGAGCGGGATTTTATAACAGCGTTTTTTACGACGTTATTTCCGCCGTGGATTTTATAACAGAAATTTTTACGCTGTTATATCTTCACATAAAAATCTAATAGGAAATTTATCCTGTGAACTTCTGCGATGAGAGATATCAAGGAAAATCATGGGTGTCCGATAAAATACATGCCTTTAGCCATGTTATAGAAGATTCAATCACTTTTTACCGGACAGCAATCATAAAAATCAGATGCGTTGCTGCGTGTTGTTGAGCGTAAGCAACTCTTTTGGAACGGAGGCCTGAATCTCGGATACCAGCAGGTTGAGCAACGTGCGACGGATAAAACTCGGAGCGGTCAGCATGATAACATCACGCGTAGGGATAGGGATGGCAAACGGTCGCACAAGACTGCGCTGCCGTTCATCCAGCTGATAAAGCGCCAATTCGGGAATAAATGTCACGCCTTTGCCGCTTTCCACCATGCGCATAAAGGTCTCGATGCTGCCCAGAGAGTAAGCCCGCTTGCTGCGATTCGCCGCTTTGAGCTGACAGAACTTCACCAGTTGGTCGCGGAAGCAATGACCTTCGTCCAGCAACCACAGATATTCATCAGCTAAATCGCTCGTCTTGATGGCCGTGTTTTGATAGAGTGCATCGTCTTTCGCCACGTAGGCAAAGAACTGTTCATAAAACAAATGCTCTTTCCCGAAAGCCTCCATATCGTCGAGTTCGGCGAGTATGCCGGCATCGATGTCGCCGTGCATCAACGCACGTTTCATATCGGCAGTCTTCATCTCGGTAATGCGCACGTCGAGTTCGGGATATTTTGCCATGAGCTGTGGGAAAAAGCGGGGAATCAGATAAGGCGCAATCGTGGGAATGATGCCGATACGGAATGTGCCCGACAGCGAGTGTTTCTCCTCCTCCACCATTTCCTTCAACTTGCGCGCCCGCAGCAACACGCGCCACGCCTGCTCGATAACGACCCGTCCGATGGCAGTCGGCGCAATAGGGTTTTTCTTTCTGTCGAATATCTTCACGCCGAGTTCTTCTTCCAATTTCTGAATCATGGAACTGAGCGTGGGCTGCGTCACTTTGCAATAATCGGCCGCGTTGGCAAAGTGTTTAAACCGATATACGGCTACGATATACTCCATTTGCTGCAATGTCATCTGTCTGTCTCCTTCTCTTTTATCGTTTTCAAGGGTCTGAAAACGTGTTCATACTCGATTTCTTCTAAAAACAACCCTTTGGCCGGCATACTCTCTCCCGCTGCCGTCCGGCGTTTCGTCTCGATGATGGCGCGGAAATCATCCGTCGAAAGACGGCCTCTGCCCACATCGATGAGTGTCCCTACGACGGCTCTGACCATATTTCTTAAGAAACGGTCGGCCGAGATACGGAAATACCACTCGTCAGCTGTCTGTCGAATCCACACGGCCTCGGTTACATTGCAAAACGTGGTCTTCACATCGGTATGGCTCTTACAGAAAGCGGCAAAGTCGTTCGTTTGCAACAGCAAGCGTGCAGCCTCGTTCATCCGATTGAAGTCGAGCGGGAAGTGCAATTCGCAGGAATATCGTTCCTTAAACGGATTCTTCGCGAAGTGGATATAGTAGTGATACGTGCGGCGGCAGGCACTAAAACGGGCGTGCAAATCGGGTGCCACCTCCTCGATGTTCTCAACGGCCACGTCGCGAGGCAGCAGACGGTTCAATTTATAGGTCAACTGTGCGCAGTCCGTCGTGTCGTCGATGTCGAAGTGCGCAGTCATGCGGCGAGCATGCACACCCGTATCCGTTCGTCCTGCTCCCGTCACCGTCATTTCACGACGTAACACCACCGAAAGTGCTTGCTGCAACACTTCCTGCACGGAGATGCCGTTGGGTTGTATCTGCCAACCGTGATATCCGGTGCCGTCGTATGAGAAATGAATGAAATAGCGGTGCATACGTGATATATTTCCTTAAAAGCAAAGAAACTGTTACACGCTACGAGTGCATTTCAGATGGCCATTGTCTACAAGATATTCGGCAATCTGTACCGCATTCAATGCCGCCCCCTTGCGTATCTGATCGCCACTGAGCCAATACGTGAGACCCTTATCGGAAGCAAGGTCTTTGCGGATGCGCCCCACGAAAATGTCGTCTTTGCCGGCCGTGTCGAGCGGCATAGGATAAACAAGGCGGGAGGGGTCGTCTTCGAGCGTGATACCCGGTGTGGCGGAGAAAGCTTGGCGCACCTCTTCAACAGTGAGTGCGCGCACTGTCTCTACCCAAACGCTCTCGGAATGGGAACGAAGCGACGATACACGAACGCACGTCGAGGAGCATTTCACATCCGAATGCATGATCTTTCGTGTCTCGTTATACATCTTCATCTCTTCCTTTGTATATCCGTTTTCCTGAAATACATCTATCTGCGGAATCACATTGTAGGCCAATTGATGGGGAAATTTCTTTACCGTAACAGGGCGGCCTTCCACGATATCTTTATACTGTTGCTGAAGCTCTTGCATGGCCTCAGCTCCCGCCCCACTCGCACTCTGGTAGCTGGCTACGCGGATGCTGCGGATATGCGACAGGTTCTCGATGGGACATAGGGTAACCACCAGCATGATGGTGGTGCAGTTGGGATTGGCAATGATGCCACGCGGACGCACAAGGGCATCGGCGGCGTTGCATTCCGGAACCACAAGGGGCACATCGTCGTCCATACGAAATGCGCTGGAGTTATCTATCATCACGGCACCGAAACGCGTGATGTCGTCGGCGAACTCCTTGGATGTACCCGCGCCCGCCGATGCAAAAGCAATGTCTATATCGCGGAAATCGTCGTTGTGTTGCAGTAACTTTACTTCATACTCCTTGCCTTTGAAGGCATACCTGCGGCCGGCACTGCGCGATGAACCGAACAACACGAGTTGGTTGATGGGGAAGTCTCTCTGCTCGAGAATGCGTAGAAACTCCTGTCCTACTGCGCCGCTTGCCCCTACAATGGCTACTCTCATGGATGTAAATTCTTAATGGAAATGTTTTGATTTGTAAGGTTGCAAATGTACAACTTTTCGTATGATTTGCACTCGGAATTGATATTTTTTTTGCAACTTTGCACAACAAATCTGTATCGAATCCCCCAACACATGCCCGACTTGTCGCATTACCTCCCCATTACCAATCCCACACTCGTGTTTTTTGCAGTGCTGTGTGTCATTCTCTTTGCCCCCATCATCATGGGACGTTTGCGCATTCCCCATATCATAGGTATGGTGTTGGCCGGAGTAGTGATGGGGAAATACGGTTTCAATATTCTGGTGCGCGACAGTTCGTTTGAGCTTTTCGGTAAGGTGGGACTTTATTATATTATGTTCCTTGCAGGTCTTGAAATGGACATGGAGGGATTGAAAAAGAATTCGCGCCGCGTGCTCGTCTTCGGTCTACTCACATTTGTCGTCCCATTTGTCGTCATGTATCTCGCCGGCATCCATCTGCTGGGCTATTCCATACAGGCCTCTCTGCTCATCGGCATCCTGATGGCATCCAACACGCTGATTGCTTATCCCATTGTCGGACGATACGGTCTCCAGCGGCATAAGAGCGTTACGCTGAGCGTAGGGTCATCGATGGTCTCGCTATTTCTGGCACTCGTCATGCTGGCCGCTCTCGTAGGAGCTGCCGGACAGGGTGAAGGCATGCTATTTTGGTTGTGGTTTGTGGTCAAGTTCACTCTGTTCTGCTTGGGAACCATTTGGCTGATTCCCCGCCTTGCGCGCTGGTTTCTGCGTCGCTATTCCGATGCCGTCATGCAGTTTATCTTTATTCTTGCGGTGATGTTTCTCTGTGCTGCACTATCGGAAATGATAGACATGGAAGGCATCTTCGGTGCATTCTTTGCCGGTTTGGTGCTCAACCGATTCGTACCCCACGTCTCTCCGCTGATGAACCGCCTTGAGTTTACGGGCAATGCGCTTTTTATTCCTTACTTTCTCATCGGCGTAGGTATGCTCATCGATGTGCGCTTGTTGGCCGATGGTGGCAACACGCTGCGGGTAATGCTCTGCATGGTCATACTCGGAACGTTGGCCAAAGCCATCGCCGCTTATTTGTCGGCTTACGTGTTTCGTATGCCTCGCCCGTCGGGAAGCATGATGTTTGGTCTTACCTCCGCCCACGCTGCGGGTGCGATTGCCATTGTGATGGTAGGTATGAGGCTGGAGATTTCGCCCGGACATTATCTCGTCAATGCTGACATACTGAACGGGGTTGTTATCATGATTCTCTTTACCTGCATCATCAGTACCATGGTAACGGAACATGCTTCTAAACAAATGATTCTGTTAGATAAGTCGCACAAACAGGAGCATGAACGACAGGCCGACGACGAACACTTTCTGATTCCCGTGAAATATCCCGAGACAACCGACATGCTCGTTTCGCTCGGCATCCTCATGCGCAATCCCAAACTCAACCGCGGCATCGTTGCCCTCAATGTGGTCTACGACGATGTGAATGCTGCCTATAACCAAAAGCAGGGACGACAGCTGCTCGACCATGTGAGCAAAATAGCCGGTGCTGCCGACGTGCGCGTAGAGACGCAGGTACGCATCGCCACCAACATTGCCAACGGTATCAAGCATGCGTTCAAGGAGTTCAACACCTCTGAAATCATTATGGGCATGCACCGGCACCATAATATTACGCAGAAGTTCTGGGGTGAGTTTATCAGAAGTCTCTTCAACGGATTGAATCGACAGATTATCATTGTAGACTGCGGACAACCGCTGAATACTATCCGAAAGATACAAGTAGTTGTGCCGTCACGGGCAGAATTTGAACCGGGGTTCTATCGATGGTTAGAACGACTGGCACGATTGGCGGGCAATTTGGAGTGTCGCATCACTTTCCACGGCCGACAAGATACGCTGGCGCTCATCACCGAATACCTGCGCAACCGCCACGCCGGCGTGAGAGCAGAACATGTTGTCATGGAACATTGGAACGAGCTTCCTGCCCTTGCCGCTCACGTCAAGCACGACCATCTGTTTGTTGTCATTGCTGCACGCAAAGGCACCGTGTCTTACAAAACCGCCCTCGAACGTCTGCCCGACGAACTGACGCGATATTTCTCGGGCAAGAATCAAATGATTATCTTCCCCGACCAGTACGGCGAACAAATAGACTCCATGACCTTTACCAACCCGCAGAGCAGCGTACAGGGCAGTGCCTACGAGGCGATGTCGGAATGGTGGCGACGCCGGCTAAAAGGTACCTCCGTTTGAGACAATCCAACAGATATGATAGACATCAAGAATATAACCAAGAGTTTCGGTGTCCTACAAGTATTGAAAGGCATCGACCTCCACATTGACAAAGGAGAGGTAGTGAGCATTGTCGGTCCCAGCGGCGCCGGCAAAACCACCTTGTTGCAAATCTTAGGCACACTCGACAAACCCGACAGCGGAGAAATCTGCATCGACGGGGTAGACGTGCTTCATCTTTCCACGGGCAAACTGTCCGATTTTCGCAATCGCCATTTAGGTTTTGTGTTCCAATTCCACCAACTGCTACCCGAGTTTACCGCCCTTGAAAACGTCATGATTCCTGCCTATATCGCCGGCACATCTGCTTCAGAAGCCAAAACGCGCGCCACCGACTTGCTCGCTTTCATGGGATTGACAGACCGCGCCCGCCATAAACCCAACGAACTTTCGGGGGGCGAGAAGCAGCGGGTAGCCGTGGCACGCGCGCTCATGAACCGCCCATCGGTCGTGTTGGCCGATGAACCTTCGGGCAGCCTCGACACAAAAAACAAGGACGAACTCCACCGCCTCTTCTTCGATTTGCGCAATGAGTTCGGACAAACTTTCATCATCGTAACCCACGACGAGGAGCTGGCGCGCATCACCGACCGCACCATCCATCTCAAAGACGGCATGATTGAGCCATAACCATCTACACCTTCTATATATACAACCCTACAAGAGAAATGAACAAAATCGTAAAAACCGCCATCATTGCCATGATGGTTGTGCAGGGAGCAGTAGCAACCCATGCGCAAGACATGAGAAAAGAAGCCGACGGTACCTACGTTGTAAACACCACCGCGATAGGAAAAAACATCAAAGGCTTCAAAGGTGCCACACCCGTTGAGATATACATCAAGAACAACAAGATAGTAAAGGTCATTGCGCTGAAGAATATCGAGACACCCAAGTTCTTTGAGCGAGCTAAAGGTGGCGTGCTCCCTGTATGGGCGGGCATGAAAGTGAGCAAGGCCGTGAAAGCGAAAGTAGATGGCGTGACGGGCGCCACACTGTCGTCCAACGCGCTTATTAAAAACGTGCAGGCCGGTCTCGCCTATTATCAAGGCCATCAATAAACGCAGCTCATTGCGTATTGCCGACAACCTGCAGATGGAATTTCGCACACAAAATTGCTTCCAGACAATCCGCGGACAGAATTTTGCACACAAAATTGCTTCCAGACAATCCGCGGACAGAATTTCGCACACGAAATTGCTTCCAGACAATCCGCGGACAGAATTTTGCACACAAAATTGCTTCCAGA
>ERZ772960.2644-NODE-2644-length-12781-cov-5.844177_pt1 | contig 12781 bp, 10 predicted proteins | sample MGYA00580678_ERZ772960 | MGnify/ENA primary metagenome ERZ772960 (study PRJEB29015, sample SAMEA2737930) | human oral metagenome | biome: human oral; feature: human-associated habitat; material: dental | place: China | collected 2059 ... | reverse complement strand
TCGTCTAAAGGTTATAGATAATAAAATTTTTTTCTCTCCCCCCAGAAAGAAAAAAGACCCTTCTCTTAAATGAGAAGGGTAATTTCCCATAATAATAATGAAAAAAATAATAGATATGCTAATCCCACAAAAAAGTCCATATAAAAAATGGACTTTTTTTTATTTTAATTTTATAAAAAAAATGATAAAATATATATTATGAAAATTATAGATAAAACAAATAATAATTTAGAAAAAATTGAAAATTGTATTGAATTAGCAGAAAAAACTGATATGATAGTATATAGTAAACAATTTTTTCCAATATCTCAACTTAATAAGTTGAAACATTATGAACTAAACTTTGCTTTTAAGGGTCTAAATGAAGACTGTGAAAAAAAGTTATTGGCAGTTTATCCTAAAGATTTTACAGAAGAAGATTTATTCTTCCCTGTGAAATATTTTAAAATAGAGAAAAAATCTAAATTTATTGATTTAGAGCATAAGCATTATCTAGGGAATATTCTAGCCTTAGGATTAAAAAGAGAAAGTTTAGGAGATTTAATTGTTAAAAATGGTCATTGTTATGGTATTATATTAGAGAATATGTTTGATTTTTTAAAAGAAAATCTTTTGAGAGTAAATTCATCACCTGTTGAAATTATAGAAATAGATGAAACTGAGATACCTCAAAATGAATATCAAGAGTTGAATATAACTCTAGCCTCCTTAAGGTTGGATAGCTTAGTTGCAGAACTTACTAATCTGTCAAGAACTTTAGGTACAAACTACATAGATTTAGGAAATGTGCAGCTAAATTATGAAGTAGAAAGAGAAAAAAGTACTAAGGTAACTGTGGGAGATACTATAATAATTAAAAAATATGGTAAATTTAAGATTATGGAAGAAAATGGCTTGACTAAAAAGGAAAAAATCAAATTAATAATTAGAAAGTATATATAGGTGAGGTTGTATGAAAAAATTTATAGGTTTTTTATTACTATTTATTGTTATTTCAGTTACTATCCTGTTTTTTGCAAGAGACCTCTTACTAAAAGCTTATTTAGAAAGAAAAATGTCTCAGGCAAATAATGCAGAAGTGACAATAGGTAGTTTGGATTTAGATTATTTTGATCGTTACATTACTTTAAAAGATATAAAGATTATGAGTAACTTAAATGAAAATGAAGTTTTTGTCTCTATTGATAAATTAAAAAGTTATTATGATGTAAATTTTAGAAAGAAAATAATAACTTTTGATGATGCAGAAGTAGAAGGAATATCTTTCTTTAAAGATGCAAAGTATGAATATAATCCTGAAGAAGATATGGTTATTTTTGAAAATAAAGTAACTGAAGCTGAAGAAAAAGCTAAAAGAGAAAAAGTTTTAGAGGAATTAAAAAATCTTTATTTAAATAAAATAGAAGAAAATCATTTGAATCTAAATGAAGTTTTTTCTAGAGATTTAACTAATGGAAAAGATCTTAGTGAACTTGAAAAGATAAAACAAAGTATAAAAAATATTAAAGAAAGCACTGAAAAGAATTTAAATATTTCAGAAGTAGTTGGAGAAATCTCTAATATTGGTAAAAGTACAAAGAAACTTGGACAAGATTTAGATATTGGTGATTTAAGTAAAACTAAAGAAGAACTTAAAGAAGGAATGACTCTAGAAGAATCACTAGATAGAGTTGTAAGAAACTTCTTAAATAGAAATAAACTTGTTTTATTCGATTTAGATGGTTATATCAATATGTATTTAAATTTAGTTTATGAGCAAAAAATATATAATCTTTCTTTGAAATATAGAAATATTCTTGATGAAATTCGTGTTAGAAAAGAAAAAGATTCTAAATTAGATGATGAAGATGTATGGGAGTTATTCTTTAATAGCATAAGTATCACTTCTAATGTTTATGGAATTAGTTTTAATGGTGAAGTTAAGAATTTCTCAACAAGACTTTCAAAGGATACAGATAATACAGAGTTTAAATTATTTGGAGAAAAAGGAAATACTATAGGTGAATTTAAAGGTTTCATTAACTTTGATACAGAGCTTACAGAGTCAACTTTAAATATTCCTGAAGCTGATCTAAAAGATTTAGGAAGCGATTTACTACAAGGTGGGCAAGGAGTTTTATTCCAAAATTTAAAAACTGATGGTTCTCATTTAGTTATAAATGGAAGTATACATCTAAAAGATATGAAACTTGATGTAGCAAAAATAATTGAAACTATGAAAATAGAAGATGAAGTTACTAGAGAAATAATAGCACCTCTATTAAAAGAACTAAATACTGGTGAAATTTATTATAGTTATGATACTGATTCAAGAACATTACAAATTAAGACTAATATAGTTGAAATTTTTGATGAAATTTTAAATGGAGAAAACTCTTCTTTAAAATCAAAGATAAGAGAACAAATAAAAGAAGACTTTTTAAATAAAATTGGTGCATAATATTGACAAATAAAAATAAAAATGATAATATATATTGCCCTTAGGGGATATGATATATTATCATCGAACCGTGTCAGATCTGGAAGGAAGCAGCACTAAGATGTATAGTATATGCATATCTTCCTAAGGGTATCTTTATGTATGGAGAAATAAATTTAAAATATATGGAGGAAACTTTAATGAAAAATAATAAAATATGTGAATTATTAGGGATTAAATATCCAATATTTCAAGGAGCTATGGCTTGGGTATCAGGTGGAGAATTAGCAGGAGCTGTTTCAAGAGATGGAGGTCTTGGAATCATTGCTGGTGGAGGAATGGAACCAGAACTTTTAAGACAACATATTAGAAAAGCCAAAGAAATAACTTCTAATCCATTTGGTGTTAACTTAATGCTTTTACGTCCAGATGTAGAAGAGCAAATGAATGTTTGTATTGAAGAAGGAGTAAAAGTTATCACAACAGGTGCAGGAAACCCTGGAGCTTTTATGGAAAAATTAAAAGCTGCTAATATAAAAGTTATTCCTGTTATACCTACAGTTAAACTAGCAGAAAGAATGGAAAAGATAGGAGCAGATGCTGTTATAGTTGAAGGAATGGAAAGTGGAGGACACGTTGGAACTCTTACAACTATGGCTTTACTTCCTCAAATAGTTAATGCAGTATCTATACCAGTTATAGCTGCGGGAGGTATAGCTAGTGGAAAACAATTCTTAGCTGCACTTGCTATGGGAGCAGATGCTATTCAATGTGGAACTATATTCTTAACAGCAAAAGAATGTATAATTCACCAAAACTATAAAGATATAATCTTAAAAGCTAAAGATAGATCAACTGTAGTAACAGGAACTTCAACAGGGCACCCTGTAAGAGTTATTGATAATAAATTAGCAAAAGAAATGATAGAACTTGAAAGAAGTGGAGCTCCTAAAGAAGAAATTGAAAAATTAGGAACTGGAAGTTTAAGATTAGCTGTTGTTGAAGGAGATACTGAAAGAGGAAGCTTCATGTCAGGACAAGTTGCAGCTATGGTAAATGATGAAAAAACAACAAAAGAAATTTTAGAATACTTAATGAATGATTTAAAAATTGAAGTAGAACAATTAAGAAGAAGACTAGAAAACTGGAACATCTAATTTTTTTTCTTAATGTTTGCAATATTTTACATACTATGTTATACTTTTTTAGATGGGTAGAATAAAATTATTATGTAGGTGGAATTTATGAGCAACCAGGTAATTATAAAAGGTAAAAATGATAGATTGGTAATTGCTTTAAACCCAAAATCTGATTTTTTAGAGTTGTGTGATATTCTAAAAACTAAGATATTAGAAGCAAAGAATTTTATTGGTAACAGTCGTATGGCAATAGAATTCAGTGGTAGAAAGTTGACAAGTGAAGAAGAAGATATTCTAATTGGCATCCTAACAGAAAATAGTAACATAGTTATTTCATATATTTTTACTGATAAAAATGAAAAGAACGAAAAAAATGAGAAAAAACCTAAAGATAAAAAATCTAAGGATCAAGCAATGGATCTAAGTAAATTTAATCCATTGATGGAAGAAGGAAAAACTCATTTTTATAGAGGAACTTTAAGATCAGGAGCAAAAATAGAATCAGATGGGAGTGTAGTTGTAATAGGAGATGTAAATCCATCTTCTATAATAAGAGCTAGGGGAAATGTAATCGTTTTAGGTCGTCTTAACGGGACTGTTTATGCAGGATTAAATGGAGATGAACAGGCTTTTGTGACTGCTATTTATTTCAATCCTATTCAATTGACTATAGGAATGAAAACTAAAACTGATATGCAAAAGGAAATTTTAGATTCTTCAAGAGTTAACAAAAAAGATAAATTTAGGATTGCAAGAATAAAAAATCAAGAAATAGTTGTTGAGGAGTTGATATAGTATGGGAGCAAGAGTTATTGTTATTACTTCAGGAAAAGGTGGAGTTGGAAAAACAACAACGACTGCAAATATAGGAGCTGCTTTAGCAGACAAAGGTCATAAGGTTTTACTTATAGACACAGATATAGGTTTAAGAAATCTAGATGTTGTTATGGGACTTGAAAATAGAATAGTCTATGATTTAATTGATGTTATTGAAGGAAGATGTAGAGTAAGCCAAGCTTTAATTAAAGATAAGAGATGTCCAAATCTTGTCTTATTACCAGCTGCTCAAATAAGAGATAAAAACGATGTCAATACTGATCAAATGAAAGAATTAATTCATTCTTTAAAAGAAAGTTTTGACTATATCTTAATAGATTGTCCAGCAGGAATAGAACAAGGATTTAAAAATGCAATAGTTGCAGCAGATGAAGCTATAGTTGTTACAACACCTGAAGTTTCAGCTACAAGAGATGCAGACAGAATAATTGGACTATTGGAAGCTGCAGGGATAAAACCAAGACTTGTGGTAAATAGACTAAGAATAGACATGGTAAAAGATAAGAATATGTTAAGTGTTGAAGATATACTTGATATATTAGCAGTAAAATTATTAGGAGTAGTTCCTGATGATGAAAATGTAGTTATTTCTACAAATAAAGGAGAACCTTTAGTATATAAAGGAGATTCTCTAGCAGCAAAAGCATTTAAAAATATTGCAAGCAGAATAGAAGGTGTAGAAGTACCTTTATTAGACTTAGATGTTAAAATGAGTATATTAGAAAAAATAAAATTCGTATTTAAGAGGTGATAACAGTGTTGAATATGCTATCAGGTTTATTTAAAAAAGAAAGTTCAAAAGATGAAGCTAAAAATAGATTAAAACTAGTTTTAATACAAGATAGAGCAATGTTACCATCTGGAGTTTTAGAAAATATGAAAGATGATATACTTAAAGTTTTGTCTAAGTATGTTGAAATAGAAAAATCTAAATTAAATATTGAGGTTTCTCCTTGTGATGATGACCCTAGAAAAATAGCTTTAGTGGCAAACATTCCTATAATAAAAGCAGGAAATAGAAAATAAGATAAAATTTTAATAAAAAGAGAATTTTTTAAGATTATATTCTTGAGAAATTCTCTTTTATATTATGTAATTTTATGTTAAAATTTAAAGATATTTAGGAATGGAGAAAATTTATGAAAAAAATTTATATAGCTCCTATAGCAGGAGTGACAGACTATACATTTAGAGGTATACTTGAAGATTTTAAGCCTGATTTAATTTTTACAGAAATGGTGAGTGTAAATGCACTTTCAGTTTTAAATGATAAAACTATTTCAAAAATATTAAAACTTAGAGATGGAAATGCAGTACAAATTTTTGGTGAAGATATTGAAAAAATAAAATCAAGTGCTAAGTATATACAAAATTTAGGAGTGAAACATATCAACTTAAACTGTGGTTGTCCTATGAAAAAAATAGTAAATTGTGGTTATGGAGCAGCACTGGTTAAGGAGCCTGAAAAGATAAAAAGAATATTATCGGAAATAAAATCAGTTTTAAATGGTGATGTCAAACTTTCTGTAAAAATTAGAATAGGCTATAAAGAGCCTGAAAATTATGTTCAAATAGGTAAAATAGCAGAAGAAGTAGGTTGTGACCATATAACTGTACATGGAAGAACAAGAGAACAACTTTATTCAGGAAAGGCAGATTGGTCTTACATAAAGGAAGTTAAAGACAATATTTCTATACCAGTTATAGGAAATGGAGATATATTTACAGCTGAAGATGCTCTAGAAAAGATATCTTATTCAAATGTTGATGGAGTGATGCTTGCTAGAGGAATTTTTGGAAATCCTTGGCTTATAAGAGATATAAGAGAAATTTTAGAATATGGAGAAGTAAAAAATCCTGTTACTAAAGATGAAAAAATAAATATGGCAATAGAGCATTTGAAAAGAATAAGAATTGATAATGATGATCAGTTTATTTTTGATGTTAGAAAACATATTTCTTGGTACTTAAAAGGTCTTGAAAATTGTGCAGAAGCTAAAAGAAAAATAAATACTCTAAGTGACTACGACGAAATTATAAAATTACTTGAAGATTTGCATTAATATTGGTAAAATATAATGATGTAATAAAATAAAAATTGAGAGGTAGATAAATGTCAACAGACACACCCTTAATGCAACAATATAAAAAAATAAAAGAGGAATATCAAAATGAAATCTTGATGTTTAGATTGGGAGATTTCTATGAGATGTTTTTTGAAGATGCAAAAATAGCTTCAAAAGAATTGGGATTAACTCTTACAAAGAGAAATAAAGAAAAAGGACAAGATGTTCCTTTGGCAGGAGTTCCTTATCATTCAGTAGCTTCCTACATTGCAAAGTTAGTTGAAAAGGGGTATAGTGTTGCTATCTGTGAACAGGTGGAAGACCCTAAGGCAGCAACTGGTATAGTGAAAAGGGAAGTGACAAGAGTTATAACTCCTGGAACAATTATTGATGTTGATTTTTTAGATAAAAATAATAATAACTATATCGCCTGTATAAAAATAAATACAATAGAAAATATCTTAGCTATAGCCTATGCTGATATAACAACAGGCGAATTTTCTGTTTTTGAAATAAAAGATAAAAATTTCTTTGAAAAAGGTTTGGCTGAAATAAATAAAATACAGGCAAGTGAGATTTTACTTGATGAAAAGACTTATTCTGAATATATAAGCTTATTGGAAGAAAGAATTTCTTTTTCAGGAGTGAAATTTACAGAGATAAAGAATGTAAAAAAAGCTGAGGACTACTTGACTTCATATTTTGATATTATGTCAGTTGAAGTCTTTTCATTGAAGTCTAAAGACTTAGCTATCTCAGCTGCTGCAAATCTTTTACGTTATATTGATGACTTACAAAAGGGTAATGAACTACCTTTTAGTAAGATAGAGTACAAGAATATAAACAATATAATGGAATTGAATATCAGCACTCAAAATAATCTTAATCTAGTACCTAAAAGAAATGAAGAAAGTAAAGGTACTTTATTGGGAGTTTTAGATAGTTGTGTAACATCTATAGGAAGTAGAGAATTAAAAAAGATTATAAAAAATCCTTTTTTAGATATAGATAAAATCAAAGAAAGACAGTTTTATGTTGACTATTTCTTTAATGATGTACTTTTAAGAGAAAATGTAAGAGAAAAGCTAAAAGATATCTATGATATAGAAAGAATAGCTGGAAAGATAATATATGGTACAGAGAATGGAAAGGATCTTTTATCATTGAAAGATTCTATTAGAAAGTCTTTGGAAACATATAAACTTTTAAAAGAACATCAAGAATTAAAGAAAATTTTTGAACTTGATATAGAAATTCTTTTAGATATTTACAATAAAATAGAATTGATTATCGATGTTGAAGCACCTTTCTCAGTGAGAGAAGGGGGTATAATCAAAGATGGTTATAATTCTGAATTAGATGAGCTTAGAAGAATATCTAAACTTGGTAAGGACTTTATACTTGAGATAGAGCAAAGAGAAAGAGAAAGAACAGGTATAAAAGGCTTAAAAATAAAATACAATAAAGTCTTTGGATATTTTATAGAAGTAACTAAGGCTAATGAGCATTTAGTTCCTGAGGATTATATTAGAAAGCAGACCCTTGTAAACAGTGAAAGATATATAGTACCTGATTTAAAGGAGTATGAAGAAAAGGTTATAACAGCTAAAAGTAAGATAGAAGCCTTAGAATATGAGTTATTTAAGTCGCTTAGTTCAGAGATAAAGGAACGTATAGAAAGTCTATATAAATTGGCAAATAGAATAGCAAACTTGGATATAGTTTCAAATTTTGCCCATATAGCAACTAAAAATTCCTATGTAAAACCTGAGATAAGTGAAGAAAACATCTTAGAAATAAAAGGCGGAAGACATCCTATAGTTGAAAGTTTAATAGCTAGTGGAAGCTATGTTAAAAATGATATAGTTTTAGATGAAAAAAATAATTTAATTATCTTGACAGGGCCTAATATGTCAGGTAAATCAACTTATATGAAACAGGTTGCTTTAAATATCATAATGGCTCATATAGGTAGCTATGTAGCAGCAGACTATGCAAGAATCCCCATTGTAGATAAGATATTTACAAGGGTTGGAGCAAGTGATGACCTGCTTACAGGACAATCTACTTTCATGCTAGAGATGACAGAGGTTGCAAGTATTTTAAATAATGCAACAGAAAAATCTTTCATAGTCTTAGATGAGATAGGAAGAGGAACATCAACTTATGATGGTATATCTATAGCGACCGCTATAACAGAATACATCCATAATAATATAGGAGCTAAAACTATATTTGCCACTCACTATCATGAACTTACTGAACTTGAGAAAGAGCTTGAAAGAGCTATAAATTTTAGAGTTGAAGTAAAAGAAAATGGTAAGAATGTAATTTTCTTAAGAGAGATAGTAAAGGGTGGAGCAGATAAGTCTTATGGAATAGAAGTTGCAAGGTTATCTGGAGTTCCTAAAGATGTTTTAAATCGTTCAAGAAAGATTTTAAAAAAATTAGAAAATAGAAAAAATTTAATAGAAAGCAAAATGAAAGCCGAGCAAATGATGCTTTTCGGTAATAATTTTGAAGAGGAAGAAGAAGAAATAGAAACTGAACTTATAAATGAAAACGAAATGAAAGTTTTAGAAATGTTAAAAGTTATGGACTTAAACTCTTTAAGTCCTTTGGAAAGCTTATTAAAATTGAGTGAATTAAAGAAAATTCTTCTTGGAGGAAATAATGACTAAGAAAAAAATTGCATATATTGGAGCAGGAATAGTAGCATTAGTACTGGGATATTTCAATTATTTTGGTTCTGATAAAGAAACAGGAGATATAAGAAAATTGGTTGAAACCATCAATGCAGTCTATGAAAACGATGATCTTCGTATAGAAGCAGAAAAAGAAATAGATTACATAGATGAAAAAGAAAGTAAGTTTGAAAAGGCAAAAGCATTTATTAAAGGAATGTTTTTAAGTGGAGATAATGCCTTTCTTGACAAAGATAAAAACTTAACATTAGATTCTAATATTTTAGGAAAAAGTGCTAATGGTTGGGAAATTAAAGCGTCTCAATTAAAATATAATAAAGAAACAGAAGAGCTAGAATCAACTAAGCCTATGTATGCTAAAAATGAAGAAAAGGGTATAGAAGTATTAGGAAATAAATTTAAAACAAATGTTTCTATGGATAATATAACTTTAGAAGATGGAGTTGTTATAAAAAATAAACTGTTTTCTATAGTGGCTGATAAGGCAAATTATAATAATGAAGCAAAGACAATAACATTGGAAGGAAATATTTCTCTATCTAATAAGATAGGAGAAATTGGAGATATCAATACTCTTACAGATGTAAGAAATCTTCAAGTTGGTGAAGTAGAAAAAGGTAAGGAAATGTCAGGAACATTTTCTAAAGTTTATTTTAACTTAAATGAAAGAAACCTTTATGCAACTGACGGTTTCGATATGAAATATGGAGAAGTTGGATTAAAAGGTAGAGATATAGTTTTAAATGAAGCTGATCAAAGCTTTAAAGTTACAGGAGATGTTAAATTCACTTATCAAGATTATGTTTTTGATGTAAATTATATAGAAAAAAAAGCTAATAGCGATACAATCAATGTATATGGACAAATTAAAGGTGGAAATCCTGAATATTCTGTTCTAGCAGATAAAGCTGAATACAATATAAATGATAAGAAATTTAAGATTTTAGGTAATGTGGTTGTAACTTCAACAAAGGGTGAAAACCTTAAAGCAGATACTTTTGTATATTCTAGTGAAACTAAAGAAGCAGATATATATGGAAATAAAATTCTATACACATCTCCAACAAATAATTTAGAAGCGGAATATATTCACTATAATTCTGAAACTAAAGATGTCACTACTGACAAGCCTTTTGATTCTTGGAATGATAAAGGTGAAGGAATAAAAGGAACAAGCATAGTATATAACTTAGGAACTAAAGATTTCTATTCTAAAGAAGAAATTACAGTAAAAAGTAAGGACTATGGTTTAACAACAAAAAATGTAACATATAAAGAAGAAACAGGTATTTTATCAGCACCTGAACCTTATGTTATAAAATCTAAAGATGAAAGTTCTGTGATAAATGGAAATAGTATCACTTACAATAAAAAGACTGGAGAGCTTACAAGTCCAGGAGATATTGTAATGAACAACAAAGGTACTATTATGAAAGGACATGACTTGGTTTTCAATAATATAACAGGAGTAGGAAAACTTCAAGGACCCATACCTTTTGAAAATAAAGAAGATAAAATGTCAGGAACTGCTAAAGAAATAATAATCAAAAGAGGCGAATATGTTGATTTAATGGGACCTGTTAGAGTTAAACAAGATACTACAAATATGGTAGTTGACAAGGCTAGATATTCATATAAAGATGAGCTAGTTCATGTAAATACACCAGTTAAATTTGATGATCCAGTTAGATCTATGGTTGGTTCTGTAAGCTCAGCAACATATAGTCCAAAAGATGGAATATTAAGAGGTTCTGATTTCAATATGAGAGAACCTAATAGAACAGCTAAGGCTCAAAATGTAGTTATCTACAATAAAGAAAATAGAAGATTAGAATTAGTAGGAAATGCTTACTTAAGTTCAGGAGCAGATAGTATAAGTGGGCCAAAAATAGTATATTACTTAGATACTAAAGATGCAGAAACTCCAACTAATAGTGTAATAAAATACGATCAATACACTATAAAATCTAGTTATGGAAAAGTAAATAAAGAAAGTGGAGAAATTTTTGTAAAAAATGCAGATGTAAAATCTGTTGATGGAAATGAATTCTATTCTAATCAGGCTAAGGGTAATATAAATGATGTTGTTCACTTTACAGGAAATGTAAAAGGTAAATCTAAGCAAAAAGAAGGAGATGTATATTTCTCTGGAGATAAAGCTGACTTATACATGGCTAAGATAGATGATAAATATCAAGCTAAGAAAGTTATAGTAAATACTAAATCTACTTTTACTCAATTAAATAGAAAAATAGTTTCTAACTACATGGAACTAGATTTAATTAAGAAAGAAGTATATGCAAAAGATAAACCTGTATTGACTATAGATGATGGACCAAAAGGAAATACCCTTGTTAAAGCTGATGATGTTACAGGATATATCGATCAAGACTTAATTAAGCTTAATAAAAATGTCTATGTAAAGAATGTAAATGAAAAGAAAGAAGAAGTAGTTTTAACAGCTGATAGAGGAGCTGTGACAAAAAAAATGGCTGATGTATATGATAGAGTTAAGGTTGTTACAAAGGATTCTGTTACAACAGCTAATGAAGGTCATTATGATATGGAAAATAGAAAAATAAGAGCTAAAGGAAATGTCCATGTTGAGTATCAAACAGATAAATCAGCAGGAAATGTATTTGATAATATGACATCTACCAATACAAAAAAAACTACAAAAAAATAAGGCTATGATGTCAAAAGGAGATTTGAATGATAACTTTAAGTGCTGATAATCTTGTTAAAGCCTACAAAGGAAGAAAGGTTGTAGACAGGGTTAGTTTAGAGGTAAATAAGGGAGAGATTGTTGGGCTTCTTGGACCTAATGGAGCAGGGAAAACAACAACTTTCTATATGATAACAGGGATAGTAAGACCTGATGACGGAGAAGTTTTATGTGCTGAGGAAGACATAACTAACTTACCTATGTATAAAAGAGCAGATATGGGAATAGGATATCTTGCACAAGAACCTTCTGTCTTTAGAAACTTAACAGTTGAAGAGAATATAGAAGTGGTTCTTGAAATGAAAGGTATTTCAAAAAAAGAGCAAAGAGAAACAGTACATAGATTACTTGAAGAGTTTAAATTGACTCATGTAAGAGACTCTTTAGGTTATGCTCTGTCTGGTGGAGAAAGAAGAAGAATAGAGATAGCTAGAACAATAGCAAATAATCCAAGTTTTATCTTACTTGATGAGCCTTTTGCTGGAGTCGACCCAATAGCTGTTGAAGATATACAAAATATTATAAGACATCTTAAAAAAAGAGGTTTAGGAATATTAATAACAGACCATAATGTAAGAGAAACTTTAAGTATAACAGATAGATCATATATTATGGCAAAGGGAAAAGTTTTAATAGAAGGAACAGCACGTGAAATTGCTAATAACCCAGAAGCAAGAAGAATATATTTAGGTGAAAAATTTAAGTTAGATTAATTGGAGGAACAATGTTAACAGGTAACGAAATTAGAGAGAAATTTATTGAATTTTTTATGCAAAAACAGCATAAACATTTTGAAAGTGCATCTTTGATACCAGATGATCCAACTTTACTTTTAACAGTAGCTGGAATGGTACCATTTAAACCATATTTTTTAGGACAAAAAGAAGCAC
>ERZ772960.2641-NODE-2641-length-12800-cov-2.512201_pt1 | contig 12800 bp, 5 predicted proteins | sample MGYA00580678_ERZ772960 | MGnify/ENA primary metagenome ERZ772960 (study PRJEB29015, sample SAMEA2737930) | human oral metagenome | biome: human oral; feature: human-associated habitat; material: dental | place: China | collected 2059 ... | reverse complement strand
AAGGTTGAAAAAGTAAGAACGTATGGAAGACATCCGCATCGTTTTATGAAATTTGCGGGATATGGCAACTTTACTAACAAAACCAGACAAGAATCAACTTGTATTACCAAAAGCTACATTCAATTCTTGAGAGGTGTAGATGATTGGGAATATACCTTTGCCAACATAGCTATGCAAATAGGTGAGTTAGATGGTCTCATGAAGTCATATAAGGACGATGGTTGTCCAAATATGACCGGCTATTCTGCTTACCTGAACAATATTTATTTTAATGGAAAGATAGCTCAAATTGGTGACGACACTATTGAGGAACTTCAAAAGAAAATCAGGAACTATAATGTCAACTTCTCAGAACATGTTGATGTTGTAACGGTGGATGATGTAGGTAATGTGGTTGGCGGGCTCTATTCAGAAGATATCGATGGAAACGGCAACCCATATCGTCTGTATAGAATTCACTCTGCCATTACTGTAAGGAATAATAATAAGATTCTCACCGTCTGCGCTGATAATGAGACTGCTGATGCTGGCACTTATAAACTCTATGCACAACCACATGGCTGTTCTTGTCTCATTAAGGATTCAACGCTATATATCACTGCAATCGATAACATTAAGGACGGTATAGTAGGGACAGAAGACGATTCTTCATTTGACTATGATAAAATGCGTCAGATAGAATCCTGCTCGGTTGATATTCTCGTAGATTGTGAAGGGAGAGCTACGATTACGAAGAGTTTCCCAATAACTATCAAGCATCAAAGCGAACCGTTTATAGGTGCTGATATTACAAACGAGAACTCTGCTGTTAGCTGGAACACAAAATCTCGTAGCTTCATAGGTCTGCCTATAGTGGTAGACATGAAAATGTGGCACAATAATACTTTGCTTGATGTGTCCAAAATATGTGTTAAGACAGATTCTGGAAAACTAATAGCATCATCTGATAAAAAAGACTCCGTTGCAATAGTTCCAGGATTGAAAGTTAAGGCTACCATTGCTCAAATAGCTGGAGTAGTAACAGACTCTGGCAAAATAGGTCATATTGAGATTACGAGCGTACCTGATAATATTGAGAACGTAACTAATCTTAGTATCATCGGAGAGGCTGTTTATGCAGGTGTGAAATATGAGCGTACATTTACCCACACTATAAGGAAATCTGCAGATGTAAATGTATATCAGCTTGTTCCTTCAGCGGATCAGATTCTTACTAAATTCAAAGACGGGGCGCGCGTTGTTGACATCGAAAGCATTACCTGCGCTGTTCATTGTGATAGCAGTGATGATAAGCACTATATCTTGACTGAAGAGGAGATAAACGCAGCAGGCTTGACAATACAGTATTCAGTCGACAATGGTGCAACTAAGAATAACTATGGTTCTGCCATTCAGATAAACACTGACATAAGCAGCGTTATTTTCTATCTGATAAAAGGTGACTTTATTTGGGACCAAGAGACTGTGCCCATCATTCTTGACGGAGTGGACGGCAAAGGAGTAGAATTTATCTTCTTTCTGCAAGATTCATGGAAAGAAGATAGTGATAATCCTACCGCAATGGATACCCCTACAATACTCGATGAATCTTCTAAGAAGGAATTTCAAGTAGAAAACTTTTGTCCATATAATATAAAGAAAACCGATAGATGGACAGATGAACCAAGCGGGGTCGGAATGAATCATCGTTATGAGTTCTATTCTATGCGAAAGAAAGTAAATGGTGTATGGCAGCCGTTCAGCCCTGTAAAGCTGTGGAACAAATACACAGTTGATGGTAAGTCCAACTACGTTCTTGATCTTACAAATGAACAGAGCTTCCTAAATTGCGACGACAAGGGAACGGTTCTTAGTTCTTACGAAGATACTACTATACAGTTGTTCAAAGGAACGGAATACGCATGGGCTTTGTTTGATATAAACATAGTAGCTCATAGTATCAGTTATTCGTATGTCCCGGAATCTCACATTATCCAGCCAAGCAATATTACTGCTGATAATGCAAGCATCGTTGTTACTGCAACCCTTAAGGCTAATCACGATATTGTGTTGACAACAGTGTATAAGATCTATAAGTCTTATGCTGGAAAGGGTGGCGTTGTGTATTCGCTTATGCCAAGTGTCAACACTATTCATTTGATGGCAAATGGAGATTACATTGACAAGGTCATTTCAATGCAGGTAAAAAAGATCGTTGGGGAAACTACAACAATTCTTACAACGTTTGAAGAATTAAATAACGATAACCTTACACTTAATTATCTGCTAAATGATAATGGTTTTGGTATCTCTAACCCAACTTCAATATCATCTGAGGCTGTATGCAATACAAATTCGTATGCAACATTTTTGTTGATGAAAGACGGGAATGTTGTTGACAGACAACGTATCAATTGCGTTTCTGATGGAGAAAGTGGAAAGAGAGGTGATAAAGGAGATAATGGTTGCATTCAAAGAGTTTGGCAGACATTCACAGAAGGACAGGTTTATAGGAACGATACAAAAGCTGATGAAAGTGAGATAGATTCCTCCGGAATCCGTTACCTCGATTTCATGGCCGTGGCGGATAACAGTATGGCGAGTGGGTGGAAAATCTACCAGTGCGTGATGACGCATGAGGGAGGTACCGATGGAGAACTGTCGAATACCAACCTTTGGAAGGAAGTGAGTGTAAACGCGCAGTCTGCTTTCTTCACGTATCTCATTGCGAAAAACGCCACTATCCAAATGTTGTCATCGTCTAAAATTATTATTCCAAACGAAATTGGTAATACAGCAGCAGGACTTGCAAATGGAGATATACCGCTCTGGATAGGTCATAATGACCCGTCTAAGGCCCCATTTAATGTTACAAAAGAGGGCATTGTCACTTCTGTACGGGGAAATTTCATAGATGTTAATGTAAAAGGGAATTTTTATACTCCATATTTTACTATCGATGATAGTAATCTCGATGCGTGTAGCAAGACTATAGTAGATACGACATATAATATGACGGTAAAACAAATTGATTTTGTTAAAACAGGATTTAACCTTGCTTTTAACTTAAAACCTCGTTCATCGAATGATAGTATCTATATATCACTTCCTATTGATGAAAAATATATAGGGGCAGAGTCAAATATAGTGTGCCTTGGGCAATATGTAGTGTTAAGGGGAATGCTCAGATTGAGTGGTCCAAACAATTATAATAGTACCTTTTCGGTATTTCATCCTATGTTATTCTTTGGTCAGAAAGTAAAATTGAAGTGTATAAAGTTCAAAAATGAAGTAGTATGGATTTTCGATTCATTTATAAACTTGCAAGCTCCGATGCAGCCACAAATTATAGCATCTTATGAGTATAGTGTAGGATATTACAATACAAAATGGAATGTGTCCCCCATAGATACCGTATATGTTACTTCGACAAATGGATTCACTGCAACAAGAATAGAAACAGGAATATACAGGATTGATTTTCCTTCAGACTGGAAATATAACATATTCGGGTTACAAATAATAGTATATGGTATTGGGTACACAATGAACGGAACCCATAAAGGAGGCAGCTTTTGTAAAGCTACGCTATTGGAGAAAGATGTTAAATATTTTAAAATAGGAACTTCCGACGATTCTTCTGCTAACGATGGAGATTTTGGATTTTTGATACTGGATACAAATGGTTGCAATTCTTATATAGTATAAATTATGAATATAGATTTCAGCAAAATAGAGGTTTTTGTTGACCTCACAAAAGAAACCTGCGTTGTGCAAGACATCAAAAACGAGTTTGCAAATGCTATATATACGAATATAGCAGGACTACCTGCCCACGCTCTCGCATACAAAATATATAATTCCAAGGGTGTAGAGGATTATTCGGACGACGAATGTAGACTGATATCTAAGTGCGCAGAGTTGGTTCTAACTCCTGCTTATATCGACGCATTGAAAGAAATATTTAAAAGAGGACAATAAGTATGGGAGATATAACGCCAAGACAATTGTTGAATTTGTTTCAAGTAGTTGGAGCTATTACGAACTCCGACCAAATACTTCTTCATTCTGCTGAAGGAAACACAACAACCAAGATTACCGCAGAGCTTTTCAGAGCATATCTCAATAAAGGCTTTGAAATATCGGTTAGTGATGATGGTTTTTTGATGATTGGAGGTTCAAAGACCCAATCTAAGGTAGAGGGTGTAACGCCCATTTTGAGGCGTGGAACCGATGGAATAGAATATTCTAAAGATAAAGGTCAGTCTTGGGAAACAGTGGCGAAGTTCACTGATCTTGGTGTTATTCTTGGTCCTTTCACGCAAGAAGAGTATGATAAATTGAGAGAAAAAGGTCTTATACAGAGTGATTGCTATTATTCTATTTGGGAGGACGAATAATGATTTTACACAAAGGTAGGGAAATTGTAAGTTTTGCATTCAACGATAAAGCTATTGCAGAGATACGTCGTGGTACAAGACTCGTATGGCAGGCCATTCGAAGCTGTTTCGGAAGTGGACATTGGATAAGCTCCCGTCCTTGGATAGGAAAAGATAAGTGGAAAGGAACAAATAAATAAACAAATATGGCAAAGAAAACTAAAGCAGACGCCGTTGAGTTCGATATTGTCAAAGGTAATTTTGATGAACACGACGGATTTGATATAGAAGTATCACTTCAGAAAAAACTGAAATCACATGATGACAGTTTAAAAGCTAAGGTCGGGTATCAATGTTGGAGTACTTCTCCTGATGCTTCAAACTATTACCATTTGTGGGGATTTGCAAAGAAGGAAGATTATGCAAAGTACATTGCTGACCCAGATAACGAATCAAGCCTTCTTATTTTTGACGAGGCTCTTCCGATTTCTACAGTGCAAGGAGATAGCTATGGTGCTTACCTATTCACTTCATTGCAAGGGACAAAGGATATAGTTGTTTCAGGAGAGAAATTGGAGATTCCACTTCGTTTCCATGCTGTTCGCACTTCAAATGGTGACAGATTAAACATGGGTACCGCAGCATTGCTTGTCATACAACGCAGTACTGATAATGGTATAACATGGCAAACAGTGGATACGAGAAATGCCTCTGTTCCGTCTACAGATTACACTGATACTAACACATACACTGCAGTTGATGTTAGTAATTGCCTTATTAATGGTTCACAAAGAATTCGCATACGTGCGCAATTCAACTACACAAACGAAGAAGGCTCTATCAAAACGGCAACTTCCACATACGTTGCAGTTGGCAATAGTGTGACTAAAGCTAACTTATCGCTTTCCTGTCAGCTTAACTGGCAGACGCCATTATTAGCTTCTGTCTATAAGGATAGAGGTTTCCCTATCTCGTATATGGTATTTGGAGCTGTAACTAAAGTACTTCATATTTCAATAACTGGTGGTAACAACACTGTTATGCCAGAGATTACTTATCCTTTGTCAGCTTCTGATGATTCCACGAATATAGCTAAGAGCATTGTAGATGCGACAGATTCCTATAAGCTATTCAAGCATGGTGTCAGGACAGTCAAGGCATGGTTGACGTGCGAAGACGGACTCGGTGGAACAATAAGTAGTGAGGTGCTTGTGAATCGCTTTATGATGATAAATAAGGAAGATGCAGGAGTTAATGCTAACAAGCCATATTTAATGCTCCAAAATGTTATTAGTAAGGCAGATAACTATGCACAGGCTGATATTTGTCAATATTCCGTTTTTTCACCATCTGTATCTTCTGATGGTACAATCAGCAATACTGGAGCAAAAGTGCCAGTAATATTCTATTTAACGGACTATTCAGAGAATTTCCCAGCAGATAACCCTGTGGAATATTTTAAGATAGAAAACAGTGTAACTCCAGGAGAGGTGAATACCTTAAATACAATAATAGAGATAGAAGCTGGCGAGAATAAGACGGTTTCGGCTTATCTCCGCATATACCGCAAAGAAACTGGTGGAAGTGAGATAAACTTCTTACAAGAGAGCCAGAACACGAATAATATTGTTATTACGGTAGATAACTCAGAGAGTTATGCTCCAAAAAGCGGAGCAGATTTTTTACTGAACCCGAAAGTTCGTAATAACTCTGAGAGCAATCCTGCACAGATACTTAACTCACGTGCGAATAATGCTGTCATAGAAAGTACCTGGCGTGGTTTCGGTTTTGTCAATGACGGTTGGGTTACATCAGATTTTGACAAGCAGAAAATACTTCGAATTCCTGCCGGAGCAAAGTTAAACTTTAAGTATAACCCATTTGCTCAATTTCTAACTACTGCAGATTCCGCAATGACTCTTGAATTAGACTTTGCTGTAAGGAATATAACAAATGAGGACGATCCTATTATTTCTGTTTGCGAAACTCTCGGTTCATTGTTTAGGGGGTTGAGACTAAAGCCAATGTCTGGAAATGTATTCACTAAGAGTAATACTGTTGATTCAGAAACTGACTTTAGCTGGAGCGAAGGTGTTAGAACGCATTTGGTTATCAATATTCATAACGCAGTTGCACCGAACAAGGGTGACGTTGTGGTTCCTGAAGCCTCGACGGGACTTGCCGTCTCTGCGACAAAAATCGCATTAGTTCGTATTTTTGTTAATGGAGACTGTGAACGAGAACTGAAATTCAGTATTACAGATACAGAAGAGTTCGGAACATCAACAATGGGTAATGGTGGATTTACATTGGGGCAAAATGGAGCAGACCTCGATGTTTATTCAATACGCTGTTACCAAAATACAGCCTTAGACGCAACGGAGGTGTTAAATAACTATATCTCTACATTACCTACAACAATAGAGAAAGTTAATCGAAGAAAAGCTAACGATATTCTTACCTCAGGCAAAGTAGATATAGAAAAAGTAAAAAAACTCGGCAAAAGATGCCTTGTATGGCATGGTAAACTCCCATACCACGAATCTACTTCCAAGCAAAACGGATGGTGGGAAATAGTACAGTTCGATAAGAAAGGAAATTATTTGCCCGAATATTCTGGCACTATATGTAAAGAAACCAAGTCGTTGAAATCATCAAGGCAGGGTTCAACAGCGAATACTTATTTCTGGTCGAACCTACAAACAAAATGTGGGGATGTAAAAGCAACAATTAATGTGAGAGTCGAAGACTTTCACAGCTCTATCGTTGTATCTGAACCGCGTAGCGTGAATATTCCTACTGCAGAAGGAGGAACGGCTTCTATGAAAGTTGTTGGTATTTATGGGGGAAATCTTGGCAAATATGATCCGGTTAAGAATGAAGCAAAAGAATATCCTTATAATGATGATGGTACAGTTACTGTTCCTGATGGTTGGATTGATGGCAACGGTAAATATCGTGGTATGGGTTATCAGGTTTCTGAAGGAACGCCTTTGGCATCTAAATTGGTAAATAAAATCAATTATGCTTCTTCTATGCAAAGCCATCTTACTGGAGCAAATAACCTGTATAACGATTTACATAAGGAGATTGTAGGGAAAAACAGCCTGCAAGAAGCCTGCTCAACAGCCCGTGTGTCAAAATATACGGAACCATTCTTTTTCTTCTACCAAGAAGAAGGGCAAGCAAGCCCTGTTTATAACGGTCCTTGCACATTTGGAGCTGGGAAAATGGATAAACCGACTTGGGGTTATGTTAAGAAGTTACATCCTAATTTCTGTATGATAGAGGGAAGTGACAATAACTATGACCTCACCGACATGCGTGTTCCATTCACATGGAATGAGCCTGATTGTTCAGAATGTATAACATATAGAGGAGGAAGTTATGAGGGCTTCTTCTATAATGGTAAGCAATGTCTTGATTTTGATGCCGGGGCAACGCAGGACGACGCAGAAGGTACGCCAAAAGAAAACATCATTAAGGCTATACAAGATACATGGAATTTCTTGTACCTACATGCTCCAATGATAGCCTTCTATAAAGGTACATTTGAATCGTTTCAGAAGTCTGAACAAGCAAAAGACGTGTTCAAAAAATATTGGTGTACAGATGGAGAAGACGCATATAGATTAAAACGCTACGACCACGTAAATAATAAATGGGTCGACGCTGGCTTGTGGAGTAGTGCTACAAAAGCATGGATAATTGTTGACTTACGAAAGGATAAGCTAACAAAGCAAACATTTGAGAATTCTTCTAACCAAAGCCAGTTTTCTAAGTTGAATGAAGAATTTCGGGCAGCAATTGTTGCACACTGTAGTAAGTATATGGGATTTTACTTCAAAGTAGATTCCGTAAAGTTATATTATGCACACATAATACATTTGCTTGCTGGTACTGACAACTGTTCTAAAAATACTTACTTTGTTCTCGACCCTAAGGCAGTGCAAGTAACAATAGATGGAGAAACTCGTTCATGTAATCTTTTTGAGATGCATACTGATGATGTTGACACATTGCTACCTATAGATAATAATGGACGTGCCACTAAGAAGTATTACATTGACCGAATGCACCCATATAACGATGGAGATTCTGCTACTGCAAAGTACGAAGGTATGAATAATGTTTTATTCAATCTTTGTGAAGCGATGTGGGAAGATACAAAAGAGTTACAAGCAATGCTTAAACGGATTTTATCTGTAATGGAGGGACTTGTAAGGGAGAGTGATTATATTGATGGATGGACAGCTGGGTCAAAGGTTTCTGTATGGGGGTGCCTATATAAGTATATTTATTACGTGCATCATTATTTTCCAGAGGTTGCCTTTAATGAGGCTGCACGAATTCGATATGAATATCCAGAAATGCTCGGCTTTGTATCAAGTGGGTCTGGAGCTCGAGGCGTTAAGCCTATCACGCAGAGTAATGGTTCCCTATTGCAGTGCGAACTCCAATTTATGAAGCGCAGACTGGTACTTATGGCAAGTTATGCGGCATGGGGACCTTTCTTTGATGGTAAAACAGGTAATATTGGTATTGCTGAAGCAACAGACTCATTCTCTATGCAAGCTTATCACTTGCCAGATAGTGCCACGTCGAATAATAATTACACATTCAATGTAACACCTCATCAGTATATCTATCCTGTAGGAATGATGGGACAAACGAGTATTGATCCTCATGTTAGAGTAGCTCCTGGCCAATCTTTCGCACTTAACCTTGGAGACACAACTTCAAATGATACTGGTATGGTAGTTTTGGGTATCAATTATTATCGTTCACTGGGCAATTTGGGTAATTTGTCAACGACGCCTGCGAATACGCTCACTATAAAAGGAAATCGACTCACCGAGTTTATAGCAGAACCTTCTGTGATGTATATTGATTCAGACACGAAGGAAAGTGTTCCCGCATTCCGCCCTGGAGGTATTGTTATATCTGCGCCGAATATCCAAAGATTGACATTGAAGGGACTTGTGTCTACATCTGGCTCTATAGATTTATCGGGGTTAAAACGATTACAAACTGTAGATCTTAGGCAGACAAGTTTTACCGATATTAGCATACCTGAAACGAATATAATATCAAGCGTTATGCTTCCTGCTACTGTTAGTGGAGTTGAAATTACCAACCAGCAATCTCTAAAAACGCTGACGTTGGAGGGATATGCTAATCTTAAGAAGTTCATTGTAAAAAATAACAAACTGATTGATACATTCAGCCACACTACAGGTATCTATGCTGCTAAGCCTTCAGGTTTGCGTACAATTGATATTGATAACATTAGATGGAACTCTGACGGAAGAAGATGTACTGTTGATATGATAAGTTATCTTGCTTCCATGAGAGCTGCTTTGAAAGGTATCATAATCCTCGTAGCTGCCACATTTGATAGGTATCTAACTCTGTCCGAAAAACTTACCCTGGTGGCTCTGTACGGCAACATTGACGACAAGAGCAACGCTCTATATATCAAATATGATTTAAAAGATATCGTAAGAATATCCATTAGTGGTCAGAATTATATGACCGAAGTTGGTAAGGATTATGAATTTAGTGTGATACCTGCCCCACAGAATGGAAATAACATAGCGGTACGAGACGGTAAGCTTGCTTTAAGGTGGAGTCTTGCAGACACTGCTAACCCTTATGCGCAGCTTGTAGACGATAATATTGGAATCGTACATGTAAAAGGCCAAAGTGAAGCAACACTAAAACAGAAGCATATCTTAAAAGTGGAGGCAACTCCTATAAATGGAGGAAAACTCGAGACAACAAAGTCTGTCGGTTTTTATCGTCACATTCCAGAGGTGGGAGATTTCGCTTACTCTGATGGCACTTTTGATGATGATTATGATGCTACAAGAGAAATTGTAGGTCAGGTGTTTATGAGGAATACTATCTACGATGAAGAGGTAAAGGCAAAGATAAAAGGATACGATGTGCGCATCTATGCAAAAGAAAACCTCACTTTAGCCCCTTCCGGAAACAGAACAACTCCGATGACAAAAATAAGATTTGGAATGTACCCAGATAGTAGTAATGGTCATTGGGACGAGCGTGTTGCTATAAGAGAAGCTGTTGGGTTTAATTCCGACTATGAGATTTTTGATATTCCGACTATATTAAATGTAGATTGTAATCTAAAGAAAGCAGATGGAAGTCGATATAATTATATAAACGATGAAACTTATCTTGATCCACTGCAGGAAAGTGGTTATAAAAAAATAGACAATGGATTCTGCGAGACAGACTATAATGGAAAGGAAAAAACAAAGTCTGTAGTTGCACATGCTGATAAAATCATCAGCTATTATTTAGAGAAAAAGATTCCAACAAGTTTGCAGGAATTAGTTGACGCTATGCAAAAGATAATTGAAGAGAACTCATCAGTAACAAATTCATGGCGTTATGATGAGTATTATTACCCTGCTGTGTATGGTTGTTATTTGTACGAGCCAACAGTAGAAGGAACTCTTGATGAGCAATACAAGGCTAAACGCTGGTATTGCCCTGCTGAAGGTGAGCTTTGTAGACTTTATAACTTCTATCGACAAGGTGTAGCTAAAGCACAGGCAAACTACAGCCCAGCAAGCGAAGCTGTGACTCCAATTATGGCAAATGCTAATGCAAAAGCAAATAGTATAATATTCACATTTATTAATGATTGGTATTGGAGTACAAGCGAGAGTAGTCAGCATGACAGTTGGATATTGAACTTTGGTAGTGGCGGCTTGAACAACGGCTACAAGTGCCACAGTTACTATGTACGTCCTTGCACAGCATTTAACTTTATTCTTTAACCTTTTTTAAGGTCGCCGTCTCGGGGCGACCGTTTAGAAGGTAAAGTAAAATTAATAACTCCAGTCAACAGGAAATAACTGAATAAGATTGCAAAATTATATGAATCAGATAACGGATGATATTCTGAAAGGTGCTTCCAACAATAAGAAGAAAGTGGTAAGAACGACAGCGCAACTGCCGATTTTTCGCGACTCATCAAATTTGTTGTTTCTTTTGATGAAGCGAATGTATCACGTGCCGGGCAAGATGGTAAGAACATTAGACACAGCAATTCACCATGCGGACGAAATTAATACTGCTATCGCAATGGCAAATGAGTTCCGTGGAGAAGAAAGGTCATATTATTTAGGTGTTGCTATAGCAAACATTCATGTTCTGAATAATATGCTTGCTTCATTTCAGATCATTGGTGTCGCGTCTAAGAAAGAAAAAGTCGAAGATGTCGTTGAAAAAGGAAAAAGCAAAGCTCCATGTGGCTTTTCTAAGAATGAAGTAAAGGATATGAAGAAGCTCACGCTTCGCATTCTTGCGCAGGCTGTAGGTTGGAGAGATTCCGTATCACGTCAGGGTCATACTGCCCAGCTAAAGGAGGGTGAAAGATGAGAGTGCGTGGGATTTCTATAAATGGGAGGCTTACTGATATGGGGAAAAGCCATGTGAGTTACGATGATGCAAAGCCTTTTTTAAGCGAGAATAGTCAGCATAACAGTTGGATATTGAACTTTGGTAGTGGCAACTTGAACAACAACAACAAGTACAACAGTTACTATGTACGTCCTTGCACAGCGTCTATAGATTTCCGCATTTTTCAGGATAGTATGTTTGAGGCTTATGAGGACTGCCTTATAGGTAAACATAGCTCTCCGCAAGCTCTCGAATATATACCATCTGCTTCTGTAGACGTCTGTAGACTCGCATGGGAAGTATACAACTTCTCCTACGAGCCTGCAACTTCTACTTGCTTTATGGTTACTTTCCCAAAACTTAGGGAAGTTTTTGCTGCAAATTTCAGAGATAGAATAATTCACCATTGGATTTGTCTAAGGCTCAACCCTTTATTTGAAAAAAGAAATGAAGATCTCGGTAATGTGTCACACGCATGTAGAAAAGGCTATGGAACTATATCCGCTATAAAACAAGTGGAAGCTGGAATTGAGAATGTTTCACATAACATGCAGAAAGAGGCATGGATTTACAAAGGAGATATAGTGGGTTTCTTTATGAACATAAACAAACAAAAAATGTTTGAAGTACTTAAAGAGCTCATAGAAAAGAAGTATTTTGCATCAGACAAAAGTATCTTGCTTTTCCTTGTTAAGGTTACTGTGTTTCATTCTCCTGAGAAGAATTGTTTTATTAAATCCCCATTTGAATTATGGAAAAAGATAAAACCAGATAAATCTCTGTTCTATAATGGAGAAGGGATAGGTGAACCCATAGGAAACCTAACCACTCAGTTATTTGCAGGATACTATATGAGTTTTCTCGATGAATTCGTAGAACGACTTTTTGAAAGGAAAAATTATAGTTATACCCGAAGTGTAGACGACTTTGTAATTGTTTGCGATGATAGGGCATTCTTGAAACGAGCAATAAAACTGATTATGAATTTCACACATAACGAACTTAAAG
>ERZ772960.2640-NODE-2640-length-12802-cov-12.181062_pt1 | contig 12802 bp, 14 predicted proteins | sample MGYA00580678_ERZ772960 | MGnify/ENA primary metagenome ERZ772960 (study PRJEB29015, sample SAMEA2737930) | human oral metagenome | biome: human oral; feature: human-associated habitat; material: dental | place: China | collected 2059 ... | reverse complement strand
GGCAAGGTCAATGCACAAATCAAAGTGATATTCAGGGAGGGTCTCCTGATGGAGACGGAAGCGATGAGAACAATCCAATCTGAACGAGGATTTGTTGATTTGTATAGTAGCGAATTGATAACGATGCTGTCGTTTCGTATTGCCACACCACAAGCAAAGAATTTGCGAAGGTGGATAATCGGCAGGCTTACAGAAAAGAAATCTTCAACTTCTCCTATGATTGTTTGCTATACCTTGGGCAAGCGATATAATTAAAGAAAAGCAGGCAGTAAGAAAAGTAATTTCTACTGTCCGCTTTTTCTAATGTTTTTTTGTCACTACCTACTTCATATTCTCTTTTTTCAGCGTATAATGGCAATCTCAAAAGGATTCTCTTTAGTTAACAACCTTGTGCCAATGCCGTCCAAAAACGGTCTTCCTCTTCAATTTGCTCAGAGAAGAGCCAGACTTCCTTTATAAAACCATTCTCAAAGCTAAAGAGATCTACTCCTTTCATTTCTATTGAATGTCCGTTGGCTGATACTGCAAATGCAATTGCTGCTGCAACCAAGTTGCCATTGTCTGTAACATAATCCACTTGATCAATGGCGAAAGTACCATTACTTAGTTGAGCCATTCTTTCCAAATGGGCAAAGACTTTTTGTTTGCCATTGTAAGTACCAGACAAAGCGCCTTGTCCCGGCTGATGCCATACCAAATCATCAGAGAGCAAAGCTCCCACTGTTTCAAAATCACCCTGTGCCAAAGCGGTGTAAAATTGACTAACTTTTTCGATTTTCTTTTCCATAAAATGTATTTTAAATTGTTGAAATCACTGCAAAATTATACCTTTGCACTACAATACACAAGTACATACAAAAATGTATGATACACACTATATTGTTAGTTTTACTGAATATCAACAAGAAAAAAGTTCGCTATGGAGAGAAAAATTTCAGATGAAGAATGTCCAGTAAGAAAATCAATGCAGATTTTTGCTGGTAAATGGACATTGCTTATTATCTTTCAAATCAACCGCAGGATAATCCGTTATGGAGAACTCAAACGTGCCATTCCCGGCATTAGCGAGAAAATGCTTATCGATGAATTGAAATTCCTGTGCGGTAAAGGGCTGATTAAGAAGAAACAATATCCCGAAGTTCCTCCCAGAGTGGAGTACTCCCTTACGCCGTTGGGTGAGAAAGTGTTGCCGATTATCGACGAGATAGCCAAGTTCGGTGTGGAGAATTTAGAAGTGTAAAGTTCAATAATTCCTTATAGTAATACACTAATAATACATTGAATATGAAGAAAATAATTGCACTTTATAGACGTGCCAATATGGGAAAAACGCACACACTTAACCATCTAATAGAACTGTTAAATAAAAATAGGAAGATGTGTAGTAAGGCTTTAGCCGAAGATAGAAGAGAGTCAATTCTCTATAACGGCAAAAAAATTGCCGTAACAACTTGGGGAGATAACGGATTTGAACTTAAAGAAAATATCAATTACTTCGAGAAAGAAGATAGTGATATTCTTGTCACTGCAACAAGGACTCGAGGCGAAACAACTGAAATCCTAAATGATTATGCCAAAGAAATCAATACTGAGATTATTTGGATAGAAAAGAATTTATCTGCATCATTGGACGAACTGATAAATCAGACACAAGCAAAAGACATTAAAGCTGTCATTGACTCCCTATAATTCTGTAGATGGGAGGTAAATGATTAGTATTAGTATCATTTCAATCACACATAGAGTAATCACAATTTATAATACATAAGAGATATGGAAGAATTAGTAGATCCTCGAAAATCTATCTTTGAACAGATTAAACATATTGATGAGAATGGCATAGAATATTGGTCAGCACGAGAAATGGCAAAAGTGCTTGAGTATTCTGAATACCGTCATTTTCTGCCAGTAATAGAAAAAGCAAAAGAGGCATGTGCTAATAGTAATAACAATCTATTTACTTAAGAAGATACAGATTACAAGGATGAACAACGCTGTGAATATTTTGCAAGAAGGAAGTATGATGAAAGCCCTGACAAAGTTGGGGATACCTATTGTCATCGCAATGCTGATTATGGCAATATACAATGTGGTAGATACTTTCTGGGTTGCACGTTTGGGAACTCTTCCTGTCGCTGCCGTATCAGTTGTTTTCCCTTTATCGTTGGTGTTTCTTGGGATAGGACTGATGTTTGGTGTTGGGGGCGGAGTGTATATATCTCGCTTATTGGGAGCGAAGCAGATTGCCAAGGCTGGTCAGGTCGCTTCCGTCTCGGTGATCACCTCTGTGATTTTAGCAGTTCTCATTGCCTTTGTATGCAATGCGTTTCTACCAGAAATTCTGCTTTTCATGGGGGCAAACGAGGAGATGATGAACTTAGCAGAAGCATACGGAAGACTGTTCATCGTCAGTTGTGTCATAGGAACATTGAATGTGTCGATGTCCAACATTATAGTTTCTCAGGGGGCTTCAAAAACGTCTGCATCGGCAATGATAATAGGTTCTGTTATAAATGTCGCATTGGATCCTCTATTTATCTATGCTTTCGGCTGGGGTGTGGAAGGTGCTGCGTGGGCAACCATTCTTTCAAGAATCATTACAACAATCATTTACACCTGCTTCTTTATGAAAGCAGAGGTGAAAGTTTCGTTTGCCTTGTTCGTCCCAACGATAAGAATGTACTTGGACATCATAAAGATAGGTATTTCAATGCTCTGTTTGCAACTCCTCCAAACACTTTCGATTAGTTTATTGCAGAGAGCTGCCGTAAAATATGGGGCAGAGGCTGTAGCAGCAGTAGGCATCGTTCTGAAAATTGTAACATTGGGAACGAACGTGGTTTTCGGATTTGTCAAGGGACTTCAACCGATGGCTGGCTATAATACGGGGCAGAAAATTTCCAAAGGTTAAAAGAGGCAGTACGTTGTTCCTTGATACTGACAACCTCATTTTGTGTGCTTTGGAGCACTTTCATACTCGTTTTTGCTTCTCCTGTTATCAGTTGTTTCGGCAAAGACGAAACAATGCAAGAAATTGCACGAATTGCCCTTAGAGCCAATACGCTAATGTTTTTCACTTTCGGCTTCCAGTTTGTGTATTCCACACTATATATGGCAATCGGAAGAGCAAGACAGAGCCTTTTGCTAAATAACGTGAGTTCGACGAATTATAAGTGCCTGTAAATTTGGTGATTAGCGAAATTTGTTGTAATTTTAAGGTGTTAACATTCAAATAATTACGAACAAAAATCGCTATGTTCATCGAGGACAAAGTTACTGAAATATTTTGTATGGCAGATGACTTCTGTAAGTTTTTTGATGCAATGACGGCAAAGTATACGCTAAAAGCTATTGGAAAAAGAAAATATCATCGAAGCTCCACCATGTCAAAGGCCGAAGTCATGCTGATAATGATTCTTTTCCATGTTTCCGGCTATCGCTGCTTTAAGCATTTCTATCTTGAAAAAGTATGCAAGCATCTTCGCCATCTGTTTCCCAATGTTGTTTCTTATAACCGTTTAGTGGAATTGGAAAGGGAGGTCGCCGTACCCTTAACCTTGTTTATCAAGAAGGTCCTGTTGGGCAAATGCACGGGCATAAGCTTCGTTGACAGCACACCACTGCGTGTCTGCAAAAACCAAAGAATACATATTCACAAGGTTTTCAAAGGCATAGCCCAAAGAGGGAAATGCTCTATGGGTTGGTTCTTCGGTTTCAAATTGCACTTGATTTGCAATGAGAAAGGAGAGCTTCTCAACTTTATGATAACGCCGGGAGATGTTGATGACCGTAAGCCTTTGGAGTACAAGGCATTCATAGATTTCATCTATGGTAAGCTGGTCGGTGATAAAGGGTACATCGGCAAGAACCTCTTTCAAAGGCTTTTCGTTGACGGAATACAGCTTATTACCAAGTTGAAAAGTAACATGAAAGGAGCTTTAATGAGCGTTTCAGACAGACTTTTACTCAGAAAAAGAGCCATTATAGAAACGGTGAATGATGAACTTAAGAACATTGCACAAGTGGAGCACTCCAGGCATAGATGCTTTGACAATTTCATCGTCAACTTATTAGGTGCCATTGCTGCCTATTGCTTGTTCCCAAAGAAGCCATGCATCAATGTACAAAGGACCATTGATACACAGCTTACTTTGTTCTGAATTCGTCGAACTCACGTTAAATATTGGACGACAGGGACTCTTCTTTATTCCTGTAATATTGCTGCTCCCATCATATTGGGGATTGAACGGAGTGCTTTATGCACAACCGGTAGCCGACGTCTTTGCGACTTTGATGACACTGTTCTTTGCCATTCAAATTCATAGGGAAATTCGTCATAAATCACATCTCACAACAGAGAATCTACAATGTTGAACATAAAAGATATGATTATACTAAGACTTACTCAAACTGAAGACTTTAAGACAATAATCTCTTTATGCTCTACAAAAGGACAGATACAAAATGCGTCAGACAATTTTATTCTGAAGATTATTGCCCTATGTGATGCAGAAAGAGATTTAGTCTCATTGTTTCGTACCCTCCGTTATACACGCTTTTGCCTACAACCCTTGCAAAGGGGAGATTCAATGGACGGAGAGGGGGAAAAATGTATCAGAACTGCTCTTTGTCATTGACACGGAGCTTGAATTACTGAAAATGCAAATGCAGGGGGTTCTTCCTGCTTTACCCGTCAAAGCAGTTCAGAAACTCCGTTGGACAGGTAAAGCAACCGACTTGGTCGAACTACTCTATGCACTCGATACCTGTGACTGTATCAACGATGGTGAAATCGGTATAGAAGAATTGGCAGATACCTTTTCTGTAATCTTTGGTGTAGAAATCAAGAACTGCTACAACGTCTATATGAACATGAAGCGCCGCAAGGATGACAGCCGCACCTATTTTCTTGATGAACTCCGAGAGAAGCTGAACAAGCGTATGGTGGAGAGCGACCTGAAAGGCGGAAAATTCAAGAAACGGTAATCTCTATTCAAAGGATTGATCAGGCTTCCCGTTCATTCAGGGAAACCTGATTTTCACATCCATGCAAGGAGCAATCTGATATGATATGTCTATTGCCGATGTTGCCATTTCTCTTGAAATTCACGAGTGAGTTGTACGATTTCCCCTCCAATAATAGTCAATTCGAGTGTCAGTTTCTCCAACTTGGTGAGCATCGCAAAGGCTTTCTTCTCAGTAAAATTACTTTTCAAAGCGACTACAGTTTGGTTATAATTCACCCCAATACTGCGAAATTGTCCGTACAAAGTTGTCAGTTTTTGGTAGTAATCGAGCAACGAACGATCCACTTTTATCACTCGAAAGGTCTCATTAAATACCCTTGCCTTGATGAAAGCGGCTTTATTTTGAAGCCCTGATTGCTCGAACATCGTTAGAAAACGAGCAAATTCTGTGTCCGTAAATCGAACCATACAACAATGGCTGGCTCGTTCATTCTTGGGAGGTCGTCCAACACTTCTCTTTGTCATTACTTTGGATTTTAATGGTTTGTAATTCTCTCTTCTGGAAATCGAATGTGCTAAACACAATTGAAATCCATCAGAGAGCGTTCACGATAAAATAGCCAATCAAGACAACGAAAACTTCTATCCAAGAACACCGACTTTGGAGGTGTTCCGCCCTCTGCAAGAGCAAGAGTTTTGAGTTACCGAAATAATTTCGGGTAACGCAAGACATACCTTGCTATTTGCTCCGACGCAAATAAATCCGTTCCGAAGAACGATATGTTATTCTCTCGAAAAGTATGTTTTCAAAGCCAAGAAATACCGACTTATCGCTTGCTGCAAAGTTACTGAGCGTTGTGCCTAAATCCCTTACCTCATATGAAGCCACAATTATCCAAATCGAAGCCACAAGTACGCACTAAAAGAAATCACGTTGATTACAGCATCACCGAGCCATATATTTGCACTGTCGAATATGTCGGTGAGGGTATGTGTCTTCGATAACATCACGTTTCGATGAGCTATATAGGCGAGGGTGTATGTCAAAGAACATATCTTTGATTTTATCACTCGAACGTGGAAATGTGCGAAAGCAGATACAATCGAACGATTGTATTGATGGACAATAATGAAAATCTCCACAGAAAGGGTATAAACGAAAGGTTGTAGCCCTGCTGATACAAGTCGACTGTTGGGCATATCTTCGATAGCGGATGTATTCATCTTCATCGGTAAATATATCGGCAACGAAATGAACAGTGAATTGTATAACGACAATAAAAATTAAAAAAGTATGACAGAGAACCAGAACGGCAAGATTGATCCCGTTGCCATCCGAGAACTTATTTCACAGGGTATTCCTATGAAAAGAAAAGAGAGTGAGATAAAACACGCTCAATCAGAAGAGCAGTGTATTGAAACAGAACGTCCAAATGACGAGTCAATGTCAAAGGATTTTTCAAGACACCAAAGAAGAGAAAGGCGAAAGTCCGACAAGGGCGATTATGAGTCGCTTTTCATCTGTCGCAATACCTTGAAAGATCGCAAGACCATCTATATTGCCAAAGAGCTGCAAGATACATTGGCTGAGATTGTCATGTCTATGAGGAATAGGGATATGACCATCGGTATCTATGTGGAGAACATCATCCTTCATCATCTTGAGACCTACAAGGATGAGATCAATAGGTTGGCGGAGATGAAGTTCAAGAAACTGTTGTGAGCTATTTAGCAGTGGCTTTTTGTTACTTTTGAGCCGTCTCAACTCACTGTCAAAAAGAATGAGGTGCTTTTCATTGGGGGCATTGTCCGCCTGAAACTTATGAAAGAAAAGGATCGGTCGGAAAAGCTGCCGACCGCTTTACTCCATCTGTTCTTCCTGAATGATTATTTTTGATTTTATGCGGATTTCAGAGGTAAGGGAGTTGAGTTTCAACTTTTTCTTTTTCCCTGCTTCTCTCATATCCGACATTTTTTTATGCGTTTTTCCGTCGGGTCGGTCGTTTTCGTTTCAGGGGCGTAAAAAGGTAGGGCTTAGGACAAACAAGGTTTTACGGCGAGAATACTACCTGCAATGAAATGGAAGTGCGGAGATTGTCGTCTAAACGGCTTGCCGCCCCAACCTTTTTTGTCCGTAGAAGCCCGGAACTAACTTTGCCGCTGAAAACAAACAACCGACCCCGGTATGATGCATTAAGTGGAGGATGTGTAGGGAGAGAAGCAGGGCGAAAACAAAAAACGCAGTCTTCGAAGACTACATTTCATCATAAAAGAATACACAGAAAACAAAAAGCAGCCCCAACGGACGGCTTTATGAAAATAATTTGGAGAAAACTCGTTTTTCTCACGATATACCCTTATATTTGCAATAGGTTATTCGAGTTATGTAAAGCCTTGTATATCACTGTTGAAGATAGGTCGCTAAATCGTAACCTACAGCATTTTATAACTCATTAGGTTATTGAATGCCAATTATTTGAGCCTAAATGATAGATTTTAGATAGAAAATATGAAGATACATTCAGTCCATATCAGAAATTTCCGCAAACTAAAGAATTGTCATATAGACTTCGGTGAGAAGGAAACTGTATTTATTGGCGCAAATAATAGTGGAAATACTTCTGCTATAAGTGCTATTGTGTGGTTTTTGAAAAACAAAGAGAAGTTTACCCTGAAGGAGTTCACAGCTACCAATTGGGCATTGATTGATACCCTTGGTGACCAATGGTTGGCTAAAGATCTTGTAGATGAGGAATTGTTGAATCCACATAAATGGGATAGTATTGTTCCGTCAATGGATATTTGGATTGATGTTGCTGATGGAGAACAATACAGAGTCAATCACCTGATTCCATCCCTTAGCAAATGGGATGGCAAAAAAATTGGTGTCCGTGGACAATATGTTCCTAAGGATATAACTAAGTTATATTCAGACTACAAAGAATCCAAAGGGAAAGCGATTGCCCTACAAGCAACTGAAGAATGGAAGGAGGCATTTTCTCCAGATTTGTTTCCAAGGAATCTTTGCGATTTCTTAGGTAAAGGCTCAAATCTCAGAGACTACTTCGATGTAAAATACTATATCCTTGATCCATCTATAGAGCCAGCTGAAGAGGATAAAGTTCAGTCTACTCCTGATAATGCTCTTGATAAGAATCCTCTAGATGAACTAATAAGGGTGGACGTCATTTTGGCTTCACGAGATTTCTCAGATCCAGAAGGACAATCGGATAACGAGATAGATACCTTGTCAAGACAATTCCAAAAGTATTATTCAAGTTTAAATCCAGAGGAAGAGGTTTTAACGCCTTGTGATTTAGGGCTTGTTAGCGGAATTGCAAAAGCAAATGAAACATACAATACAAAACTGACCAAGGCCTTTGAAATTCCAGTTAAAGAACTAGGGAACATTAACTATCCAGGATTTCTAAACCCTAAGATTAAGATATGCAGTAAGATTCAAATAGAGGAGGCCATCAAGCACGATTCTGCTGTGCAATTTGCTATTCAAGGAATGTCCGAATTTGCCTTGCCTGAGAAATATAATGGACTAGGTTATCGAAACCTAATCTCCATTTATTTGAAGTTGATTGATTTTAGAGAAAAATGGTTAAAGACTTTAAGTGAGGACAAGAATATAGAACCGATTCACTTGGTGTTTGTGGAAGAGCCAGAAGCGCATCTTCATGCACAAGCACAGCAAGTGTTTGTAAAAAAGGCGTTCGAAGCTCTATGTAACAACAAAATTATCAGGGATAACTCATGGCTCAACACTCAGCTTGTATTGAGTACCCACTCTAATCATGTTGTCAATGAACTTGATTTAAACTGTATGCGTTACTTCAGACGAGTATTGGATGCAGGTGATAATATTCCTGTTTCGAATGTTATTAATCTGTCAGGTACATTTGGCTCTGGTGACGAAACTAAGCAATTTGTGACAAGGTATATCCGTTTGACACATTGTGATATATTCTTTGCTGATGCTGTGATATTTGTTGAAGGGCCAGCAGAAAAAATCCTAGTTCCAAGTTTCCTTACCAAATTTGGACTTGATTCGTATTACATTTCTATTATTGAAGTAAATGGTCGTCATGCCCATAGTTTTTCTAGTCTGATAAATAAGTTAGGAATTCCTACTTTAATAGTTACAGACATTGATGCTTCTGAAACCATTGAAGAGGATGGAAAAGAAAAACAAAAACCAAAAATTACAGCCAAAGGGAAAGGCTATAAGACAGGAAATCCATCGATACAGTATTGGTTGCGAGGTAAGGAACTGATTGATGATCTTATTGCTCTTGATGGGAATGGTAAGACAATAGATAATGTTAGAATTGCCTTTCAGATCCCAGTAATGGTAAAGTGGACTAAAGAGAAGGACGAATATACCGAAATATGCCCCTATACATTTGAGGATGCTCTGATCTTTTCCAATCTGGAACTGTTCAGGCAAGATGGATTAAAGAAGATGGGTACTATTACTACAATCGCTAATCTATTAAAGAAAAATAATTCTCCTCAGGATTTACAGGAATCAATTTTTAAGAAGCTAGAACGTAAAGGTGGTTTCCAAAAAGCAGATTTTGCAAACTCCCTATTGTATAAGGAAGATTTTTGTGAAATAAGTGCTCCTGCATACATCCAAGAAGGTTTGGAATGGTTGAAAAGATGTTTGGATTTAAATGGATAAATTATGCCGAATAATAATATCGATTCACAGGTTGATGAGACTTTAGAAAAATGTATACTGGCAACACCCCGCAAAAGTTTCTTTCTCTTTGCTGGTGCTGGTTCAGGAAAGACATATTCTTTGGTTCTTCTTTTAAAGAAGATACGCGACAAGATTGGACAAGATTTGATGTTGCGAGGCAAAAATGTAGCTGTAATTACATATACGAATGCTGCTACCGATGAGATTATCAATCGATTAGATTACAGCCCGGTTTTTCATATATCCACTATTCATAGCTTTGTGTGGGATGTTATCAAGTATTATCAAAATGACATAAAGCAACTTTATTGCCAGTATCTTCGAGACGATATACGTATAATCGGTGAGAAGTTGGACTCTGCCAGAAATAAGACGACCAAAACATATCGTACTAATTTTGAAAAAATGAATTACCTGAAAGATCGGTTGGAACGAGCAGAGACTATAGAAAAGTTTGTGTACAATCCCAATGGAAGTAATCCTGAATATAACGCACTTAATCATGCAGATGTAATTAAGATTTCTGCTCAAATGATTATGAATAGTTTAATGCTCCAGCGAATTATAGCACAGCGATATCCAATTTTTCTAATCGATGAGAGTCAAGACACAAAAAAAGAACTTGTGGATGCTTTCTTTAGTATTCAAAAGAATTTCGGAGAAACATTTACCCTCGGACTTCTTGGTGACCAAAAGCAGCGAATCTATACTGATGGGAAGAAGGATATGGTGAGTATTATTCCTATAGAGTGGGAAAAGCCAGTCAAAAAGATGAACTATCGCTGTGCTAAACGAATTGTCAAGTTAGCAAATGCAATTGGTAAAGATATAGACTTTCATGCAGAACTGGTCTCACGAGAAGATGCTATTGAAGGATTTGCTCGACTGTTTATTGTTCAACAAGGTAATGGAATAAATAAGGATGAGGTTGAACAGACAGTTATGAAGAAGATGTGTGAACTTACTAAAGATGCAAAATGGGTTGAGGCTAATACAAATGTCAAAATACTAACTTTGGAACATATGATGGCTGCAAGGAGATTGAGATTTGAACAGTTTTTTGGACCATTGTCCAAAGTGACCAAGTATCAAATGACTTTTTTGCAGGGTACTGTATCAGAATTGGAATTCTTTACAAAAGAGATTTTGCCTATAGCAGACTCCATAAAGGAGGATGGTCGAATCGCTCTTGAAATATTAAAGTCGAATTCACCATTACTTAGCAAAAAAAATATTGAGAAATCATACGAACTCTACTTACGTTGCAGAGAAGAAACGGGTACAGTCGCTAAAAAAGTTAATGATGATTATTCAATCCGAGAGGTTGTTAAAGCCGTGCGAGACTCTCAACTACTGACTATTCCAGAGGTTATAAGACAAGCGTGTGAACTTACACCTGATGAAATTAATGATGAAATGGAGGAGGATTTGCAGGCATGGGTTAAGGTTATGGATTTACCAATCAGTATGGTTAGAAAATATGATGATTATGTGAATCAACATACACGTTTTGATACACATCAAGGCGTGAAAGGCCTAGAGTTTGAAAGGGTTATGGTCATAATTGATGATTCTGAGGCAAAAGGCTTTATGTTTAGTTATGATAAGTTATTTGGCGTGAAAGAACTAACTGAGACAGACATTAAGCACATTGAAGCAGGAGAAGAGTCGTCGATTGACAGGACACTAAGGTTGTTTTATGTGACATGCACACGTGCAAAAGAATCGCTTGCAATAATCATGTATACAAGTGATCCCAATAAAGTTAGAAATCAAGCCATAAACAAAGGTTGGTTTGCTGAGCAAGAAATAGAATTACTTTAACAAAAAGAATAAAATATTTTTTTGTAAGGCAGTATCCAGAAATTTACAAATTTCACAATCTTGCTTAAGTATGTTTCTGTTTAGTCTTATTTACCATTTTGTCGAAGAGAAAATTCTTTTTTCTCACGACAGATCCTTACCTTTGCAACAAATAAAGTGGTTCTTTGAAATGGCAAAATAAGGTGGAATATAGAAGTTCGCTGGTTTCCTTATCGTTACCCCCCCCTTTATTGATAAACAATATAATCAGTTGATTATTTGATGTTTATAAATTCTCTATGCCTTGCAAGATGGATGGTCAGATTCTTCTTGATACCGCAAAGGTCGGCAATTTCCTTGAGATAAGCGTTAATCTTCTAGTTTGTTAGTACTGGAAGGAGCTTACCGTCCCGATAGGTCTTATGCCCATATTTGGCGATGATACGCTTGGGAATGTCAAGGAGCAACACATTGGTTTCCACGCTTATCTTCTGACGCTTTGTCATAATCCATTGCTTGTCATCAAGCGTAACAATGTTGTCAGGCGTAAGGTTGGACACGTCTATATATGCCAGACCTGTAAAGCAAGAGAAGATGAAAACGTCCCTTACTAGTTCCAGGCGATGGATACCGAAATCCTTGTTGGCAATCTTCATGATTTCTTCGTCCGTGAGGAAGCCACGGTTTACCGGTTCCAAGTGAAATCGATGATTGAGGAAGGGGTCGTGAAGAAGATAACCGCGTTTTTGCGCATAGATGGTTACGGTCTTGAGTGTCTTCATTTTCTTGACCGATGTGTTGTAAGCGCAACCTGCCACAGTACTCAGATATAACTCAAAATCCTGTACTACGGATGGCGTGAACTCTGCCAGTCCAATATCTTTCTTCCCATACTTATAGATAAGGAATTCTGCGAAATGCCTTCTTAAAACGCTGTACTTTTGCAGGCTGTCCTTGCTGATGGTATGTCCGACACGCTGTCTGACATCTTCGTTGAACTTGTCGAATATAGGGAGAAAGGTCGTGTACTCCCTGTCTTTCCCGACAAAGAATGAGCGGATTTTATCCAATGACAAGGATTCATCATCCTCGAATTTGTGGTAAATGTTATTCAGCATTGTGGAAATGGAGTCCAATGCGGCATTAGCGGATAAGGCTTCTGCCGTCCGACCTTTGAGCCTGCTGGTAGTGTTATTCCACAGCGACTTGTCCACGAATATTTTCGTAGATCCGAAATTAGCCATCTCTCCGTTAAGGAATACTCGGAGCATTACAGGCGACTTTCCTTCTTTGTTCTCATAGTTTGAGCGTAGGTAGA
>ERZ772960.2637-NODE-2637-length-12812-cov-8.763032_pt1 | contig 12812 bp, 12 predicted proteins | sample MGYA00580678_ERZ772960 | MGnify/ENA primary metagenome ERZ772960 (study PRJEB29015, sample SAMEA2737930) | human oral metagenome | biome: human oral; feature: human-associated habitat; material: dental | place: China | collected 2059 ... | reverse complement strand
TTCAATATGCAAAAAGCAGATGTTAAAACGCTAATCAAACCGAAAAGAGCGAAATTTTATCGTGACAAGAGGTTTATGAAATTTAAAATTTAAACCTCCGCGCTTATCTTTTCTATCTTGCTCCAGGCTAGTAGGTGCACGATGCCAGTTATTATGAGAGCGGCAAACGGCAGGAGCAGTTTAAGCATTACGACAGCAATAGCTAAAGCCGAGACCTGCTCGGTCCGTGGCTCGGAGGAAATAGCTATAGCAATAATCGCTGCATTGCATAGTATATTTAGCACAAAAAGTCCCACACAAAGCCACACATAAGTCCGAAAGGTACTCACGCCGCTTACGCGCGCCAAAGAGAAATTTATGCGAAACCATGCGACGATTATGTAAATAACGCCTACGAAAAGCGCTAGTCCAAATATCGCCGCAAATGGATTATCACTCTGCCCGCCGTCTGCGTCAGGCTCTCTCGGATAAAGGTAATTGAGCACGAGCGCTAGCGCAAAAAAGCAGATGCAGATTATTATGCAGTTGCGGTAAAGCGTCGCTGCTTTTATACCGCTAAGCGCTGAAATTTTTCGGAGTGCCTGCAATCTGAAAAATACTGAAACACAAATAAAAGCGATCAAAATTCCGCTAGCGATATAATTTATCATCTCGTCGTCAAGGCGCCATGGCTCGCTGAAAGAGACATAGCCTACTACGATAAAAACCGCGGGTAATGCCGCCAAAAACAGATCTATACCGGTGCTGATCATCCCCTCTTTTCTTGCCTGAGATACAATGAATTGCATATATAAACCCTTTTTAAAAATTTGACTCGAAGTATATATAAACAAACATAAAACACGGATTAAATCGCAAAAATCGGAATTCTATCGCGACAAGATATTTGCGAAATTCTAAACTTTTACGCTTATCTTTTCTATCTTGCTCCAGGCTAGCAGATGCACGATGCTAGTTATTGTGAGGGTTATGGGGAATATCAAATGGTATAGTGCATTTAACGGAAAAAGGATGACACAGAGCCACACATATGTCTCAAAGATCCCCACGCCGCTTACGCGCGCTAGAGCAAAATTTATGCAAAACCACGCTACGATCATGTAGATTGCGCCCGCAAACGCTATCAAAATGCACAATATCATTGCCAAATGCTTGTGTGAGATCGATAAAGGAATCGATAAAAAGATGCTTGTTATGGCAATGACACAGATGCAGACAATTACGCAGTTGCGGTAAAGCGCCGCCGCTTTTATGCCGCTAAGCATTGAAATTTTGCGGAGCGCTCTTAGCCTGAAAAATACCGAAACACACAAAAGAGCAAAAATAATTCCGCCAGTGATATAGGTAGCCGTCTTGTTGGTGCTAAGCCCTAGCATGCCGTTAATAGCAATATCTAGCGCAACTAAAGTCGCAGGCACTGCCGCTAAAAACAGATCGATTCCGGTGCTGATCATTCCCTCTTTTCTTGCCCGAGATACGAGATCTTGCATAATAAGCCTTTTTAAAATTTATCCCGAAGTATACATAAATCGATGTAAAGCAGGAATTAAATAGCTAAATTTAAAATTTCAAAATTTCGTCGGGACAAGCTTGCAGACTGCGGAATTTCAGGAATTCTACCAGAGCGAGAATAAAATTTCGCCGCGGGATTTAAAACGGAATTCCATCTATGGATTTGCGGCATAGAATTTCGCGATGGAATTTCAAATTTCAAGCGCGGCATGCTTTCGTTGCACGCTTAGAAAACCGGCAAGTCGCAGAAAATTCCGCTATGAGATTTCTGATCGGAATTTCGCGGTAAAATTTCACTATGGAATTTAGACTGGAATTCTAAGGCAAAACCTCGATATAAAATTTTAATCAGAATTTCAAGACGGCATTTCAGGATAAAATTATGCGATTTAAATTCCACTCAAGATAAAATCCCGCGATTTAAAATTTCTCGCCGATTGATGAGTTGCTTTGTCGCGCCGCTCGCGCCTACCTCACCTGCGCGCTGAAAATTTGCGTGATGCTGGGGATTTGCTCGCCCGCAACGTCAAATTCCGCCGTTTTGATCTGTACGCCGTAGAGCGAGCTAAGCGCGGCTTCGGTTAAAATTTCGTTGCTAGCGCCGTAGTTGTAGCTAAGATCATTTCGCAAGATCAGTGTGCGATCGGCGACTGCTAGGGCGTGGTTAGGTTGGTGAGTGGTAAAAACTATGCTCGCATCGCTATTTGAGCGTAGATTTGCGATGAGGCTTAGCACGCGGTCTTGGTTTTTGATATCAAGCGCGCTGGCAGGCTCGTCCAAAAACAGCACGTCGCTGCCGCTAGCTAGGGCTCTAGCAAAGAGCACGAGCTGCCTCTGCCCGCCGCTAAGGGCGTTAAAGCTGCGCTTTTGAAGATGAGCGACGCCTAGCGTATCCAGAGCGTCAAGGCAGATTTGAATATCCTTTTTGCCCGGTTTTGAAAAGAGCGAGATCTCACGTACTCGCCCCATCAGCACGATGTCAAGCACGCTGTAATCAAACGCGACGTTAAAGCTCTGCGGCAAGAAAGCAAATTTTGCCTTGCGCACGATCTTGCCTTCTTTAGGCTGTAAAATCCCCATCATACACGACATTAGCGTACTTTTGCCTTGCCCGTTTAAGCCCAAAATCGCTAATGTTTGAGAGCTGGCAAGCTCGAAGCTTAAGTTGCGAAAGCAGAATTTTTCCGCCTCGTAGTAAAAGCCAGCGTTTTTTACCTCAATTAGATTTTGCATTTTTGGCGCTCCTTTTTAGAAGTAGGGCAAAGATCGGGCTTCCGATGAGAGCAGATAGAATTCCTAAAGGAATTTCGGCGCTACTTAGCGAGCGAGATAGATCGTCGATTGCCAGCATAAAGATCGCTCCTGCGATGAAGCAGGCAGGCATTAGCTTCACGTGGTCGCTGCCCGCGATGAGCCTGGTGGCGTGCGGCACTACAAGACCTACCCAGCCGATATTTCCGCTGACGCTAACTTGTACGGCGATCAGAGCGGTGCAAAGCGCTAGGATCGTGCAACGCAGAAACTTAACGTCCACGCCTAGCACGCGCAAATCATCATCATTTAGGCTGAGTAGATTAAACCGCCATCTCAGCGCGATTAAGACTGCAGAAGCGGGCAGGGCGATCGCGCACATCAAAATTACTTTATCATATCCTGCGCTTACGAAGCTTCCCAGTAGCCAAAAGACGATATTAGGTAGCACTTCCTCATCGTCTGCTAGATACTGCACTAAGCTCGTAAGTGCGGCAAATACGCCGTTAATGACTATACCTGCTAAAATGAGTGAGAAAATATCTGCGCGTGCTACGAATTTTGCCAAAAGATAGAGCAAAAATAGCGCCGCAAGCCCGAAGCAAAATGCAAACCCCGCAAGCCATAAGCCGCTCAATCCTAGCAAGATACAAAGCGCGCCGCCGAATGCCGCTGCAGTGCTAACGCCTACGATGTGCGGACCAACGAGCGGGTTTTTAAATACCGCCTGTAAGCTCAAACCCGCGATAGCAAGCGCTCCACCGCAAAGGCTGGAGAGTAGAATGCGCGGAATTCTAACATCCAGCATCACACTTTTGGCGGCTTCATCGCCGCCTCCGCTAAAGAGAATTTTAAAAATTTCTTCTAGCGGTATATGAAACTGTCCGCTAGCGAGCGAGATTAGCGCCAGCACTACCCAAAAAAGAAGCAGGATTAGGTTCAGCATTATTTTTGATATTTGACGCGGTAAAATTTCTCGTAGAATTCCTCTACTTTTTTATCAAAGTTTGCGTCCTTAAAATTTTGCGGATAAAGCTTCATCGCAAGCCATTCCTCGCCAAGCGCCATCGCTTCAGCAGTCGGATGACCCCATGCTTTAACGAATTCGGGCATTAGATAAATTCTATCCTCTTTCACAGCGCTAAGACCTTTTAGCGCAGGGTTTGCTTTAAGCTCGGCAGGTACTTGAGGATAGCGGTTTTGCACTAAGATAATCTGCGGATTCCATGCTAAAATTTGCTCCGGCGAAACCTGCTTGTAGCCCTTTATATCCGCAGCGGCGACGTTCGTCGCACCCGCTCTTGCTAACATTACGCCAGTATATTTGCCGCTACCGTAGGTCGTAAGATCAGGATTTGCCATATAAACTCTAGGTCTTTTATCTACGATAAAATTACTAAATTTGGCATTTAAATCAGCTTGCGATTTTTTAACGAAATTTATTAGTTCAGCGGCATCCTTTTCGTGATTGCTTAGTTCGCCTAGAATTTTAACCCCCTCGTAAAAGCCCTCATCGTAAGCAGCGAAGCTATCGCGCTCATCTTTAAAGGTCGGATTTAGCTTAGCTTTTTCCTCTTGTGCAGAGCTAAAAAACGAAATGCCTACGACTGGGATTTTTAACTCCTCCATTTTAGCGATATATTCTTTAGGGAAGTAGTTGACCACTACGACCGCATCAGGCTTTAGACTAAGCAGAGCTTCGTAATTGACATCTTTGATATCGCCCGGATTAGGTAGGTTTTTAAAACTCGGCGCCAAACGATTATACTCTTTGCCTAGGCGTTGCTCCCAGCTTTTTAGGATGCCTACGACCTTATCTTGGGCGTTGATTTCGTTTAAGACATTGAGCGCTTCGTGGTGTAGCACGACGATGCGATTTACTTGATCTGGGATCGTGACCTTGCGACCGAGCTGATCTGTAATCGTGCGATCTGCAAAAGCCGGGCCAGCGCAAAGCACTGTACCAAGAAGGATTGAGTGAAGTTTAAGCATTTTTTCTCCTTGAAAATTCCGCAAAATATGCGGGATTAGAATAGCGGAATTATAGCTGATCAGTATAAAATCCAGATAAATTTTTATATAAATTTTGATTTTGTCGTGGGGGATTTCAGATGCTTTCGTAGGGCAGAATTTTGTGATTTTACGCAGAATTTTGCTAGTAAAAATTTTTGCCCGTCTCCTATAGGCTCACGGGATACTGCCAGGTGCCCAGCGAAACCGCAAATAGCAGGACCCAAAGCAGCAGCAGGGCGGAAAATTTCATTTATAGCTCGTGCGGTAGAATTTTTGATAAAATTCCTCCACTTTTTTGTCAAACTCTGCCTCGTCAAAGTACTTCGGATAGAGCTTCATCGCTAGCCACCACTCGCCAAGCGCCATGGCTTCGGCAGTCGGATAGCCCACGCTTTGACATATTCGGGCATCATGTAAATTTTATCCTCTTTAGCTGCGCTTAAATTTGCAAGCTGCGGGTTGGATTTGAGCTCGGCGGGTACCTGCGGGTAGCGATCCTGCACGAAGATCATCTGCGGCGCCCACGCTAAAACTTGCTCTGCAGAGACCTGCTTGTAGCCCTTGATACTCTCTGCTGCGACGTTTTGCGCGCCTGCGCGCATAAACATTATGCCCGTGTATTTGCCGCTACCGTAGGTCGTGAGGTCCGGATTTGCCATGTAAATTTTAGGACTTTTATCCACGATGAAGTCGCTAAATTTAGCCTTTAGCTGCTCTTGCGAGGTTTTGACGAAGCTTATGAGCTCGGCGGCCTCCTTCTCGCGGTTTGCGACCTTGCCAAGAAGCTCGATCCCGTCGTAAAAGCCCTCGGTGTAGGCCGCCTCGTCGTCTTTGAAGGTCGGATTTAGCTTGCCTTTATCGGCGGCGTCGCTACGCTGAAAGCTAACGGCGATGACTGGGATTTTGAGCTCCGTCATTTTGTCGATGTATTCTTGCGGGATGTAATTCGTGACGATCACGACGTCGGGCTTTAGCTTAAGCACCGCCTCGTAGTTGATGGCCTTTAGATCGCCAGGTGTGGGCATGTCTTTTAGGCTCGGCGCTAGGCGGATGTAGTTTTTGCCGAGCGACTTTTCCCACGACTCCTGCACGCCGACGACCTTATCCAGCGCGTTTAGCTCATTTAGCGCGTTTAGGCTTTGGTGCTGAAGCACGACTATGCGCTTAATCTCGTCGGGCAGCGTGACGTCGCGACCTAGCTGATCGGTTACGACGCGGTCTGCAAAAAGCGAACTCGCGCACAGCGCAAGGGCTAGCGCGAAAGAGTGAAATTTGCTCATTTTCTATCCTTTAATTTAGATTATATACTTTTTAATACGCCCGATTGCGCGTGCTTTTTGGGCGGCTGCGTTTAGAAAATATATTTTGAAATATTATAGATTTTTAATGATAAATTTTAGGTAAAAGATGAAATTTTAAAGTAGGGCGAATTTGAAAATTTACATCGTGCATATGAATTTTGCGTAGAATTTTGCGGTGCAATATGGAATTCATAAGTAAATTTATGAAATTTTAAATGGCTTGCGCGTAATTTTAGATTGGATTTTATGATTTATTTTGTAGGCGTCGTCCATAAGCTTTTATTCCAAAGCTCCGCACCCGAAATCCCTTTAACCCTAATCCAAGCGATAATTTCTAAAATTTCAGATAAAAGGATTATCGCGAGTACCATGTACGCTGCAGTTGCACTACTCATTTCCGGCAGTTTAATAAACGAATTGATGATTTCTACAAGTACTAAAGATATAAAATATAACCACGCGTAAGCATAAAAAATTTTACTCTTAGTGGCTTCTCCTAAGTAGCAATATACTATTGCCGGGGCTATGGTGCTGACAATCTTAAACGCTGTAATCGTTACATACCAAATGGTAACAAATTGCGTCTCTTTAATCTCTATAGAGTGATTAAGTCCTATGGCCATAGCCGCTAAAATGCAATAGAATGCCTCCACGAAAGAACCGCCTCGCTCGTGTAAGGTATATCTAGAGTCTCCAAGCTCACAATATTATTATTCATAGAATGTGGTAAAAGTGAAATAAATACGATAGCCCGAAGCACTCGGGCGATAAAGTTAATCAAATACGCCCTAAATACCTTGCTAGCGGAGATATCCGAGATCATTTTGGTTGCCGAGAGTTTAAAAATCATCGAAGCGAAAATTATGGCAACAATTACGGCGGCAACGCCTAAAAATTTGCTTATTTCAACGTCATGCCAAAACTCGCAACAAACCCAAATGATCAGATAAGTGCAGATTGCCAAAACGCTAGAGGTTATGCCGCGAAATTTTATGGCGTTTAAAATTTTAGGGTTCATAAAGTTGTGCCTTTGGAATTTTAAAATCTATGGCGGATTATACTTGCATGGTTTGAAATTTAGATAAATTTTAGGGCGCGAGTGGAATTTTGAATAGAGCAAAATTTGAATTAAATTTAATCTTTTGGTTTTGAACGAGGATTGTTTCAGGCAAATGGGCACTAGAAGCTGAATTTTAAAAATATGTGCGCATTTATGAAAAAGCGAGTATTCAAGCTAAAATTGAAATTTTGCCAGGAAAGATTGTCGTAGTACAATGCGTAAATCGCGACGAGTTAAAAGCGCAACCTACGCGCGGCAACTACAAAGTTCGCGAAAGTCCTCACATAGCGTAATCCGGCTTTTAAATTTAAAAGCCGGGGTAAAATTTAGAGTAAAATTAAACTATTTTACCTCAAAAGCAAAGGACGCGATGATCGTCTCTTCGTCGCATTTCTTTGGATCCGAAAATGCGAGTTTATTTCTTGCTTTTAGTATCCAAGGACCCGGCTTTAGCGCCATTACCTCGATTTCGCCCTTATCGTCGGTCATACCATAAAATGCGCTCATATCTTCCAGAAATCCATCCGGCGCACCTTCAACCGCGGCATTTGCAAGCGGCTTGCCTTCAAATAGCACTTTAATTTTAAACGGCTTATTGGCTTTGAAATTTACCGGATTTTCTAAAGGTACGAGCTCGAGTCGCTCGCCCACGGGCTTAGTTATGAGATCGCCTGCTTGTGTGTTGATTACGCCCTTTGCGAGCATAGTGGCGCGACGGCAAAATTTAGCGTCTTTGATCGTATCTTTCGTGCCGCCCATATGCCATTTGCCGCTTTTATCCTCGGTCCAAAAGGTCGGTTTATATTGCCCGGTAATGATATAGACGCCTTCCGGCTGCTTTTCGCCCTCAAATTTATAGTTTTCGCTCGTGCGCTTTAGCTCGATTTTTTTGCCGTTTTTATCTATGACTACGGGGATTTCAAAATTATTTTCTCTCTGCTTATCAATCGGCTCGCACGTGGCAAATCCATCTCCAAATCCGATCTGAACCCTTAGTTTGTCGTCATTTTGACCCGCAAGCCAAAAATCATGCGCGCCAGCTACGCTAAATGCACCTAAAACTGCCAATACAGCTAAACTTTTCCTCATTTTTCATCCTTTCTTTTAGTAAAATTTACTAAATTTAAAAACTATATCTTACGCCGACGCCGAGCGTTCTGCCTTTGCCATAGGTGATCAAGACATTACTCGCTCTGTCGCGTATGTGCGAGAAGTACTCTTTGTCGGTCAAATTTTTGACGTAAAAATACACGTCAAAGCCATCTTTTAGGTAGCCTACTTTTGCATCCGCCGTAAAATAGCTCTTTTGGGCTAGCTTATTTTGAGCATCGAAGTAGGTCTTGCCTATCATATTTCCGTCCAGTCTTGTATAAATTCCCATCGGAGCGTAGTATGACGCGCCCAAAGAGAGCTTATACTCGGGGTTTTTCTCGATTTTATTGCCTTTATTGTTCGTGCCGTCTTTGTTGATGTAATCTCCGTATTTGGTCTTTAGCAGACTTGCGGCTAAATTTATATCAAGCTCCTTGCTCGCTTTTGCGACGCCTTCAAATTCTACACCCATAGATTTTGATTTATCGGCGTTTGCGGTCGAGTAGATGTTGGGGTTATTGGGGTCGGTATAAAATATATGCGTGCCCTTGATGTCCATATAAAATAGCGCGGTAGAAAATCTAAAGCTCTCATACGAACCCTTTACGCCGATCTCGTAGTCATCGCTCGTCTGTGCATCAAATTTATTATCCTCTCTGCTGCCGCCGGTGGTGTAGAAATTAAAGCCGCCGGCTAGATAGCCCTTTGAATACATCGCGTAAATATTTAGCTCGTCGGTGATATCGTATCCAAGTGCGATTTTTGGCAAAAACGTCCTAAATGTCGCTTTCTCATCCATCGAAAACGCGGGCGCACCAGGATTGTGTCCCAGCTCGTATGAAAAGTAATCGACCTTTGTGTGTTTTCTGATCTGCTGATACCTGCCGCCAAGCGTAGCATCAAATTTGCTCGTGATCGGATAGATGATCTGACCGAATACCGATGCCGTCTGCGCGCGATTGATTGAAGGCCAATCCTCGACTATCGTCCTACCGCCGCCGTCGCCGTATTGATCGCCGATCGGGCCGAAGACTTGCTTTTCGTTTTCGTAATAAAGTCCACCGACCCATTTGAAGCTTTGCTCGCCTACGCTACTAAATCTAAGCTCCTCGGAGAAGGTATCATTTTTAGAATTTAAAAATGTAATTAGCCCGTAGTGATCGGGGTCGAGATAGGTTATTTTACTACCGAAATCCTCGTCGTAAAGCCCGTCTTTTTTGGCTCTACGAAAGGTCGTAGCCGAGGTCGCGTCAAATTTGTCAAATTCATATTTTAGATCTAACGCTCCCGAGCTAGAGGTTTGCTTTACGCGGGCGGGAGTTTCTAAGTTTATATGCTTGGCTTCGCTTTTTGAGATATTGCCAAATCTCGATTTTGGGATAAAAAGCTCGTCGAGCGAGTTGTCCTGGCGGTGAAAAAGATCGCCGTAAATTTTAATCGTAAAACGATCGGTCGGCACTATCTTTAAATTTAGTCCGAAATTGTAATTTTTCTTGTCGTTGGCTTTATCGCCGTTTAGATCGTTGATGATCCAGCCGTCCTCTTTGGACGCCGAGCCGTTTAAGCCTAAAAATAGTTTATCATCAATCAGCGCGCCGCTGGTTTCAAAAAGACCTAGCATGTATTTGTGCGAGCCGTATTCGGCGCCGACGCTGCCGCTCCACTCGTTAGTCGGCTCTTTTAAAACGATATTAATGATGCCGCCGATTGAGTCTTTGCCGTAGATCGCACTGCTAGGACCTCGCAAAACCTCGACGTGATCGATATTTGTAACGGGGATATAGGCTGCGTCTTTGTTACTTTGCGCTACGCCGCCGACATAGACCGTGACGGGGTTAGAACTCGTATATATCGAAGGATTGAGTCCTCTAGTACTGATGCCCTCGTACATCCCGCCCACACCGGTAATGTTTGGCATAGTTTTTACCAGCTCCTCGACGTTTTTGACTTCTCGTTCTTGTAGCTCAGTATCACTTACGACGCTGATACTTTGTGGCACATCCTTTAAATTTTCACTTATTTTGTTTGCGGTAACTTCTACTTCGCCGAGATTTACGCTTTGCTTAGTTTGCTCGTCGGCTATGGCTGGATTTGCGGCGCTCAATAAAAGTAGGGCGGCTGCAGCTTCAGAGAGAGAGAGAGAGAGAGAGAGTAAAAACTTTCAAAATTTAACTCCTAAAATCTGATAAAATTTTCGCGTTATTATATCAGATGAGATAATCATTGTCAATACTATTACAATATTAAATTAATGCAAAATATAAGCATGATTTATATTGAATTTAATGTTGCAAATTTAGATACAAAATAGGGCAATACAATAAACTTATTATAATTTAAACAAATACGTTAATAAAAATTTATGGAATGATGCAAAATTAATAAAATCAAAAAATTCATTTTTATAAATCGTTTACTACATATAAATCATCAATATGAAAATATATATCAGTAGTTCATCATTTTTCAATTTTTTGGAGCAAAAACACTATAATTCTAGGTATTCTATATTGAAAACTATAATTTTCAAACTTTTGGTAATCTCCCGAATCCACAAGCTTGTAAAAGTTATGATATAATTCAGTCTCACAACTGATAAAGAAGTAAAGGCTATCAATGCCCGGTAGCAATGAGTATCCCTTTGCTTCTTTGTCTGAAGCTTCCATTTTATCCCCCTATTCTTGCTTAGCCTTTTGTAATTCTATCTGCTCTCGCTCAAAATCAACGAGTTTCTGAGCCGTAGAAGCCAAAAGCTGATATAAATCATTAAACGTTAGGCTCTCGCCTTTAAAAAGCGTCTTAGCGTCCTCTAAAACGCTCTTAATCATATTCTGAATAAATGCAGATTTAGACATATTGAGATTTTTGCAATACCTATCGAGGTCATCGATAAGTTTTGCGTCCATACGCAGCATTAAATTCCTTTTCGGAGCTCTTTTCATTTCCTTAAATCCTTTCTATGCAAAATTTATAAGGATTTTAGCATAGATAAGCAAATAAGAAACTTAAAAAGATAAGGGGTATTTTTGATAATAGTTTATCAAAACATAGGCGTAAAATCGTACGAAACTTAAGAGGTGCCGCAAAGTGCCGTGTAATGGTAATTTGCTAAAGCATAGAACTGCATAATTATACGAGTAGCAGGGGGTGTATTACTAAGGACACCCCTTAAACGAAAAACTTAAATAATTTCAATCGAAATAATCGACCGATAATTATCCATAGCTTAAGATTTATTTAAGCTTTATTATCAACCAAAACTTAAATCAATATCAAGCATTCGGCAATAATTGCAAAAATTTTAAAATAATTGCGGGTCTGCCTCTGCGCCGCTCGTCCTCTCGCGGCTAATCGGCAGCCCGCCATATTTATAATTTTTAACCTTTTTTCGATTCGCCCAAAATTGTAATATTATTTTTGCTAGATCTGTCAAGACCAAGCATAAAGCAAAAACACTCATAAATTTTAATAATATCATCGGTGATGAGTGTTTTTGCTTTATGTCCTACGGAGCCTTGACAGACTGCAAAAAAATATTATTTCGTGCGTATGCGAAAAAAGGTTAAAACTGCATAATTATGCAAGGAAATCCCCTAAATACTTCAAATCCCAACCATTTTCTTTGGCTTTCTGCAAGTATTTTATCATCTGACGCTTGTGCCACTTCTCGCAGCCTACTTTAGATCGCTTGACCGTCATACGGTGCGGTAATGGAGCATCGTATTCCAAGCAGCCAGACATAATAGAAATCCTTTCAAAATCGCAATAATTTAAAATATTAAGCCAAAGAGGGTGTTCCTTTAGCCTGCTTAGATTTCGACTTTCCTTATACCTCCGTATCTTTGCTACATCATCACCATAAAAGCTAAGATTAGAAAACGTATTGCCAAATAAGCCTTTGTAAAACGAAAATAGACTTGTAAGAGTTCTAACTCCACATTGCATTAAATAATCTCTTTTAAGCGTAAATTCTGCGTTCCAAATAGGCTTTTCAAAATCAAAGCCGTTTTGCAATAAATACTCTTTCTTGACTTGAGACGACAAAGTATCTAAACTTTTCTCAATCTCAAGCTTTTTATTATAAATTTTAAAATACAAAACGCTGCTCCTTGAGCCTAAATACAAGGTTTCAAGACCTAAACGGCTGTTAATCTCAAAAATCTCGTGTCCTTTGCAACATTCTTCAGACACGTAAAATCTACCTGAAAAACATTCAGGCTTGCATTTTGAAAAATCATAGCCGCCAATAAAGCAGTTAATATCTACCCTACTCGGATACATTGTCATAAAATTAGCAGTAAGACCGAATGCAGACTTCAAAATATCTAATATCTTACCAATCGTGGACTTTATGCCATAGCTATAAATAGCCTCTCCATAAAGCTGAATATAGACATTATGAATGTGTTTCTGCTGCTCGGGATTTTTAAAAATAGCAGAGCAGAGCTTAACGCCATCAGGACTGGACAACTCGAACTTATGCCCAATAACGCCGTTTTGCTTTGAGCTAGTCTTACACACGTAAGATAAACTATAATTTTCAAACTTTTGGTAATCTCCCGAATCCACAAGCTTGTAAAAGT
>ERZ772960.2633-NODE-2633-length-12825-cov-3.938058_pt1 | contig 12825 bp, 13 predicted proteins | sample MGYA00580678_ERZ772960 | MGnify/ENA primary metagenome ERZ772960 (study PRJEB29015, sample SAMEA2737930) | human oral metagenome | biome: human oral; feature: human-associated habitat; material: dental | place: China | collected 2059 ... | reverse complement strand
CGTTGCCCGCCAGGATCCACGCCTCCAGGCGATGCAGCCCCAGGTGGCCAGCCGCCCAGTCAATGACAGCCCGACTGCCCACCGCGCCATAGCCCTGGCCCCGATCGCTCGGCCGCCAGATGCAAATTCCCACCTGAGCAACGCGGCTGCGCCAGTCGATGGCATGGATCGAGGCCTCACCGACCAGCCGCCCTTCGCTATCCGCCAGGACGAAGCTGTAGGACGTAGCAGGCTGCGGGCCAGCCGTGTCCGCGATCTTGCGGCGCAGCTCCGCGCTGCTCCTGGGCCGCCAGTACGGCGGGCCATACTGCGCCAGCTCTGGCCAGTCCGCGCACGCCTCGAGGATGGTGGGGATGTGGGCCTCGGCCAGGGCCTAGAGGATGATGGTCATGGTGTCCTCCCCCTCTGCTACCGCGCATCATCTGCCGCTCATCCCGCTTGATGCTACTCATCAGTCTGTAGACCTTCAAGTAGCAGGTAGCCAGGCTGAGAGATGTGGCTGTTGGCGACCTCCAGAAGACGGTGGGCAGGAATCTGCGTGCCTACCGGCTGGAGAGAGGCCTGAGCCAAGAAGCCTTCGCAGACCGACTTGGTGTCCACCGCACCTACATGGGCGGTGTCGAACGTGGCGAACGCAACCTCACCCTCAAGAGCCTGGAGAAGATGGCAGAGCAGATTGGGGTGGAGCCGCTGACGCTCCTGGGGAAGTAGGCCGGCGTGCGCACACCTGGTACGTTTCCAGTTGGCCCCCTACGTCACCACTAGTAGGTAGCCCCATGCAGCCGAATCGCTTCGCCGAAGCTACTGAACATCCGTAGTAGACTCCCTCGCAGCGCCGTGCGAGAAAGCAGGCGCCTATTTTAATCGGTGATTCGTTTTAGGGAGACACCTATGGGCCAGTCCACCAATGACCTGATGGCAGTGAACTTGCCGCATGAGCCGCGAGAATACATGTGCACCTGGCATCTCCCAAAAGCTGTTCAGGATAGCGACGAAGATCAGCTTGTCGATGTGCCAGGGACGATTGACCTTACCGGACGCCACTATCCAACAGCATCATTTCAGGGGATTCTCCCCTATGCGTCGGACAGTGGGGGAGCGAGATTCCCTCAAACCAAAAACTTCAATTGCCTAACTGGCACTCTACCCTCCGGGATTCATGTTGTACTACTAAATGGTCAGATGAGTTACTGGCTCCACAATGGCGGCGGGGCAAAAGGGGCTTTTGCAGTACTATCAACCAAGCCTTTTGAGCACGACAACTACCGAAAATACCAGAGCGTCGAACTACAGATCGATGGCCTGGAAACGATAGTTGACGTAGCTCCAACCACTATAGAGTTCACGAAACGCACAGACGAGCACGATGAATCATACAAAATAAGCATACCAACACGAAACTCTTTGGATTGGAACAATCAGGAGGCGCAGATACGCCTCGGCTATGCTGGCCGCCTCCGTCCAGACAGGTTTAACTTCCGCACATCATTTGCACCCTATCTACGGGTTGATATCGAAAAACCACTCAACCTCGTAGACTGGTGGCTTCAGTGGATTATTCCGTTATGCAACCTTCTTGAAGTAATCAACGGTAAGCCGCTCGACATCATGTATCTACTCGCCTTCGAAGACAAAGACGCGACCGGCTCACAACGGCGCGCAGACCAAGTATTCCGTTACGATATTCTGCAAGACTGCATCAAAATCGATGACAACAAGTTTGTTCACATTAGACCAGTTATCAATCTCCAAGAAGACGGTGTGAATCTTCTCGACCTCATCAACAAGTATCGCGAACTTAAGACCTCAAGACATCCACTTATTGAAACATACAACGTCAATGCGCTATCTGACGACCAGCACCCACGCTCGCGCTACCTTCTCTTGATTCAGGCCATAGAAGGACTATACGGCTACGAGCACAAGGAAGAGTATCAACAGCGGTGTGAACAATATACGGAGAAGCGAAACGCACTCTTAGAGAAAGTTAAACCTGCTGTCAGCAAAGAAGACTTCAGATTCGTGAAGAAGAACTTCCCTCGCAGACCTTTCAGTGGGCTAAGAGATGCGCTTAACACAACCTTCCAAGGGCTTCCCAAATCTGTTCAGGACCAGATAGATGGTAGTGAGATTATTACCCAAGTTCGCAACGAGTCTGGAAGCAAAAGAATATCCTCAGCAGATGCTTTGACGAATGTACGCAATAAACTCTCCCACGGTTCATCACTATCCGACCCGAACGATCTGGAAGAGATCTGCAGTCTCCTCGACAAAATCGTCAGAGCAGAGATATTTCGAGTGCTTGAACTTCCCGAGGTCGCGCGACAGCGAATGATCGAATCATGATTCGGCTGGGAGTTCTAGAAATATAACATTGAATGTTATACAATAACAAATGCTGCACCTTCCCGGAAACGAGGGGTCATGAAAATTCAAAGCATTAAGAACATTTTATTGTCAATACTTGCTATATTCCTACTGCTTGCAACATTCTTTGTTTTGCTAATCAGCATGAATGTGAGTGCCGGTAGGGCTATTTTTGGGAGTATAGCCTGTTGTTTTGTAGTAATTTTCACATTCAATCAGTCCGCTAAAAAATACTAGCGTCGACAGGGAAGGTGCAGCAACTTTCCTCACAAACAGAAGAAGATGCGTCATTTCTGATTTATTTTCGAGATTTTGTCTACGTTCCGAGCGATCCCTCTGCTATTGGCCGCAACGGCCGCAGACCCGATGAGAAGAAATATCATGATTCCAATATACCAGCTTGTACTTTGAGTCTCATACAAACTGTAGTGCCACCATTTAATTTCTTCGTACACTAGCATCAAAGAGAATGTGAGCACATACACAGCGATCAAAGAATACTTGTTTCGTGCTATGTTTGTGGCAAACAGTGGGTATGCGACTATAATCTGTGAATATGCGCTCTGGAATGGACCGCCAGAATATATCGCAAACCAGCACGATATTGCAATCGACGCAACCACCATTGCAAACACTCTAACCGCTACACCTATCTTAACTTTATGATACTGAGAATGCAGTTCGACAGTGGGTGGCGGCCATTGCGATGCGTTGCTTTCCGTTCCATTTCCCGTCACTACGCTGAATTTAGAACCTGCCAGTTGCGGCAGTCTCTCTAAGCGAAACGACGCCCAGGTAAGAAGATATGTCACAACGAGCACATAGAATTGCCACTCCGACGGTATGCGATTTCTTTCTCGAGTGACATACAGAAAGAATACGTATAACGTAGAGGTAACTACGGTAAATGTGAATACCAAACCTACTTGGGTTACTGGATGTACGACTGGGTGCCAGATTGCATCGTCCTTGTCTATTCCCGGATCCTCTTCCGAGTAGACGCTCCCAACTATCGATATAATTTTGTCGTAAATGCTGTAACGAGCCTTGTTCATGCGCGAACCAACTTCAAGCAGCGCGCGACATAATCCGCTCCGGTGGCGTACACAATGGCGGCAGTACAGACAGTCAGCGCCTGAGACACGGATCCCGTCATGACGTAGGCGCACTCCCAGATGAGGATGGCGATGCCGTACGACATGTGCCAGTAGGCCCCGATGATGATGACGCGGTACTTGGCTAGCAGGTAGGAGGAGAAGCCACCCTGTAGCAGGTCGCGCAGCAGCAGCACGCTCCAGGCAGCCCATCCCCCGCCGTAGTACAGGCAGGTCAGGAGGATGACCGTGTGGATGGAGACGCGGTCGAGCAGTACATCGCCCAGCCGGCGTGAGGCAGTGTCTTCACCTACCTTGCGGGCGGCCACACCATCGAAGTAGTCCAGCAGCGCGAAGGCGACGAATGACGTGCAGGCCATGAGCTGCCAGCCCATGTTCAAAGCAGCAATGCCGAAGAGAATGATGGGGATGCGGACGAGCGTGACGGAGAGTGCCGCCATGCGCGCCAGCTGGCTTGGCGCGACTTGCTCGGGTGCGATAGTGCTGGCGTATAGGCCCTGGCTGGGCCTGCGCAAGCTGGCCACACTGAAGCGATTGTCGAGAGATGTGAAGATGGCAGACATGATGATCCAATCTCTAGAGCGGCTGTGACGACGTCGTGACATGCAGCAACATCGTGCAAAGCGGGGGCGGAAGTGTCTAGCCCCACAACCAATAGGTAATACCCATAAATAATACGATGTTGGCGAAGCGGCGTGCGTCAATGGGTTGCTGGTTGGATGAAACGCTGAGCGGTGTTGCCGCACACGCCGAGTGATCGCGCAGGTGCGCGCAGCGTCGTATCTATCCACGAAACTGTCTGCCGGTCTGTCGAGGATGAGCACAAGCGGTGCTGATGCGGAGCTGCTGCGGTAGGCGGCAGCCGTAAGAAAAGCGCGCTACGACGGGCTGGCTGGTGGTGCGCGGAGCGACGACGGTGAGGGCATTCCCTGCCTTCTGCCTGGGTAGCGTGCAGGGAAAGCTGCCGCTGTCAGCGAGTGTCTGCTGCTGACGAAGTGCAGGTTGCTCGTGGAGCGGCTCCGGCCTTCGACTGCGTGCATCGTTACCAGAGTGCGATGCTGAAGATGCGCGGAAGCCCAGGGCTGGCGCGGTTGGCCGCCTACGATGATGAAGCTGCACGAGGCCAGACGAACGTGATGACACCTGGCTGGCCAGCGACAGTGACATTCCCCTATGTAGGCCACCAGTGCCACCGCTGGCCTGCACTCTCCCAAGCGGACAGGACGGTCATGCTGAATTCAGTAGCCAGTTGGGCCACGATCATCAGTGCTGTCCCCGTCGCAATTGCTGCCAGCGTCTTCCTCTTCCGAACGGTGCCCACCGCCATCCGCCAGCCCAAGGGACTCCGGCTTGGCCTTGAGCCGGCCATCGGCGACCCAGGCTGCTGCGTCCACGTTACCAACTACGGTCCTATCGAGCACCACATCAGTCGAGTCGGGGTCATGCCCGCACAGTTGCGACCACTGTGGTCTGTGTACACCAGACGCATCAATCCCAAGGGCGATCTCCGAGGACCCCTCCTCGTTGAGACGGCATCTGCCAGCATCTATAGAACCATCGAGCCGGGCCGCCACCTGTCGTTCCTCGTGCCACAACAATTTCCTCCAGGAAAGAAGTTGCGTGACTATGAACTCGAGAGCCAGCGAGTTGTAATCAAGCGCTACTACGGTTGGCTCAAGCAAGATCAGTCAGGCGGGCCACTCCCCCTGGTGCCGTACGTCCTCCTTGGCGACGGGTGCGTCGTGCTCGGCAAGAAGACGCGGATCAGCGGCAAACGGCCTGCAGCGATAGTACCACTCTGCAAATGCGGTCATCACATCACACAACACGTCGCATATCAACGCAAACGTCTCGCACCGACGATGACGGCCTATCGGCGCTGCGAAAAGTGCTGGTGTCTCTGGTTCAGACATTCGGACAAATAGTCGGAAGCGAACAAGATCCTTTCCAGCACAATATCCCTGAAGACCGCTACATTTCCTCACGAATCTCATATGATAGAAGAATCAGTGATTGGCGAAACAGTTGAAGATATTGCAAAGACGGACAGTCCTCTCGCAGACAACACGCCATCCGGGCAAAGCGCAACTGATTTAAAGGAATCACGATGACAAAGTACAGCGAACTGGACGACGACGAACGTGAGCAGATAAGGGATCGGCTCAAGCAAGAGCGGATGATCGAATCCGCCTTCATCAACGGCGATGGCCCGTGGACAGTCGTGTACGACGACTGGCACCTCGATAATGATAACAACGGCGGTCGCTACATGGCGTTTGCTCAGCCAAGGATGCGCAACAAAATTCTTTCAGACGCTGGCTGGGACTTCACGAGGGGCGACGGATTTCCTGGATTTTCAACTAGCGGAGATGAAATCTCGTATACGAGAAGCAATAAACTGCCAGACTTCGAACCATTGATTATCTTTCACCAATTTCACGGCGTTGTACCAGACGCTTGGATAGTGTCCGAAGAATTCAGACTCCTGATGAACCTGTGGCAGAATCCAAAGTCCGGCAACTACTACGAAGTCAAAAATGACGGATCAAAAAATCTTGCTATCAGATTTCAGGATGATAGAATAGAAGTACGGACACCCATACTAAAGCGCTACATGGCTGCGCGACAACTCGACGCAGTTCTATTCGTCGACTCCGTTACTTTCATACCATGCAACGAAAACTCAACTAAGTTCTCCGATCTCGAGTTTGAGGGCAACAGTAACATCGACCTACTTTTTGCCTCGTTGAATGTTGGTCAGATATCAGGAGAAGAGAGACGAGTCTTCTCTCGAGTGTTAGCAAAACGAATTATTCCCGCTCCGCCCCAAGACACCTGCGGAATCTGGCCTTGGGACGAGGCTGATCCTGCAGACTACCCAGAGTTCATCATCGGCGAAGACGACCACGGCAAGCCAGTCAAGTACACATGCGATCCAGATCGTCTTGCCAACTACTTCGGCAAGAATCCGGACGCGCCACATTATCTCACGCCAGTATTCTTTAAACGAGAGGCACTCCAGAGATACTATGATGATTCCGAGCTGTACACGGTGAGTGACGGGTACCTATCGTGTTCCCACCTGTGGGGCGTTAAAATAGACAATGAGTTCTTCGACGTCATATCGGTGTTTCTTGGAGACATTGGTCGAGATATCCCATCAGAGCACTGGGCTCATTGGCTTGCCTATAATGTTCCTCCGACACAGAAAATGAGTGAAGTAGCTTTTCGTCGGGCATTCCTTAACCAGCCAACCAACAGCAAGAACCCAGAACACTGCTTTAAACTAGCGTACAACCAACTACAGAGTTCTTGGGACAAGCACTGGGGATGGCGGCTCCATCGCACGGCAGAAGGGCCGGACGCTGGCGTGCTTCAGCGCCTGCGTATCCCCGTCAATGACACCGATGCAGAACTTCGCACGCAGTCGATAAACCTCGCACTTGTCTTAGTAGATTATCTCAACGAGAAAAAGTTGGCGTCGTACCTGTCGGACGTCAAGGGCGACAAAGGCATCGCCAAGCTCAAGAAGTTCCTCACGGCCCAGTCATACCAACATACCGAACGCGACGTCCGTCTGCTGCAAAGAATCCAGAGGATGCGTTCACGCATTGCGGCACACTCATCAGGCAGCAGTGGACAGGCCTATCTAGAGGAAGAGCTCGGGAATGATACGCCACAGGAGTACATCGCACGACTCATTACCGAAGCAACGCAAATGCTGGTTGACCTCAGGGCGTTTGCGGAGGAGCAGTCGAGGCAAGACTCGGACTCATAACCATCGAAGTTGTCTTCTTTGGAAAATGATGTTGTTGGCGGCCTTCTCATAGGCATGTAATCATTGTATACTGATTGAAGTGATGCATGTCTATACATCAAAATATCCGCGGTTGCCTGGATCATCCTATAACGAATCACTGAACCACGCTCGCCGGGAATACAACGTAATCGCGCACTCAACCAAACGGCAGCCCTATATCAAGTCGAAGTACTTCAATGGCAACAAAGTATTTTTGAAGGTGTTTTGGGATCACGTAATGCAGAAGCGATTGAAGGAACGCACAAGACGGCTCCGATTCTACCGCGCTGCACTCGACGTCTTGCGTCACTCGCAGATCACACCGGAAACAACCTTCAATGCCGACGACCGCAACATCTTGCTCCACCGCTTTTACGGAGTTACCAAAGATGGTGTACACTTCTGCGTGCAGGTCAAGGAGGACAAGCGCACTGGCCGCAAGGACTTCATGTCAGTCTTTGATAGGAAACCGCGCTAAAGCGCACAAAATAAAAATCTCCCGCGGGGTAGCCTGAAAACTACATGCCGGAGATTTCGGGTGACACGGCGATCAACTGTGTCTGGTTATGATTATATGCTTTTCGGTTGAGTTGTCAATAGTTTTACTCGATTTTGACATGACTCACCTTTTTCTCGAACACGTAAAGACGTACTAGATGAATCAAAGATACACTGCCATCAGGCCAATCTTTTTCCAATCGCCACGATATCGTGGTTTACACCCGCACACCAACATGCTTAAATAGAAGTATGACCGAAAAAGACTTTCAACGCATACAAAAACTATTAACCACTAACCTCAATGCTGTCGAGGAGCGGATCAATGGTCGCCTCGACAAAGTTGATGAACGACTCGATAAGATAGATGACCGTTTGGACAGTTTAGAAGGTCGTATGAACAGTTTAGAAGGTCGCATGAACGGCGTAGAGAGTCGACTCGACACGCTTGAACATGAGATGAAGGAAATGCGTACAAGCATGGAAGCACGCTTCGATGCCATTGGCGAGCAGTTCAATGAGATTGACACTCGCTTTGCAGCACTAGACGAGAAGATCGATCGCAACCATCAGGAAGTGACCAAGCGGATCGACACACTCAGTAAAGATATCGAAACCCAGCATGAAGACGCTCTCCAGGCTCAAGGTGCACTCAAGCTACTCACCACCCAGCACGAACAGCTTGCGGGCCGGGTGGCAGTTGTTGAGAGCAGGTTGCAGGCGGCGTGGCAACATCATCGTTTTCATAGAGCGATTCAGCGCCTCAATGAGTTGACTGAAATTAACGAGCACACAGCTTCAGCGCGCTTTCGCTCCGACCAAGCAGTCTACTGCCAGAGACGATACTCCCAGACCGACAAACAGCTTGAAGGCTCGCACCTCTAGCCGCTGTTACCAAACCGCAACGGTACAGCCCCACTCACTATCCTCACGACAAGCTATCGTGAAAGCGCCCCGATCGGGCACGATGTCGCAATGGCTGCGACAGACACACCATGAGGAAACCATCATGTATTTCAAATCCCTAACCATCACCAACTTCAAGTCTTTCGAGGGCGAGCAACAGATCACCTTTTCCAAAGGAATAAACTATATCGTTGGCGACAATAACTGCGGAAAGTCTACTATCATCGACGCTCTACGTTATCTCGCCGAAGGAGCTCGCGATACATCAGCCTTGCAAAACAAAGCTGCCAGCGAGGACTTCTCAGTGGAGGGAGTCATCGCTGGCAGCGATTTGATTCAGATTGTCGCCGACAAAAAGTACAGCAAGTATAAGGACTACCTGCTCACTGATGGCGACGAACCCTATTTCAGGGTACGACGCTCACCAAAAGAAGAGGAAATTGAGCAGAACGGCAAGAAGGTGAAACTTGACGGAAAGAAAACCCCCTTCTGGAATCCCGGAACGCAACAGTTCGAGAACCCGACCGGTATCGACGCTCTCTTCAGGTCGTTAGTCGACCTCGTGCCGGTACTTGCCGACACCACCACCTCGGAAATCGTCGATTTCAGTTCTACCAAAACTCTTGGAAAACTCATCTCGGTAATCTCGCAAAGTTTTCAAGAGAGCCCCAGGTGGAAGGCATTTCAGGATGCCCATGCGACGGCATTCTCCGATGGCGAGGAATCGCTCTCATCTCTGACCGAAGATGTCACCAGCCAGGTTGAAAGCCTTGTACAGGCACAATACGGCGCAGCCAAAGTCCGGTTTGACTTCAATCTTCCTGATGCTACGACCTTCATCAAGGGCGGCCAGCTACTCGTCACGGACGGAATCTACGAAACTCCGCTGCGCGACAAAGGTACAGGGATGCAGCGCGCCGTCACGCTAGCGCTGATTCAGGTGTACTCGAGTATGCAGCACAAAACGAAAGAGCACGCACCTCTCACGCTCCTCCTGGACGAGCCCGAAACCTGGCTCCACCCTCGTGCACAGATTCAGCTCGGAGAAGCACTGTCAAAAATCTCGGAAGACGAGCAGCTATTCCTCATTACGCACTCTCCGTACATGTTGCGCTCATACAATCCAACACAGCACAGACTGATCATTTTCTCGCGCGAAGATACCGTACCATCAATTCGGTACTCGGACGAGCTTGGGCTGCTTACCAGACAAGCACCTTCTCTGGGCGAGATCACCTACTTTGCGTTTGGAATTCCTTCACCTGAATTCCATGATGAGTTGTGGGGCGAGATACACTGCCTCATCGACCCAGGCAGCGAGTATGGACTCAATAAGGCTTTGAACGAAAAATACGGATTTGATTACAAGAAAACATGGATTAGGGAGGGAAAGAACGGGCAAAGATCTGAATCAGCAACAATTCCGTACTACATCAGAAGTTCTAGCCATCATCCAGAGAACAGGCTCAACGATCCATACACGGACGAAGAGTTGGCAGAGTCAACTAAGATGCTCATCGCAGTGCTGAAGGCGCTACAGAGCACGCAGGTTAGCAACCCGTAAAGGCTCGGTCGCTCGCATCAACCACCGTGCGCCTACCTAAAGGCTTTCGGTCGTGCACCTGTGGAACGTGTCGGGATTCCCCGCACGTTCCACAGGTGGCATGTCTGCGCTATCAGTTCGTACTGGCTCGCATCCGTGTTGATACTGAAGATGCTGGGCATCATGTACTCCACGCAAAGCCACCGCTCAGCCACAGCGTCACGGATGTCGTGGCTGAGCGGCACAACGCCGCTGACAGAACATGTTGATAGGTCAATCATCTAGAGGTACGGTACATATGTGACTGACGTCATGTTGTTATCGCTGATACAACCAGTTTGACGATTCTGACTGCCCTACGATTTTTTATGCATCCTGCCTCTCGGTTTTGATATATTCCACAAACCGCTTCGTCCACTTTTGTAGGTAGACGAGGCCTAGTTCCGGTATCACTGAGTAACCGTTGTTGATCAATCTAGCTTGCCGTATGGTTGAATCATGTCATCAGATCCCCGTCTTGAAGACTTGCAAAACCGATACACGAATAAGATCGCTAGGGTAGCGAATGTTCTAGCCACCGACCCTCGAACAAAGAAGACTATTCGACGCGCACAACGGGAAATGAAGTGGTCGGGGCTAAACGTCAGTCTCGAAACTGCCGCTGAGCGCATGGTGGAGGAGGTGTTCAGAGATCTATCCGAGTTAGATGAACGACTAAACGGTGTGAAGATAGTTCTTGTTGAAGACGAATTTCCTGAAGCAGGGACGGTTCATGATACCAAATATTTTCCATACATCCATATTAGTACATCTCTTTTGGGTCTGATGTCTGAGCTCACACAGGTTCAGGCGGATTTGGGAAGCAACATTATGCGGCGGCGTCGGCCATTAGAAACACAAGTTGCCGCCCTACGGTACCTCGCACTTCAGTGGTCCTTTCATGGATTGAGTGGCACGATCGGGCGCAAATCGTCACTGCGATTCGGTACGTGGAGTTCGTACATTTATCGCCTTATGTATGCCGCCACTAGCTTCATTTTAGCTCACGAGGCAGCACATATTCTTTTAGGGCACGAACATAAAGCGGTTCGCAACACGGCAGAATCGCACAAGCTTGAGTATGAAGCCGACGCTTATGGTCTTGAACTGCTGCATAAGATGCCGCTAATCCGGAAAAAGTCTGATGTCACCTCAGGAGCCATGCTTGTATTGGACGGGTTCGATTTCTTGGTGCGCTCACAGTGGGTTATCCCACCACAATCTCATCCCTCCGCGGCCAAACGCATAGACAGCTTAGTCCAGAGAGGCCTGCTTCAGCCGACTGACCTTGATGAGGTAATGTCAAAGGTGGCGTGGGCATCGTCTGACACCGTAGAAGCGCTTCCTTCTGAGTTTTGGCAGGATCTCCTGAGTAGCCGTCATTGGGTCACTGACTTCCATTCTGAGCAGGTATACTCAGAGATCGTCAATATTGACATGATGTGCGGCATGGACGAAGAGCTTCTCCTCAATGCACTCCAGGAGACACTCAAGGAGGCTAACCGTCAGGATATAGACATAAATTCGCCCCTGCGGCGCATCATGGCAAAGTTTGACGACACTAGTTATGGATTAAGTTTGCATGATATTGACGATGTGGTCTCGACAGATCCAGAAATTAGCACAGTAGGCAGCCCTTACCAACTCGCATGCAATTATATAACGGAGATAATGGTTCGCAACCACATGCTTTCGAAGGAAGACTAATTAGTATGCCAACGTTTTTCTACTATGAGAGACTTACCGATGATCAACTGTTTGCCATGATTGGTAACGATGTCCTTGGCCAAGGGCTAGGTGCTTTCGCGACCAGTCGTCGACGCCTCGTTGCGTTGGGGCGAGAATGGTATCAAGAGAAGCTCGTTGAACTCCGAAAACTTGTCTGCACTGAAGACGGCAAAGCCAAGTTTAACGACGATCAAACTAAGTGGGCGATGGCTATCGGCCCAATCATTGGCGCAAATTTTCATCTTGATGCTACTGCCTACTGGGCAGTCTGTGTTCTCATCATGCGTACCGGACTTGACCAATACTGTCTAGGTGGTTGCTGAGTTCCTTCGTATAGGAAAACCCAGCGATGTATCATCGCTGGGTGGGGAGGGCGCTACTTGTCGCGGTTGCGTCGACGTTGATGGTCGACAGCAATGCTCACGAGTGCAACGAGTGTTGTTGCGTAGCAAGCAACCTCCAGATTCCATAACCAGTATGTGATAGGCCCAATGGCCGCTATCACAATGAGGCTTGGATTGACTTTTCGCGCCGACGGGCGCTGTGGTGCGGACTTCATGATTCCACCTATCTCTCGTGATGTATAGGCGGAAATGACCCGCCCTTTCTATCGACGATTCTTATCATCAACAGAAAGGGTGACCCATTTATCAATATAGTACGTTTCAAGAGACAAATTGTCAATAATGGTCATATAGTTTACTGTTAAGGCTGCGGCAGATTGAGATCCATTCTACGATACGTCTTCTGCGCCTCATTCCGTCAATTATCGTGGAGTAGATCTTCCCGGTTCACTTATCCCCACACCGTGTCCTTACTGGCTCCCGCTC
>ERZ772960.2631-NODE-2631-length-12831-cov-13.618503_pt1 | contig 12831 bp, 16 predicted proteins | sample MGYA00580678_ERZ772960 | MGnify/ENA primary metagenome ERZ772960 (study PRJEB29015, sample SAMEA2737930) | human oral metagenome | biome: human oral; feature: human-associated habitat; material: dental | place: China | collected 2059 ... | reverse complement strand
TGCTAATTGCTCTAATTCAAATAATATATCAATGAAATTATCATATTCAATTCCAATGATAAGTGTCTCAGTATTATAAAACAATTCGGGTTTATCTTGAATTTTAAGAATAATATCGACATAGGTTACTCTCTCATCTATGACTATTCCTAATTCACGTATATTAATCGTAAATACCTTCATCCGTAATTTTTTCAATAATGTCAATAAAGCATTGTGGAATTTATTACGATTTCCTTTTATATATATTATCGGTGGCAGTTCACCATTTATATTTTCTTCAGTTTCATATTTGATAAAAAACATAGACGCCTCTGCTTCAATCGTTGTCCAAAAATATCCATCATTATTTATCATTACGTGTGCATATTTTGTTTTTGAGTATCTTGGGCTTCCCAATAGTTGAAAATCTTATTATCCCACGGTTCACGTAGTATGGAAAAACCAACATATTTGTCAAAAAAATTTAATTTTGCTAAATATCCGCAATTTAGTTCCGGAGATAAAACTAAACAAAAGTCTTTGATCCATATATATATATTAAATCCCAATTTATACTTTCCTTTTTTTGAAGAAAAAGATTTAATTTGAATATATTCATTCAACATTTTTAATAAATCACTTTTTGTCTGAAATTTTTTATGTTTATTTTTTTCTTTAAATAAAGACATTTGTTTCCTATCTATCCCGAAATCTTCATTGCATATATCTAAAAAACCATCGCCATCTTGCCATGATATAATATTTAGAGTAGAAGCTAATTTTTCATCGTAATTCATTTCAATAAATTTAATAATTGAAATATTATTTAATTCTTTTATAATTTTCATATATTAAATTATCAAAAGCATTTCCAATTCGGATTCATATTCTATAATAGGATTCGATTTCGTTTAAGATATTTAATGAATATATATCTTTTGCGAATTTTTTCTTCAAAACTTGAAGGCTAGACACAAAGCCTTTTGGGATTTCTGTGGTATCGCTTTTTCGTATAAGTAAATATAAAACATTAGTAAGTTCTGTACATAAATAAATATTTGTTTCAGACTGTATAAAAAATACAACTTCCATTATAGCATTAAAAGCTTCTTCTGCAGTAAATGAATTATCTATTTTATCTCGTTCTTTTGCAAAAAACCATTCATCTTTTTGTAGCTCTACTTGCCAATTTAGTTGTACACTTTGAAGAAATTCATCTATTTTCATGTTTATTTCCTATTTAAATTTAAAATCTGTATAAATTCCTGTTTTGGTATTATGAATATAATGTATTTCAATACCGTTTACATTTTGAGCCATTTTAATCCAACCATCACTAGCAAACCAGCCATTTTTTTATTGTCCATCTTCACATTTAATTGTTGACCTAATTCAGGACTAGACTGCGCTTGCTCCATTGCGAGTTTTTCTTTCAAATTATTCGCAATAGTGCGCCCCGTACTACCAATACCCCCTTTATCCTTATTTCCGCCCGATGAACCAGCAATTGCCATTGCAATTACAAAAATTGTTTCGCTTTTACTTCCTATAGAGTTACTGGTATCATTATTATCAAGGTAATCTGCTATAAAAGCCGATATTCCAGCAACTGCTAACGGATTAGAAGTTTCAGGTGCTTGATTAAGATATCTTTCATCTTCCGTATTAATATAGTTGATAAGGGCTTGTTCAACATAGTTATACTTATTTCCACCATCTACAATAATATGCTTACCATCATCGGTTCTTCTCACTAGCAGATGATCGCTTGAATCGCTCCCTAATTCCTCTGCTTTCCCATCCGGGTCAGTATACTTCACCGGATTATTCCCCGCGTAGTGATACAGGTGTAAGTTCACGACATTAAACACCCCACCCATGCCGGGTAAGTTCTCATTGTGCTTCTTTGCCTCGTCGTCTATCGGTGCTTTAGGAATATAGTCGTTTAATGCAGGGTCGCCACTCAACCACCGGCTATACTTCGGGTCAAGGTAGCGCGCACCGTAATAGTATAAGCCCGTCTCCTCGAATAAAATGTTTTTACTGTTTTTGCTTCTCCCTTCTTTGGCGGACTGCTGCATTTTGTTTACCATTACTATAAAGAAAACAAAATGCAGTACCGCGCTTGCTTCGAAGCTACGCATGGCGGCTCCGCTGCACCATACCGCTCCAATCTTTTTGCCGCTGCTGTTTTGTTCCAGCGGTGTTTTTTCTCAGTACCGACACGGATGTCGGTGGTTCTAAGCAGAAGCGCGTTTTGCTGAGCAAAACATGCTCCCAAAAACCGCATGACTTTACAATCGTCCACGGATGGACGTGGTTCCATACAGTAACGAGTTTGACATTTCGTCAAACTCGTGTTCAAGCGTTGTACATGGACGTACAACGCTTGATAGAGGATTTCCGCTTCAATCTTTTTGCCGCTTCTGCTTTGTTCTCGCGGTGTTTTTTTTCTCAGTACCGACACGGATGTCGGTGATTCTCAGCAGAAGCGCGTTTTGCTCAGCAAAACGTGCTATCAAATCTGTACAAGGACGTACAGATTTGATATGGCTTCTCACATACAGCCGTAACTCGTTCTGTGAAAAGAGAATGCTGTTCTTTATTTGTTAATTGGAGTATAACTCCATTCATCACTCTCCTAATTTATTCTTTTTTATATCAAATGTTAGAGTTATTATCCATCATAATTCTAATATTTTCATTATATCTCTTATATCCGAAACCATATTCTCTTTTTCATCCTTCATATTAATAGCATACTTCTCGTCGGATAAACATTCAATATAAAAGAAATCAATACTAAAATCTTTGTTTAATATAATTGTATAGTCTTTGTTTTTCTTCTCTTTTATAGTAATAAGCGAAAGATTTTGCTTTTTTATATCTTGAAGTATTCTCAATTCTTCCGTTTCAAATTCATCACCGTAATAATGAATTGATGATATCAATATTTTTCCACTGTGTCTAAACCGCCATGCACAATTTACTGAAAGAAGGGTATATAGTTTTATACGATTATTTTCTTCAGATTGTTTTTTTATAAATAGGTCAATATTTTCCATCGAATTAACTTGTATATCAAAAATCGTATTATAACTCACTGCAATCCTCTTTAATCATATAACATTATAGCCGTTCAATATCTTGTTGATATAGTACTATATCTTTATTCGGTATAGTGGACTTGCGAATATCATTATGGTATATGCGCACTTCTGACGGATCCGTTTCCATACTAAAAAATTCTATATGTATTCCATTTGTAAAATATAAAATACAATCCCCTAATATAGACATTTCTATCTTAATGAGCATAGGTTTTAATGCTACTATTTCTTGAATTAAATCAAAAACCTTACTCCATACATCAGTGTCGATATAATCATATTTTCCAAACAACATTTTACCATCTTTAAATATGCGCCAATACCTATCACTGACATGCATAACTGAGTCTGCATATAAATACTTCAACTTTTTTCCACGTTTGTTTATTCTTTCTTTTTCTTTTATCTCCCCGAAATATAATGTAAAAATCCCAAACATACTATCAAAATGCGTCAGAGCTGTTGTCATAATATATTCCCTTTTTTCAATCATCTAATTGAATTCCAAGCGCATCTTCTGCTGCTTGGCGCAATTCATCTTCTGTTAATGAAGGGTTATGTTCATCATTTGTTTTATGATTTGTTTTATACTCTCCCATGGTATCATGCCAAGAGGATTCTTCTTCTTTCGTCAGTTTTCGACCTAACCAACTTTCACCTTGCTCTTTTACCTTTCAGCTTAGAATGTTCTAAAAAAAGGTTCTATTACCGTGATTATATCATACATTTTATGATTTTCAATTTTATAGTCTAACAACTCATCTATAGAAGAAAACACCTGCTCAGAAAGCAAATTATATTGTTCTATAAAATATAAATTCTTATTCCCGTGAGTGATAGAATATATCCGATGATTAAATCTAAACTCTACCTCACCTCCTCTATTGAGAAAAGCAATAAACTCATCTACAGTTTCAAATTTATCATTATCGTTTTTTATACGCATATCAACACCTATTCAAATGGAGGCGCATCATCAGGATAATTAATTGGATCACTATAAACAGGATCACCCTCTTCATCCCATGTAATATCATGATCATGAGGATTAGTATGAAGCTTAGGATTTCCATTAAGATGTTTTTGTTACTTCTTATTCTTTTGGCGGACTGCTGCATTTTGTTTACCATAACTCCAAAGAAAACAAAATGCAGCACCGCGCTTTCCGCTTCAATCTTTTTGCCGCTGCTGCTTTTTTTAAGCGGTGTTTTTCCGCTTAATCGCTTCAAAAACCGCACTTGCATTATATGCGCGGCAAAAAGGATTTCTGCTTCAATCGCTGTCCGGGGGAGAGGGTAGTTAAGCTGTGGATAAAAGCAAAATTTTATTTTCACTGATGAATAACTACTCGTTTTGTTCTCCCAATATTTTTGCTTCCTTTGTGGTTTGCTGAATCGGATTCTCATGCAATTTCCTCGGAGGCATGATAAATGTATAGTCTGTCATATTGGAATTTAATGCCTTATACGCTTCATCTCTACCTTGCCTCGTCTGCAAATCATTAGGTTCTAATTTTATGCTTTCATCAAAATCATTTATCGCTTCTCGATATTTCCCCCAATTTAAATACGCTATTCCTCGCATTTTATGAATCCTAGCATCCATCGGTTGTAATTTTAATGCCTGATTAAAATCATGTATTGCCGCCTCATATTTTGCTAAGTAAATTAATGCCATGCCTCGTGCCGCATAGACATAAACAGACGGATATATTTTTTCGGCTTTTGTAAACGAATCAACCGATTCTTCATATTTTCCCATATTGTAATACACCATTCCACAGCCAATATATGCAATTGTAAGACGACTTTCCAATAGCAATGCTTGAGTAAAATCGTTGAGTGCTTTATCATATTTTTCTAAAAGATTATAGGCACCGCCGCGTTCAGCATACACTTCGGCAACGTCAGCTTTAAGTTCTATAGATTTTGTGAAGTCAGCAATTGCTTTTTCATAATCTCCCAAAACACCATACGTACGCCCTCTATTAAGATAATATGCATCTTGCGCACCCTTTACGACCTCCCCAAAATGTATTGCTGATGTATATTCTTCCAGTGCTTGCTCGTATTGTTTCAGATTAAAATAGGAAAGTCCCAAAAAATTATAACCGTCTGCATAATACGGATTTATTCCTATTGTTTGTGAAAAAACGAATATTGCCTGCTCATAGTTACCGAGCTGATAATGGCAAAAACCGTACAGAACATACGGCAGCAGATCTTCAGACTTTTTAGGATTAGGATTAGGGGTTAATTTTACCGCTTTTTCCAAATCTCCCAGTGCTTTAGTATATGCTTTTATTCTTATATAGAGCATTCCTCTATACGTATAGGCCGGTGCATAAGAGGGGTTTATTTTTATAGCGGTATTAAAATAATCCAAAGCTTTTAAACTATCTCCCGCTTCGCGATATTTTTCCCCTAATTCAATTAATCGTTCCGGAATTGGCGATTCAAGTTGTGTAGAAAATTCTTTCGCCTTAACTTCGTTTTGTGCACCGCTATCCGTTGTTTTACAGCTTGTCAAACACAATACAGCTGTAAAAGTTAAAAATAAAAATTGCCTTTTTAAAACTATAGGGCCAATCATTTTATCTTTTCCTCCTGTTCCTTATAATTGTACTTTATATAAAAAAGAAAATTTCATAGTTGGCATTAGTTTAGACGGAATTGTAAAACCGGCTGAAATTCCAAAAGAAAGAGAGTGTTTATCACCAATTGTCTTATTTAAATTTCCATTGAGATTTATACCGAGATTAAAGCTGCTTCCAAGGTTTGGTTGAAATTGTGCGCTATACTTAAGGTTTACACTGGAAGATAAGTTCATAGAGCCTGAAAGGTTCATTCCCATGATATCGATACCTTTTTCTTTTAACCCATTATTTAAATCTATGATAGAATCGACTAGTTCTGAATCTAAAGCAGCACTGGCACAAAGTCCTCCCAGCACAAGAGTTGTAACAAAAGTCTCAGTATCTTTTTTTGCAAGTTCTGACATATTATTAAGTACTCCTTTTATATCGTTTATCTTATTCCTCGCCTTCGCTTCAGACATCAGATTATTTGGATCAGGTTTTTCAAATAAAGGAGCAACCTGTTTACCCAAATCTATAACTAGTTTTACAGTCTCTTTAACAGTATCTATATCTCTTCCATCCGGGTCAATATACTTCACCGGGTTATTGGCTTGAAGCTCGCTATCACTTCGCTGCCCGATGCCCGCGTAGTGGTATAGGTGTAAGTTCACGACATTAAACACCCCACCCATGCCGGGTAAGTTCTCGTTGTGCTTCTTGGCTTCGTCGTCTATCGGTGCTTTGGGTATATAGTCGCTTAATGCCGAGTCGCCACTCAACTATCTACTATACTTCGGGTCAAGGTAGCGCGCTCCGTAATAGTACAAGCCCGTCTCCTCATCCATCTCCTTACCCGTGAAGCGAAAGGATAATTTACTTGTAATCTTTATATTCAAAGCAACTACAAAAGTTCCATTCTAACCCATGATCCATCAGAATGCTTTTCAGCAATCCATCCTAAAGGCAAATCGTATAATATCATTAACGATTCATCCAGTAAAATTATTTCTTCTAAACTAACTATAGCAGCAATTTCTTCGGTTAATTCTCCTTTATCAAGAAATTGCCACATACCATCATCACGATCATGAGTAACGATAGATATCGGAGCAAGTTTATTGATAATACGTTTTGTTGTAATGACCATCGTTGTTTTTTTGTCATCAAAAAGCCAGTTCATCTTTCCTCCTAATTATCCCATTTCAACCTATTTTCTTGCCTTGATAGAACTTGAGCATTCGAATAACTATTTGTTCCATCCAGTGTTCTGTCTGCAAAGTCAAACCAATCATATCGATAGTGACAAAGCGGTATTTCTAGCAAACATGGTTAACGTCCTCATTATTACTCGCTTATTATATCCCAACAGTTCCTATAAATATTTGCATTTATTTTTACATATTTTACCTTATTCTGATGATACACTCTAAATTCAGGAAACCTTACACCCTTTATATTCGGTGAACTTTTTTGTATAAAAAATATTGTATCATTAAAAACTTTAAACCAGCAGATTGCCTGATCATGCTTAAAAATCTTTTCAGATTTTCTTGTATTTCCATCATGCCTAAATAAAACTTCTTTTTGTGTATAAAAAATATTACCATCATAATCGGTATTAAATTCCCCATCCAAACAGACTACATAAATCTTAAAATCATCTAATGACATAGACATGACTGCTGTCTCTAATTTATCATACAAGAAAATTTGAGTTTTATAATATATACTATTATATTTTTTTGAATACGCAATGTGAACAGGCCGAGCGTAAGGATAAGGATATTCTACAGTTGCATTAGGCTCAAAAATATATTTATCTTCATCTTCTTTATGATAAGTATATGGAGAATTTTTATATCCATCTTTAGTAGATATTTCGAATTCATACACTTTTGTTTCGTATAGCAAGACTTTAGTGTCCGTATTAAATTCATATTTGTATAAATTACCGCCGTCAAAAAAGAGAATATCACGGCCTCCTACATTTACCGCTATAGTCTGTATATCTTCTAATGGAATAACTTTAATTATTTTCTTATTTATAACATCAAGATAGCAGATACACCGGGACCCTGATATCACAACAAGACCATCATCTGTAAGAGTGATTGACGATGATGCTACCTTCATTTCCCTACCGTCTTTATTATATTGTCCGGCTTCAGTAAATTGTTGGACAACATCTTTATCTACATCACTCCCACTAAACCTTACATCATACCACTTCCCCTTTTTAGATATTTCAAACCACTCATTTTGTGTAGATGCAAATATATATTCCGATTTATCAAAGTCATAAATATACTCGCTTGACACCTCTTGCTGATTTCGTTTCGTAAAATTTAATTTTATCCCTGATTCAAAAAACAACCACTGGAGAAAAATCCCGACAGGAATAACAATCATCACTGATATAATAATATAAAGTATAATAATAATTTTTTGTTTCATTAAGTTTACCTCTTTGGGAATAAATCCATCAGCATTCTTGGCAATACACTAAATTTATTTTTTATTCCAGAGCCTAATCGTGAAGTAAAAGATTCACCATATACTGCGTCCCCATACTTAAAAACTAATTAATTTTAATTGTACAAGTATTAAGACTATTATGAATAATGTCATATACATAACTATAAAACCGATTAAATCTTTTTTGTCTGTTTTTGTCCTTTAAAATATGCGTCTTTTCCGGATATTAAAAAGTAAAAAGCATACAATGCTTCAAATAAAGAAGGAAGTCCTGTAAAATGGGGCAGTCTCGTAAAATACATTAAAATCATAGAAACTAAAACACCAGTAAGCAGAACAACAACGTTTTTCCAACCATCCATAGCCTAATCTCCTAATTTTCTTAACATACCTTCATACAAGGCTCTATTCTTATTAGATATATTTGAATTTGACAATTCTCTATTTATATCTTGCTTTAAAGCTTCTTTGAAATGATCAAACGATTTATCGGATTGTGCATCGTTTTGTTTATGGTGCAGCCGGAAAAACGGCCTGATGCGTTCACTATGATTTAAAACAGCAGTTTCGTTACTACAATATATATCGGGATAAGCACTAAACTCAGCAGCGTTCCCCACGCGGTAAGTCCTGCGGATTTCCCCGTATGGCAGTAATGTGTTTCCAGCACGATAATGTTGGCGGCAGGCGGCAATATACAGATCATATAGAGCGCCTGCTTATTGGCGGTTACCAATTCCAAGTGCAGCAACCCCGCAATAAAGATAAAAAGCGTCATCAGACAGCAAACCGTAAGCGCCCGCAACACCGCCAGTTTAAGCGTTAATCGTAAATCCTTCATCTCAAGCTTAATCTTTGCAAGCCACATACCGAGTACACCCATCCCTAAAATACTCATAACTAATTTAAGTATCCGATATAAGGGCGGTAAATAAAGTTTGATACTGTCCCCAAACGGCATACAGATAATACCGATAACAAGCGCAGCTACAGGAGGCGTTTTCAATGTCCGTTTTATGTCGACCTTTGCCGCACCGTTATTGATCAACATACCGGCGCCGATAGAATTTCCAAAAAGAGAGTTACCGATATACAGCGAAAGTACGGCGGTTGCGGCACTATCTCCCCATACCGTTGCAACAATCGGCAACGAAAGCCAGCCGATATTTAAATAGAAAAAACATAACTGCTCGACGGCATCGGCACTGAAAAACCGGCTCATGTACATCATTACCGTCATCATAATAATCATAGCAAATATGCTGACAAATAAGTCGGCACGGCACGTTGAGATATTATAAATAATGATCAGCGGAATAATTATTCTGGTAAGCAGATATGACGTCTGTTTTTTTATATCGATCGGCATTTTTCCCACGAGAAATCCGAACCCGAGATACAAAAACGGAAGCACTATTTTGAGTACCATTATCTTCTCCTTCGCCGGCAACACAGTAGATGCACTGTATAGTATATTTTTTAAAAGGCTCTAATATAAAACACTAAAAGACCCTAATCCGCGATACTGAGCAGCTGTAACGGTAAAATTGGAAATATATGCGCGGGGATGACTGTGCTGTACTGCATCGAAAAATTCATAGAGCGCAGTGCCGTCTCCTTCCGCAAATATTTCCACCGAATAGTCGGGGCAGTTCCGCACCCAGCCGGTGATACCGAATTCCCGTGCAACCTGTACTGTCCAATAGCGGAACCCGACACCCTGCACTCTCCCTTCCGCAACGGCACGGGCAGCCTTTCGTTCGGCAGTATGCGGCGTATCCTTACTCATAGTGTATCCCAACCTCTCCAAAAACTTCCTGCGCCTGTCTTATCTATGTGCAAAACCGAGCGCTTCCGCCGCATCGAGTACCGGTATGCCGAGATCTTCCGCATACTCGATACCGTTCCGTACTCCTGCCAAAACCTGTTCTATTTGGTGTGCGTCGGCATTGCAGATAATACGGGCATTCTTTTGCACCGCCCGCTTCCAAAACGCCGCTACGGGATATTGATAGTCATCGCCGTAATCCCGGCGCACCTTCGATTTAATCAGCCCGTAGCCGTTTATTTCAAGCGGCATTCCCAAATCATTTGCCGCATCGATGAGTGCATCAACACAGGAAATACAGTCATCATCGATAGAGCGGATGCTGCTCAAAAACAAATCGGGATGAGCTAAAAACGCATAGAGTCCCGACTCCATCCCTTCAATCGTAAAATCGGTATAGGTGTGCAGCAAGCGCCTTTCGGTAACGGCCGCAATATATTCAAGTCCGCCATGCAGCGGAAACCAGTGGGAACCGAACACCAAATAGTCGGCACCATAGCGGCCGATTAACTCATCCTTAAACCAGCTGCGGTGCTGCGGCGACCATTCACATTCAAAACCGAAATACACGGGAAAATCGGCTTCTTTTTTTGCTTCTTCAACAAGGCGTTTATACAGCGGTATCTCCGCCGCCGCCATCCGGCAATAGAGCCACATATCATCGTGTGGGTAAGGACAGTGGTCGGAAAATCCGAGTGCGGAACAACCGTCAGCAGCGGCCTGCCGTACATAATCAAGCGGAGAGCCATCAGCGTGTTTGCACAGATAGGTATGAGTATGAAAATTACTGAGCATAAAAAAAGTATAGCGGTAAGCACCTCAAATGTCAAACTTCCGCCGGGTAAACGTATCAGAGATAGCCTATATATTCCCCGCAGAATTATAGGCTGGTCGCCCAGAGTTTCGCCGCTATGCGACTCAAATGGTCACCCAGCCTATAATTCTGCGGAATTTGATCTATTTTATCTGATACGTTTACCCAGCTGTGCGTCAGAGGTTTTCTTTAGCCCAAAGGCGAATGATCGGTTCGAGGCTGTCGATGCGGAAACCTTGCTCGAATACTTCGGTCTGTTCCGCGCTGCCCTGCCATTGCTGATAGGGATTATCGTAATTGGTTTCTAAAAATTCATAAATGATATTTTCAGCATCGTTTTGCTCGCTGCCGAAGAACGATAATTTTTGTACCGCCGAATGCTGGAGAATTGTACGGATTGCAGAGCGGACTTCTTTAAAGAAGAGATCGCGGTAAACCCCGTAACTTTTACCCGTCACTTTCTTCACCGTTTCGGCGATGGATACCGGAATCCCTTTAGGAGAATTGATGGGATATATTTGAACGGAAGGCGATGTTTTTTCCGGCGCCGGTTGAACCAATGCAGGTTTAACCGCTGCCGGCTTGCTTGCCGTCGGTTGGCTTGATACCGGTTTTACTAAAGGTATTCCGGATTCCGGCTTTGAACTCACCACAGCCGTTTTTCCGCTCTGTTGTTGTCTCCGTTTTATCGGTTTTGCTTTTTTTGCAGCCGGCGCCGGCAGCGCTTTTACCTGCTGCGTCGCAGACTCCATTTTAAACTTGATCTGTTTCCATGCACGCTGTAAATATACATCCCCGGAGATGCTATAATAGTATCCCTGTGCCACATTCGCCAGCACTGCATGAAGCAGCTCTTCATCTTTCCAATTACGGGTTCGGCCTATTTTTACCGCATGAAAAACCGCATAATGATTAGTGCCGTACTTCCTACTGTACAAGAGCACAATATTTTCAAATGCGCCGTCGGCATAACGATCCCAATATTTCATAGTGTAGGCCAGCACTTTATCCTCGACGCGGAGTATGGACGCAGGAATAGTAATCGCGTCCACCTGTGCTTTTGTAAACACAATCTTTGAAAAATCAATAACGGAAGCTTGCGCCTTTTGAATTGCTTGCAGTGTTTTTGTTTGAGCGTTCTGCCGATTGCGTTCTTCACGGAATTCCCGTACCGAAGAAATCGTATCGGTAATATACATACGGATGATCTCGGCAGCTTGCCGCATATCGGCAACATGATACTTGAGCCTTTCGGCATACCGTGCATATTTTTCGGTAAATGCGATAGCGGCAAAGCGATCCGGCGAAATAGCGTTAATGACTTTTTCGCATACTTGGATAATCGTATAAACTTCGGCATTCTTCAACGGAGCAATCGTTCCTGCAAAAAATACAATAACTCTTTTTACTTGAACGATAGTTCGGCCGGCAAGTTGGGCAAGCGAATCGGTGAGCAAAATATGGAATCGATAATCATGCTTCCGGTAATACGTCATCAGCAGTACCCGCATTCTATCATCAGGATATCGATGTATCAATTTTGTATTATAGAGCTGTAATGCCTCAGTTTGTCTATTCAAAGAACGAAATTCAAAATAGCGCTCAATATCAGGGTCTTCTGTAAGACTGATGTGGGGAAACTCTTGTTTTAAAATATAAACATCAAGTTCGGTAAGCTGCCGCATAATAATTATACGGCTATTATAGCAAAAAAAAAGGTTGCTTCCTAGTAGGAGGCAACCTTTTCCGTCACTCGCTAATGCTTAGCGCAACAGCGACATCACGCTTTGTGTCTGCTGATTAGCTTGTGCAAGCATTGCCGTACCGGACTGCGTCAGGATCTGGTTTCTGGTGAATTCTACCATCTCCTTAGCCATATCAACATCACGTATGCGCGATTCTGAGGCTTGGAGATTTTCCGCTGCAACATTGATACCGACAACACTCATCTCGAGTCTGTTCTGGTATGCACCGAGATCAGCCCGCTGTTTGTTGATCTTCTTGATGGCTTCATCAATGGTACCGATTGCACGGTTTGCTGTTT
>ERZ772960.2630-NODE-2630-length-12834-cov-6.212301_pt1 | contig 12834 bp, 10 predicted proteins | sample MGYA00580678_ERZ772960 | MGnify/ENA primary metagenome ERZ772960 (study PRJEB29015, sample SAMEA2737930) | human oral metagenome | biome: human oral; feature: human-associated habitat; material: dental | place: China | collected 2059 ... | reverse complement strand
CGGAGTTCATTACAAGGCAATGGCTACCGACCTTTTCTTTCATTGAAAGGAAGGAGAGGAAGTCCATGAAGCCTTCGAAGAGGCTGACTGGCTGCCACCCGTCGGAAAAGATTGGTGTAATGTCCTTCGGAGCTAGCGTTCCTTTGAATAACCCGGCGCCCCTGAGTTCATAGCCGCCCGAGGCATTGGCAAAGCCGATGACTTCGTACTCCCGTCCCCTCACTTCGTAGCGGACGCATCTGAGGAAGGGTTGTGCCCGACCGAGGTCGATGCACCGCTCTTTGGTCAGGTATTCCTGCAAATGTGGCGGAAGGTCGTCGGATATGCCGATCAGCTTTCTGCCTCCGTCTGTTCTCTCGGCGGTATGACGGTGGGCTTCTGTCCGTGGGTAATCGCTCTTCGTGCGACCGAATATCATCTGTCCCAAACAGCGGATGGCCTCCGGAAGGGTGCACCCCTCGAGTCGCATATAGAGGTCGATGATGCTTCCTCCGCAGCCTTCGGCGTAGTCAATCCACAGGTTCTTCTCGGTGTCTACCTTGAAGCTGGGGTGGCGTTCATCTCGCAATGGTGAACGGTACATTGCATAGGCCGCCAGCCGTCGGACGGGCGTGATGCCTTTACTTTCCAAGTACGCCGTGATGGGGTACCGCTTGATGGTCGATAGGTTTTCTTCTTTCATGGTGATCAAACATTGAGATGGGTAATGAAATGGTGTGGTGTTTTATTGGAATGCAAGTGATTTAAGATCAAACACCCGTACTTTTTGGTTTCTTCTTACTACAAACTACAATTGCCATAATCGATTGTTCTCCAATAGCATTCATGCAAATAGAAGTCACTACGCGGCTGACTACATGTTACTACTACAGATTTGAAGGAGGGGACAGGGGAGGATCTTTCGGACTTTGTAGACATACAGCGGACTACCGCCGTTTCGCCGTCGGCTGACCTTGATGTATCCGGCTTTTTTCAGCGCCTCTTCCATACGTTTGGCCGTGAGCGGTTGGCGTGTGTAGGCGCCGAGGTAAGTCAGGATTTCAGTCGTCGTTAGGTAAGAGCAATCACTGTCGGTGGTTGGTAGCTCGAAGCAGCGCAACAGGAGCTCCATCTCCACAGTCTGCACTTGGAACGCCTCACTTTCGCGGTACAACTCCGCGATCTCCTCGTCGTTGAACCAATATTGATAGCCCGATTGCAACAGCGATTTGGCCTCCGCATAGACGGCGTCCATCGAGACGTTCCTTGCCCGATCGATGTCGATGGAGAGCACCTCGAAGGGCAGGAAACGCCTGCTGCCGGTGGGGTCGGTGAGGAAGTCGTTGCCGTTCACCGAGGCCACGAAGCTCGCCATGTGGGGGTGCTCCTCCACGTGCTTATCGTAAGGCATGCGGTACTTGGCCATCGGGCAGGTGATCAAGTTCTTTAGCTCGTTTTCGTCCCGTTTGTTGAGCGCCTTGAGCTGGTCGTCGATATTGATAATGAGATTCTGCCCGATATAGGTCAGCGTGTCTTTTTCCTGTGGATAGATCTTGCCGGTATAGCTGTAATCGTGCAGCTCAGGCGGGCAAAGCAGGTCGAGAAACGTCGTCTTGAATCGCCCCTGTTCGCCGGTTAAGACCAGGCAGGTGTGGTTGCGACACGCGCGGTCGTCCATTGCGTTGGCAACTACAGCCACAAGCCATTTTGTCAGGTACAGCAGCCATTTCTCCGGGTTACGGACGACGACGCAGTCGGCCAACTCACGGATGGCGTGTGCGTTTGGGTCATCCAGTGCAGCGGCAGGCAAGGCTTTGAAATACGCCTGTATGGGATTGACACGGGGCGAAAAGCTGCTTTCAATGATCGAGTAGAGGTTGTCCGGGGACGTCGTGATCCCGGCCTCATTGTCGAGTTCGCGGCGCAGCGTGTTGATCTCATAGCGGCCGACCTTCACGAATCGGCTGTCCTTCCGACCGCGATATTCCGCCCGTCCCCAAACGGTGTTGTATCGGAATGCGTAATGCTGAGAGAGGTAGGCCTCGATCTCCCCGTTCTTTGATGAGCGTCCGCGGCTGTCCGGTGTTTTGCTGGTGTTTATGTTGCTTCTATCTGCCTGTTTCTTCATAATGGGCTTGAATGAGTTCTTGAGGGTGAAGGTGTGATAGGCATCCCCAGCATCCAAGCATGCAGTGTATTCCGGCATAATGTTGCATCTGTTTGCGGCCGATTTCTTCAGAGAATAGGCTTTACAAGGAAGTGATTCGCTCCTTCGATAAGACAAAATGGCAGTGAAAGGAAGGGGAAGGGGGATGATTCGCGGGCTGCTATCTGCTTTCCGTTGCGGCTGTTTTCCGAATAAGCGAAAGTCGCCCCTTGCTGCGCCGGTTGTATCCCTGCTGTTCCATTTGCATCCCTCCTGTTCCCGATTGCGTTGACAGCGTTTTGCGTGCAATTACGTTTGCCGCCGAAAACAGTAAAACCTAAAACACCAACCAGAAAACTAATACGTGAGACCATGAAGTACTTAATTATTACAGAGGCCGATTGGCAGAACCTGCGGAACGAGGTGCTGAGCCTTGCAGAATGTTGTCTAAAGGCTTTCGGAGAACAGCCCAAGCACACGGACTGGTTACACAACGGGGACGTCTGCCGACTGCTCGGCATCAGTAAACGCACCTTGCAACACTACCGAGACACAAGCGTGCTACCCTTCACACAGATCGGGCACAAGTGCTATTACAAACGAGGGGACGTGGAGCGACTACTCTACGTGAAGTCTGACAAAACGGCAAACACGACAAAGTCATGATGGAAGTGATTCAAGAATTGAGTTTAGAGGCAGGAGAGATGCAGGTGGTCATCTCAGCCTTGCAACGCGTCAGAGAAAGGATTCGGGAAGTGTCCGAGACATACCGGCCGCTATTCCGAGGCGAACATTTCCTCACGAGCAAGGAAGTTTGCGAACGGCTCTACATCAGCCCTCGCACATTACAGGATTACCGCGATCGAAAGATCATCCCCTACACGCAGTTTGCCGGGAAAATTCTCTACAAGGCATCGGACTTGGAAAGGATCTTGGAGGAGAATTACAGGGAAGGCGTGAAACGGTAAGACGCGAAAGGCGCATAATTGAATTGAAAACGGCACTTGGAAGCAGAGGTATATCTGCGCCAAGTGCCGTTTCATGTTAATCTAAGCTCGATATAAGTGCACTTTTTTTCGCTGGCGAGTCGCTTGCCGAGAGCATCTTACGTAGAACCGACGTTATCTTTATGGCTGTTTTGTCACCTCACTTGCCCTGCCGGCCAAAGCTATCTATGATTTATACAAAGGCTGGGGCGATTCTGAAAACAGGATCAAAGAAATTAAGGACGATTTCTCTGCAGGCAAGTTCAATTCCAGAGACTTTTGGATGACCGAATCCGGTGAATCCTTTATCATCATGGCCTACAATTTCATCAGTCTGTTTCGCCACTGCATCATCAATTCAAAACAGTAATACTTTCTAAAAACGATCCGGTATCAGATCCTCTCCATACCGGCCTCTCTCGAAAAAAGAGGAAGCAAAAATGTCTTACGTCTTGTCCGGTCAACCAAGCAACGGTAGGCCTTTCTCGGACTATGGAAAACGGCGGAAAATTTTGACTTACAGCGCACCCTTCTTTCCGAATGACCGATTTGGGATAATCTTGCGTCCAATTTGTGTGATGGCTCAGTCAATCTTTCCACTCTGTTTGATATGGTTGGCGGTAGAAAGACTATACTCAAAGAGTCGGGCAAGTCCAGATGAAGCGTCTTTGTTCTTTGGTGGGAGGTTTCTTTGCAGTGGCTCCCTCTGCGTGCGCCAGCCCGTGCTGAGCGAGGAAGAGATGTTCTTCGCCAATCATCGGCCACACAGGTTTGTCGAGGAGTTTGTGTAGTGTCATCGCGTATCGATGTTTACTAGTGTGTTGATATTGAGTTATGCGTTACGATGTCTTGCGAGCTGTAGAGATAGCCCTTGAATAGCTCTAACACTGTAAAAGTAATGGCCAAATCAATGTACTTGAATGCCTTAGGAATGGCAGAGAGATACCGGGAAAGAGTGGACGATCAAGAGGTGTCAAATAGGCGATTTCATAGTATATCTCTTCCGCTTGGTATCTTTGTAGGGGAAAAGGGGCCTTGCAGAGCAAGGTCTCCGTAGGACAACTATTATTATATGGCGAAGAAAGTAAACAAAACACTAGAACCCAAGCCAATTGAGGTTAGTCTCTGGGAGAGTGCTAACAAGCTCCGTGGAGCCGTCGAACCCAGCGAGTACAAGCACGTGGTGCTGAGTCTCATCTTCCTCAAATATGCCAACGACAAGTTTGAGGAGCGAAGACAAGAACTGATTGCCGAAGGTCGGGAAGCCTTCGTGGACAATGCCGTCTTCTACACGGCCAAGAATGTTTTCTACATCCCCGAAGTATCCCGCTGGTCGAAGCTCATGCAGGAAGCTAAGCAAGCAGATCTGGCCTTGCACATCGATGCGGCACTGGCTGCCTTGGAGCAGGAGAATGAGTCGCTACGTGGTGCCCTGCCGAATAACTACTATGCTTCGTTGGGATTGGACCGTACGAAGCTCGCCACACTCCTCGACCGCATCAACGAGGTCGATACGCTCACAGCAGCCGATGGCGACCTCATGGGGCGGGTCTATGAATACTTCCTCGGCAAGTTTGCCATCGCTGAGGGCAAGGGTAAGGGCGAGTTCTATACGCCTAAGACCATTGTACGGCTGATGACGGAGCTTATCGAACCGTATAGTGGACGCATCTATGACCCTTGCTGTGGCTCGGGCGGTATGTTTGTGCAGAGCCTCAAGTTCATCGAAGCCCACCAAGGGAATAAGCTCAATATCTCGGTCTATGGGCAGGAATATACTAACACCACCTACAAGCTGGCGAAGATGAACCTCGCCATTCGTGGTATCACCTGTAAGCTTGGGGAGCAAGCTGCCGACACCTTCCATCGTGACCAGCATCCCGACCTCAAGGCCGACTTCATCCTCGCTAATCCGCCCTTCAATCAGAAGGCGTGGCGTGGTGTGAATGAGCTGGTGAACGACCCTCGCTGGATGGGTTTCCCCACACCACCCACAAGCAATGCCAACTACGGCTGGATACTCAACATCCTCTCGAAGCTTTCGCACTCTGGGACGGCTGCCTTCCTCTTGGCTAATGGCGCCCTCTCGGGCGATGGTACGGAGCAGGAGATACGCAAGGAGCTGATCCAGCAAGGCGTCGTGGAAGCCATTATTCTCCTCCCAAGGAATATGTTCTACTCCACCGACATCAGTGTGACGCTGTGGATACTCGCTCGTGACCGGTCAGCACATACTACCGAGCAGAACGGACATATGATCCGCTATCGTGACCGCTGTGAGGAGACGCTATTCATTGACCTTCGGGCGATGGGCGAACCCTTTGAGAAGAAGTATATCCAGTTCAATGCTGAGCAGATCGCCAGCATTGCCTCCACCTATCACGCTTGGCAACGAGAGGGCTACGACCAACCTTACGAGGATATCCCCGAATACTGCTATTCCGCCACACGTGCAGAGATCGCAGCGAAAGACTATTCACTTGTACCTAGTAAGTACATCTCTTTTGCTAGCCGTGACGAAGCTGTGGACTTTGCCTCGGAGATGCAGACCATACAGAGCGAACTCTCCACATTGATGGAGCAAGAGGCAAAGAATACCGTTGCACTCGGTGCGCTCTTTGCCGAACTTGGCTTCCCCCTCAATACCTCTGCCGATGCATAAGCACTATCCTTACCATCCCCTCGGTAACTTCATCCGTGCGGTAGATGAGCGCAACAGCTCGGGCGCGGTCTCTCGCCTCCTCGGTGTAAGCGTAAACAAGAGCTTCATCCCCTCCGTAGCCAACACCATCGGCACGGATATGACCAACTATAAGGTCGTACGAAAAGGGCAGTTTGTCTACGTCCCTGTTACGTCTCGTAATGGAGAAAAAATTACGATTGCTCACTTCCAAGAAGAAGAGTGCATCGTGTCGCAGGCTTATACGGTCTTTGAGGTCATAGAAGGAGCAGGGCTGTTGGCAAAGTATCTCATGCTATGGTTCTTGCGCCCCGAGTTTGACCGCTATGCACGCTTCCACTCGCACGGCAGTGCCCGAGAGGTTTTTGACTGGGAGACGCTCTGTGCTACGCTTATTCCCGTACCCCCGCTAGCGGAGCAGGAGCGCATCATCTCGCAATTCGCCACCATCGAGGAGCGTATGCGTCAGTGTCGTGAACGCATTGCCCTCTTGGAGCGCACCGCCACCGCGCTCTATCGCAAGACCTTCGTCGAGGGCATCGATAGAATCCACTTACCCGAAGGCTGGCGCATGGGCACGCTGGGAGAGGTGGCAGCTTTCTGCTATGGTAAAATGCCACAGGTAGATAAACAAGGAATAGTTCCTGTATTTAGTGGCTATGGTATTGTTGGCTATACGCATCAAGAAATGTTCAAGTACCAGCATATCATTGTTATTGCTCGAGGAAACTCTGGCTCTGGTAAAGTAGTTCTATCTCCTGAGTCGTTCTTTTTGACAAATCTCTCAATCGCTGTATTATTAGGACGGAATGCAGGGATGCGGTACTACCTCTATCATCATTTGAGAGAGCTTGATACTCTATCTCTTCGCTCAGGCTCTGCACAAGCTCAGATAACGATAAGTAGCTTAGAGGGTTTTGGTGTAGTTATACCTCCTCTTGCTCTTTGTTTGAAGTATGAAGAGCTTGTCAAGACGCTCAATAAATCAATGGATAATAACCAACGTCAGCTCGCCTGCTTAGAAAAACTCAAGGCGGTGCTGCTGACACAAATCAAGTAAAGAAGGGCAATGGAAAGAATGTATGCATTTATTGATGAGTCTGGAGCTTTTGGCTTTGACTTTGATAAACCAGGATGTAGCCAATACTTCATCATCTGTGCTGTTATAGTTAAAGAGTCTGAGCTCCCGATTTTGGAGGCTAGGGTGGAGGAGGTAAGGGCTAAGTACTTCCAAACAGGAGAGATGAAATCAAGTAAGGTGGGTAAAAATAATCAACGTCGAAAAAGAATACTTGATGACCTTAAAGACCTACCTTACAAGTTCTATGCCTTTGTTTGTGACAAGAAAAAGATTGGCGAAAACTCAGGCTTGCATTACAAAAAGTCGTTCTATAAGTTCTTGAACAACCTCGTGTATGAGGAGCTTAGTATTGTTTTTCAACGATTAACCATAGTTGCAGATGGAGTAGGAGGTAATGATTATCAGCAGTCTTTTAGTCAATATATGACCAAAAAGGCTCGAGCTACCGATCTCTTCGGAAAAGGTTATCGTAATATAGAAGATAGCAAGGAACAAGTTCTTATCCAACTTGCAGATTTTATATCGGGTTCTTTGTCTTTTAATTACGAACCGAGTAAGATTACTCAGGCAGAAGGCTACAACTACAAGTCAATACTTAAAGCAAAGACTTTATTACTTAGGAACTATCCTAGAGATTTCAGCTCATATACACCGCCAGAGAGAACCTTAACAAGCGGTTACGATCGCACCATAGCAGAGATAAGCTATAGGCAAGCAATAACATTCAGAGAAAAGAACAGTGGAACGACTGATGAGTTTGTGCAAAGACAAATAGTCGTGCTCGATTATCTTCTCTTTCGATTTATGAATCTTTCTCCAAGACATTATATACCCACTGAAGAGTTGAAAAAACAGTTGCAATTTAGGGGATTTGAAAAAATATCTACCCAAGTCTTCCGAACAAAGATAATAGCTAGACTAAGAGATGAAAGAGTTATTATCTCTAGCAGTAAAGAGGGTTACAAATTGCCTTCAACTCATCAAGAGTTGCGTGATTTTATATCTTTGGGCAAGAGTATTGTCACACCTTTACTTTCCAGATTGCGAACGTGCCATGATGTGGTAAAGTTAGGGACAGATGGAGATTTTGACTTATTTGATGAGTTTCGGTTTGTCGAAGATGTAAACAAAGCAATAGGAAATGAGTTATAATCCTTTTATCGAAGCCAGCTTAGAGACAGCCATTGCAGAGCTCTTCACCCAACAAGGCTATACGCATCAGTTGGGGAGCGACCTTGTGCGCAAGAATAAGCGCGAAGTCGTCTTGCAGGAGGAGCTGAAGCAGTTCCTCCGCTGTCGTTATGCCGATGAGGACATTACCGAGAGCGAAGTAGGGTGTGCCGTGGCAAGGCTTACCGCAAGTACTGAGGGAAGCGACTACGAGCGCAATCGGGCGACACATCACTTGCTCACGGAGGGCTTCTTTCTCCCAAGAGAGGATAGCAGTCTGCCCGACTTATATATCTTGCCCATTGATTGGGACGAGACGGAGCGCAACAGCATTCTCCTCACGACGCAGCTAGAAGTGCAAGGCACAGAGCTACGCCGCCCCGATGCGGTGATTTATGTCAATGGCTTACCGCTGGTGGTCATCGAGCTGAAGAGTGCCGTGCGTAAAGAGACTACTCTGGGTGAAGCTTACCGCCAAGTGACAGTGCGCTATCAGCGAGACATTCCTGAGCTAATGCGCTTCGCTGCCTTTGTGGTGCTGAGTGATGGGGTGAACAGTAAGTATGGCACGCAGTTCTCTCCCTACGAATATTTCTACGCTTGGCCTAAGCTACAGTCAGGAGACAAAGCGGCTGAAGGCATTGCGAGTTTAGAGACGATGGTCGGAGGCTTACTCAGTAAGGAGCGGTTGCTCCCCGTGGTGCGTGACTTCATATTCTTCCCCGAGGGCGGTAAGAAGGAGGTGAAGATCATCTGTCGCTATCCGCAGTACTTCGCTACCGAGAAGCTCTACCAGAATATCCTCCATCATGCACGCTTCGTCACTGGGGGCGATGGCAAAGGGGGTACGTACTTCGGCACTACGGGCTGTGGCAAGAGTTTGACGATGCTTTTCCTCACAAGACAACTGATGCGCTCACGGCAGCTCGCTAGCCCAACGATTATCCTCATCACCGACCGTACCGACCTCGACCAACAACTAGCGGGGCTGTTCGCAGGAGCCAAGAGTTTCATCGGTGATGATAGCGTCGTCTCCATCCAAAGCCGCAGAGAGCTTAGGACGCTACTCGGAGGACGGCGGTCGGGAGGAGTTTTCCTCACCACCATTCATAAGTTTAATGAGGATACGGAGCTGTTGAGCAAACGCAGTAACATCATCTGCATCTCGGACGAGGCACATCGCTCGCAGACGAACCTATCGGAGAAAGTATCCTTGACGGATGAAGGCGTGCACCGAAGTTTTGGCTTTGCCCATCATCTGCACCGCTCGTTGCCGAATGCCACTTATGTGGGATTTACAGGGACGCCCATCGATGCCACCCTGGAGGTCTTTGGCAACATCGTAGACACCTTCACGATGACAGAGTCTGTGGCGGATGGCATCACTAGGCGCATCGTCTACGAGGGGCGAGCCGCCCGAGTGCTACCTGAGCCTGAGAAGATACGAGAGATCGAAGCCTACTATAAGCAATGTGAGGAAGAAGGGGCTAACCCCGAAGAGATTGAGGCGAGCAAACGCGCAGTGACACAGATGGAGCGTATACTGGGGCATCCTAAACGCTTGCAGATGGTCGCCGAAGACCTGCTCAGGCACTACGAGACGAGAGTCGAGGAGGGGAGTAGCGTACGAGGCAAGGCAATGATCGTCTGCATGAATAGACGTATCGCCCATACGCTCTATCAGCGACTCATCGCCCTACGCCCCAAATGGAAGGAAGAAGGGGCACTTCGTCTCATCATGACACGCCACAAGGACGATGCCCCCGAGCTCTATCAGCTCCTCAGTACGGACGAGGATAGGCAAGCGTGGGGGACGCTCTTCAAAGACCCTTCCTCAACCTTTAAGCTGGCCATCGTCGTAGATATGTGGATTACAGGCTTTGATGCTCCCTGCTTAGACACAATGTATATCGACAAGCCCCTCCAACGGCATACGCTCATTCAGACCATCTCACGTGTGAATAGAGTGTTCCCAGGTAAAGAGAAGGGCTTGGTGGTGGATTACATCGGCATTAAATCTGCCCTCAATGATGCGCTAAAGCAATACGCCACAGGTGGAGAAGAGGAGCAGGGACTGGAGTCGATACAGCAGTCTATCCGTATGGTCAAAGATGAGCTGGATATCTTGCGTCGACTCTTCGTGAAGTTCAATCGCAAGCCCTTCATCGAAGGCTCGCCCTTGGAGCAATTGCAGTGCCTGAGACTAGGTGCTGAGTATGCGCAAGGCGACAAGCAACGTGAGACGCTCTTCATGGGACATACACGTAAGCTCCGCTCTGCCTTTAGCCTTTGCAGTACAAGCGAAGCAATCAGTCCTGAGGAGCGTGAGGATATTCACTTCTTCTCAGCTGTAGCGACTATCCTCCGAAAGCTTACTCGTGGCGACGCCCCCGATGCTGAGCAGATGAATAGACGTGTGGAGGAGATGATTAGTGAGGCTCTGCGCTCTGATGGTATTGAGGAGGTCTTGCAGATAGGTCAGGAGGGTGAAGAGTTGGACTTGATGAGCGAGGCTTATATGGAGCGTCTCTCTCGCTTGGAACTACCCAACACCAAAGTCAAGCTTATGGAGCGACTCTTGAGACAAGTCATCCGTGCCTTCCAACGCGTGAATAAAATCAAGGCCATTGACTTCACTAAGCGACTCAATGAACTCATAGACCGTTACAACGACCGCAGAGATAGTGTAGCCTTTGCGGATGATGTGGTGACAGAGGTAGCGCATCAGATGACAGAGCTATTGAAGAGCCTACGCGCCGAGAAGAATAGCTTCGCCACAATGGGCATCACCTATGAAGAAAAGGCCTTCTATGATATCCTCAAGACGATCGCTCAGCAATTTGGCTTTGACTATCCTGAGGATAAGCTACTAGCCTTAGCTGCTCGCATCAAGAGTTTGGTCGATGATAAGTCTCGCTACACAGACTGGGCTACACGTGGTGACATTAAGGCAGAGCTGAAAATGGATCTTATCGTCGTGCTTGCAGAGTATGGATACCCACCAGTTACGAATGATGCTGTCTTCAAAGAAATCCTAGAGCAAGCCGAGAACTTCAAGCGTAGCCAAGATAAGGCTACGTGAGTTCGACAATCTATTATCAGCTTTCTCCTTCTTCGATAGAAAATCCCCTCCATCAACATCGTCGGGGAGATTGTGCATTCCTCTTTTCTGCGCTCATTATCGATTCGCAGGAACTACATCGACTACACCTGACTACACCCCAACCTCTCTTCTTTCACCGCATTATCCCCGTTGTAGTCATGTAGTAAGATCTAATCGGTGAAAGGAGACCTCTGCAAAACCATTTGCCAGCTTCATTTCGTATCTCCATTATTTTTCGTAGCTTATAGCATGAAACAAGAGCCTTCTTCCCCCAGTTTTGCCGATATATTCCTCGGCCAGCGCAAAATCAAGCGCACCTTCCTCTCACAGATAGACAAGATCATTGACTGGACTCCAGTCCGTGGTATCATCGAGGTTGCTTATACCAAAGGCAACAAGTCCACAGGTCGCCCCAGTTACGACAGCCTTGTGCTGTTCAAGACAGAGCTTCTTCGTACTTGGTATGGTCTCGAGCGATGGTGAGGTGGAGGAACAGGTAAATGACCGCTTGTCCTTCAGCCGCTTTGTAGGTCTTGGTATGGAAGACTCTGCCCCGGACAAGTACCACGGTCTGCCGGTTCCGAAATATCCTAGTAGAGGCAGATCTCTATGATCGAGTACTGGACGAAATCAACAGGCAGCTCGAAAGCAGGGGTGTCGTCGTTAGGCGCGGAGCCATCATTGATGCAAGCATAACGGACACCCCTCGTCGTCCTCGTGGACGCAAAGCGTATGAGGTTGTTACGGACAGAGAAGAGGAAGATGGTAAGGAAGCATCAGAGAAAGCTATGCTCAAAGAAATTACTAAGCCTAATGTAGATGCGGAGGCTAGGTGGGTAAAGAAGGCGGGGAAGTTACACTTCGGCTATAAGCGCCATACGGTTACGGATGTGAACGGACTCATCCTCGCCGAGGAAACCACCTCTGCTAATGAGAGCGACATCAAACATTTCGAAGCCCCTTTGAAGAAAGCAAAGCTACCCAAGGGGGCTCCTGTCTTTGCAGACAAGGGATACGATTCAGCCGAGAATAGGAAGACCCTCAGCCGGATGAAGCTGAAAAGCCGCATTATGCATAGAGGAACAAGGGTACACAAGATTACCGAGAGGGAACAGCGGGTGAACGTGGCCATCAGCCGGATCAGATACAAAGTGAGACCTCTGCAAAACTCCCCACACAAAGGTTCTAAGAAATGCAACTTGCTGGTAATCAATAATGGCTCTTTTGAGCGAGTAGAGTTTTGCAGAGGTCTCAAAGTGGAAAGAACCTTTGGCTCCATCCACCGATGGTTTCGATCGGGAGTCGCCCGATATGTGGGGCTTGCAAAGACGCATGCCCAGCATATGATGGAAGCAATGGCTTATAACCTCTATCGGGCTCCAAGGATCATTGTGTCCAATTCTCTCAAATAAGGGGGGAAATATCCCCTAAAAGGGGCTTGAAAGCCAAGAGAAACCACCCATTATAGCCCTTTATTGAAAGCATTTCTACGAAAATGAGCCATCAATGAGCCATCACATAGAAATCACGTGAAAACGTGCTCGTTTTACAGAGGTCTCGAAAGGAGAAAAAGACCTGTCTGGACAGCCGTACAGGGATCACGCAGACGCAGCTTGTTGCTTTCGGATCAGCTTGTCCATGTCCTCCGAGATCTTTTTGTCCGTCACCTGCGCATAGATCTGCGTGCTG
>ERZ772960.2628-NODE-2628-length-12838-cov-3.283971_pt1 | contig 12838 bp, 15 predicted proteins | sample MGYA00580678_ERZ772960 | MGnify/ENA primary metagenome ERZ772960 (study PRJEB29015, sample SAMEA2737930) | human oral metagenome | biome: human oral; feature: human-associated habitat; material: dental | place: China | collected 2059 ... | reverse complement strand
TGACATAGAGGAACTAACGGATGAGGAATGGACTGCTGCTTGTGAGGCAATACATCAGGCAATTGATGCGCTGCAAACGTTCCGCCGTCAGGAAGGTGCCGCATTGGAAAAGAAGTTCCATGAGAAAATTGATAACATTGCTGCTCTTTTAGCTTCTATTGAGCCTTATGAAAAGAGTCGTGTTCCAAAGATTCGTGAAACCATTCTGAAAGGATTGCAACAGATTCCCGAGGTCGACTATGACAAGAACCGTCTGGAACAGGAACTGATTTACTACATTGAAAAGCTTGATATCAGCGAAGAGAAGCAGCGCTTAACCAATCATCTGAAATACTTCCGCGAGACTATGGACGAAGATCAGCCCGTAGGGAAGAAGCTTGGCTTTATAGCTCAAGAGATGGGAAGGGAAATAAATACTACCGGTTCTAAAAGCAACCAGGCAGAAATGCAGAATATTGTAGTCAAAATGAAGGACGAATTAGAGCAGATTAAGGAGCAGGTGTTGAACGCTCTATAAAATAATTTATTTACTTTGTAGTCCTTTGAAATATAGTCTACAGCGCTTCTCTTTATTTCAGGACAAGCCTTTTGTATTTTTAAAATCAGCTAATTAAATGGCTTTCATATTGTAATTGAAGCATCTTAAAATCGATTTAACATGGAAGTAGCATCAAAAGGGAAATTGATTGTTTTTTCAGCGACATCGGGAAGTGGCAAGAGCACCATTGTACAATACCTGATGAAGGAGCATCCTGAGCTTAGGTTGGTATTCTCGGTCAGCTGTACAAGTCGCGCTCCTAGGGGCACCGAGCGTAACGGTATTGACTATTTCTTTCTTTCTCCTGACGAATTTCGTCAGAAAATTTCAAAAGGAGAGTTCCTTGAATACGAAGAAGTTTATCAGGATAAATTCTATGGAACGCTGAAGTCGCAGGTTGATTCGCAGGCTAATCGTGGCGAAAATGTTGTCTTTGATGTGGATGTTAAAGGAGGCTGTAACATTAAAAAATATTATGGCAACCGTGCTTTGAGTGTCTTTATTCAGCCTCCTTCGGTCGAAGAACTGCGCCGCAGACTGTTAGGGCGCGCTACAGACGCTCCTGAAGTCATAGAGCAACGCTTGTCGAAAGCAGCTTATGAACTTACCTTTGCCGATAGGTTTGATAAGGTTATAGTCAATGACGATCTTGCCGTTGCTAAGGCCGAAGCTTACCAGATTGTAAGCGACTTTCTGAAAAAATAACCTTTTCACACTTTCTATCTTTTTGTTTTCTCATGACAGAACAGGCTCAGCGAAAGCGTATTGGCATCTTCGGGGGGAGTTTTAATCCCGTACACACTGGTCATATCTGTCTGGCAAGGCAACTTTTGACGGCGGTTTCTTTGGATGAAATTTGGTTTATGGTGTCGCCTTTAAATCCTTTCAAGCAGGATTTTACAGACCTTTTACCCGACGACGTCAGGCTTGAGTTGACACGTGAGGCCTTAAAAGATGAGCCTTGTATGCTGGCATCTGATTATGAATTCAGTCTGCCACGTCCGTCTTATATGTGGAATACTCTTGCTCATTTGAGCTACGACTATCCTCAATACTGCTTTACCCTTATCGTTGGCGCGGACAATTGGCTTGCCTTCGACCGCTGGGCCCGTCATGATTTTATACAGCAACATTACGATATTGCAGTGTATCCCCGAAAGGGTTACGACGTTGATACAGAGTCATTACCGTCGCATGTGAAGTTGGTTCAGGCCGAACTTTATCCTTTTAGCAGCACTGATATCCGGACGATGGTACATCAGGGACAGAGTATTAAGGGCTTGGTTCCAGATTCTATCCTCAGCAAGGTTAAGCGACTGTACCGCTAATTAAAAGCTTTATACCCTTTTGATATCCGCGGAAATTATGCTAAATTTGCATCAGAACACTGAAAAGATAAGATGGGAATAGTTAAAAAGATTGCACGCTTTTTGCTGAAGCCGATAGCCCTCAATGCTGTTTTTTTCGTAACTATGTATGTTTTGGGTGTGCTTTGCGCCGTTCTCACTTTGCCGGAACAAAAGGGATCGCATCTTTACGAACATCTTTTCTTAGAGCTTTTCCTTGATAATTATCTGGCTTGCGTGTTGTTTTCGCTCATCCCTCGTCGTGTAAGGGGCCTGGCTCGTGGGCTTCTTTATGTTGTGCTTTACGCAGTAGCGATAGTCGATGTTTTCTGTTTCTGGAAATTTTCATCTACATTAACACCAACCATGCTGTTGTTGGTAGGCGAAACAAACAGCCGCGAAGCTGGCGATTTCTTCCATGCTTATCTTTCGCCTGACGTCTTTTTCTCTCCCGTGGGCTGGCTATTGCTGCTTGTTTTGTTGCATGTTCTCTTTGTATGCAGGCGGTGGTTGTATAGATTTATTCCTGAAAACTACCGGCTTTTAGCTCGTAGAGCCATCGAAAAGCTAATGCTTTTCGGTCATCGATTCCGTTTGAATCTCATAGCCAGTGCAGTGGTATTGGGATTGCTTATAGCCGGAATCGTCACCAGTTTCCATAATAAAGTGCAGATGACACGCCTCATGACAGCTGACACCATAGGCACAGTTGAGCACATCCTTACAGAGCCTGACCACGCTGAATTCTATTTACCCATTTACCGATTAGCCTTTAGTGTGTATAGCAATCACCTTGCATCACAGCAAGTTGACAGATGTATTGTGGCTGCAAAAACGGTGAAAGTCGATTCTTGTTCTTACCGTTCTCCGAATATTGTGTTGATTATCGGCGAAAGCTATGGCAAAGTTCACTCGCAGCTTTATGGCTACGGCTATCCCACAACCCCCCGTCAGCTGAAGCTCGAACAGAGCGGATTGCTGACCAAGTTCAGTGATGTGGTGTCGTGTTGGAACCTGACAAGCTTTGTCTTTAAGAACGTTTTGTCCATGCATGTTGTCGGACAGAAAGGCGAATGGTGCGATTATGCCCTCTTTCCTGAACTGTTTAAAAAGGCCGGTTACAATGTTACCTTCCTTACAAATCAGTTTCTTCCCCAGGCCAAAGAGGCGGTATATGATTTCTCTGGTGGCTTTTTCCTGAATAATCCGGAGCTTAGCAAGGTTCTGTTTACAACGCGCAACAAAAGCCTGCATCGTTATGACGATGGGCTTTTGTCTGATTATGACGAGCTTTGTAAATCGGGAAAGATTACCGTTCAAGGCACGCGCGGTAAACAATTGTCAGGTAACGATCACAACCTTATTATTTTTCATCTCATCGGTCAGCACGTCAACTACCATACGCGTGTACCTGATGACCGACGGGTTTTTACGTCGGCTGACTACGCTGACGGCCGTCCCGATCTTAACGAACGCCGTCGTCGTGTCCTCGCCGACTATGATAATGCCTGTCTTTACAACGATTCCATTGTGGCTTCCATTGTGAAACGCTTCGAAAATACAAACTCAATTGTCATTTATATGCCCGATCACGGCGAGGAATGCTATGAGCCGGGCCGCGACTTTATCTGCCGTAACCACAGCGCCGACGTCGATTGGCCGTTGGCCCACTACGAGTTTGAGATTCCGTTCTGGATTTATTGTACACATCGTTACGCTGTTACCCATCCTGAAATATTCAAGGCTATTAAGGACGCAAAGGACAAACGCTTCATGACCGACGCCCTTCCGCATATGCTCGTATGGCTTGCCGGAATTTCATCAAAAGACTATCGGCCCGAATATAACCTCCTTTCGCCGCAGTATGATGAATGCCGTCCCCGAATTCTTAAGCACTCGGCCGACTATGATAAGCTGCGCGATGCCGAGCGTGCACGTAAGGCAAAGGTGGAAAAAACGAAAAAACACTGACAACATTGTTACCATGGAATATCATCATCACGACCTTTTGACGAGAGCTGAATGTACGGCCTTGCGAGGTCTGGCCATCATGGGCATTGTTCTTCATAATTATTGTCACTGGCTCGGTCCGGTGGTAAAGGAGAACGAATATCAGTTTTTCAAGCATAATGTAAGCTGGCTTTCACAGGTTACTACGTGCATGGATAGTCTCTATCCCGCCCATTTGCTTTCCTTTTTCGGCCATTATGGCGTGCCTGTTTTCTTGTTTTTGAGTGCTTTTGGCCTTGAAATGAAGTATGGATTGGCACCATTGCAGCCGGATAAAAAAGCGCCACGCCTGGGTGTTTACCGTTTTACGCGCTACCATTTCCTGAAGCTTTTCAAGATGATGATTGCAGGATTTGTAACCTTTATCATCGTCGACGCCATCACTGCAGCCCCGTGGCATTATACCTTTATGCAGGTTATAGGGCAGCTTGGCATGTTTAATAATCTTTTTCCTACTCCTGATCGCAATATCTGGCCCGGGCCTTTCTGGTTCTTCGGACTGATGTTTCAGCTTTACATTGTGTACCGTTTGTTGCTTTATCGTCGCCATTGGGCCTGGACGGCAGGACTGATGGTTGCGTGTACGGCGGCACAACTGCTGATGAATCCCGAGGGCGAGATGCTCAACCGCTATCGTTATAACTTCATGGGAGGCATGTTGCCGTTCGGTCTTGGCATCCTTTTCGCCCGCTATGGTGGGCGTATAATTCTCATTACAAGAGGTGGAATGACAAATCTTATGTGTCTTTTTGTCACGTCGTTCCTGATTGTTTCGGCAAGCGAGAACTTCGTTACGTGGACCATCGTACCGGCTTTGGTGTGCATGGCTGCCATTTATTTTGTCCGCTCTGTTGAAGCCTTTCCCTCAAAGAAACTGTCTGCACTTGTCTTCGGTGCCCTTGAATGGCTGGGCGGTATTTCCGCAGCTTTGTTTGTCGTGCATCCTGTTCTGCGCAAGATTTTTATTCCAATCTCCCGTCGTGGCGATGTGTACACGGGCCTTTTGCTGTATGTTGTCAGCAGTCTGGCGGTGGCATGGCTTTTCCGCGAAATCATGAAGAAGATTCCTTCGCCCCAAATGAACGTACAGTAATGAGAATACCCGATATAGAATTAGCCAATATCAGCCGTTACCGTGGGGAGTTAATGGGGGCTGCCATGCTCTTTATTATCCTCTTTCATGTGGAGCTTTCGCGTTGGGATCCGTTCTTCGGGCTTCGCCGAATGGGCAATATCGGTGTCGATATCTTTTTGTTTCTCAGCGGAATCGGCCTTTGGTTCTCATGGATGAAGCATCCCGACTGGCGCCGGTTCTTCCGTCATCGTTATCTCCGCATATACCCGTCGTGGATTATCATAGCCTGTTTGTATTATATTCCGCGTTTTCATAGCGGCAGCCTCATGTCGTGGGTCGACCTCATTGGCGACATCACCGTCAACTGGGACTTCTGGCTTCACGACGAACTTACGTTCTGGTATATTCCCGCTACCATGATGCTTTACCTTTTTGCACCGCCTTATATGGAGTTGATCAAGCGCCATCCGGTTTATCGCTGGCTCCCTGTCGTCATGATTATGTGGTGTATTCTGGTGCAGTGGGTGACGCCAATCCATCACGCTGTGGGCCATTTGGAGATATTCTGGAGCCGTGTGCCCATCTTCTTTATAGGCATTAACATGGGCGAGATGGTGCAAAAGCGCCAGACTATAGACGGTACAGGCATCTGGATGATTTTTATTATGTTCGTCATGTCGCTCGCATCGAGCATCTTTTTGGAGCAGGTTCTGCATGGCCAGTTCCCGTTATTTATCGAGCGTATGCTCTATATCCCCCTCACAATAACAAGTATTCTTATCCTGAACCGCGTGTTCCGCCGCACTCCCCGTTGGTTTAATGCGTGCTTCCGATGGGTTGGAGCCCTTAGTCTGGAGTGCTATTTGATACATATTCATTTCGTTCTCGATTATATTCCACGCTCATTGAGCTATTGGCCTACGTTCCTGTTGTGTTTTGCCGTCACGCTACCGCTGGCGTGGGTGCTAAGCAAAATATCAGGTTTTATATCGTCGCGCCTCGGCAAGACACCCAACTAAGGGCTTGAATCTCTTAATAAAGATAGTATATGGAAATGGTAAACACACCCCCTCTGCATGAGGATCGGCTCCACGCCATGATGCGATTGCTGCGCCCTCAGCAATGGATAAAGAACCTCTTTGTGTTCGGACCTATTATCTTTGGCGGTGCCCTCTTCCGCGGTGAAGCCCTTCTGGCCGGTCTCGTTACGTTCTTCGCATTCAGCTTTGCTGCCTCAAGCATCTACTGTTTTAACGATATTCACGACCTTTCCGACGATATACGGCATCCCGAAAAATGCCACCGTCCCATTGCCTCGGGTGTGGTAACGGTCGGTCAGGCTTACGGATTGATGGTGCTTATGTTTGCGCTTTCCATGCTTGCAAGCCTGCTAGCGGGTCACCTGTGCGTTACCATCAATCCGCTTTCAGGCATCTGGGGCGCATGCTCTGTGGCAGGAGTCATCCTGATTTACTGGCTGCTGAATCTGGTCTACTGTGCCCGTCTCAAACAATATGCCATTATAGACGTGTGCATTGTGGCCTTTGGCTTCGTGCTTCGCTTGTTTGCAGGCGGAGCGGCTACGGGCATTGTGCTGAGTAAATGGATTGTACTGATGACGTTTCTCATTACACTTTTCATGAGCTTTGCGAAGCGGCGTGACGACGTTTTGCGTATGGAGCAGACGGGTTTACCCCCTCGTAAGAACACCATCCGGTACAATTCCACGTTCATTAATCAGGCACTCACCATCACGGCTAGCGTTACTCTGGTGTGCTATATTATGTACACTGTCAGTCCCGAGGTCATAGCCCAGTTCCATAACGACAGCCTTTACCTCACGAGTATTTTTGTTTTGGTGGGTCTGCTGCGCTATATTCAGGTGACGGTAGTCGACAAACGCAGCGGAAACCCGACGAAAGTTATCCTCAAAGACCATTTTATCCAGCTCGTCGTACTGGCGTGGCTTGTTGCCTTTATCTTGATTATCTATGCGTTGTAGGGTTTACACATTCGACTTTGACGGCACGCTCACCACACACGATACGCTGCTTCTCTTCATCCGCTTTGTGTGCGGGTGGTGGGGTTTAGTCGGCGTCCTCATGCGCTATGCCCCTCTGCTGGTGTTGATGAAACTTAAATTATACCCCAATTGGCGTGTCAAGCAAAAGGTTTTCAGCAGTTGTTTCGGCGGCATCACGATGGAAAGGTTCAATGAATATTGCCATAGCTTTGCTATTAAATATAGCGCAACAGTGCTCCGTCCCGATGGTATGGAAGCCGTCCGGCGGGCTTTGGGCGAGGGTGCTGTGGTGATGATTGTCAGCGCCAGCGTCGACAACTGGGTGTGTCCGTTCTTCAACGATGTCTTTCCTGCATCGTCCGGACAAGGAACATTGCTCGTTCTGGGCACGCAGGTTGAGGCTGCTGACGGCCGTCTTACGGGCCGTTTCATGGGCCGTAACTGCTATGGCGCCGAGAAAGTATGCCGAATCAGCGCCGTGCTTCCGGCGCCGCGTGAGGATTGTTATATCGTGGCCTTCGGCGACAGTCGGGGCGACAGAGAAATGTTACAGTATGCAGATGAAGCCCATTACAGGCCATTCAGGAGCTGACTGCCGCTGCAAGATAGGCGAAGTGCTGCGTTTCGGCATTGTGGGCGTGCTGGCCACGCTCATACAGTATGCCGTTTATCGCGGCCTTTTGTTATTTATTCCTGATGGGGTTTCGGTGGCACGCGCACAGTTTTTGTCAAGTTTGTGTATGACCGCAGGCTATGGCGTGAGCTTCGTCTTTAACTTTTTTGCCAGTACGCGCTTCACATTCAGGGTCGAAGCCAATGCTCGTCGCGGTGCGGGCTTTGCCTTTAGCCATGCCGTAAACTATCTGTTGCAGATGGCTACACTTAATTTTTTCCTCTGGATAGGGCTGTCAAAGGCCTGGGCTCCCGTCCCCATGTTCTGTATCTGCGTGCCTGTAAACTTTGTCCTTGTTCGCTTTTTCCTGAAGCGGTAGGCTGAAAAAACGAATAGAAAACGGGAGAAACGGTTAGTAATAAGCTAAGGCTTGTTTTTAAATAATTCTGCTTGCTGTTCAAATTCATTGGCAATTTCATTAGCTTGCGGATAGTTACGCTCAACAATCATCGCCACATAGTTAATGACATTTTCGTCAGGAATTTCAACTTGTCTTATAATAAACCTGTCCTTTCCCCCATAAAGGTTAAACCATCTCTGAAATAAACGTGCACGAGTTATTTGCTGATTGTCTGCCGTATCGCACAAATAAAGTAAAACATCAGGGTTTACCCGAAAGAATTCTTCAATGATAGCCCATATTGTTGGCATTATTTTCGGGTCATGTGGAGAAGGGAGCCCATTAAGATTAACGATGTTAAACCAATAGGAACGTGCTGAAGAAAGGATAGTATTATCCTCATCAAAGCTGATTTCTATTTTAACATTGAAATCAGTATTGAATATCAGTTTGCTGCCATTGCCCCACATTTTGTACGGGGCGATGGCGTTCAACCGGTCAATCGACAACTGCCGCATGGATTCTTTTCCTTTCTTTCTCGGTATCCTGCATTAGCTTTTGGTATTCGTTAATGGCCTTTTTCTGCCATTCTTCCTTACGCTGCCTTACTTCACGAAGATGTGCAAGCAGCTCTTCTTTTGAATTGAAGTTAAAATGTTTGCCCATAATCTTGTTCTCTTATTGTTCTTTGCAAATATAGTAAATATTTTTAAAATAGTGAGTTGTTGGGCAATAAATCATGTGAGTTGGTTGAATTGAAAATTACGGGGGCCGTTCTTCGGTAGTCTTTTGTATATTCATGTGGGGTGCTTTAGGGCGTAGGTCTTTTGCCAAACTAACGTTATGTATTGTTCCTTGGGTAGTATCTTTCCTCCCGTTGCGGGCTTTTGTTGACGTTACGGCGGTCGTCGCACGCGTGTGCGGCGGCTGTGGTACGGGTTGTGTGGCAGCCGTGGTACGCGCGTGCGACGGCCGCCGTAACGTCAGTTTCGTATCGTGGCGGCATGGACTTTATGGTGTACACGGGAGCGCGCTATGTCGTAAAGGAAGCAATGATGCGGCGTGAGGTGCAGAAGGGTGTTGCTAAATAATTTCTTCATTCTTTCTGATGTTAAAAACGTTAATTATTTTCAATATGAAAGAAAATATACTAATTTTGTAACAAAGAAGTCTATTTTAATCCTAAAGGCTGATGAACAGAATTTCGCTTTATGCAACGGGTGGTTACACAACAGGGTGTACACCGTGATACTTATGTTCGTTTTAGGACGTTGAAACCTTAATTGTAAACTAAAACTAACGTATATGTTGATAAGATTGTTAGATGTATTGGGTGAGCTCTTTGTACTTGCTTTCATCATCTGGATACTTGCTGAAGCTCCAAAGCGCATAAGATTGTTGTTTTATTGCATCAGGCGACATGACGTGCAAAACGCCGTAGCTAATGCCATTGTACTGCTTTTTGTGTTTGCTTTTTGCGCGTATGTAGTATGGGATCTCTTTGATTTCCATCGTTCTTGGGGAATTTTGGTACAATAATAATTTAGTTTATAGCTTTTAATCATTTCATACTATGATTACAATTTTTAATATAATAGTAAGCATTATAGGTGCACTGGCATTGGGTTTTGTATTTATTGTCCTTTCAACTCCTGACATGAAGAGCTTGAAGCGCGTCTGGCGAGTTCGTGCAGTAAGGAAGCGTGTCTTCGTGGCTTTGGCGATATTTGCTCTGGTTGTGCTCTATCAGTGGCTGCGCGTATGATGGCATGGTACGTACTGACTGCCGCTGTGGTTATACAAACATGGTGTGCAACATAATACTTATGCCCGTTTTGGGCTGTTGAAACCAGAATTATAAACTAAAATAAATACTTATGTGGTTAAGATTATTAGATGTGTTGGGTCAGCTTTTTGTGCTCGCTTTCATTCTTTGGATGCTTACAGGATTCCCCAAGCGCGTAAAGATAGTGGTTAATTGCATCAAGGAACATAACGTGAGAGACACTATAGGTAATTCCCTTTTCCTGCTGGTTATACTTGCTCTATGGGCATATATATCATGGACTTTGTTTGATTTCCATCGGTTTTGGGGAATTTTGGTACAATAATGATTTTGTCTGTTGCTTTTAATAATTCCATACCATGATTACGATTTTTAATATAATAGTAAGCATTATAGGCGCACTGGCATTGGGTTTTGTACTTAATGTCCTCACGACTCCTGACATGAAGAGCATGAGGCGCATCCTACGGGTTCGCTCGGTAAGGAAGCGTGTCTTTGTGGCTTTGGCGATATTTGCCTTGGTTGTGCTCTATCAGTGGCTGCGTGTATGACGTATTCCATGTGCTGTTAGCCGCACAGGATACGAGGAAAAGATAGTGGAAGCGGGGTGCTGCGGTAAGGATAATAGATGAAATGCTTGCATATTTCAGAAAAAATTGCGAATATTGCAAGGTTAAAAGTTATGAAATCTGTTTTCCGTTTGTTCCGTATCAGGCGCGATGAACGGTGGCCTGCCCTTGCCGTGCTGGTGTATGTGGGGTTGCTGAACGCCTTGGTGGTCGGCCATTATGCCGACCGTTTCTTTGAGTTGTCGTGCAATTATCACCGTCTTTTTGTACGTTATTTCCATATTTCAGGCTTCGATCCGCTGAGCTATGCGGTGCTGTCGCAGTGGGATACCGAGTATAACATCTTCCGTCACCCGCTGTTAGCTTTCTTCATGTACCTGCCCAACCAGCTCAACCAGGGGCTGATGATGCTTACCGGACGTAATTTTGCGCCGGTGGTAATGGCGTTGTTGCTCGTTTTTTGTGCATTTTACAGCTTCGTCTTTCTGTGCAGAATATTCCGCGAAATAATCGGTTTGCCGCGCACGGATGCGCGTTTGCTCGGCATGCTGACGTTCAGTTTTGCCTACGTTATGGTAGGCGTGAGCGTGCCCGACCATTTTAGTTTGTCGATGTTTGCGCTTATTCTGACGCTCTATATTGCCGGTTTGAAGATGAAGGCAGGCCGCCGGTTTACCATCCGGCAAACGGTTTTGCTGTTCGTTATGACGGCAGGCATATCGCTGAACAACGGTGTAAAGGTGTTTCTGGCGGCGCTTTTTGCGAACGGTAAGCGTTTTTGGCGTCCGGCTTTCCTGCTGCTGGCCGTCGTCGTTCCGTCGGGACTGATATGGCTTGGCGCGCGTGCGGAGTGGAATTACTTTGAGAAACCCGACTTCGTGGCGCGGCAGTTGAAACGCGACAGCATCGCCAATATACGGCATGAAAGGCTGGCGCAGGCGTTCAAAGACACGACAACGCTGCGCGATACCGTTGCCGTCAACGTGGCTATACAAGCTAAAATAAAGGCCGATGATTCGATACGTGAGGCCCGTCGCAGCATGGTTCCCGGGCAGGTACAGGCGGCACGCCATATTGCGCAAGGCGAATTTATGCAATGGACTGACATATCTACGACGCGATTACCCTCAATGGTTGAAAACTTTTTTGGTGAACCGCTGCAGCTTCATCAGGATTATCTGTTGGGAGACGTGCGTAATCACCGGCCCGAAATTGTGCATTACCGCTATGTTTTCAACTATGTGGCAGAGGCTTTGCTGGTGGCGCTGTTCGTTGTCGGCGTGTGGTTCGGGCGCCGTAACCGCCTGTTGTGGCTGGCATTGTCGTTTATGGGGTTCGACTTGCTGATACACGAAGGGCTTGGTTTCAGCATCGAAGAGGTGTATATCATGTCTCCTCACTGGCTCTTTGTGCTGACCGTTGCCGTGGCTTTCGTGTTTAAGGCTGCCCAAAACAGCCGGTGGCTGCGCCCGCTGCGCCTGCTCACGCTGGGGCTTACCTTGTGGATGCTCGTGTGGAACGGGCGGCTTTACATACAGTATCTGGCAGGGTAGCATCAACAGGGCTACCTTACCATATACTTGTGCAGCTTGGGAAAGACGGTTATCATAGTGTTATAACCGTATGATTTGCTGATAATTCATGGCCCGCAAGCCTTATCAGTCGAAGCGGGAATGCCCTGTCATAATGCGGAAACGGTTGGCAATGGCCGAGGTGATACGGCTGAAGTTGCCGTGAATAAGGTTAAGCCACAGCTCTTCCAGCGAACGGCCGACCTTGATTAACGGGTGTCCCCAGGCCATTGTCTTGAACATACGGTTCTTGTATCCTACGTCTTCTATCACGTATCGCGGGTGTTTCAGGGGAAAGTTCAGCTCATATCGTCCCATGGTGAAGATGCGGCGGTAGGCCTTTGGCAGGTCGCGGTTGCTTCCCGACAGATGCACTCCCTCGCCGGAAGCACCGGCATTATTGATCATATTCACGCGGGGGACGATGCTTAAACCCGAGTTAAGGAAGATGGCGGCATGGAGAATGGTCTCATAATAGGCCTTCCCCAGCGACCTGTGATACCGGCAGAAGCGTATGAAGTCTTGCTGATAGCGGCGCTCCTTGATAAGATTGCCAAGGAGCCGGGTGGCATATTCGTCGTCGAGAAAGCTGTAGTGCTCGTCCCATTGGTCAACAACGCGCCGCCATGTAGCCCATCCGCTGATGCTGAAGGCTGTGGTAAAGAGATAGTCGCAGGGCATATCGGGCGTCTTCTCATCATAGTTGGTTCCCGATATCATGCTGATACGGGTGTCACTTTCATAGTGGTCGAGCATTTCCTTGCAGAAGGGAAAGAATGATTGTGAGGGCACATCGTCGTCCTCAAGCACAATACATTTATCAGCAATAGAGAAGGCCCACTTCTGCGAAATGTACTCAGAGGGGTCACATCCATAGTTTTTTGTCTGGTACATACGGTGTACGTCA
>ERZ772960.2626-NODE-2626-length-12844-cov-2.843459_pt1 | contig 12844 bp, 8 predicted proteins | sample MGYA00580678_ERZ772960 | MGnify/ENA primary metagenome ERZ772960 (study PRJEB29015, sample SAMEA2737930) | human oral metagenome | biome: human oral; feature: human-associated habitat; material: dental | place: China | collected 2059 ... | reverse complement strand
AGGGATTGAGCAGCAATCTAAGCAAACTCACAAAATACGTTTTAGAGGAAAGGTAGAAAATAATACGAAATCGATTCTTTCAGCATGAAAAAATATGTCCATATCTTTGTATCCGGAATTGACGAATGGGAATAAATGGGAATAATAGGCTGCTTTCGATTGGAAGGGAGTAGCTCTCGCATCGGCTACATGGAAAAGGCCGTCTCGTTCGTACGGAAGCGGGACGGCCTTTCGGGGCTTTCCTTGTTACGGAAAATTATTCTTGGCTGCTCATCGATACTTCGATGCGGTTATTCTGTTTCAGCAGTTCGTCGGTGAACTGTTGCAGCGATGCGATTGACAGATTGTTTACGTGTTTGACGTAGTTTTTCTCGCGGTCAATGCCGTGAATCAGATACTCTTGCAAGTTTCGGAGGGCATACCTGTTTTCTTTCAGGTTGTCGGCATGCTGTTTCAGCATATATTCTTTGACCTTCTGCAACATTTGGGCATCGGGGCCTTCCGTTCGTAATCGTTGGGTTACATCGTTGATGGCATTGACGAGTTCCGTGCGTCGGGCAGGATCGGTGTCAAATCTGAACTGGAGAGAGAAGCCTTCGGAAGGAATCTTTCGGGCATCGCTTTGTACGCGCACGCCGTATGTTCCACCCTTTTCTTCGCGAATCTTATCTGTGAACTCCATCTGGAAGAGTTGCGACAGAGCGCTCAGACAGATGATATTTTCGGGACTGTATACCATATCGCCCGAATATACGATGGCTGTTGTGGCTTTGGGGGTTTCGAGCTTGCGCATAAAATGGTTATTGTATATGCCTTTGCGTTCGGGGGTACGGTTTTTATCGTACATGGCGGTGGCGGTGGTACCCGGCAGTGAGGCGATATATTGCTCTACCAGCGGTTTGAGCTGAGCCGGAGAAACATTCCCCACGAAAGAGAACGTATAGTCAGCTGCATTGGCAAACCGGGCGCGATACAGTTCGAGCAGATTGTCGTAGTTGCAACTCTCAATTTCTTCGACGGTTGGGATAGACATGCGCGGATCGTTCATATAGATCGTACTTGTCAGCGAGTCGCCGAAAACGAAATCGGGGTTACTCGTTAACATCGGCAAGAGCCCTTTCAGGCGTCCAACAATCGATTTATATGCCGTTTCGTCTTTACGGATAGCCGTAAATCTCAGATAGAGCAACTGCATCATTATTTCCAAGTCTTTAACATTGCTTGTGCCATTGACATTCTGGTTGTATTGATCGACATTAGTACTTACGCCGGCATGTTTGCCTGACAAGGCTTTTTTAAGATTGGTAGCGCTGAAATTGCCCAACCCTCCTTCCGGAACGACATCATCCATCAGTTTGATTTCGGCGAGATGTTCGTTCCCGATGACAGACGTTCCTCCAAAGGCAAAGCCCGACATCAGAATTTCGTCTTGTTTGAAATCGGTTTCTCTGACCGCTACTTTTGCTCCGTTCGAGAGTGTCCATACCGTTACGCCCCGTTCAGCATCCGTCGTTTCGTTCGTGATACTGCCTTTGGGGGGGAGTTGTGCCAAGAGCGGTTCTTGCACGGTGTTGTCGGTATAGGCTTCCAACTTTTCGCGGTCTACTTCTTGTATGATTTCGCGTATCCGGTCGAGAGACGGATAAGTCGCTCTTTCATTTTCGTTGCCCATCAGAACGACCACTCTGTTTTTATCGGTGATGATCTGCTGCATGATTTGATTGATTGCTTCCACCGGGATGTTGGGTACGATCATCCGACTCATGGTGTTGTATTCGTCTTCGATAGAAGGGATCGGTTCGTTTTTGAGGAAATGCTGTATGTATTTCTGCACATAAAAGCCGTTGAGTTGTTTTTCCCGTTCGTTGTACAATCTTTCCATTCCGCTCAGATAGTTCGCTTTGGCACGTTCGTACTCGCCTTCGGTAAAGCCAAAATCATGGGCGCGTTTCGTTTCGCGCAGTAGTGTTGCAATGGTGATCTCCGCTTCTTTGGGGCGGGCTACACCGATCAATTGCAGGGCATCATTGGCATGTACGCCGTAAAAAGAACCGTCCATGACCGTCGCAAAGGCGAACGGCGGATTTTCCTGCTGCAACATTTCCTGAAGACGGTCGCTCAACATTCGGCTGATCATTTGCGTGGCAAATCGGAATACGAGATAATCCATCGTCGTTTTTCGGTCGGCAGGTATAATCTTTCTTTTAAAAGCGATCATCACGTTGTTGTTCGGAAGCTCCTTGTCGGTGGCTATGGCAACAATCGGTTCATCGTTGTCCGGTATTTGTTCATAGACCCGTTCGGCCGGATTTTCCGGTTGGGGAATGCTGCCGAAGAGGGTTTTTACTTTTTGCTCGATCTCCTCCGCATCGATGTCTCCCACGACAATGATTCCTTGTAAGTCGGGGCGATACCATTTATGGTAATAGTCGCGCAGTGCCTGCGGTTCGAAGTGATCGACCACGCTCATAAGCCCGATCGGCATGCGATGGGCATACTTACTGTCCTTGAAGATGGCCGGAGCGATGGAGTCAATCATACGCTGTGAAGCGTTACGGCGCGTACGCCATTCTTCGTGAATCACCTTACGTTCTTTATCGATTTCCTTCTCGCGTAGCAGCAGGGTATTCGACCAGTCATACAGGATCAGCAGGCATGAGTCTACGGCTCCTGCTGTGGTTGTCGGGACATCGTTGATGTTATAAACCGTTTCGTCCATGCTCGTATAGGCGTTCAAGTTAGCCCCGAATTTCACGCCGATGGTTTCGAGATACGAGATCATGTTTTTGCCGTCATCGCCTGCGGGGAAGTTCTTGGAACCGTTAAAGGCCATGTGTTCGAGGAAATGTGCCAAACCGCGCTGATTTTCTTCTTCCAGAATGGAGCCTACGCGTTGTACGATGTAGAAATTAGCCCGGTTTTCGGGGCGTTTGTTGGCGCGGATGTAATACGTCAGTCCGTTTTCCAACCGACCGACACGTACTTCTTTGTCCACGGGGATCGGGGGCATCTGCTGAGCCCTGAGTGTAGTCGTGCTTGCAAAGAAAGCAAGCAGGAGCATCATGTGTTTGAAATGTGCTTTCATCTGTTCTGAATTTTATCTGTTAAAAAAAACTTCGGCAAAGGTATAAATGGAGGGTGAATGTTCATGTTAACGGAATGTTATCTTACGCAATCTCAACGTTAATATTAGGTTAATTACCGGTTACGGTTTTTGTTTGCGCGTATGTCCTGCACCAGGGTGTCAGTCCGCAGCGTTCGCATTGAGGGCGGCGGGCGATGCAAGTGTAACGCCCGTGGAGGATGAGCCAGTGATGCGCTTTGGCAATCAGATGCTCGGGAATATGTTGAACGAGCTCCCTTTCGGTGTTTAACGGGGTTTTGCTCATAGAAGTCAACCCAATGCGATTAGCCACACGAAACACATGAGTATCGACGGCCATGCGTGGCTGATCGAAGAGTACTGAGGCGATAACATTGGCTGTTTTACGACCGACGCCCGGTAACTTTTGCAGCTCGTCCGTATCGGAAGGCACCTTGCCGCCGAAATCGGAAACCAGCATCCGTGCCATACCGGCAAGATGCTTCGACTTATTGTTCGGATAAGAAACGCTTTTGATGTATTCGAAGATTTCTTCGGGAGAGGCGGCGGCCATCGTTTCGGCCGTAGGAAAAGCTTCGAACAGGGCGGGGGTAATCATGTTCACCCGCTTGTCGGTACACTGTGCCGAGAGAATCACAGCGACCAGTAACTGAAACGGGTCGGTATATTTCAACTCCGTCTCGGCAACGGGCATATGCTCCTCGAACCATCCGATGACCCCCTTGTATCGTTCTTCTTTTCTCATCGTTACGAAAAATAAGCGATCATGTATCCATGCGAGACTCTTCTAATAATGAACCGCCTCAAACTGACGCAGGAACCGAAGGTCGTTTTCAAAAAACAGGCGGATGTCGTTGATCCGGTATTTGAGCATGGTGATTCGTTCGATTCCCATACCCAAGGCATATCCGGAGTAAGTGCGGCTGTCGATACCGCACAGATCGAGCACATTCGGGTCTACCATTCCGCAACCGAGAATCTCTACCCATCCGGTATGTTTACAGATGTTACAACCCTGGCCGCCACAGATGTGACATGTGATATCCATCTCGGCGCTCGGCTCTGTGAACGGGAAATAAGACGGCCGCAGGCGGATCTGCGTATCGGCTCCAAACATCTCTTTCGCAAAGAAAAGCAAGACCTGTTTCAGGTCGGCAAACGAGACGTCACGGTCTACATACAGTCCTTCGATCTGATGGAAGAAGCAGTGGGCGCGCGCCGAGATCGCCTCGTTGCGGTAAACGCGTCCGGGGCAGATGATACGCACGGGCGGCTGTGTTTTTTCCATAACCCTTGTCTGTACCGACGAGGTATGCGTGCGCAGCAATACATCGGGCGCATGTCCGATAAAGAAGGTGTCCTGCATGTCGCGTGCCGGATGATCTTCGGCAAAGTTGAGCGACGAGAAGACATGCCAATCATCTTCCACTTCCGGCCCTTCGGCAATGGTAAATCCCAGTCGTGCAAAGATATCACATATTTCTTTGCGCACAATCGAGAGCGGATGGCGTGTACCGAGCGGAATCGGATAGGCCGTGCGCGTCATATCATAGAAGTCGGAGTTCTCGGCTGTCTGTTCAAACCGTTCTCTCAATTGACTGATTTTCTGTTGGGCCATTTCTTTCAGTTCATTCAAGGACTGTCCGACCTCGCGTTTCCGGTCGGCCGCCACATTTCGGAAATCGTTCATCAAGGCGTTAATCTCTCCTCTCTTACTCAAGTATCGGATACGTAACGCTTCCAACTCTTCGGCATTATCAGCTTTCAGGCGTTCTACTTCCTGCATCAGCGCCTTAATTTTTTCAATCATCTTATCGTGCGTACTGATTATTTTTCAGCCGACAAAGGTAAAAAATAAATTTATATCTTTGCGCCGCGAAAGAGAAATATGAAATCGTTAAGAGAACTCTATAAAATAGGAAACGGACCTTCAAGCAGTCATACCATGGGGCCTCAGAAGGCAGCCCGTCTGTTTCTGGAACGCACTTCAGGAGTATCGTATTTTCGAGTAACGCTGTATGGCAGCCTGGCAGCGACCGGTCGTGGGCACATGACCGATCGGGCGATCCTCGAGGTGTTGGAACCGGTTGCACCCACCGAAATAATCTGGAGACCCGAGGTCTTTTTGCCTTTTCATCCGAACGGGATGCTGTTTGAAGCTCTTTCGGAGGGGGAGGTAAAAGATTGCTGGACGATTTACAGTGTCGGAGGCGGGGCATTGGCGAATGAGGAGACGAAGCATATGGAGAACGACATCTATCCGTTGACGGCGATTGCAGAGATTCTTGAATTGTGCAGGACTGACGGCTGCTCCTTTTGGGAATATGTCGAGCGGTGTGAAGGCCCGAAAATCTGGGATTACCTGAAGGAGGTCTGGCATGTGATGTGCGAAGCGATAGATCGCGGTCTCAATAACGAGGGAGTTTTGCCCGGTGGTATCGGGGTGCGTCGCAAGGCTGCCACCTATTACGTCAAGGCCAAGGGCTATACCGGGAGTCTCAATTCGCGTGGCAACATCTATGCGTATGCGCTGGCCACCTCCGAAGAGAACGCTTCGGGCGGACGCATCGTAACGGCCCCCACCTGCGGGTCGAGCGGAGTCTTGCCGGCGGTGCTGTATCATCTTTACAAGGCGCACGATTTTCGTGAGATACGGATATTGAGAGCGTTAGCTACAGCCGGGTTATTCGGTAACATCGCCAAGGAGAAAGCCTCGATTTCGGGCGCCGAAGTCGGCTGTCAGGGAGAGGTAGGTGTGGCTTGTGCCATGGCTGCAGCTGCAGCCTGTCAGCTCTTCGGCGGTACGCCGGGGCAGATCGAATACGCGGCTGAGATGGCGCTGGAGCATCATCTGGGACTGACGTGCGATCCCGTATGCGGGTTAGTACAGGTGCCTTGTATCGAGCGCAATGCGGTAGCGGCGGCCCGGGCGCTCGATGCGAACGTTTATGCGATCTATTCCGACGGCAACCATCGTGTCAGCTACGATCGTGTGGTCGAGGTAATGAAAGAAACGGGACACGATATTCCCAGCCTGTATAAAGAAACGGCCGAAGGCGGGCTGGCAAAAAGCAGCCCTTTGTCACCATGGAAATAGTCGTCATTTTGGGACTTATTTTACTGAACGGTTGCCTCTCTCTGGCCGAAATCGCACTCGTTTCGGCGCGTAAGGCGCGTCTTGAATCGGAGGCTCGTAAAGGAAAAAAGTCGGCTCAGACGGCTCTCGAATTGGCGCATAACCCGGATAAGTTTCTGTCGACCATTCAGATCGGTATTACGCTCGTCGGCATTTTAACGGGGCTTTTTTCGGGTGAGGCCTTTGCTGCCGACCTGGCAAGGGTGCTGAAAAGCATGCCGGCGCTTGCACCGTATGCGTTGGCGATCTCAAAACTGACGATTGTCGTACTTGTGACATACCTCACGCTGGTATTGGGCGAGTTGCTGCCCAAACGTATCGGTATGAACTTTGCCGAACAGGCGGCCAAACTCGTTGCCCGACCGATGAATATGCTGTCAAAAATCGCATCGCCCGTTGTATGGATGCTCTCCAAAAGCACACGCGGACTGATGATCCTTTTCGGCCTGAATCGCCCCGAAGAAAACAAAGTGACCGAAGATGAGATAAAAGCCATCGTTCGTGAGGGGTTCGACAGCGGCGAGGTGCAGGATGTGGAGCAAGACATCGTAGAGCGCGTATTTACGTTGGGCGACCGTGACGTCGGTTCGATCATGACCCATCGCAGCGAACTTATCTGGCTCAATACTGAAGAGCCTCTCGATACGATCCGTCAGACCGTGAAAGACCATCTCTTTAATGTCTATCCCGTAGCTGCCGGAAAATTTGACAACATTATCGGGGTGGTGTTCCTCAAAGACTTGTTCGGGAAGATTGATCGGCCCGGCTTTTCGCTCTCGGAGGTGTTGCGTCCCGCTCACTTCGTGCCCGAAAACCAGAGCGTCTATAACACACTCGAACAGTTTAAAGGTGCGCGGGTTAAGTATGGTTTGGTTACTGATGAGTTCGGCGGCATTCAGGGAATTGTTACCCTTAAGGATATCGTCGAAGCGCTGATCGGCGAGCTACCCGACGTCGACGAAGAACCTGAAATCAGAGAACGTGCCGGAGGTAACGGATGGCTCGTGGACGGGCAGTATTCGTTCTATAACTTCCTCGAATACTTTGACATGGCCGACCTCTATGCCGACTATGACTACAATACCCTCAGCGGGTTGATTCTTGAGCTGCTCGAGCATGTTCCCAAAACGGGCGAGACGTTCAGTTGGCAGTGTTTCGACTTTGAGATTGTCGATATGGATCGTGCCCGCATCGACAAGGTGCTTGTGCGTAAGCATGCATAGCAGGAATCTCTTCTTCTTTCGAACGAAAAAAATTTTTTTCGCCCAGCTGGCTTCACCCTGTTGGAGGCCGAGTTGAGTTTTGGCATAAAATTTGTATGACATATTGGGAGATATTACTAACTTTGCACAGACGAAGCATGAGAAGTATGAAGAACAATTATTCAAAAAAAGTGATCGACGTGATTGAATACAGTCGCGAAGAGGCTGCTCGTTTACAGAACAGCTACATTGGTCCGGAGCATTTGATGCTGGGCCTGCTGCGCGAAGGCAATGGGAACGCCGTAACCATTCTTCAGGAGATGAATGCGGACTTGACACAGATCAAAAAAGAGATCGAACACGAAATACGAAATACGTATGAAACGGGCGAAATGCCACTCAATGATATTACCATCAGCAAAAGTACCGAACGTGTATTGCGCATGAGCATGCTCGAAGCCCGGATCTTTAAAAGCGAACGTACGCGAACCGAACACCTGCTGCTGGCACTCCTGAAAGAGGAGTTTAATACGGCGGCACAGATTTTGGGACGAACGGGTATTGATTATCACGCCGTCTACGGTCGCGTGAGCGGTGAATCCGATATCGATATCGCGGAGATCGAAGAAGTTCGCGACGGGTTTACCGACGATGATGAGGAAGAAGACGATGCCTTTTCATCGTCGTATTCTTCGTCTTCCTCGGGGCAGTCGACACCGGGAGGCATGGTGCGCGGCGCAGCCGGCACTTTGCAGAGAGTGTCGAACGATACGCCGGTGCTCGATAATTTCGGCTCGGACATGACCAGGGCGGCTGCCGAAGGAAAGTTGGACCCGATCGTTGGGCGCGAGAAAGAGATCGAACGGTTGGCACAGATTCTGAGCCGTCGCAAAAAGAACAATCCCATACTGATCGGCGAGCCGGGCGTCGGGAAATCGGCGATTGTCGAAGGGTTGGCACAGCGTATCGTTCAGCGCAAGGTGTCGCGCATCCTGTTCGATAAAAGAGTGATCAGCCTCGACATGGCCTCCATCGTGGCCGGAACGAAGTATCGTGGGCAGTTCGAAGAACGCATCAAGGCTGTTTTGAACGAGCTGACAAAAAATCCGAATATTATCCTGTTCATCGACGAAATCCACACGCTTGTCGGGGCCGGTTCGGCTTCGGGCTCAATGGATGCCGCCAATATGCTTAAGCCTGCACTGGCACGGGGTGAGCTGCAATGTATCGGCGCTACGACACTCGATGAGTATCGGAAGAACATCGAGAAGGACGGAGCATTGGAACGCCGTTTCCAGAAGGTGCTCGTCGACCCGACCACCCCCGAAGAAACCTTGCAGATTCTCAAAAATATCAAGGAACGGTATGAAGAACATCATCATATGATCTATACCGATGCGGCGCTTGAAGCATGTGTCAAACTGACGGAACGCTACATCAGCGACCGCAATCTCCCCGACAAGGCCATCGATGCACTGGACGAGGCCGGATCACGCGTGCATATCTCGACCATTGTCGTACCCCGGCATATCGAAGAGCTGGAAGCGAAGATCGAAGCGACCCGAAATGACAAACTAGCGGCTGTGAAATCGCAGAATTTTGAGCTGGCGGCAAGCCATCGCGATACCGAACGGCAATACATCATCGAACTGGAAGCGGCCAAGCATAAATGGGAAGAAGAGATGCAGGAACATCGCGAGACGGTCGATGCCGAGCAAGTGGCGGAGGTGGTGGCGATGATGTCGGGAGTACCCGTGCAACGTATTGCACAGACGGAAAACATACGACTGCGTGACATGGGGGCACTGCTCAAGGAAAAGATCATCGGGCAAGATGAAGCCGTAGAAAAGATCGTTAAAGCCATTCAGCGTAACCGCGTCGGACTGAAAGACCCGAACAAACCCATCGGCACCTTCATGTTCTTAGGACCTACGGGAGTAGGCAAAACGCATCTGGCCAAAAAACTGGCCGAGTTCCTGTTCGACACACCCGATGCGCTGATCCGAATCGACATGAGCGAGTACCTTGAAAAGTTCGCCGTCTCGCGTCTTATCGGAGCACCTCCGGGATACGTCGGCTATGAAGAAGGCGGACAGCTGACCGAAAAGGTGCGTCGCAAGCCCTATTCCGTTGTGCTGCTCGACGAGATCGAGAAAGCGCACCCCGACGTGTTCAACCTCTTGCTTCAGGTGCTCGACGAGGGACGGCTACTCCACATGATATCACCATAGAAAGTTCTATGACGCTCCCTGGTACGATGGGCGCAGGAAAATTACAGGTGTTCAACACCGGTGGAAGTGTTGACTTCAAAAATACGATTCTGATCATGACATCCAATATCGGGACGCGCCAGTTAAAAGACTTCGGACGGGGCATCGGCTTCCATCCGCAGCGACAGGGGCTGATGGACAAAGATTATTCGCGCGGCGTGATTCGTAAAGCGCTGGAAAAGTCGTTCGCACCCGAATTTCTGAACCGTATCGACGATATTGTCATGTTCGATCCGCTGGACAAAACCTCGATTCACCGGATTATTGACATCGAACTGAAAGAAGTCTATCGACGGATCGACGAGCTCGGCTACCGTCTGGAAATTACGGACGAAGCGAAGGAATACATCACCTCGAAAGGCTATGATGTCCAGTTCGGTGCACGGCCACTGAAACGCTCGATCCAGAAATATATCGAAGACGAGATGGCCGGCATCCTTCTGCAGGAAGATGTGACGCCGGGTGATACGATCGTAATCGGGCATGATCAGGCAACCGACAAAATGACACACGAAATCAAAAAGGCGTGAAGCACGATCGGCGTTGCGTATAAGCAGACAGACAAAATGTCGGACATGAAGGGTCTGGCATTTTTTTTGTCCGGACAAGAGACTATAGAGAAAACAATAAAAAAACGAAAATAAACAATATGGCAAATCACGAAACCAAGGGAAATATCGGTGTTACAAGCGAAAACATCTTTCCCGTTATCAAGAAATTTTTGTACAGCGACCATGAGATTTTTCTCCGCGAGCTGGTGTCTAACGCAATCGACGCGACACAAAAGCTGAAGACCTTATCGTCGGTCGGCGATTTCAAAGGCGAACTGGGCGACTTGTCCGTGCGCATCCGTATCGAAGACGGCAAGCTCATCGTCTCCGACCGCGGGATCGGCATGACGGCCGAAGAGATCGAACGGTACATCAACCAGATCGCGTTTTCCGGCGCCGAAGAGTTCGTGCAGAAGTATCAGAACAATGCGTCTGCCATCATCGGACACTTCGGACTGGGATTCTATTCGTCGTTCATGGTAGCCAAGAAGGTCGAGATCGTTACCAAGTCGTATAAAGACGGCGCTGTGGCAATGAAATGGAGCTGCGAAGGATCGCCCGAATATCAGATGACGGAAACGACAAAAGACGATCGCGGCACAGACATTATCTTATTTATCGACGACGAAAACAAGGAATTTCTCGAGAAGAGCAAGATCACCTCGCTGCTGAACAAATATTGCCGTTATCTGCCCGTCCCCATCGTCTTCGGAAAGAAGCAGGAATGGAAAGACGGTCAATACGTCGACACGGACGAGGATCAAGTCGTCAACGAAACTCAGCCAGCATGGATACGCAAACCCTCAGAATTGAAAGAGGAAGATTACCGGACGTTTTACCGGGAGCTTTATCCGATGAGCGACGAACCGCTCTTCTGGATTCACCTGAATGTGGATTATCCGTTCAACCTGACGGGAATCCTCTATTTCCCGCGCATCAAAAGCAACATCGACCTGCATCGAAACAAAATTCAACTATATTGCAATCAGGTGTTTGTCACCGACTCGGTCGAAGGCATCGTGCCCGAGTTTCTGACCCTGCTTCACGGCGTGCTCGACTCGCCCGATATCCCGCTCAACGTCTCGCGTTCGTACCTGCAAAGCGACCAGAACGTGAAGAAGATATCGGCGCATATCACCAAGAAAGTGGCCGACCGTCTCGAAGAAATCTTCAAGAACGACCGTCCGCAGTACGAAGAGAAATGGGACAGCCTCAAGCTCTTTATCCAGTACGGCATGCTCAGCGACGAGAAATTCTACGAACGCGCCGCCAAATTCGCATTGTACAAAGACGTAGACGACCAATATTATACGCACGACGAATATCAGCAGTTGATCAAGGAAAACCAGACTGATAAGGAAGGCTTCCTGACGTATCTCTACACCACGAATCCGAACGATCAGTACAGCTACATTCAGGCAGCTAAAGATAAAGGTTACAGCGTGCTGGTTATGGACGGACAGTTGGATGTGCATGCCATCAGTCAGTTGGAACAGAAGCTCGAGAAAACGAGATTCGTGCGCGTCGACAGTGATACGATCGACCGCCTGATCCGTAAAACCGACGGCAACACGGTTCACCTCGACGACCGCCAGAAGGAGGCGTTGCAGGAAATCTTCACAAGCCAGTTGCCCGGGATCGACAAGGTTGAATTTACCGTCTCGTTCGAAGCCTTAGGTCAGAGCGCTAACCCGGTGATGCTTACGCAAAGCGAATACATGCGACGGATGCGCGAAATGTCGGCTATGCAGCCCGGCATGTCGTTCTACGGAGAGATGCCCGACAGTTACAACCTCGTACTCAACACCGATCATGCCCTGATTCAGTCCGTACTGGCCGACGAAGAAAAGGCATGTGCCGAAAAGTTACAGCCTGTTCGGAACGATATCAAGGGATGGGAAGCCCGACAAAGCGACTTGCGTGAAGCACAAAACAAAAAGAAAGAGGACGAAATTACGGCTTCCGAAAAAGAGGACTTGACGAATACGAACCGGAAACTTACCGAGTTACGCGGACAACAGAATGCCATTCTGGCCGAATATGCCGCCGGCAATCCGATCATCGGCCAACTGATCGACCTTGCCCTGCTCGGCAACGGATTGCTCAAAGGGGAAGCGTTGAGCCGCTTCATCCGCCGAAGTGTCGATCTGATTCGGTAATCCGGAAGAAGTGAACCGTCCGACAGATCAGGAAGAAGAGAGGGGGGCGAAACCGGACAGGGAAGCCCTCCTTTTTTGATGGAGCAGGCTGTCGAATGAATCGACATTAGGCTACCGGACGGAACGGTATTAGGCTACCGAACGAAATGCCGCGTAGCGGCGAACCTTGTGTTCGCTTTTCTCCCAACGCTTCGCTTCCCCCTCCCCCCCTTCAAAGGGGGGGAGGGGGGATGTTCCTCTGCGTTCGGATACCGTGTACCACGCATAACAATTAACAATTAATTTGTCATTCAGAGCGAAGCGAAGAATCTCTTTCTGTCACTTTTGGCTTGACCCAAAAGTAACCAAAAGATCAAGGCTTCGTGCGCTTCGCACGCCCTCGTGACGCTTGCAGGCCGGAAAATCAGGTAACTCGCTTCGCTT
>ERZ772960.2625-NODE-2625-length-12854-cov-4.553950_pt1 | contig 12854 bp, 8 predicted proteins | sample MGYA00580678_ERZ772960 | MGnify/ENA primary metagenome ERZ772960 (study PRJEB29015, sample SAMEA2737930) | human oral metagenome | biome: human oral; feature: human-associated habitat; material: dental | place: China | collected 2059 ... | reverse complement strand
CAACGAGCGAGCTGTTTTTTGCTCACCAGCAAACTTTTTTCCGCTCACCAGCAAACTTTTTTCTGCTCACCAGCAGAATTTCTTTTGCTCACCGGCAGAATACGGGATGCTCTCAGGCAATGGGATAGTAAGCATTGGCACTTCCACCTCGCCGGCATCGTTGCCCACTACGTATTCGAAAGGCAACAGACAATCTGACCGACCATCCAATGACTATCGAAGATTGGGGTTGAGGTCAATGACGTTTTGAGGAATGGGGAACAGGCTTTTGTCCGTTGAACTACCTGAAATGGACTTGTTGAAGCGGTTGAAGCGGATAAGGTCTTGTCGCCGCCAACCCTCCCACACCAGTTCAAGCAGACGCTCCTCGAGGATATTGTCGAGGGTGGCCGCGCGGGGCGGCATCCCCACACGATGGCGTACGGCCGTCAAAGCATCATCGCCCGATTCGCCGTTTCTCACTTTTGCCTCGGCGAGCATCAGCAACACGTCGGCATAACGGTAGAGCACGATGTCGTTGTCTTGCAGTTTGCCAACAAGATAGGCTTTGCGGTCTATCTCGTATTTCTTCATACGTGCACCGGCTGTTTTCATCTCCTTGGAATAGGTGAGGTCGAGTGCTACGGCAAGTGGCTGGTAAACCAGCGGTTGTCCATTGTCGAGGCGAACGGTATCGCCGTCTACGGTTATCGTGTCGGAATAGAAATTCAGGGCATAACGCGTATCCACGTTGGGCGTGCCGTAGCCAAATGCCTTTACGGTAGAGATTGTGGCGCAGGCTCCATTCTCCGCCCCAAGTCCCAGGGCACGGCCGTGGTGGTAGTTGCGCGAGCGGAAGAGGTATTGATATTGGGTGGTGTAGAGATTCTTATCCATCGGCAGGGTGAAGATGTTTTCCTGCGATGTCTCGTTGTGTATAGCAAAGTTTGCAGTGTAGTTTGTTTCAAGGCGATAGCCTGCCGCTGTGATTTGGTCGCAGTAGTGAATCACGGTTTGCCACGCATTCATCTGTGTGCCATCCACTGTAAAATAGATGGCAGAACCCGAGCGGCGAGGCTCTTTGGCAGGATGGTTGCAGGTGTAGACTTCGGCATTGAGCGCGAGCTTTGCCAACAGAAAATAGACAACGGGGCGAGTGATGCGCCCGTAGTAGAGGCCTTCTGCATTGGAACGAGCATCGGGTAAGTCATCGCAAACAGCTTGCAGTTCGTTAAAAGCAAATAAGAAGACGTCGCTGCGTTTGGCTTTCTTCACATCGCTCACTTTGACTTCGGGCTTGTCGAGCAGGGGCACATTGCCAAACATATCCACCAGATAATAATAGTACATGGCGCGTATTGCCCTCGCCTCGGCCGTATAGGCACGGTGTTGTTCGGCCGTAAGCCGGCTGCGGTAGGTGTTGAGTGTGCGAATGGCATCGTTGGAAAGTACCACCACTTTATATAAATAACTCCAGGTGGCATATAGCTCGCTGTCGTGGCTACGCCATTGTTGTGTGTAGAGTCGTTCCCAGAATCCGCCGTCGTACCAATCGCCACCCCGTCGGGGTATCATGGCCTCGTCGGTGGTAAAGGTGTTGTAGTCGTAGATGCCGCGATATGTGCCCTGAAGGCCTTGGCTATCAGCATCGCTGCCCATAAGACTGTAGAGCGTGCCTACGGTGTTGAGGTAGATATGCGTGGGGGTATCAAAGGCTTGCTCCGGCGAAATACGGTCGCGAGGGTGTTCGTCTAAACATGATACACAGCATAGCAGATTCATCGAGAGTGCAATATAGAGTTTCTTCATTAGGGTTTTGTGTTTGGAAGGGTTAGAACTGTATGCCTACACCGATAGCGAACGACCGATAAACAGGGTAAACGTCTTTGTCGTCAATGCCCAATGTTGCGTTTACTACATAGCTGTTTATCATGGGTGAAGTCCCGCTGTAGGCGGTAAAGGTGGCAATATTGTTTACACTGCACGACAAGCGGAGCGCGCTCATGAATTTGCTTTTCAACGGCACATTGTAGCCTATCGTCACATAGTCGATATTCACGTAGTCGCCACTTTCCAGCCAATAGTCTGTGGCGCGTTGGTCTTTGATATTTCTGCGCGGAGCATCGGCCATCACGTTGTAATCGGGAAATGCACCCATGTTCATGTAAGTGAGTGCGGTGGCGTTGTATATCTTATGGCCGAACGCACCGTTGAGCTGCATCGAAACGTCCCAGTTGCGGTAGCGCAAACTGATATTCGAGCCCAGCGTGGCTTTGGGGACAGCCTGTCCGGCTACGTAGCGGTCGCCGCCATCTTCGGTATTGATGCGACCGTTTTTGTCGAGGTCGGCAATTTGATAGGAATAAGACCCATCGAGATTCTTCGCAAGTCCTGTGCAATGGGGCAGATAGAAGACACCTAACGGGCGGCCGACGATTTGGTAAACAATGTTGTTGTCACCGCCATGAAAGCCTGCGCCATCCATCGAACCTATTGGCGTGATAGGCGACGAAGAGAGGTATTCGCCTCTATACATACCACTCAACGAAAGCAGTTTATTGGTTTGGAAAGAGAGGTTGATATTGATATTCAGCTCCAAGTCTCGGGTGGAGACAGGCACGACTCCCAATCCTAACTCCACACCGCTATTGCTCATGCTACCAATATTGGCCAGCAATGTATTGTATGCAAATGGGGGTACGCTCACGGGGTAGGGATAAAGCATGTCGCGCGTCTTCGAGTAATAATACTCGGCAGTGAAGACAAGGCGGTTGTCGATCCATGCGCTTTCGATACCTATATTGAACGACGAACGGCTTTCCCACTTGAGGTCGGGGTTGATATTCTTCATCAGTCCCATCGTAATTGTCGGCGTGTTACCATAAGGAATCACCCCAATGGGTGTCATGTAATGCAAGGAATTGTAAGACTCTATACCGCCGAGATTGCCTGAGATGCCGTAGCCGGAATGCAGGCTAAGGCGGTTGATAAAAGAGAGGTCGCGCATGAAATGCTCTTGGTGGATGTCCCATTCCACACCGACCGATGGAAAGAACCCCCAACGATGGTTTCTCCCTACGAGCGACGACCCGTCGGCACGCGATGTCACGGAAAGTCGGTATCGGTTGAGATACGTATAGTCGGCACGTCCCATGAACGAGAGCAAGGTGGGGCTTTCGTATCCGCTGCCCGTTCCGCCTTGTGGTCTGATGGCACCGGCGCCGAGGTTGTGGTAGCCGAAAGCATTGCCGGTAAAGCCTTTCACTGTGGTGTAAAAGCCCGTCTCCCGACTTCTTTGGTATTCGCTTAGCACCTCCGCCTCTATCTTATGATTTCTCCATTGCCTGCGATAGGTGAACGAAATATTACCCAGCACGTCTTCGCCTTTCCGTTCTCTACGAACAGCTTTACCTTGAGCTTCGGTCGCAAGTGGGAGAAAGAGAGCATCTTCGAGACTGTTGTAGGCATACGACCCGAAAAGATGCAGCCGCCATGCCTTGGACAAAATGAAGTCAAGTCCGATGTGGGTGTTGAAGTTGAAACCTTTATCGTCGTTTTCAATACCCAGCCATCCCATGGGATGGGCAATCTGCGAGGCACCGGCGTTCGTACTCCATCCGCCTGTAGCATTGCGTCCTGTCGCATAGGTGGGGTTTTGTGTGGCTGCGGAATAAAAGAGTTTGCGCATATCATACAGGTTACCGGAAGAGAGCGACGACCCAAAGATGCCGAAGTTTACGGTCAGTATGTCGTCGAATCCTTTCTGCATGAGGTCGAATTTCGCTGTAAAATTGCGATAATCGTTGGTCTTCACTACCATGCGATGGGTCATATAACTCACCGATGCACGATAGTTAGCCGTTTCGGTGCCGCCGGTGAATGCCAAGTGATGATTCTGCACTGTGCCCGTTCGGGTGATGGCACGTTGGAAATCGGTATCGTATCCGCCATCAACATAGGGAAGTCCTAATGTCTGTGCGGTGGAGAGATAATCTCTACGACCAAGCATTTTAATAAATGAATGCGCTTTTTCAATGCCGGCGTTGGCATCATAGGCAATACTAAACTTACCGGCTAATCCTTTTTTAGTGGTCACGATGATAACGCCCGATGCGCCTCGTGAGCCGTATTGCGCTGTTTCGGCCGCGTTTTTGAGCACCTTAAACGAGGCGATGTCTGCGGGATAAATGGTAGAAAGCGTAGCAAGGTCGCTCGATATGCCGTCGATAACTACCAAGGGGTCGTTGCCTCCCGTGACGGAGGTTGTGCCCCTCACACGCACGCTGTTGAGCATGGCTAATCGCTCGTTGCCGCCACGCGATACGTTTACGCCGGGTAGGTCGCCTTGCAAGGCTTCGAGCGGGGTAATCATCAACCCTTTTCCGTGGTCTCGTTTTCTTGGAGATCCTTGCTTGTGCATTTTGCCCGATGCTGTCGGTATGCTGTCGGTGGTCTGTCCCGAGATGGTCAGGCAGCAAATGAGTGCAACAGTGAAGAGAATATTTCTATGGTACGGCATGGTGAATACGGTTTTTAGCAAGTAGCATTGCTGGAGGAGATTCTTCCTGTAGAGGGAAAATACTTTATTTTGGCTCCGCTGGCACACTGTATCCTCGAATACACCGGTGCAAGGCTTGCGGATTAGAACGAATATGCGAAGCCGATAGAGGCATATTCTTTCAGCTGCCAATACCCGTGATTTCCGGTTCTGATGTTAGACCCGTCGTCGAAGCGCGGATATACAAAGAGGTTTGTCGAGATATACCGATTGAACCTGAACGAGATGGTATTCTCCCATTCCAATTCCGCACGACTGTATGTCGTATAGCCATAAAGGCGTGTCTGCCATGAAATCATGTCGTTGAATTTCCAAATGAGGTCGATGGTGAATTCGGAACCGAAGTCGTGCATCACGTGTTTTCCCGCATCGAGTCCGTAACGCGTGGAGAGGGCGAGGCGGTCTACATATCGCAGGTTATAGGCCAGAGGAGCAATGTGTATGTTGCCGGTGAGACGTTTCTTCAACCACTCGGTGGAATAGTCCATACCGAGAGAGAGGTTGATGTTGAGCGGAGAGAAGATGTCTGAGTAGACGGTAGCGTCATTGCTCTTATAGCCACGCGCAAACTGTGTGTACGCAACGAGTTGTAGCGTGTAATACCATCGCTTGCTGGCCTGTAGGCCGAGTTTGCTTGTATAGCGCAATAAATCTTCCGTGGTCTTCATGCTGTGCAGAGAGTCGGCACGCGAGGTTTGAAATCCTATCTTCATTTCTAACTTGTTGTCCCATTTCACTTTTTGCTTGTTGTTGTAATTGGCCTGAAGCATCGCACTTCCCACCATGGAATAATTGCTCTCGCCGCTCTTGTACCAATTGCTCGAAACATAATTTTGCAGGAATTGCAGATAGTAATCGCCCTTGTATGTCCAGAAATTCGGACGCATAACGACTACTTTTACCGGTGTTTCTATCGTCTGCTCCACGGGCTGTGGTGCCACTTTCTTCACCATGTCGATATTGTGGTATACGGGGGTATCAAAACGTTCTTCCACCGATCCGACCTGTCGGATATGTGTCTCGCTGTTGCCTACGAGGTCGGGACGCGTCAGATAAATGTTGAGCAGCGTGCGATCTATCAATGCGTCGGTGCCGTTTTCTGCTGTACTGTCGGCCGTAAGACGCAGGTATCGACGAGCCGGGGAATGATAGAAGGTAAAGGGAATAAACAGACGATAATACCTGTTCTCCGGCGTAAAAATATCGGGGACGGAAACAGCGATGTTTGCCGTATTCATCGTGTCCAACTGCTTCTCCCTGTAATGGGTGAGCGAGTCAATATAGGCCGACAGCATTTGAGATGTCGCATTTCCTGTCTGAGCCTTATTGACCGACTTATTCTTGGACTGTGCCGATACGGATAACATGTAACAGGAAATAATGAATAGGAATAAATATTTCAGATAGTGCATCATAATTGTTTTGGATATGAGAATAATATGGCGGAACAGTAAAAAGCACAAATGGCATGCTACACCGAATGCCGTTAAGTCGGCTGCAAAGATACGGATATATTTCGATACAGTAAAACTTGCAGGTAGAAAAATGGCTAAACATTCAAAAGGTTTACCGGACAGCGATAACAAAATTCAATTCATGACTAATATCCGGCCACTTGGGAGCGTTCTCTGTCATATCACATGATTCGTTATAGAACCAAATTTTCGGTACTCGCAGTTGGACTGCAAAGCTCAAAATAAAAATTTTAATGCTTGCAGTTGGACTGCAAAAGCCAAAATAAAAATTTTAATGCTCGCAGTTGGACTGCAAAGCTCAAAATAAAAATTTTAATGCTTGCGGAGGTTAATCCTTACGCCCATAATAATATTGCCCTTTCTTTCGGGTTCTATGACCATAATCAATGGCATGAACGGGGCAACCATGATAACAGGCGAAACAGGAAATGCAATCATCTGTGTGATGCCAAATGGGCTTCTCTCCCTTACCTCCCGTGATATTCTGCATAGGACACACGGTGGCACATCGCCCACATCTGATGCATCGCTCGTTGTTCACTCGAAAAGGGCGGTCAGTCAGAGCATTTCTAACAAACCATTCGCCTAACCATCGGCTATTGATACGCGGCCACCGGCCGACATGCAACCTACTTCCCGCCCGCCGGTTCACAATGTCTGTCACATACCGACTTATCTCCTCCGCGGCCACTTTCAGCTTGCGATGAACTGTTTCTTTACTGTCTACAGTCATAAAAGGCAGTCCCACATAGGTATTAGGCATGAGAAGAGAGTACAGACCTTCGGCATGTAGCCCCGCTACGGCAAGGTCTTGTTGCAGAATGCGCATCGTTTCACCTATCGTATCGCCAGCCGTACAAAGTGCAAAACAGAAATGCCCCGTGGCATTAGCTATCTTTATGCGGGTAAGAAAATCGCGGACGGGCATGGGAGGTCTCCATCCATGAACGGGAAAGCAGAAGCCGATGCGTTCCGTTTCCTGAAGATGAAAGACACAATGGTCGGCCCTTATCAGTTCGGAAATAGAGTAAAGTTGCTCTCCTGTGGCAGCTGCAAGTTGTTCGGCAGCCCACTTCGTATTGCCTGTGGCAGAGAAATAGAATATCATTTGCTTACCTTTACATGTCTATTTGCTTGCAAAGATACATCTCAGAAGCCTGTTCTTCAAATCAATTTGCTATTTTTTATTTTGCCGTTCGATGAAATTCCATTACCTTTGCAAACGCAAAAGGCTCCCATAGTTCAATGGATAGAATGCAGGTTTCCTAAACCTTTGATCCGAGTTCGATTCTCGGTGGGAGTACAACATCATGGCGGCTATCAGTCAAAAGACTGGTAGCTGCTTTTTCTTACAAGGCTGTTCCTGCTCAAAGCAAAGCCATAGAAACAAAAATGCCGAGACTCCCGCCCCAGCATCCTTGCGTTTGTGTAGTAAGATTTTATGAAAAAGTTAAGTTCATTGAATAAAATGTCTCACGACAGTATAGCGCTAAGCATGTATATACTCTGCAAACTCAGTGAGTCTCATGTCGCCCTTGCGCAACAAGGTATCGTGCATAGCAAACGATGCGGCAAGGTTTTGGGGTTCATGACCCTTATTGCAAAGTTTCAAATAGTCTCTTAGAAGAGGTCGATAGTCCGGATGCGCACAATTCTCAATAATAAGTTGAGCACGTTGTGTGGGGCTTTTACCTCTTAAATCGGCCACTCCATACTCTGTAACGATAACATCTATATCATGTTCGGAATGGTCTTGATGGCTCACGCGTGGCACAATGGCACTGATACAGCCACCTTTTGCCACTGAAGCGCACGTGAAGATACTGATATAAGCATTGCGCTCAAAGTCTCCACTACCTCCTATACCGTTCATCATCTTAGTTCCACCGATATGGGTAGAGTTCACATGACCGTAAATATCTGCCTCAATGGCCGTATTAATGGCAATTACACCAAGCCGCCGGATAACTTCGGGGTTATTGGAGATTTCACTTGGACGGATGGTAAGGTGGTCTTTGAAGTAGTTCATATTGTCATATACTTCTTTCAGACACTCGTTTGTTACAGTGAGCGAACAGGTGGAAGCATCTTTCACACGACCATTGAGCATCATACCGACGATGGAATCTTGCAACACCTCTGTGTAAATATTGAAGTCGGGCACATGTTTATCGGCACCGAGTGCGCCCAATATGGCATTGGCTGTACTGCCTACGCCACTTTGCAAAGGAAGAAAAGACGATGGAATGATACCCCGTTTCATATCATTGGACAGGAACGCTGCCACATTGATACCTATTTGAGTGGTTACCTCATCTTGCTCTTTAAATCCGCGTGCCTCGTCTGGTATGTTGCACTCTACCACACCAACTATCTTCCGAGCATCTATCTCCACATATTGCTTACCGATTCTGTCGCCTACATTTACGATAGGAATGGGCTGACGATGAGGTGCATCGAGCGGTTCGTACACGTCGTGCGATAACTTTATATCCTTACTATGGAACGAATTGAGCTCTAATATCACGTGTTTGGCCAGCCGTGCTGCTGTAGGAGCGATACCGCCGGCAGCCGTAAGATAGGCCTTGCAAGTGTCTGCATTCTCTTCAATATCGCAAACTTCGAGGATAGCCCAGTCTACTTCGCCAAGAAACCCGTAACGCAAGTTCTGCGCCATCATACTCAAGTGGTAGTCGGCATAGGCAAACTCGTCGTTGTTTACATGTTTACGGAACTCTGCGTTAGTGATATAAGGTGCCCTGAATCTGATTGCTCCGGCAGCCGACATGACACCATCGGTACTCTCTCCCGTCGAAGCACCTGTAAAAATGCCCACTTGGAAAGGTCTTCCAGCTTCATGCTCGGCCGTTGCTCGCTTCGCAAGTTCTCTTGTTACCGCTTTTGCCGTTCCAGCAGGGGTGAATCCGCTCAGGCTTATGTTCTCACCATTCTTTATCATAGCTGCAGCTTCCGCAGCCGAAATACGTGTATATACCATGTGTGTTGTTTGATAGTTATGACTGACTATGTTTTCTGTCGCAAAATTAATGCAAATCGGTCGAATAGCAAAATAAAACGCTTTTTTTTTACTTTTTCAAGACACTTCTTATGGTGGAACTTATGCAGAATCTTTTTTAAGAAAACATTTGCGTGTTTCACCAACTTTGTTTACCTTTGCCGCCATCATGCGAAATATAGCCATATATATAATAAAGAATACGGTGCAGAGAAAAGTGTGTTTTTCTGCATCTTTTAACGCTTTATATTTGCATACACCGGAAAAAAGTGTAACACACACACACACACACACACACATTCGCACCGCCAGTCGGACAACACTTTAAACGCTTTCTCATACGCGCGTGCGAAGCGTGTCGCATCCCTTATAAACAAAGGGCTCGCAAGAGTTCCCTTTGTTCCTCTTTTTATGCCTTTTTGCCAAGCGCGGAAAGGCGGAAATAACGACAAATATTTATCATTTAAACAACGATTATTATGTGCAAGAATCAAGTAACCGTGCAGGACTACATCGCTCCTGCCACACGAATCATTCCCATGCAGCAGCCGTGCAGCCTGCTCGCCGGCAGCCCGAAAGTAAACCCTGGCGGTGGAGGCACACACGTTAATCCTTCGCCCGAAGACGACGAAGACGATGATGGTGAGGTTTCGGGTGCCAAGTCATGGAAACTTTGGGAAGAGGAGGAAGAATAGAAGCCTCTCTTCAATTCTTCCCATTTTCTTCCCATCCTCTTCCATGATGAAGAAGAGAGAGATAGGATAGAAAAGATAAGTAAAAGTATGAATTATAAAATAAGAAGACAATGAAACAACTGTTGAAAATACAAATCATGCTGCTCTGCGCAGCATTGACCGTCATAGCCTGTACCGATGACAACTTGGCCGACGACCCTGCACAGGGTGACAAGGGTGCCACTGTGAGCTTCAACGTAAGCAATGCGCAGGAAACCACACTGGCGCAACTCCAAACCATGGACATGCCCGCCACGCGTGCTGCCCTCGATGCCCGCCGACAGGCACTGGGACTATCGGACGAAGACCTTGCCACCCGCCGACTCGAAGTACAGGGCGGATTGGATGCCTGCATCATTGAAACCACCGTGGAGGGTGTGAATCCCGTGATGCCTTCGGCCGACACCCGCGCCAAGGTGAAGACCGCCATTGATGCAAACTTTAGCTCGTTAGGCTATCGCAGCGCCACACAGGGTTTTGCGCCGGCCACGCCTAATTGGTTTTACAAGAGGCCTACCAAAAGCAACGGCATGCTTGTTTCACCCATGCAATGGCACTGGGGCTATCGTTATGCCCGCTTTTACAGTGTATATCCCGAGGCAACGAATGCCAACAAGATAACACTTTCGCCCGAATCATACAGTGGCACACCTTACTTTGATTTCGAGGTAAACACCAATATTGCCAACCAAACCGACCTGATGACAGCCAGCTCGGGCGAGGTGAAATACGAGACCCGCGGCGTTGCCCCGACCACAAACCTTGAGTTCTACCATGCGCTGACGGCCGTGAAGATTGCCGTGGGACAGAATCTTTCATGGAACAAGCATATTACCAAAGTGGAAATACAGAATGCCCGTCGCAAAGGCACCTATCATTTCTCCGACCGAGCCGACAGCAAGGGCGCACATTGGGATGCCGACAATGCCTCGCGCACCAATTTCACCCTCAACCTCGGCACGCCCGGCGTGGCAACAAGCAGCCTGCCCAACCAAGTGCTTGTGGGCAAGGACAACGACAACTATACTTTTTACATGATTCCACAGAATCTTACCGGCGTAACGCTCCACATTGAGTTTAGCGATGCCTCGCCCATAAACATTCCATTAAGCGGCAATTGGCGCCCCGCAACGACCAAAACCTATAAGATCAGCAACACCACCAGCAATTGGCAGTACAGTTTTACAGTTACTCCAAGCACGCCTCTCACTGCGGAATACTATCAAACCTCTACCACTCCTTATCGAGTAGAGAGCTTCCGTACCGACCCCGCTTATCCGAGCATCAAGCATTCCGTGGCGTGGAAGATTGTAGGATATGAAGAGTACGACGACGCTACCGACAGTTGGGTGGACAAGGGCATGAATAAGCCCGATTGGTTCAATGGACTAAGCATGGTTCGCGAACAAACCATAGGCTACTATGGGGGCGGCGAACAAGGGACTGCATTGGTAAAAAGTGCCGAACTTGTAGACAAACCCAGTGGCCGTGATGCCATACTAAAACTCGACCCCAAGGGCAGCCCGAGCGAATACTACGACCTCTCTACCCACGACATCAAAGGCACATCCACGCTGCGCAACACAGCCAATTGCTATGTGATCTCTCATCCCGGATATTATAAAATCCCGCTGGTATACGGTAACGCTATCGTTGGCGGCAATCCCAATCATGATGCCTATATTAGTACGGCAGCACCGCTGATGGCTGGTAGAGACTTAACACTTCATACTTTCAGAGATCACAGCAATCAGGACATTACAGACCCATGGATAGAACGGACGAACAATAAAGCCAACAACGGAATAGACGGTGCAAAAATCGTATGGGCAGATGAAGTTAATCTTGTTCACCTCGGAACCAATCCGATTGTTCGTGACGGAAACGAAACATTCTTGCAATTCGAGGTAAAGCCCGAGAATATTAAGAATGGCAATGCCGTGGTAGCCATCATGAAAAACAATGTGGTGGTTTGGTCTTGGCACCTATGGTTTGCGCCCGACAACGTGCTCGACAAAATAGCAGTAATCAACCACGGCGGCATCAAATATTACTTCGCTTCCGAAGACCTTGGCTGGACATTCTCAGGTTGGAAAGAAACCCCTTATAAAAAGCCCCGCAAAATAAAAGTGAAGATAGAGCAAATCACCGGCAACGGCACGAAGAAACGTGGTGAACTCATCGTCATGCAGAATGCCGGAAGCATAGCCATCAAGCGTGGTTCTCCCCTTTATCAGTGGGGGCGCAAAGACCCTTTACCTGCTACAGACGTGGTAGCCCAAGGCACCTTTGTGAAGAATGCCGGTCAGAATATGTCTATACCGAATTGCATTCAAAACCCGGAAAAATTATATACCTCAGACGGTGATAATCCACAATATTATTATTACAATCTTTGGAATACGCACCGTACTACTAATCAGGTAATGGGAACAGGCAATGACTATCCTGTTACAAAAACCGTGTATGACCCGTGCCCTGTGGGATTTCATTTGCCTGCGAACAATGCTTTCACAGGCTTTAGCGCAACGGGAAATAATTCAGACGATCCCGAAGACATGAATGTCAAAGGCAGCAAAGATTTGTCGGGACTCTATCTTAATTATGGGTTCTATTTCTATACAGATGCCAGTAAAACTGCCACTATCTATTTCCCAGCTTCGGGACGTCGATATTATGGCACAGGTGAATTCATGCATCAACGAATTGGTGGCTACTATTGGACGGCCGTTCCTAGAAGCCCTGGTATGGCAATGATTGGTTCCTATTATTGGGGAGGTAGTTATCATTATTTCTATCCTCTCCATCATGGATATCGCTCAGACGCTTTCGCTGTCCGTCCCGTATCAGATACACCCTAATCAATAAAGAATACAGTTGCGACGATAAACATCAAAACGCGCCACTCTATGCTTTCATGGTACTGTAAAGCACATCCAAGAGGGTTGGAGGACTTTTCATGGGGCTGTAAAGCTCGCCAAGGTGGTTGAGAGTGGTTTTCATGGGGCTGTAAAGCATATCCAAGAGGGTTGGGGGCCTTTTCATGGGGCTGTAAAGCTCGCCAAGGTGGTTGAGAGTGGTTTTCATGGGGC
>ERZ772960.2623-NODE-2623-length-12866-cov-17.327921_pt1 | contig 12866 bp, 9 predicted proteins | sample MGYA00580678_ERZ772960 | MGnify/ENA primary metagenome ERZ772960 (study PRJEB29015, sample SAMEA2737930) | human oral metagenome | biome: human oral; feature: human-associated habitat; material: dental | place: China | collected 2059 ... | reverse complement strand
TATGTACTGCTTCAGGATGGAGTTTGCCCACTTTCGAAACTGGACACCCCGTGTGAATTTTACACGATAACCAACGGAGATAATCAGCTCAACCCCGCGAGGGGACGGAAACAGGAATATCATTTCGCCGTAATCCACAAGACCTCCCTCGGGGTTTATGCAGCTCAACCCCGCGAGGGGACGGAAACTGGCCCCACGACTCCCCGGAGATCTCGTTCCGGCTCTGGGCGGAGGTTTATGCAGCTCAACCCCGCGAGGGGACGGAAACACCTTGTCTGCCGAGCTAGTCAGCCTCTCATGCGAGAGGTTTATGCAGCTCAACCCCACGAGGGGATGGAAACGCACGCAACTCGCCTACAGTTAAGAGCATCCAAAGCGATAGGTTTATGCAGCTCAACCCCGCGAGGGGACGGAAACCGTTGTACGTCCTCCCGTCGTACGTGCGGTTGGACAGCAGGTTTATGCAGCTCAACCCCGCGAGGGGACGAAAGTGGCTTCTGTCCCCTCTCGGGGCATGGAGCAGCTCTCGATCCGCACGCCCACGACGACACCCCTCCATGCTCAAGCCCTGTCGCCGCTCCCCACGCCCAGCACATATCCAGTTTTCTTATGGGGGGCCTATGGTAGAATCTGAGCATCGTTGTGTTTGGCGTTCAAGTCAAACATCTAAATCAAATGGAGGTGTCCTATGGGTTTCATCCAAGCATTCAAGGGGGCTGTGGGGTCTACGTTGGGCGACCAGTGGAGAGACTTCTACGGTCCTGGGCAGGATGTGTCTCCCACGGCAGGTGTCTTTCCCGGGGTCCCCATGGGAACAAATAACGGGCGCGGGTCCAACACGAGGGGCAGCGCCAACATCATCACCAACGGGAGCAAGGTGATAGTGCCAGAGGGTACGGTCCTCGTCACCATGCAGGACGGCGCCATCACGGGCCTTATCACCGAGGTGGGCGGATACCAGTACACCAGTGACGACCCCAACGCAAAGTCCATCTTCTCGGGCGACGGCCCCATGGATTCCCTGATCAAGCAGTCGTGGGAGCGATTCAAGTTCGGTGGCATCCCGGGGAGCCAGCAGCTCCTCTTCTATGTGAACACCAGAGAGATACCAAACAACAGGTTTGGCACCCAGTCGGAGATATACTGGGACGACGCCTATCTTGGCACTCAGGTCGGGGCAGTCACGCGCGGCACGTATACGCTGCGTATCGTTGACCCCGTCCTGTTCATCAAGAACTTCGTCCCGGTGTCGTACCTAGTCGCCGGAGCGCCCGAGTTCGACTTTGCCGACATGGACAACCCCGCTGGCGAGCAGCTGTTTAATGAGGTTGTCGGCAGTCTGTCTGCGGCCTTCTCCAACTACACCAATGACCCGAGCAAGGGCAACCGCATGGCGCGCATCCAGGGCGACCAGATCGGCTTTGCGACGTCCATGTCGGCGGCGGTGGAGTCCGCATACCAATGGCGCAGTTCGCGGGGCTTGGAAATAGTCAAGACTGCCATCCTGGCGATCGAGTACGACGAGGGTACCAAGGCGTTGCTAGAGGACGTCAAGAAGGCAGACGCTCTGGCGGGAGCGAGGGGCAATTCGTTCTTTCAGCAGTCTGCCGCACGTGGTATCCAGGCGGCGGGCGAGTCCGGCGGAGGTAGCGGCCTTGCCTTCATGGGCATGGGCATGGGAGCGGTTGGGGGCATGTCGCAGGGCATGCAGCAACCCTACACGCAGGGCTCCTACCAGCCCAACTTTGGCCAGCAGCCTCAGCCGCAGCAGCAACAACCCTACGCGCAGGGACAGACGATGGGAGGGGCACCGCAGCAGCAACCCTACACGCAGGGCTCCTACCAGTCCAACTATGGCCAGCAACAGCAGCCTCAGCCGCAGCAGCAACCCGCCCCCCAAGGGCAGACGATGGGAGCGATGCCGCAACAGCAGCAGCCCGCCCCCCAGGGACAGGGTGCGGAGGATCCGACCACCAAGCTCCTGAACATGAAGAAGCTCCTGGATGCCGGCGTGGTCACGCAGGAGGAGTTTGATAGGCTCAAGCATGACCTTTTGGGGTTCTAGCCATGGGTGGGGGAGAGGGCCAGTGGACCGGAGCGGACGTCACGGTGGTCCAGACCGACACCGACGCCAAGGACGGCCAGATAAAATGTCCCAAGTGCGGGTCTACAGACATCCAAACCAACAGCAGGACCGGCAAGCTACGCTGTAGCTTCTGCCGGCATGAGTTCGAGCCCCAGCTGCTGGAGACCGAGGAGGATGTCTCCTCCCTCGAGGGGGTCAGGATGGGCTCTGGCGCGCAGGACAGGGCCGCAGATGCCAATGACGTCATCACGCTCAAGTGCGAGAGCTGCGGCGCAGAGGTGGTGATCGACACGGCCTCCGCCAACCAGGCCCGCTGCCACTGGTGCAGGAACATGCTGTCCATCAACCATCAGGTGCCCAACGGGGCCGTCCCTGACGCCGTCCTGCCCTTCGGCGTGTCCAAGGATGACGCGCGGGCAGAGATAGAGCGCTTTGTCGGGAAGCGCAAGTTCTTTGCACACCCCACCTTCACCAGGGAGTTCACGACCAAGAATATCTGCGGCGTGTATTTCCCCTACATGATCGTGGACATAAACGCACACGATCACCTCTCTGGTACGGGGGAGGTGCTCATCAGGAGCTACAGCGTCAAGAAGGGAGACAGCAGCGAGACTCGCTACGATGCGGATGCCTACCATGTCGAGCGTGACTTTGACATCGCCATCAACGACCTGACCGTGGAGGCGAGCGTCGACAAGCTTAACGTCAGCTCAAGCGAGAAGACCACCAACATCATCAACTCCATCATGCCCTTTGACACGAAGAACTGCGTGAGGTACAACGCAAACTACCTGAGAGGCTATACCTCGGAAAAGCGCGACGTTGACGTCAACAACGTGCGTCCCTTGGTCGCGACCCAGGCGCAGGACATTGCCAGGATCGCCGCAAACGAGACGCTCGCGAAGTACGATCGCGGGATCGCGTGGTCAGGTGAGGCCTTCGACATAAGGGGGGAGTCCTGGCTGGCGGCGTATCTCCCCGTTTGGCTGTACAGCTACCTACAGGTCAAGGGAAACAAGAAGCTGCTGCACTACGTGGCGGTGAATGCCCGGACCAAAGAGACGATGGGCAGCGTCCCCATCGACATGACCAAGCTCTGGATCGTCTCGATCGTCATCGAGTTCTTTGGCTTGATTCTGGCGCTGGTCCTGGGCAGCAGTCTGGTTGGTTGGGACAAGAAGGAAAGATGGCTGCTCCTCCTTCTCGGAGTCGTGTTCTTTGCGATCATGTACATGCGGTATCGAAACAGCGGGGCACGGCATACCTACGAGAACGAGACGGAGCGGAGCCTGTCCAACGTGCTCGCTGCAGACGAGTTCATCGAGCACAGGGAGGGCCTGCGCAACGCGCGCATCGAGGGCGCCAATAACACGGACCTGCACGGCACCGGCGGCGGTGGGTCCATCCTCGACGGCCTCCTCTGAGGTCACCCGGCGGGGTCATAACCGTCACCCGGCGGGGTGCTGCCCCGCCGGGGTCACGACCCGCCGGATGATGGATCCCCTGCAGAGTCGTTGGGCCGTGGGGCATCCGCGTGCCCGAAGAAGGCGGTGCCGTCCTGTGCTGGATGTTTTTGTCCGGGGCGCATGGACGGCACCTTGAAATTATGCGTTATGAAGGTGAAGGTATCTCATGAAATATGAAGAGATTAAGGTAAACATATCGAATGATAGCATCAGCGATTACAAAATATTTGAGGGAATGAAGCTATATTCTGAAACAACTAAATCAAAAGACGGTAAGAAATTAACAAATAAAAGAGTGTTTGTCACAAAAAAGCATAACTATGTATACTATGAACGAACAGATGTAAATTGGAACTACTGGTCAGACAAATCAAAATATGACTCAAGCTTTGATTCAAACGACATAAAGCATAATATAGTATTTGAAGTATCAACAGAATTGAAAAGGTTTACAAAATACTTAGGTGAAGAGATTATCAAGAAGATCATGCTAAAAGAGGAAAATGGAGAACTAGTGGAAGTGCTGGATATCTAATGTATCAGGCAACTCCAGTGTATGCGGGCTGACACGAGGGCTCGGCTGGCCGTTGGCCTCGCCCGGCCTGCTGTCCCTTGGGCAGACGGGGACGGGCAGGTGAAGGCTTTCGGACAGCTCGCCCTTTATGGACCAAACGAGTGAGGTTGATGTCTAAGGGGTGTGACCATGGCGTTCTTTCGTGCGCAGGAACCGGTGATCCTCAAGGAGGGCAGCGATGCGAAGGAGCAGCTTGCCACGCTCGAGTCACTGCGCGAGACAGTACCTCGCAGCCAGAGGAGGCGGCTTGACTCCGACATCCGTGCCCTCAAGGCAGGCATCGTCGGGGAGGACCGCATTCTCTTTGAGCTGAGAAACAGCCACCTGTCCCTTGTGGTGATCCATGACCTCCACCTGGAATTCGAGGGACTCACCGCCCAGATTGACTTTCTGGTGCTCACGAGACGACGCAACTTTGTGCTCGAGTGCAAGAACCTCTATGGTGACATCTCTGTCAACGCGCGCGGGGACTTCGTGCGCTCCTTTGGGGGAAGGAGACGCGAGGGGATCTACTCGCCCATCACGCAGAACCAACGACACCTTGGCCTGATGAAGCGGATCAACCTGAGCACGAAAGGGGCGATCATGAGCGCCCTTCTCTCTCCGCGCTTCGATGACCTGTATAGGGGGCTTGTCGTCCTTGCCAACCCAAAGACCATCCTGCATGACCGCAACGCCAAGAAGGAGGTCAAGCAGCAGCTGGTGCGTGGCGATCAGCTTGTGGCCACCATCGAGTCGATCAACTCGATGCGGGGGCCCGCAGATGGGAAGATCCCCTTCAAGGACGTGATGGAGAGGGCCGAGAGGTGGCTCTCCATGGATACGCCCGTGAGAACCGACTATACTGCCAGGTACTTTGGGGGAGAAAGCCCATCGGCTGGTAGGGCAGTCTCGCTGGCCGGCGGGATCGGCGTGGCGGCCGGCGGACCAGATGTGCCATCACAGGCCCAAGGGGGCGTCGGGTTTATGGAGGCCAGACCCGCAGGCGCCTTGGGCACCGGTCAGGTGAGCGCGTTTCCTGATGGCGATTCGAGCTGGGACGCCCTTGTGGCTAAGCTCACGGATGCGGAGGATGTTGGCGTTGATGCTGCGAGGTTCGAGTCAGCCGCTGGCTCGATGCCCGTCGGCGCGTCGGCCCAGTGGCCCGCTGCGACCCAGGGTCCTGCGGCTCCCGCCAGCGCGGCAGCCCAGTGGCCCAAGTCCTCTTCAGTCCCCGTCAGCGCAGCGGCCCAAGCTCCCGTGACGCCTGCCCGCGCGGAGAGCCAGGCTCCTGCGGTCCCCGCCAGCGTGGCGAGCCAAGTCCCTACGACGCCTGCCCGCGCAAAGAGCCAGGCGATTGGCGATGGCCCGGATCCCGATGTCCCGCGCTGTCCCGTATGCGGCTCCACGATGGTGCTGCGCACAGCCAAGAGGGGTGTGCGGGCGGGCAAGAAGTTCTGGGGGTGCAGCGAGTATCCCTACTGCCGTGGGATCATCAACGTGGGGCAGTGAGCGTACGCTCAAGCACGTCTGTGTGCCTGAGCGACAACCGTGCCCTCGGAATGGTTTTCCCAACTCCCTACATGTGGAAAACGACATTTTTAAGCGCGTAAAAATGTGATACTCTCCATTTATCGATAGATTGGAGTAGCACATGGAACGTGCCGAGATGCGACGGCTCCTCGATTGGAAGAGTAGCCCCCAGCGTAAGCCGCTCCTCCTCTTTGGTGCTCGTCAGGTTGGTAAAAGCTACCTCATCGAGCAATTTGCGAGGGAGAACTACGAGAAGTACGCCCTGTTCAACCTGGAAGAGGATCCGAGGCTCGCACGTGCCTTCGATGGCAACCTCGATCCCTGCACTGTCATATCGAATCTTAGTCAGATCACAGGTCACACCCTCGATACAGAAAACATGCTCTATGTCTTCGACGAGGCACAGGTATCCAATCGAGCGCTAACTGCGCTCAAGTACTTCCAAGAGGCGAACTTTTCGCATCCCGTCATCGCGGCGGGGAGCCTGCTTGGCGTCGCGGTCAACCAGAGGTACTACTCCTTGCCAGTGGGCAAGGTCAACACCATGGTGTTGCATCCCATGACCTTCGACGAGTTTATGGGGGCGACAGGGCATGCCCTCATGCTTGAGGGCATACGCGAGGCATACTTCGATAGACGTGCCTACCAGCTCCACGATCAGGCGATGGGTCTCTACCGCACCTACCTTCTCGTGGGTGGCATGCCAGAGGCCGTGGCAGCCTATGCGCGCACTGGTGACGTCCGCGATGCCGTGCGGGTGCATCGTGACATCCTCAATCTCTACCTGGCGGATATGATCAAGTACGCGCCAAGCCCCACTGACGTCGCACGTGCTCGCGACGTGTGGAACAGCGTGCCCGGGCAGCTTGCTAAGGAGAATCACAAGTTTCAGTACAGGCAGGTGCGCAGCGGGGGCAGGTCGAGCGAGTACGAAGGTGCAATTTCGTGGCTTCTCTCGGCAGGGCTCATCGACAAGTGTATGCGAGTGTCTTCCGGTCAGGTGCCTCTGCGACTTCAGGAGGATAGAGGTTCCTTCAAGATTTACGCGAACGACGTCGGCCTGCTTTCCACGATGTCAGGCATACCGGCCAGCGCACTCTTCGACGAGCGCGGGCGTTCGCTGCTCGACACAGGTGGGCTTACAGAGAACTATGTGGTGCAGCAGATGGTTGCCCGAGGCATCGAGCCGCGCTATTGGACGAGCGGCAATAGGGCAGAGATTGATCTTGTCGTCGAAGACGGCTCCGCCAAGGCCGTGCCCATCGAGATCAAGTCCACCAAGAACGTGCGCTCCAGGAGTCTCGGCGTGTATAGGGACAAGTACGAGCCCGACCGTGTGGTGCGCGTTTCTGCGCGTAACTTCGGTACGGGAGATGTGGAGAGCATTCCGCTCTACGCGGTGGGATGTCTGGCCGATGACGTGGCCATGAGGCGAGGGGCAAACGAGGGGATGGGTAGTTGGGCACCAACCGCATGAAGAGTCTTGCGACCGGTGCCCGGTCTGGTCGGCAAGTCACGTCAACGGAGCAACCCCTCGCGGCACAAGGCTGCAAGGTGTTGAGTCACCCCACATCTTCCCGGGTCGCGAACCTTCCCAGATCGACTCCCATCCTCTTGGCCCTCTCGCACAGCTCGCGAGGACCCATGCCGTCGATCTCTGGCAACTCGGCCATCGCAGCGGGAAATCCGTTGGACATGGCCGTTCCCAGGTAGTCCCTCATGTAGTCTCGCAGCGCGTCCACGTCTATAGTTGCCATGTCACGCCCTCCTTGCCTCAGGGTCTTCTCCGGGGTTTCTCGGATACGTGCGATGCGCCGACTCGGGCGGGTGGGGCGAGTGATCGCAGGCATCGCCTGGCCTCCACGCCAGCATAGGACTTTGCTGGTTGGCTGTCCACCAGACGAGCTTGCCCAGCTGGTCGTCCCGCTCCTCGCCTCCATGACCCACCGTCTCGCTCCCAGGACCTGCCGCAGTGCTCCCCCAGGACCTGCCGCAGTGCCCACTGCCCGGCGCTTAGTGCCCGCCAATCTGGCGGGTACCTTCCCAGAGACGTTTGCCCAGTTGGCGGATTAAAGTCGGTACCCGCCAGGCTGAGGGGCCGTTGCGGGTCTAAGGGAGCTCCCACACCGGGCCGTTGCGGACCCCCCGTACAGCCTATGCCCCGCCCAGGGCGCCTGTCCGGATGCCATGGCAAAACGCAGTCTTACCACTCTTTGTCACACGTCAGAAAAACTTACGTGGCACAATGTCGCCCGGGGATGATCCAGAATACGAAAGATGACACGACCCGCGCCCGGCGCGCAAGCGCCTGCGGCCCTGTGAGAGGAGACGATACCATGCAGCTCTCGAAGAGACTCGACCTGTTCGGCGACGAGGTCTTTGCCTACTTCAACCAGAAGCGCCGTGAGCTGGAGTCCGAGGGGCGGCGGGTGTTTGACCTCTCCGTCGGCACGCCCGACTTCGCGACGCCCGACTACATCAAGCGGGCGCTCGTGGACTCTGCGGCAGACGACGCCAACTGGAAGTACTCCCTGCACGACAAGGACGAGCTCCTTCAGGCTGTCTGCGACTACTACCAGCGTCGCTACGGCGTCTTGGGCATCACGCCGGACATGGTCATGAGCTGCGCCGGCACCCAGGAGGGCATGCAGTACGTGTGTGCCGCCATCGCCAACCCGGGTGACGTCGCGCTCATACCCGATCCCTGCTACCCGGTCTTCCGGGCAAGCACGCTGCTTGCGGGCGCAACTCCCCACTACTATCCGCTTACGGAAGATCACGACTTTCTCCCACACGTGGCGGACATCCCCGATGACGTTGCGGATCGCGCGAAGTACATGATCGTCTCGCTGCCTGCGAACCCGGTGGGATCGGTGGGCACTCCCAAGATCTACAGCGAGATCATCGCCTTCGCCAAGGCCCACGACATCGTGATCATCCATGACAACGCCTACTCAGACGTCGTCTTCGACGGTCCGCGTGGCGGCTCCTTCCTTGACTACCCGGGCGCCCTCGACGTGGGCGTGGAGTTCCTCTCGCTCTCGAAGTCCTTTGACGTGACGGGCGTGCGCCTGTCCTTCGTCGTGGGGCATCCCGATATCGTGGCGGCCACCCGCAAGCTCAGGGGCCAGGTGGACTTTGGCAAGTTCTTCGTCGAGCAGGACGTGGCCATCGCCTGCCTGACGGGCCCCCTCGATGGCGTCGAGCGCCAGAGGCTCGCCTACCAAGAGCGTAGGGACGCCCTCTGCGACGGACTCGAGGCCTTGGGCTGGCAGCGCCCCAACTGCCACGGCACGCTCTTCGTGTGGGCCAAGCTGCCGCATGGGCGTCGCGACTCCGCTGCCTTCGCGATGGAGCTGATGGAGAAGAGCGGCGTCATCGTGACCCCAGGCGTGAGCTTTGGACCCCATGGTGAGGGCTACGTACGCTTTGCCCTGGTCATGGATGTCGAGAGGATCCGCGAGGCCGTGGCGGCGATAGGGGAGGCCGGGCTTTAGGAGGCACATGGGCTTTGGACGGCCTTGCGCGCCGGTCGGCCGACACGCTGCCTCGCGTACCACGCGTCGGCACGCCTGCCCAACGCCTGTGGCTCTCGCCTAGAATGACACTGACGGTAGGCAAGCGATCAAAGAGGGGGAGTAGCATGAAGATGAGGGAAGGCTTCCTGTGGGGTGGGGCCACGGCCGCGAACCAGTATGAGGGCGCTTGGGACGTGGACGGCAAGGGAGACTCGGTACCCGATCACATGCGCGGCGGAGACGTCAATACCCCGCGACAGATTGACGCGACCTTTGACCCGAACGCGCTCTATCCCAGCTGGGAGGCTACGGATTTCTACCACCACTACGAGGAGGACATCGCGCTCTTCGCTGAGATGGGCTGGAATGTGTATCGCCTGTCCATAAACTGGTCACGCCTCTTTCCGACGGGTGAGGAAGAGAGGCCCAACCAGGCTGGTCTCGAGTTCTACGATAGGGTCTTCGACTGCCTGCGCTCCCACGGCATCGAGCCGCTTGTGACTATCAGCCACTACGAGCTGCCCTACAACCTGGCGGCCACGTATAACGGCTGGGCTGACCGCAGGCTCGTTGACCTCTTCCTCAGGTATGGGAGGTGTATCCTCGACCGTTGGCATGATAAGGTCAAGTACTGGCTCACCTTCAACGAGATAAACGCAGGTACCATGACGATGGGCGTGACGCTCTCGCTCGGCACGCTCAAGGGCTTCACGGGCACCATGGACAAGGTCAAGGATGACATCAACGAGCGCTACAACGCCCTGCACCACCAGTTCGTGGCCTCGGCCGGGCTTGTCAAGTATGCGCACGAGAACTACCCCAAGATCAAGATGGGCAACATGGACTGCTTCATCCTGACCTATCCCGCGACCTGCGACCCGAAGGACGAGCTTGCCAACCAGGCCGAGATGCGCCGCATGAACTGGTACTGCTCAGACGTTCAGGTGCGCGGCCGCTACCCCAGCTACGCGAGGCGCTTCTGGGACGAGCACAACATCGACATCAGGATGGAGCCAGGCGACGAGGAGCTGCTGCGCGAGGGCACGGTGGACTTCTATACCTTCTCCTACTACATGAGCAACATCATCGGCACACACGGAGACGTGAAGCAGGGCTCCAGCAATATGAGCTTTGGCGGCAGGAACCCCTACCTCAAGGAGACCGACTGGGGCTGGCAGATTGATCCGGACGGTCTGCGCTTCTCGCTGAACGAGATCTACGACCGCTACCAGATTCCCTTGATGGTGGTCGAGAACGGCATGGGGGCCCATGACAAGGTAGAGCCCGACGGCTCCATCCATGACCCCTATCGCATCGACTACCTGCGCGCTCACGTCAAGGCCATGCGCGAGGCCGTGGCCGACGGCGTCGACCTCATGGGCTACGCCTGGTGGGGACCCATTGACGTGGTCTCTGCCGGTACCGGTGAGATGCGCAAGCGCTATGGCTTCATCTATGTGGACAAGCACGATGACGGCACGGGCGACCTGCACCGCGCTCGCAAGGACTCCTTCTTCTACTACCAGAAGGTCATCGCCAGTAACGGGGAGGACCTGGACTAGGATTTTCGACCTACGCTGAAACGTGAGGCTTGGGGCCGTGGTATCAGCTGGCTGGCACGAAGGTGGCACGAAGTGGTGCGAATCGCGCAGCGAGGGATGCCACGGTCTCTCGTTATGCGAGTGCGCTGCTGGCACGTCCGCTCCTGGCGTATAGTGTCCAGGTTGATGTGGGCGCGCGTCCCCGTCGTGTCCTGGGGGTCAAGGGGCGTGCGGCTGAGGCGGCGAGGGTGGCGCCATCAAGCTGCGTACCACTGGGCGCTCTGCTGGGCAACAGCTCCGAATGGAAGGCAACGTTGGGCAGGGCTGCTCTTCCAAGAGAGGCTTCGTAGACATCTATTGTCTCCGCGATAGAGTCATGGGTCTTGGCGTGGCCATCTGCCTCAGAAGGGACTGTGCGCGGTGTTCCAGGCGATGTCCACTCAGGAAACGCTATCGGGGAATTCGGTCACTGGCTCGTGTGGGCGTGTCGTTGCCGGACTCTCGCCGTTAGGGCCAAGGCTGGCGTAACCATTTGGGACTGCGGTGGGTGCGGTGGGCCTCAGCTTTGACACACTGTTCAGCGATGCGGACGTCTCGAAGGCACGTGTGCTTCTTAGCGATGCTCTCTCTGATAGGAGCGAGGAGCGATAACAGGAGTGTCATGGGCTTCATACGACCTCCCCCTTCGCAGACTACCTGCTGCAAATCTCGCAAAACATGCAAAACATGCAAATCTCGCAAAGCGTGCAAAAGGTGACGTAGCATATCGATGAGGGAAGGAGGCTCATGTACGCATCAGCAAAGAACCCCTTTACGCCAACTTTCGGGAGGATTCCGGCTCAGCTCGTCGGCCGCGACCTACTTCTGAGCGATCTCTTTGGTGCTCTTGCGAACGGTCCGGGTGACCCCAACCTCTCCACGCTCATCTCTGGTGCGCGGGGAACGGGGAAGACGGCTCTTATGAACTACGTTGCGAGTGAGGCTGTGGGCTATGGGTGGGTCTCCTCGAGCGTCTCTGCGGTTCCTGGCATGCTTGAGGATCTCTTCCAGAGGGCATTGGAGAGCGCGGATCTAAGCTTGTCGGCAACAAGGCTTAGCTCTTTCGGCCTTGGCCCCATGAACGTGAGCTGGAACTACACCCCTGGGTTCGAGCCCAACTGGCGTACGAGAATGAACAGGCTGTTGGATCAGCTGTCTGAGCGAGAACTCGGGCTACTCATCACCGTCGATGAGGTGAAGGCGACGCTTCCTGACATGGTGCAGCTTGCAAGTATCTACCAGCATTTCGTCGGGGAGAATCGCAGGGTCGGTCTTCTGATGGCAGGACTTCCCTATGACGTCTCGGCCCTTCTTGGTAATGATGACGTGTCCTTTCTGCGCAGATCGGTACAGCATGTGCTTACAAACGTCTCTCTTGCCGATGCAGAGCTGGCCTTGCGACGCACGGTGGAGGATGCCGGTAGGAGCATCAGCGAGGAGGCCTTGAGACTTGCCGCACGGTGCAGCGGCGGCTATCCCTACCTCATGCAGCTCATCGGCTTTCGCATGTGGGCAGTCGATGTACGCTCGGGCGAGATATCCAAACATGACGCAGAGGATGGGGTCCGCCTCGCTCGCTTGGACTTCGAGCGTCAGGTGCTTGCCGCGACCTATCGGGACTTCTCCGAGAAGGACATCCGCTTTCTTGAGTCCATGCTTCCCGATCGTGGTCCCTCTCGCCTGGCTGACATCGCGAGGCGCATGGGAGTTGGCTCCAACTATGCTTCGACCTACAAGTCCCGTCTTCTCGGGCGGGGGGTGATAGGCGAGCGCGGTGCTGGCAGGCTGGGCTTCGAGCTGCCGTACCTGAGAGACTACGTGGAGAGAATGAGGGACGAGAGGGGGTGAGGGCGGCGCCTTGGTGAGCGGCAACGGACCGTGCGGATTGCCTTCCGGCTGTCCCAGCCCACCCTATCGGCGGATGAAGCTCTTGTCGCCTTCGATCTTCCCGAGATCGGCGTAGCGGTGCACGCGCATATGCAGGTCATGCTTCTCGCGCAGCTTGCCCAGAATGTGGTTTTTGGTGACGCCGCCGGGGCTAGAGTGCGCTTTTCCGTGAGACGATGAATACAGAATGTGCTTTTCCGTAAGGCGGCGCCACGTTTGCCCAGGTAAGAAAAGACGCATTCT
>ERZ772960.2622-NODE-2622-length-12868-cov-3.898775_pt1 | contig 12868 bp, 8 predicted proteins | sample MGYA00580678_ERZ772960 | MGnify/ENA primary metagenome ERZ772960 (study PRJEB29015, sample SAMEA2737930) | human oral metagenome | biome: human oral; feature: human-associated habitat; material: dental | place: China | collected 2059 ... | reverse complement strand
GTAATCGGCACCTCGGTAGAATCATTGCATTACAAAGCTTGTATGAATACGAGTTCCGGGCAAAGGCGGGCGATGCTACAGCCGAAATCGAGTCTATCATCGCAAAAAATATTGAACCATATTCCAAAGCTCTCGGAGATACTGAGTTTGTTTTTAATCTCGGTAGGGGTGTAGTGAAAAATCAAGACAAACTTGATCGTGAATTGCAGCCTCTTGCTCCGGAATGGCCACTAGAAACCATTGCAGCCATCGATCGCAATATCTTGCGTATTGGTCTTTATGAACTTGAGACAAGAGTTGTACCTCCAAAAGTCGTCATTAATGAAGCCGTCGAGCTTGCAAAAGCCTTTGGCTCCGACAACTCTTCGAAGTTCATCAACGGTGTTCTTGGCACGGCCTTCAAGCAGCTTGGATTGAATAATGAAGAGAAGGAACATGAAGGAACAGAATCGCAAGTTACGTCCCAGTCAGTCGCTTCCGACAAATAGAACAAAACCCAAAGATTCTACGACTCATAACTTTGTAAAAAATCATCAAAAACCACGCGTCTCTCGCTCAAATAATTCCAAAATAGTCCAAGAAAAGCTTTTTAAGAAAAAACCGGCTATCAAAGAAATTGTGCGTGAGCCGACCTCCGGCGGCATTGTATTTCGTTATAATAAGCAGAAGAATGACATTGAAATCCTCCTCATTCAGGATTCCAAAAATCGTTGGACCATTCCAAAAGGACACATCGAAGCTGGCGAAACTGCTAAACAGACTGCAATCCGTGAAATTGGTGAGGAGGCAGGCTTGTCTCACATCAAGGTTCTTTCGTGGTTGGGAAAAATTCATTTTAAATATCGCCGTGTAGATAAGCTTGTCTTAATGACTACTCAAATTTATCTAGTACGCGCTCTGGATAGCAACGAGCGACCAACTAAGGAGAAATGGATGAATGGCATTAAGTGGTTTACTTTTAAAGATGCTTTAAATGCGATTGAATACGATGATATTGAGAAGCTTATGCTTATCGCTAAAAAGCGTATTCGCACCGGCGAGTTATAGAACGACTAAAAATAGTTTAAATTCTATGTTAAAATAAGAAGCAATATAAAACTGAAAGTTCGAGGTTTCACCAGACACTAGAATTCTCTAGTGTCAAACTGAACTCACGAAAAGGACTTATGAATTTTAATCTAGAAAAATATCACATTGACATCAACCTCATTAAGAAACATATTGAGGAAGCTGCCGTTAAAAAGCACCAAGATAAGAGTCTGCCAAAAGAGACTTTCACTAAAGACATGCTCGAGACTTATTCAGATTTTGCAGAATCAAAAATGGGCATAAAATTTAATGATATTACTCTATTTATTGCCGCTTTAACTCACAGAAGTTATGTCAATGAACATCGAAAATCTGCCGTCGAGCATAATGAACGTTTAGAATTTTTGGGTGACGCAATTCTAGAATTGGTAGTTTCCGACTTTCTTTATCAAAATTTTGATGAACCAGAAGGCATAATGACAGCTTGGCGTTCTGCTCTGGTTCGTACGGAATCAATCGGTGCCGCCTCTTATGAGATCGGCTATATTCATCTCATTCGTCTCTCCAAAGGTGAAAAACTTGGTAATAGTCGCACTCACGCCTCAATTATTGCTGACTGTTTCGAAGCCGTCACCGGCGCAATCTATCTTGATCAAGGGTTTGAGGCTGCCAAAGACTTTATCTACCAGCATATTATTACCAAAATGGACGAAGTGATTCTCTCTGAATCGTGGCGTGATGCCAAAAGCTATCTACAGGAATTAGCCCAAAAATTTGAGAATAGTACACCACAATATCATGTAATTAAAGAAGAAGGTCCAGATCACGACCGCGTTTTTACTATCAACGTAGTAGTAGCGGGACATAGCAGAGGCACTGGTATAGGGCATAGTAAACAAGAAGCCCAATCTGCTGCCGCCAGTGAGGGGATCAAATACTATAAAAAACAAAACAAGAATCAAATGCCAGTCACCGGTAAGCTTTCTCTGATAAAATAGTCTAAGCTGCTTGCATGAAACCATATTCCATTATGCTTATGGTTTCATTTTTTGCAAAAATATGTTATTATATCAAAGATTCTTGAGTTGCACTCCAAGCAAATTCACCAGACGTTCTTTATAAGAAGGGGGAAATAAAATGACAAATAAGCATACGCCTGAATACATCGATGGGATTATTAAGTATTACGTCTATCTGATGCACTGGATTTATCAGGTTGGCCACTACGTGGAAGCATTCTATCTGTTGAGAAACATCAACAGTATGGAAGAAATGGGTCCAAGCGAGGCTCTACGATCCGTACTCAATCAATACTATAATGGTAGTATAGCCATCCTTGAGAATTATGTTGCTCAGAGTAAGGTGAATATCGAAGACGGTCTTCGGGATATTTTAAGGTATTCAAACAAGATCGGTCTCGATCACCATCGTGAACTTATCAACCTATCGGATAGTCCTACCAAAAATAATTTGTTTAAGGGGAGTCTAGCTGAACGAAAATGTATCTACGATGAAGCTCGAGTGATTAATCGAATCTGTGAATATTACACCGATCACACACTTGATGCCAAAGAAAGGCGTCGCTATGTAAGACGCTACATTCGATTGGTTTTACTGAGATTTTACCAAGTTCTAGATCCGACACTTAAAAGTGTCAACATCAAGAATCTTGATGTTTTATTCACTGATGAATCCATTAAGTGCATTGCAACAAATGTTTATAAATACAGTGTCAGTCGAGAGAAAAAGATTGACATTGATGACATCCTTTTAAGTCATGTCGAAATCAATTTGTGTAGAGTCTTGACCTTTGATCGCTTGGAGCGAAATTTTAAGGAATCTAAGAAAGGCATGAAAAAAGTCCTGGAAAGACAGGCGGCATGCTACTAATTTTAAAGGCCCTCCCCGGAGGGTCTTCGCTATTCTTGAAAAATATTGTCAAATAGTATAAAATAAATCAATAAATAATTTTAAGGAGAAAACATGCTCGCGATTCGTATGCAGCGTAATGGTCGAACTCATTATCCAACCTTTCGACTAGTCGTCCAAGAATCCCAGCGTCATCCACTTTCTGGACGCGTTGTGGCTGAGGTCGGCAACTATAACCCAGAAACCAAAAAAACCACTTTAGACAAAGAAAAAGTTGAGTTTTATCTTAAGAATGGTGCACAACCATCATCACGCGTTGCTTTTATCTTCAAAAAAGAAGGCATCAAGCTCCCTGAATGGTATAAGGAATCTACTCCAAAAACCAAAAAGGCTAAACACGCCGACAAGCTTCGCAAAAATCAGCCAAAAGAAGAAACTGAGTCAGCAGAATAAAAAATAAAATAAGATATCGCAAGATATCTTATTTTTTCATGTATCAAACCGCAACCATTATGGTATAATGCTAATAACAAAATTAACTTGGAGAACCTATGTCAACCATTGACCAACAATTCGTAGAATATATCGTAAAAACCCTTGTCAATAATCCCGACAAAGTCAGCATCGACCGCGCCATTGACGAAAAAGGTGTCTTGCTCTCTTTAAGCGTCGACCCTGAAGATGTCGGTCGCGTAATTGGTCGTCGCGGCGCCACCGCTCAGTCAATTCGTACTTTGCTTCGCGCCCTTGGTACTAAGAATGACGCTCGTTATAACCTCAAAATCGTCAACACCGACGACAATACTAGTCTCGAAACTACTGGTGAACCAACCGCTGCTCGCACCGTCGAAGATTACGACGAAAAAGAGGGCGATTCAGACCTCACCAAAAATACTCGCGCTGAACTTGCCGATTTAGATGATCTGGATATTTAATTAGCAAGAAATGTTTTATTAAAAATCTAGAAATTTATCTAAAAATAACCTCATGAAACTGGGGTTATTTTTATGAAAAACCCTTGACATTAACTTCCAAAATACTTATACTAAATACAGTTCATGTTGAACTAAGCTAACTGCGAGTCAGCTTACATAAAGTTGAGAGCTTATATGTTCAAAAAATACCACCTTCTCCCGGTGGTTTTTTGGTTTAAAAAATAAGAAATTCATTGAAAAAATATGTTAGCTGTGATAAAATTCCTCCCAAGAAGTAGTGTGTCAGTTGATCGCGAGGGTCTTTTAAGGTGGCGACTTAAAATATCGTCAATTGACAGTAATCTTCGGCGCTAAAGATTATTAACACTAATATAGAGGGAAACGTGAGTACTAAAAACATCAGTACAAGTGGTAAGCGTGTCTTTTTTACGGACGGCGACCATCTTGAAATCCCAGATCTGACCGCACACCAGAAAGATTCTTGGGAGGAATTTATTAAATCCGGTCTCCGTGAAGTCTTCACCGAATTGAATCCAATCGACGACTACACTGGGCAAAAACTTTCATTAAGATTTAAGGATTATGAATTCAAGGCTCCAAAACGCACCGTTGAGGAAGCGAAATATAATTTGGAGACTTATGAAGCTCCGCTTCATGTCAAAGCTGAGCTTACTAATAAAGTGACCGGTGAAGTCAAAGAACAAAACATTTATTTTGGTGATTACCCATGGATGACCGACCGTGCCACCTTTATTATCAACGGCACCGAACGTGTAATTGTTTCGCAACTGATCCGCTCGGCTGGTGTCTTCTTTATTGCTGATAGCTTTAATGGTAAACGCTACTACGGCGCTAAGGTAATTCCTGGACGCGGTGCCTGGCTCGAGTTTGAAACCGCCACTAATGGCTCAATCAACGTCAAAATCGATCGCCGCCGCAAAATTCCAGTCACTACCTTCCTTCGTGCGCTCGGTGTTGTTAAGAACTCCGAAATTAAGGAACTTTTCGCAGATGTCGACAATGGCCCAATTAATTACATTGACAGCACTATCGACAAAGATATTACTACCAGTCAGGCTGCGGCCCTTCTCGAAGTCTATCGTCGTCTTCGCCCAGGTGATCTAGCTACAGTCGAAAACGCTCGCTCCATGGTTGAACGCACTTTCTTTGACTACAAACGCTATGATTACTCTCGTGTTGGTCGTTTTAAACTCAACCAGCGACTTGGTTTCGATACACCAAATGATAGCGCACACCGCACCCTTCAGATGGAAGATGTCATTGCTATTATCCGTGAAATCATTCGTTTGAATAATACCCAAGAGCCAGCCGATGATATCGATTCTCTTGCTAATCGCCGTGTTAAAATGGTCGGCGAATTAATTCAGCGTCAATTCCGTCTTGGCATGCTTCGCTTGCAGCGCAATATTTTAGATCGTATGTCAATGGCTAACCCTGAAGAAGTCACCCCATCTCAGCTCCTAAATTCACGTCCTGTAGTCGCTGCCGTCAAGGAATTCTTTAGTAGTTCTCAGCTCTCACAGTTGATGGATTCCTATAACCCCTTCTCCGAGCTATCTCATAAGCGTCGTCTGAGCTCCATGGGTCCTGGTGGTCTCACTCGTGAACGCGCCGGCTTTGATGTTCGTGATACACACCCAACTCATTACGGTCGAATTTGTACTGTTGAAACCCCAGAAGGTGGCAACGTCGGTCTCGTACTCAACCTTGCTACTTACGCTCGTATTAATGAATATGGCTTTATCGAAGCTCCATATCGAGTTGTAAAAAATGGTAAAGTCACCGATGAAGTTGTCTATGTTGACGCCAGCCAAGAAAAAGATATGGTGATTGCTGATACCTCAGCTAAACTCAATAAAGACGGTAGTTTTGTTGACGAACGTGTTTCTGCTCGTATTAACGGTCAGCCAGCACAGGTTGAATCTGCTCGCGTCACTCACGTCGATGCTGCACATAAAGAAATTCTCGGTGCTTCCGCTTCACTAATTCCATTTGTTGAAAAGAACCGTGTTGACCGTGCGCTCATGGGTTGTGCCATGCAGAAACAGGCAGTTCCACTCCTGAAAAATACTGCGCCAACCGTTGGTACTGGCGTTGAGGCTGATATTGCTAAATATACTTCACAATTAATTACCGCTGATATGGATGGTGTAGTTAAAAAAGCTGACGGTATCTCTATCATTGTCGATTACGTCAATGGTACTTCTCGTGAGTATAAAATCGCTCACTTTGAACAAACCAATTCTGATCAGTGTTACAACCAGCGCTGTATGGTTAAACGTGGTCAGAAAATTAAAGCTGGTGACACTCTTATTGAAGGCGCATCGATCGATGATGGCGAAATCGCTCTCGGTCGCAATTTGCTCGTTGCCTTCATGCCATGGCGTGGGTATAACATGGATGATGCCATCGTCATCTCTCGCAAACTTGTAGAAGACGACACTCTTACTTCAATCAATATTAAAGATTTCGATGTTGAAGTTCGCGAAACCAAACTAGGTCCGGAACAAGTCACTCGTGATATTCCAAATGTCTCCGAGCACGCGCTTCGACATCTCGGTGAAGATGGTATCGTCACTATTGGTTCAGAGGTTTCAACCGGTGATATTCTTGTCGGTAAAATTACGCCAAAAGGTGAACAGGAATTAAGCTCAGAAGAACGACTTCTTCGCGCTATCTTCGGTGAAAAAGCTAAAGACGTCCGTGATACCTCAGTTCGCATGACTGGCGGTACCTCTGGTAAAGTTATTGGTGTCCGCATTTATACTCGCGAACAGGGTCACGAACTAAAAGCTGGTGTCTTAATGCAAATCAAAATCTTCGTAGCTGAAATGCGCAAAATTCAAGTTGGTGATAAGATGGCTGGACGTTATGGCAACAAGGGTGTAGTATCTCGCATTCTACCAGTTGAAGATATGCCATTCATGGCTGATGGTACTCCAATTGATGTAGTGCTTTCCCCAATGGGTGTGCCTTCTCGTATGAATCTTGGTCAGCTTTTCGAAATTCATATTGGTATGGCAGCTCGTATTTTAGGCTACAAGGTTGCTACTCCATCCTTCAACGGTATTCCAGACGAAGTTATCTCTGAGGAGCTTGCAAAGGCTGGTATTGATCATAACGGTCGTATTCAACTCTTCGATGGCCTCACTGGTGAACCATTTAACGAAAAGACTTCAGTTGGTGTCATGCACATGATCAAACTTCATCACATGGTTGAAGATAAGATTCATGCTCGCTCCACTGGTCCATACACTATGGTGACTCAACAACCACTCGGTGGTAAGGCTCAAAATGGTGGTCAGCGTTTCGGAGAAATGGAGGTTTGGGCCCTCGAAGCTTACGGTGCTGCCAGCATTCTTCAGGAAATGCTCACTATCAAATCGGATGACGTCTATGGTCGTGCCAAGGCTTACGAATCAATCATCAAGAATGAACCGATTCAGGGTCCAAAGCTTCCAGAAGGGTTCAACGTTCTTGTGAAGGAATTGCAAGGTCTCGGTCTTAAGGTTGACCTGCTTGATAATGGTGAAGCGAAAGATGCCGATCGTGTAATTGAAAAAACTTCCAGAGAAATTGAAAAATCTCAGGATGATCGCTTAATCTACGCAAAACACAATGTACATATGAATGACGATGACAGTGATTTAATCGATCTCACTGACGAGGAGATTGAAGAGTCGCTCGATTCACAGGGAATTACAATAAAAGAAGGAGACAGTGATGAAAACATTGATCTCGGAGAGGAGTTCTAATGGCTTGGATGGACAACTACATTTCAGCCAGTGATTTCGACTCAATTCGTCTTAGCATTGCTAGTGCTGAAGACATCTTGAGCTGGAGCTATGGCGAAGTATTGAAGCCAGAAACAATCAACTATCGTACTCAGAAACCTGAGCGTGATGGTCTATTCTGTGAACGTATTTTCGGTCCAGTAAAGGATATCAATCCGCACGATAGTAAACTCAAAGGCGTGCGCTCGCGTGAGGCTGCCGTCGATAAGGAAGGGAATTTAGTCACTAAATCAATTGCTCGTCGTGAACGCATGGGGCATATTAAACTGGCTGCGCCAGTGGCTCACATTTGGTTCATGCGTGGTACCCCATCAGCACTCAGCCTACTACTTGATCTCACTGTTAAAAACATTGAAAAGGTCGTTTATTTTGCATCTTACCTCATTATTGATGCTAAAGACGCTGAAATCGAACAAACTTTGAACGATCTCAAGGCCCAACACGAAGCCAGCCTTCAGGCTATTAAAATTCGCTACAGCGAAGCTGCCAAGGCAGAAGGTGCGAATCCAGAAAAACTTGCCAACGAACAAGCCAAAGAAGTTGAAGAAGTCGAAAAAGACTTTCTAAGCCGCAAAGGTATTCTCGAAGGTTTGAAAAAAGGCGCAGTCATCTCGGAAATCGATTTTAGGAATCTTCCTGAGGAATACGAAGAATTGATCACCGCTGAAATGGGTGCTGGTGCTATCAAAAAGATTCTTGACGAAATCGACATGAATCAGATGATCGATGACCTCAATGAGCAGGCTAAAGAGGCTAAGGGCCAAAAAGAACGCAAGCTTATTAAGCGCGTAAAAGTACTTGAAGGTATGAAAAACGCCGGTATTAAGCCAACCGACCTCATCCTTACCGTCATTCCAGTCATTCCACCAGATCTTCGTCCAATGATTTCTCTCCCTGGTGGCCGTTTTGCTACCTCTGACCTAAACGATCTCTATCGTCGCGTCATCAACCGTAATAATCGCCTCAAAAAACTACTTGATCTCAATGCCCCAGAAGTAATTGTTCATAACGAAATGCGCATGTTGCAGGAGGCTGTCGACTCTCTCATTGACAATAATGCTTCTCATGGTCGTATTGCTAGCTCACAAAGTGGTCGTCGTAAGCTCAAATCCCTTTCGGATCTCTTAAAAGGTAAACAGGGTCGCTTCCGCCAGAACCTTCTGGGCAAACGTGTTGATTATTCTGGACGATCGGTAATTGTGGTCGGTCCTGACCTAAAGATTAACGAATGTGGTTTACCAAAACTAATGGCCCTTGAGCTCTTTAAACCATTTGTTATCTCTTGGCTATTACTTCATGAATATGCACCAAACTCTCGCGCTGCTTCTCGCATGATTGAAGCCCACGAATCCATTGTTTGGGATGCACTTGATGAAGTAATTAAGGGTCGCTACGTACTTTTAAATCGTGCTCCATCCTTGCACCGTCTATCAATTCAGGCCTTCCAGCCAAAGCTCATTGATGGTATGGCAATTCAACTTCACCCACTCGTCGCATCTGGTTTCAACGCCGACTACGATGGTGACCAAATGGCTATCCATCTTCCACTTTCTGCCGAAGCCCAGAAAGAAGCTCAAGAGCTAATGACTGCTGAACATAACCTCTTAAAACCTGCTGACGGTTCTCCAGTGCTTGCTATTTATCAGGATGTCGTGCTTGGTAGCTACTATTTAACTTACGACAAACCTGGTACTGAATCCGACAAACCACTAGCCTTCAGCTCTGTTTATGAAGCAGAAATGGCTTATGATCGCGGCGACATTGCCCTGCAAACGCCAATTCGCGTCTTTGCCAAGAAAGAAATTCGCGACACTACACTTGGACGTGTGATTTTCAACGAGATTCTCCCAGCAGACTATCCATACGATAATGGAGTTCAAACTTCTAAACATTTGAAAAAAGTCATGGCTAACATCTTTAACGATTATGGTTCTAAGGTGACTGTTGAAGTAGCAGATAAATTGAAAGACTTGGCCTTTGAATATGAGACTATTGCTTCAATCTCAACCTGTAAAGACGACTATCCAACCTATCCAGAAATTGCCGACTTCATTGCTAAAGGCGATGCTAAAACTGCTCTCATCCAAGATCAATACGACCAGGGCTTACTCACCGACACTGAACGCTACAACCTCACCGTTGCTAACTGGCGTGAAATCGACGGCGAAATCTCTAGCTTCTTGAAACAAAAGCTTGCCACTATGGATACGGATATCGCAGTAATGACCAACTCTGGTGCTCGTGGCTCCGTTTCTGGTATTAAGCTTGCTTCTGCTGCTATTGGTATCATGGTCGATATTAACAACAAGGAAATTGAGCTCCCAGTCAAGTCCAGCTACAAGAATGGTCTCAATACTCTTGAGTCCTTCATCGCCACCCGAGGTGCACGACAAGGTCAGGTATCAACCGCCCTTCGTACTGCCGACTCTGGTTATCTCACCCGTCGTCTTGTCGATGTAGCTCAAGATGTTTTCACTACTGACAAAGAAGCCGAGGATCCAGGTTTTGAGGTATTCAAATCTGAGACTCAGCAAACCGGTATTGAATTCGTCCAGCGTATTGCAGGACGCTATACCGCTGCTGTTATTCCAGGTTATCTTGAAAATGATCAGCTTATCACTCGTGAAATGGCTGAACAAATTGCTGCTGATGAAAACATCGATTCTGTCCGCATTCAATCCGTTCTTACTACTAAATCCGTCGATGGCGTACCTCAAAAAGCCTACGGTGTTGATATGGCTACTAGAAAGCTAGTCGAACCAAATCAGCCAGTTGGCGTCATTGCCGCGCAATCACTTGGTGAACTTGGCACCCAGCTAACCCTTGACACTAAACACTCTTCCGGTGTGGCGGGTTCTGGTGCTATCTCTCGAGGTCTTCCTCGTGTTGAGGAGCTTCTCGAAGCTAGAAATCCTAAAGGTCAAGCTTGGATTGCTCCAGTTGCTGGTCTTTGTGAAGTTTGGGAAGACGGCAACCATTTCGTAGTTCAAATTACGTCAACTTCTGGCAAAACTGAACGCATCGAAATTACCGATGATCGTAAGATCATGGTAAAAGACGGCGCTACCGTTAAAACTGGCGATGTTATTGCTGCCAAATCTAAAGGTATGGAACCAATCATTGCCCCATTCGATGGTAATGCTCAGATCGTTGATAATGCTGTAATTATTACTGAGGGTGCAAGTGGTCCAGTTCGTGTTGAAATTCCAAACGACGCTGAAATGCTAGTCAAAAGTAATGACACCGTCCAGGCTGGCGATCGTCTCACTACCGGTTCCTTGAATCTCCAAGATCAACTCAAATTCAAGGGTGTCGAAGCCACTGCTCGCTATATCATGAATGATATCATGGCAGTCTACGCCGCCAACGGTAATGACGTCTCCGCCAAACACCTTGAAGTAATCGTCCGTCAAATGTTCAGTCGTGTAATGATTGAAGAGTCTGGTGATACCAACTTTGTAGCTGGTGAGATTACTTCCATCAACTCTGTTGAAGAAGCTAATCGTGAATGTCTTGCTACTGGTCGCGTTCCAGCTGAGTACACCCAACTACTTCTGGGCATTACTAAGGTTTCCATCTGGTCTGACTCTTTCCTTTCTGCAGCTTCCTTCCAAGATACTACTCGTGTTCTTATCAATGCAGCCATCAATGGTCGTGTTGATAAACTCCACGGTTTGAAGGAAAATGTCATCATCGGTCGCAAGATTCCAGTCGGTACAGGAGTCCGCGAGCTTGAAGCTACCAAGGAAGAAACTGAAGGCAGCTTTGGCGACTTCAAAATTGTTCAAGACGAAGATTTCTAGATCTAGACAGTCGAAAATAGCCCTCACCTTAGGGCTATTTTTGTTGTATAATTAAGATATGCATCAATATGTAGAAACAATTAAGCAAGCTTCTATCCTATTTCCAGTCATTGCAGTTATTTTTACAATCCCTTATCTTATCTATAATTACAAGAAATACGGTTCCATTCTCAGCCTGCGTATCTGGATTGTTTATTCTTTTATCCTCTATCTTCTCTGTACTTACTGTCTAATCATCTTACCTCTACCGTCATCTGAAAGAGCTCAGACCCTCATGGGGTATCACATGCAACTTTACCCCTTTAATTTTATTTTTGATATCGCAAAAAATATTCAAATCAACCCAGAAACCCCCAAAACTTTTTTTGCTATCCTAGGCAACACTGCCTTTCTTACCACCATTTTTAATCTGGTTATGACTCTACCATTCGGCTTCTACCTGCGTTATTATTTCAGAAATACTTTTGCTCAAGTCGCGAAAAGGACCTTTTTACTTTCGCTTTTCTTCGAACTTACTCAACTCAGTGGTCTATATTTCATCTACAAAGGAAATTATCGACTTTTCGATGTCGATGATCTGATAATTAACACTCTTGGCGGTATGCTTGGGTATCTTTTTGCCAACTTACTCGCCAATCTCTTACCTACTCGTGCGGAGATCGACCGAAAAAGCTACGAACGTAGTAAAAACATTTCTTTCTTGAGACGTTTAGTCGCTCTAGTCTTTGACATGATTGGTGCAATCTTCTTTTATCTTGTTATCGGCTCGCGTATTCTCGACCTCATAAATCTCAGAGAAACATACTTTAGAGCGATGCTCTCTATAATTATCTTTCTCGCAACCACCACATCTCTTACAAAAGGTCAAACCTTTGGCTTTTTTATGACAAACCTCAAAGTCCGCCTTGAAAACGAAACTGCCGCAACTACTACTCTCAGTAAATTCTGCCACTATTTTGTGCGCTACGCGTTTTTTATTCTACAATACTTGATCATACCGCTTATAGGAATAAAAATAATTCAAATTCTCCGCCTGAATAATATCACTGATGAAAATACTACGATTATCCTAACTCTTTCGTATGTTTTTATCTTCTTCCTTTATTTTATGATTACCGTCATTTTAGTATCTATCAAAAAGCCTCTTCTCTATGAAAAAATTTCTAAAACAAAACTAGAAAATACTGTTATCGACAAAACAAAAGAAGCAAGCAAAACAGACATACAAAAGAAAACCCCTCTTGAAGATTAGTTTGTTCTGTGCTAGAATACCCATGTAAGTTTATCAAGGTGACATTTGACTAACTAGACCAAAGGAAAAGCCGACCGTTTCCGACTGCAATAATTTTTCTAGAGAAAATTATAGGCCAAGCAGAGAAACGGTCTGGAACTCTTCTTAGTCTAGCTATTAGAGTGT
>ERZ772960.2619-NODE-2619-length-12873-cov-9.690747_pt1 | contig 12873 bp, 9 predicted proteins | sample MGYA00580678_ERZ772960 | MGnify/ENA primary metagenome ERZ772960 (study PRJEB29015, sample SAMEA2737930) | human oral metagenome | biome: human oral; feature: human-associated habitat; material: dental | place: China | collected 2059 ... | reverse complement strand
CCTGATTGACTTGCAACAGGTGCTCTTTTAGCGTGTTACCAACGCCCTTTTGAAGTCCAATCAGGCATCTTTTACGAGTGGCTTAATAACCAATTGATTGCCTGTTGGTTACAGATCTGCTTTTTGCACGCTTTGTTTTATTTGCAGTTGATTTATTTGAAATTATGTAATGACTTTTCAAAATCTTGTCTGTGTTTTCACGTATTAAAATGAAAATGGTTTTGTATCGGAGGATGATAACAGCACAGACGGTTGACGGTCTTGGCTATGTCTCTGATTAAAATGGAAGAACCGAAAATATCACAGCCTCAATAAAGTGAGGTTGTGATATAAGTCTGTCTCGGACTGTTGGGACTCTTCCTGTCTGTAGGTTCCAGTAAATGTGCATCCAGCAGATGTGTGAGAATCCTTCGACGGAAACTCGTCCGGCTTTTATATCCTGTCAGTTCCATCATGTTGAGTATCGATTTGGGTGTCATGCAGAACCTGAGGATCTTCTCTGCACGTTCTTTTTCTTCCTTGGGAAGTTCTGGACAGTATCGCTCTATACTGGAAATGCGCCTTGACGGATGGCCGTATTCCATTATGGGCTCGGACACCATGTCCGGCATGTCATAAGAAACAGGGCGGTAAAGTACACATTTGAATTGGTTTCCCGATTCGTCATTGATGAAGTCGATCTTCGGATACTCGTTCATGGCGCGGATGATACCCGAACCCAATCCGCGGTAAAGCATCGTCTTCGCACAGAAACTTGCCATCAGACGGTTGCGTATGAAGCTGTTGCCGAGCTTTATGTCGTCTACATCCATTCCTCCAGGCAGTTTGCCGGGAGATATGATTTCCACCCGGTTGTCGAAGATGAGCAGACGGATAGCGGCTGGTTTCAGATAGTCGCGATGGACGAGTGCATTCTGCAGGACTTCTTCCAAGGCGATCTCTGAAATCTCCAGGTGACCAACGGAATTGAAGTTCTGTCCGTCCTGTAAGGCATGCAGATTGCTTCGGAGGAACGACATCCCTTCGGAAAAGAGCCTTGGAATCGTCCCGTCAATGTCTCTGCTGTCCCGATAGCTGGTACTTCCGATGCTGTTGCCGTAGAATGAAACCGCCTTAATGACCATTTCCGGCCGGAACATCTGCGGCATGTTGCCGAAATAGAGAAGTCCGGCCAAGGTCAGCCTGCCGTCTAAGGTCGTGATCTGCATGTTGCGCATCAGGGCTTCAAAAGGGAGGCTGAAGTCGGAGGCTTTCTTGTGGAACACTTCCATGAGGTACTTGTCTACCAGCCATTTGTCAAGGTCTGCGATGCTTGTATGCTTTACGCCTTCTTCATCAGGATGATAAGTACCAGATTCGTAGAACAGCTCCAGAAGTTCATTGTTCTCTGTAATACGTCGTTTGTCTGCTCCCTGTTTGACGAAAATATTCCCGCTGATGTCCTTGTAAGGCTTGCTTATGCCTTCCTTGACATGTATGACAAGTAGTTTCTTGCCTTCAATGGCTACGGTTTCACTTTCTACATAAAGTGTAGGGCGAATGTTCTCGTTGGCTGTATTGCCTACTTGGCTGCTGATTCTCTGTATCTCTTCGTAGCTTAATCCTTTGACTTTACCCGACTTGTCTTCTACACCGAAGATGAGGTAGCCGCCTTTGCTGTTTGCAAATGCGACAATCTCGTCTGCAATGGCTATGTCTTTGCTGAAGTGTTCTTTGAACTCAACGCGGCTGTTCTCTCCTAATGAGATGATTGTTTTTAGTTCTTCTGCATCCATGGGGGCTTATCACTTTCTGTTTGGTTAAGTACTTGCCTTTACTTGTCCACAAAGGTATATAAAATAAGCTTTTTCGGTTAAGTAAATCCTTTATTTAACATTAAATTAACAATGTATTCGCCTTTTCCTCTTGCTACTTAACCATTTGCGAGCAGATGTGGTTAAGTAAATGTGTTGTTGGTCAAGTGTGCTTCGTGTGTTTGGTTGGTTGGTTATGGATAATGGAGGGAATCTTGTAATTTTTATCCATAATTCCATAACGTACCTTTGTTATATATATGTATCTTTGCAGTCGATAGGGGATGAGTATCCTCTATTGTTATGAATTGTATTAATAAAGAAAGGAACGGGAATAATGAAAAAGAAAGTATTTGCAGTAAGTGGTATGAAGTGTGTACATTGCAAGGCCAATGTGGAGAATGCCTTAAAGGCTGTTGCAGGTGTCCGGACTGCTGAAGCCAGTCTTGAGGATGCTGATGTCACGGTGGAGTATGATGAGAACAAGGTGACTCCTGATCAGCTGAAAGCGGCCGTTGACAATAGTGGACGTTATGAAATGAGTCTGTAAGCCGCTGCGATTCATCCGGATAGTTGGTTCTTCGTCTGGATGGGGTATGCGGTATAAAGAGACATATTAAGTCTGATGGAATCGTGGAAAGTGGGGGCGGATCCGCAGATGAGGTTTTACTCGTCCGAGTGTTTGCTCACTTTCTGAGACCTCTGCAAAGCTCCCTTGCAGAGACTCTCGTAAATCGTAGCTTGTTGATAATCAAATATATGGTTTTGAGACAAATAGAGTTTTGCAGAGGTCTCTTTCTTGGGATCTGGAATGGAACCTTTCCCTTGTACAGAAGAATTATTCGATAAAAAGTGATAGATTATGAAACAGACCATTCCTGTTATTGGTATGGCATGTTCGGCATGCTCGGCCAATATAGAAAAGAAATTGAATGGACTTGACGGCATTGATTCTGCCTCGGTGTCGCTTCCGGCCCGGTCGGCTCTTGTAGACTATGATCCTGACAGGATTTCACTTGAGAAGATGAAGGCCGAGATCAATGGAATCGGTTATGATCTGGTCATTGACAGGAAGACGTCGGCAGAGGAGATAGAAAAGCATGAGTACATCTTGCTGAAGCGCAGGACGCTGCTGTCATGGCTGTTTGCAATAGCCGTAATGTGTGTGTCGATGCGGTGGATAGACCTTGGCTCGCATGATGTTTCCAACCAGGTGTCATTGCTGATAGCCCTGGCAAGTATGCTTTATTGCGGCCGTCAGTTCTATGTCTCTTCATGGAAGCAGCTGCTCCATGGTGCTGCCAGCATGGATACTTTGGTGGCATTGTCTACCGGCATAGCCTTCTTGTTCAGCTCCTTCAATACGTTTTGGGGTGATGTGGCATGGACGGGTAGAGGTGTTGTGTGGCATACTTATTTCGATGCGTCGGTAATGATCATTACCTTTGTTCTGACAGGCCGCCTGCTGGAGGAGAAAGCCAAAGACGGTACGGCGTCCTCTATTCGCCAGATGATGGGCATGGCGCCTAAGACCGCCCATGTCGTTGAGGGCGGAAAGATAGAGGAAGTCCCTGTCTCGACAATAGAAGTGGGGGATGTCTTGGAGGTACGTCCCGGCGAGAAAGTGCCTGTTGACGGTGAGGTTATATCTGCGGAAAGCTTCATGACGGCAGATGCCGCATACGTCGACGAGAGCATGATTACGGGAGAGCCGACTCCGGCAGAGAAGAAGAAGGGGGCAAAGGTACTGGCCGGAACGATACCGAGTCAGGGAAAGTTCCGTATGCGTGCCTGTCAGGTCGGTGAAGACACGGCTCTGGCTCACATCATCCGTATGGTGGAGGAGGCGCAGGGGTCAAAAGCTCCCGTGCAGCGGGTTGTCGACAAGGCGGCTTTGGTATTTGTCCCAGTCGTAGCATGTATTTCCTTTGTCACATTCCTGTCGTGGTGGATTATCGGAGGAAGCGCTTTCCTTCCTCAGGCTATCATGTCGGCTGTGGCGGTGCTGGTCACCGCCTGTCCCTGTGCCATGGGGCTGGCGACCCCGACGGCTCTCATGGTGGGTATCGGAAAAGCCGCCCAGAAGCAGATACTCATTAAGGATGCCACGGCTCTGGAAAGCCTGCGCAAGGTGAATGTCTTGATAACGGACAAGACCGGAACACTGACCATTCCTGACAGGAACATCGACTTTACAAAGGCTGACAACCTTCCCCTTGAAGTACGCGAGACATTGAAGCCCCATGCCCGTGAAGCGATGGAATCCCTGCAGAAGGACGGAATAGATGTCTATATGATGAGCGGTGATAAGGAGGAAGCGGCCCGCTACTGGGCGGACAAGGCGGGCATCAGGCACTACCACAGCAGGGTCCTGCCGCAGGACAAGGAGAATCTTGTCAGGCAGCTGCAGGCCGAAGGGAAGCGTGTCGCCATGGTCGGTGACGGCATCAATGACACACAGGCTCTGGCACTGGCGGATGTAAGTATTGCCATCGGGAAGGGGACGGATGTCGCCATGGATGTCGCCCAGATGACGCTTATGGGGAATGACCTTTCTGCGATTCCGGAGGCGATTCGGCTGAGTCGCAATACGGTACGCATGATTTGGGAAAACCTTTTCTGGGCGTTTGTCTATAACATCGTCTGCATCCCTCTTGCCGCCGGTTTGCTCTATGCCTTCGGCATCGACTGGCAGATTACCCCCTCATGGGCAAGTGCCCTGATGGCATTCTCCAGTGTCAGTGTCGTGCTTAACAGCCTCCGCCTGAGGTTGATGAAATGAAAACAGGAATCCTGACAAACGGCAGTCTGCTGCCTGTCAGGATTCCTGTTGATTGTTGATGATCCTTTATCTTACCGGATAATCATATCTGCCGGTGTTGTAACAGCCGTTGCGTTGAGCGGGGACATGGTCAAATTCGACATTGACGGAGATGGAGTTCTGATTGTGGGAACCCCATTGATAGGTTACGCCGCCACCGATTCTGTCCATATAGCGGCTGATGCCGGCACCGTAGTCCCATCCTGTCGGGTCGTATCCGTATGCTGCCAGGCCGTAGCCGAAGGAGGAGTATCCCCAGGTTCCATAGCCGCCCCAGTAAGGTGAACCGTAACCGGCATATCCAAAGATATTCCGGAAGTTGTCTGAAGTAAAGGCTTTCTGTACGAATGCGTAGGCGCTCCAATGTTCATTGAACTGATAGCCGAGAACAGCATTGACACCGCCTACAAAGTAGTTGTCGCCGCGGTAAGTGAGATGATTCACATATCCGCCTACTGCCAATGTCGCTTTCTTTGACAGGTTGGTAACATACATCAGCGAGACATCCTGCGAGAAGCCTGCACCGTGATAGTCTCCATGCCCGAAGCTCGCAAAGGCCGATGCACCGAGGTTTACATTCAGTCCCTCATGCAGTCTCCATAGCCCGATGCCGTATCCCCAGCCCGGATAATAGAACCCGCCGGGTATAACGGTTTGACCGTTCTCTGTGATGAGAGGCAGGTTGTTGTCTATCTGTGCCTGCTGTTCCCTGTCTTCTGCCAGTCTTCTCGCATACGCTTTCTCCGCTTCGGTGGCTTCACGTGGTCCTTGCAGACGTGCCGACTCTATGGGTTCCACAGCGGAAGTGTCACCGTTGTGTTCCCCTTCTGTGTTCTGTGCATACAGCGGTGTACACAGAACGGCTGCTATTATGAAAATATATTTTCTCATTCACTTGCAAATATAAGTATTCAGTAGTCACCCGCCAAGTATTTTAAAGATAATTAGAGCTTTTTCAAGTTGCACAGGCGATGGATACCTGTAGGTAGGAACTAACTTATAGGGAGCAGCAAGACGAGCTGGATAGTCCTGTGTTATTTTGTCCGCATAAGCAATGGAGGATCGGTGGTGAAGAAGAACACCGTAGCACCGTGGAAGACCTGCCCGGGCTCGAGTCCTTGGCTTATCTTTTCCATGCCGCTATTGTATCCTGAGTGGAGGGGCTGCAGGGAGATGCTGCTGCTTGCCTTGCCGTAAGTGTTGATGCAGAGTGTCGGTTCGCTTGAATAGACGGTCATGGCGCGGCCGCTCTGTGCGTCGAAGAGAATGGCGGCCGGCTTCTGCATATTGTCAGGATGGCGCAGCTGGTAGGCATTGTCATATCCGTTGTTCGTGCGCCTGATGCGCTCGCCGATCTCACGTGGTTTGGTAAAGTCGAACGGTGTGTTCCTTATGCGCTGCAGTACTCCCGTCAGCTGCTTTTGCTTGTTGTAGGCGTTGGACAGGAAAGCGTCGATCCACAGATGCTGCTTGAGGATGGAGCGGTGCATGTCTCCCGACAGATTGAAGCAGATCCCGTTTGTCACTTCCAGTTGTGTCCGGGCCGTCGTTGTGATGCGATAGTCCACGTCCAGTGCATTCTGATCCGACAGGGTATAGGTGACGGTCACATTCAGTTTCCCGTCCAGTCCGTTCTCTCCTTCGGAAGTCACATATCGCAGGCAGACGGACTGATTGTCCGAGCTGACCACTTCCCATGTCTTCCCAGACAGCGTCTCTTCATTGTTCTTCCCGAAGTAGACGAGGGTGGCGCCCAGGCTCTTGTCGTTCTGGTAATCATTGTCATGGGCATGACCTTTTACGACTGGCTCCAGTCTGCCGTTCCAGTTGTAGGCTGTCAGTGAGACGAGGCGTGCTCCATAGTTGCTGATGACCGCCTCCATGCCATTCCCGTTGACGATCCGGAACCGTTTCTGTTCCTGGCTATATGAACAGAGAACAATGCTGAGCATTGCTGCTGTCAGGATTGTGCGTAAATGCTTCATAGCTTGTCTGTTTTTATTCCTCACATTGCAAATTTACATAAAATCTGTGATTTATAAGTCTTCGGGATAAAGAAATTGCTTTTCTCTTTAGAGGAAAGTCCATGAAAACGTTAGATGAAAGTTGAATACTGTTTTTATCGTCAACCATCCGGATCGTCATACTACAGGAATCCTCGTCGACCAGGTTTGAATGTAAGGTGGAAGGTAGTCAACCTCAAGCATTGAACTACATCTTGAAGTGTTCCCGGCTGTTGGGGACAGATGTCCCGGCTGCCGGGAAGACAAATGCGGTGCTGTAATTTATATGAGATGCTGTGTGCCGAATATAAAAAGCCTGACAGTGCTGCCCCTTCCGGGACAATACACTGTCAGGCTTCTGCTGGCCATGATGAGTAAATGTGGCTCTATGTCATTTCACTTCGGCCGGTGCTTTCTCACGTTCTTCCACGCCCTTTCCTTTCTGGGAAGATTCGGCAGAAGTCTTGATGTAGTAGCGTCGGTGTGCCTCTTCCTGACGGGGGACGGAGAAGTTGCTGACACGCTTCATGTAGCCGATGATGCGGGTGAGGTAATCCACGTTCTTGGAGTGACAGCGGGGACACTCATGCAGATAACGCTTGTCGATATAGCCGCAGTCGTTGCAGATGGTGTTGGGGATGTTGAAGGTGAAGTAATTGCAGCCTTCCTGTGCCGCAACACGCAGGAGCTGGCGGTACTGTGGTTCTGAGAGATGCTCCTCGAGGTTCATGTGGAGGGCGGAACCACCCGTAAGGTGTTCGATGTAGGGCGCACCGTGCAGTTTGAACTTGTCGAGGATGGTCAGCGAGTTGTCCTCTACGCGGTAGAAGTAGCTGTTGTAGCAGTCGCGCGGCACGAAGTATCCGTCCTCACGGTCCCATTTCGCATGTTTCACGCCCACGTTCTCGGCCGGGATCATCTCGCAGTTGAACATCGCCTCCTTGGTGCGGAAAGCCTTGTTCTGCTTCTCGATCAGTCCGAGTACCGTCTGTACGAACTTCTTGTAGCCGTCGTTAGGAGTTATGTCCAGACCCATGAACTCCGCAGCCTCTACCAGTCCGTTGATGCCGATGGTGAGGTACTGACGGTCGATGTTGATGTATCCTGCATCGAAGAGTGGCAGCATGTGGTTGTGCAGCAGCTCCTTGAGATTTTCGTTATACGCCAACTGAACTTTATGGCACAATACGATCACATGCTCCAGGTATTCCTTGTAGTCGAGGTCGTGGTTGACAGCATACTGGATGCAGCGGTTGAGATTGATGGTCAGTACGCTCTTTGAACCTGTCGAGACACCGCCTGCTCCGAGTGTATAGGAGAAGCCGTTATCCTGGATCTCGTTGCGCAGCCGGCAGCAGGAACTGAGTGAGTCGGCGTTGTCGCTCATATAGGTGAAGAAGCTGTGCCCTTCTGAGTACATCTTTGCGGCGAAGTCGCCCCATTCCTTGTCCTTGCAGTCACCGTTTTCAGCCAGCAGTGCCATGGTCTCTACCGGGAAGGTGAGCACGGTCTTCAGACGCTCCTGATTGAACCAGGTCATGAAACGTTTCTGCAGCCATGACAGGCTCTCCCAGTCGGGCTGTGAACCGTCGGGAAAGTAGAAGTTCCCGAAAAGCGACTCGAAATACGGACGGTCGTAATAAGAGATGTTCCAGAAAACGGCCTGGTAGTTGCGTGCGCCGGTAGGCTGGTTGAGCGAGTAGACAATCTGCTCGAAGTCATCGGTGATGATCTTGTCAATCGTACGCTTTCTGAGACTGAGGTCCACCACTTCGTCGGCCCGCTTCCAGTAGTCCTTGCCGTATTCTTTCTGGATGAAGTAGTTCATGTACATCAGGAACTCCGGTGTGGCGCAGGCTCCGGCAAGCATGGAGGAGACCATGAACACCATGTTGATGAATCCTCCGCAGAAGCTCTTGAGGTTGGTCGGTGCTGTGGAGTTGCCGCCGATGGAGGTCGTCCCGCCGATGAGCCAGGGGTACATCGTTATCGAAGCGCAGTAGTTGGCGAGGTTCGTCTCGTCGTTCTTGTAGATAAAGTGGTGGGTGAGGAGGTCGATATATTCCTCGGCCAGTTCCTTCCCGTACATCTTCTTGATGCGGTCGACGAGCAGACGGCGGTTCAGGCGGATGAATCCCTGCTTCGGCAGTTCGCCGATGAGGGTCGCGATGTTCTTGTGTTCGACGTTGGCATTGGCGTCAAACTTGGAGCCGGTGGCGGCGTTCTTGGCAATGCAGTAGTCCGAAAGGAACTTCATCTTTTCAAGTGTCTCGCGGTCTTCGGTATGCTGCTGGCGGTAGACGATGAAGCTTTTTGCTACTTTGTAGAAGCCTTCTTTCATCAGTGCCGTCTCCACCTGGTTCTGGATGTCCTCTACTTTGATGTCGTTCTGAATGTCCAGATCGGCGAGGATTTTCGACATGGTTCCCAGGTCGGTCGGTTCGTTGACACTCTCAAATGCCTTGAGAATGGCATTCATGATCTTGTCGAGGGAGAACCGTTCCTTCGACCCGTCGCGTTTGGTAATTGTGAAGTTCTTTATTTCCATTGCTTTGCTTTTGTTTTTAGGCGTCGGTGGACACTGTGTAGACATTGGACAGCATCAGTAGGGGAATGCGCCGGAGTCGGATGACATTTGCCACAGCGTGCATGATGATGTCTTTAGTAGAGGTGAAAGTTGTCCGTTTTGGACAACTTTTTTGTTTTCTGTTCTCTAAAAGTTTTCCGTTTTGATAAACTTCGATGATGCAAAGTTAGATAAAAGTATTCATTCTTCAAAGTATTGTATGTCTTAAAAATATTGAAAAGTTCGCCTCTTTCAGAGGGTCGGGATGTGCAAATGTCAGTAAGATAAAGGTTTAAGATTTAGAGTTGTAGTTGTACTTTATTCCGTGTGGGCGAAGTGTGCTGTAAGATGTCTCGGATACATGACATCCGTGCCTTCAATGCAGATTTTCACAATGGTAGTTCTGAAGAAAGCGATAGCTTCCTTCGCTGTAATAAAACGAAATAGGGGACAGCAGATGCTTTAAGGAATATCCTTAAAACGCACGAAGCCGTATGCCGCTGCAATGGAAGCCGTTGGTTCCGCCGCCTTGTATAACCGCCTCTTTTCATTCCGTCCTCTGCCAGCCGCCGTGTTGCCGGCTATGTTTTCTCTGCATCGGCTTCATTCAGCTGTCGTATTGTTAGGAATGTGTCTTTTTTTTGATGAAGTGATGCTTTTAGAGGCTGTATTAAATTTGTGCGCAATTAATTTTGAACACCTGTTTAAAAAACGTACTTTTGCAGTTTGAAATGTGAAGATTATGGGAGATATATCACTGATCGCCTTCGATGCTGATGATACATTGTGGGAATGTCAGTCTTATTTTGAGAAAGTGGAGGAGGAGTATTGCCGTCTGCTTGCCCCTTACGCACCGGCGGACAAGGTGTCGGAAGCGCTTTTTGCAACGGAGACGGCGAACATGCCCCTTTTCGGTTATGGCTGTAAAGCTTTTATGCTTTCATTGCTGGAAAATGCCGCCCGGGTGAGCGGCGAGCAGCTGACGGCTGACGAAGTGACGAAAATTATCAGGCTTGGAAAGGGGCTGTTGCAGTTGCCGGCCCAGCCGATAGACGGGGTGGAGGAGACGCTGAAGACGTTGCATGATGCCGGCAAATATCATCTGGTGGTGTTTACGAAAGGAGAACTGCTTGATCAGGAAAGCAAGTTCAAGCGTTCCGGACTGCATGCTTATTTTGATGATTTTGTCGTGGTGTCGGATAAGACGGAATCGTCTTATCATCGGCTTTGCCGTCAGTTCGGCATAAAGGTGGGACAGCTGCTGATGGTGGGGAATTCCTTCCGGTCTGATATTGAACCGGTGCTGAAACTCGGCGGCTGGGCTGCTCATATCCCTTTCCGTACAGTATGGCAGCATGAAGTCGTTGAAGAGTATGATCATCCTCACCTGATGAGGCTGGATGACTTTTCGCAGTTGAAGAATCTTTTGTGAGACTTGGCAGGGCGGCAGTGGAAGCACCCTCTCCGGCAAGATGTCCGTCAATATCCTGTCTGCTGTAAAAATCCCCCATGGCATCCTGCCGGCAGGCAGGATGCCATGGGGGATTCTGTTTCCGGCATTCCGGAAAGGCGGGGGCGGGACAGTCTTCTTTTTCTATTCCATCGTTTTCAGAATTTCCTGACAGAGCATGTAACCCTTGATCATCATCCGGGGAATGTGGAACGGGCCTTTGAAGAGATTTCCTTTGGCGGACTGTGCGACGGTCCCGTCACGGTGGAGATAACCATACCACTCCGGATAATCGGGGTCGGGGAAATGGGCATAGGTCCATTCGCTGATCCGCTGATGGCGGTAGAGGTATTCATCGTCGCCCGTGGCGAGATAGGCATAGAGTGAAGCGATGATCGTCTCACACTGCGGCCACCAGAATTTCATGTCCTGTGAGTAGTCCTGCGGAGGGAGGTTGCGACAGTCGCGGAAGTTGATGATGCCGCCGTACATTTTGTCCCATCCCCAGTCCCACGACCAGTCGAAGATGGTGAGGGCGGTATCGAGCAGCTCCTTGTCCCAGTTGCGTAGTTTCGCCTCTTCCAGGATGAACCATGAAGTCTCTATGCAGTGTCCGGGGTTGATGGTGCGTGCCGCATTGGTATCGATGAACTCGCCATTCGGCCCCACCGTCTCCAGCAGCGCCTTGAACTCCGGGTGCATGAAGTAACGGCGGAGCAGCGAGACGGAGTCGTCGATCTGCCGGGTCAGCGTCGGGTCGTCGATGACCTCGCGGAGACGTGATCCCACGTTGATAAGGATCATGACGATAGAGTGGCTCTGCATTTCCACACCTGCCTCGTATTTCGGGGGTAGGAAACCCGGCGTGGAAAGGAAACGCTGTGCATCGTGGAAGACCTGCAGGGCCCTCTCGGCGTAATGCCTGTCACCTGTCGCCAGTGCGTATTCTGCAAAGGCGATGGCTGCAAAGGTCTCTGAGAATACGTAACGGCGTTTGCGGAGCGGTTTCCCTTCTGCCGTTACTTCAAAATACATGTGTCCGTCTTTGTCGAAGCAATGCCTTTCGAGGAAGTCAATGGCGGACCGGGACGCATCGAGCCATGTCGGATTCTTCTCCACATTATTATATGCGAAGGCACAGATGAAAGCCCATCGTCCCTGGAACCATACCGACTTGGTGGTGTCCATCAGCGATCCGTCACGGTCAAGGCAGGTGTAGATGCCGCCGTTCTCTCTGTCCCATCCGTGGTTCAGCCAGAACGGCATGATGTTGTTTGTCAGGTCGTTCCTGTAGGCCTCAGCCCATGAACGCAGATATTCTTTCTTATCCATATTTTTAGGTGATATTGACTATATCCTTTGTTTCTGGCAGGGTAACGCCGGAAGACGGCCCTTCCTTATGTACAAAGCGATGTTGTTTACCATCAAAGTTCCGCAAAATTAGGATTAATTTGTCAATTAGCCAAGAAAAAGGAAGGGAAAATCCCTTTGTGTCAGATGGATTGCCGGCTTTCTCATGGCTCACCCGTCTGTCCGGGAGACTGCTGCCAATGGATGAATCGCCCGGTCGGGCGGCAGACAAAATGTTCCCATGGAAGACAGGATTTTATGCGGTCATTGACGGCAGAGAGCGGATTAAATCCAATCGTGTCCATCCGGTTCAAGACGGAAAGCGCAGGGAACTGGTGGGAGAAACACTATGAAATAGTTTTACATATCGTGCCTGTCAGATAACGGTTTTCCTCCATGCCAGCACACAAAGAACAGGGGTTGGGCAGGTCGTGCTGGCGAGACGGCCGTTGTCTGTGTTCCAATCAGCGCCTGTCTGCCTGTCAATCGGTGCTTACTTGCAGGCCAACTGACGCTCTCTTGCATCGCAACTAAGCACCTGTTCTGATGGCAGGGTCAAGTCCCTGTTTATAAGCAATTTAACATTATACTATGTTTCCCTTTTCTCTTCTATTTCGCTTACTTTCGTTGAACTTGTCGAAGGTATATCCCCCATACTCTATCCAATTCAGTGGGCGGTAAAAAATAAAGACAAAATGGAAAGACGTCTGGATCTCCTCCCGGTGCGTCGGGGTTTCTCTCTATTAAATCAAGATGTATTGGGAGGCTCATTGAAAACCTGACGCGCCTTGTACACGATGCGTCTCTGTGAATCTCCCACACGGGCGTGCGGAACTAAAAAAGAGGGTGTGTCAAAATTGATACATCCTCTTTTTTATTCTTCCTTTACC
>ERZ772960.2617-NODE-2617-length-12876-cov-5.037595_pt1 | contig 12876 bp, 11 predicted proteins | sample MGYA00580678_ERZ772960 | MGnify/ENA primary metagenome ERZ772960 (study PRJEB29015, sample SAMEA2737930) | human oral metagenome | biome: human oral; feature: human-associated habitat; material: dental | place: China | collected 2059 ... | reverse complement strand
CCCGTAGAAAAGCGGGAAGTTATCTTTAGCCACCGCACACGGAAGAGCAATTCCGATACCAGTGGCGGAACCTCATCGTATGCCGTTTAGGACGGCACCGTCAAAACTCCTCAATCGTGCCGAAGTCTTTCCAGCCTTCTGCGGCTTGGTAGCGTGCTTTGGAACCGGCGGGGACGCGGAGCCTTGCAGATGCGATGGGCGTGTCCTCAAACACGTGCTGGCCTGCCGTAATAGCCGGCGGATTTGCCGCTTTGCACGTTACCGTCTTCAGTTTAGGATCGCTAGACAAGACATAGAAGTCCATTATGGTAAGCGTTGAGGGGAGCTCGACCGACGTCAATTCAGGGCAGTTCGAAAGAACGTACCAGTTAAGAACTTTTATGTTTTCCGGTACAACCATCGAGCTCACTTTTAAGCCTCTAATTGAAATGCCGCCGATAGCTTCCAGCGAAGACGGCAGGTTAAGCGTTGTAAGGTTGGGACAGTAGTAAAACACATAACTCGCGATAGTCTTTAAGCCGTTTGGCAGTGTAACGGAAGTCAGTGCGTCAATGTCTCTAAAAGAGTTCTCTTCCAATTTTATTACGCCTGAAGGAACGGTGTAAGAAGTGGCCGGTTTGCCGCACGGGTACCAGAGGAGTACGGTTTTATCCTTGTTAAAGATAACGCCGTTTTGGGAAGAAAGGAACTCGTTATCGGATGCGACCGTTACGCTTTGCAGCGTCGTTCCCCAGGTAGAGACCCACTCTACACCTGTTACCGTGTAGGTTACGCCGCCGTGGGTAACTTCTTTGGGTATGGTAAGCGATGGTACCGTGTACTCCACGATAGTTTGGGAACCTGTATAAGCGGTTACGCTCACCTTTTCCGCTCCGGCGGTGTTGTCCGTTATGTGGTAGCGCACGCCGCCTTCTGCAAAGTAGTTTACATCCGCTTGAACGGTGATGAGACCTGAAAAAGCGGTTTGCCCGCTTACTTTGTCGGTTATCTTTATGCGCGTTGAACCGACTTGTTCGCACCGCATCCCGATTTCACCCTGACTGTTCAGGTCGGCTGTGAAAAGTGTGAGGATGTCCGGTGTTTCAGCTTCCGCCGTATAGCTGCCGGAGCCTCCCGTTACGAACCGGTGTCTAAAGGTACGTCCTACCGTTCCGGTAAGCGCTGTTGTATCTACCGTGAGCGCGGCTCCGGTATATTTAAACTTTACTTTGATGTTTGCCGCTGCCGTTACCGTGTGGTTGTAGGTTGTGTTTGCTCCTCCCGAGATGACCGTTCCGTTGTTTGTCCATTGTTCGACCGCGCAGTTCGAATCAGGCGTTGCCTTAAAGACGACGGTTTTGCCGTGTTCCACCATATCGCCCGAACTGATTTCGGTGCCGTCAACTTTTGCTGTAAGCGTGCCGTTTCCGCCGTCCACGCCGAAATCGATTTTACACAGTACCTGCTTAAAGGTTACGGTTACGGTAACGTCTTCGGTGATTTTAAGCGTCGCGCTCGTGCTTCCGTCGGTACCGCCTAGTAAAAATGAGCCTGCCGAAATCGTCCACTTATTCACCGCATAGCCTGCATCCGGTACTGCCATAAAGGTAATTTCGCTGCTATCGGGCACTTTGTGATGGCCGGGCGGGATTACCGGTACAGTATCTACACTGCCGTGCTCCGGCTCGGTAAGCGTTACCGTGTGCATGGCAGGAGGCGGCTCACCGTTTCTTTTAAAGAATACCATAACCTGTGCGTTTGCCGTAACTTTGAGCGTGTAGGTAGGCACCGTGCCGTTTACTTCTGTGTCGTTAAGTTCCCATTTTTCAAGATCGTAGCCTTGAAGCGGCGTTGCCGTAAAAGTAAGCTCGGTGTTTTCGGCAACCATGCCGTTTTCGCTCAGTACAGGCTCTACTTTTACATTGCCGCCTATAGTGTGGTCAAGCTCTACCTTGTACATTTGCACGGGCGGCGGTGTGGGCGGGGTGCCGCCTCCGCCGCCGGAATCGCTGCCGTTGGAGCAGCTTATCGCCAGACCTGTAAGCAAAACTGCGGCTGTAACGAGCGCCGCAACTCTCGTTTTCTTGTTGCTTGAGTTAAATCCGCTCATAAAAAACTCCTCTTAAATGATTTTGTTTGCAAAATAAAAAGCGCACCGAAGAGATGATTCTTTTCGGTACGCTTGTTGTGTAAGAATTTGAAAAGAGAGTAAGTTCCGGTATGGACGCCGGCAGAGTTGTTTGTCGATTATTTACGGATTTTGTGTTTTGAAGACAATTTACGCTACGCGAACGAACGAACGAACGAACGAACGAACGATTATACGGCGCCCGAGCGCTTTGTCAAGTACCCGAACGGGACTTTGTGCAATTTGCGCAGGAGATAGCGTTGTGCCGTTACCGTACATAGGTCCCTCGTCATAAGGAATTGCAGGTATGACTTAAGATGACTGATATATTTATTATAACACGTTTTTACGCAGATTACAACGTTCGCATAAATAAATTGAATAATCGCTTCGTCCTGCACGGCAGGCGGTTTTACTTTTTTCGGCACATCGCAGCCGAACACGTCCGGTACGACTTCGACATAAAATTGATTTTTGTCATATTGACAGCGCGGAAACGATGGGTTATCATAGAGCGTGCGTTTAAATTATTTTGAAACGAGGAATTGTCTTATGGAATACAATGTCGAAAAACAACACGAAAAAGGAAAACTTCACGCAATCGAACGGATTCGCGCTCTGTGCGATGAAAATTCGTTTATGGAAATCTATTCGGGTGTGCGCCACAACTGCACGAGCTTCGGCATGGAAAAAAAGGATCTGCCCTACGACGGCGTCATCACCGGATTCGGAAAGATAAACGGAAGGACGGTCGCGGTATACGCTCAGGATTTTACGGTGCAGGGCGGCTCGCTCGGTCTCATGCACGGCAAAAAAATCGCCGAACTCATCGACAAGGCGGTCGAAGCGCGGTGCCCCGTTATCGGTATAAACGATTCCGGCGGAGCGCGCATTCAGGAAGGCGTCGACGCGCTGTGCGGCTACGGAGACCTCTTTTATCAAAACGTGCGGGCATCGGGTTCGGTGCCGCAGATTTCGATCGTCGCAGGCCCCTGCGCCGGAGGCGCCGTGTATTCGCCGGGCATCACCGATTTTATCTTTGCAATCGATAAAATAAGCGAACTTTTTATCACTGGTCCGAAAGTCGTCAAATCGGTTATGTTTATGGATATTTCGTCGGAAGATTTGGGAGGAGCGGCGATCCACTCGAAAAAATCGGGCGTCGCGCATTTCCGCTGCGAAAGCGAAAACGACTGTTATCGAAAAGTGCGTGCGTTGCTCGACTACATCCCCCATTATTTCGGAGACGATCTCGCACAAAACGAAAAATACAAATTCGACGCAAAGAAAAAAGCGAAGCGCATCGAAGAGGTCATCCCCGAAAATCCGCGCGCGGGCTACGATATCCGCGACATCATCAACTGCTGCATCGACGACGATTCGTTTTTTGAAACGTCGGCCGAATTTGCGGTAAACTGCGTCACGGGCTTTGCGAAAATCGAAGGCAAATCCGTCGGCATCGTCGCAAACAATCCGATGGGTGTCGGCGGCGTTCTCGACTGCGACGCGAGCGACAAAATCGCGCGCTTCGTCCGCTACTGCGACGCTTTCGGTATACCGCTTTTAACCTTCGTCGACGTTCCCGGCTTTATCCCCGGCCCGCAGGAAGAACAAAAAGGCATCATCCGGCACGGCGCAAAAGTGATCTACGCGTACAGCGAAGCGAGCGTTCCGAAAGTGACCGTCATCGCGCGCAAAGCGTACGGCGGCGCATACATCGCAATGTGTTCGAAACACCTCGGCGCCGATTACGTATACGCGTGGCCGAAAGCGGAAATCGCGGTTATGGGTGCGGAAGGCGCGATCGGCATTTTGTACGCAAAAGAACTCAAAGATCCGTCGAAGGCGGCCGAAGTCGCGGCAAAGTCGGAAGAATATAAAACGGAGATAATGACGCCGAAAATCGCGGCGAAGCGCGGCTATGTCAGCGAAGTGATCGAACCGCAGGAAACGCGCGAGCGCATCGCACGGAGCTTTGAAATACTCGCGCGAAAGCGCAGCATGGACACGCCTTTGAAAAAGCACGGCAATATCCCGCTGTAAGAGCGGGCGGTACGGCGCGCGATACTGTTTCGCTGTAATCGTCCGCGGCATGACGCGCTCTTACAGTCCCTCATGCCGCAAAAAGATTGAAAAGCAAATTACTGTAATGAAGATGCGGCTGCGCACATGCGCGGCCGTTTTATATATAAGCGCATTCGATTGATTGATAAAAAATCGATGCCTTCTGTTTGACACTATTCCGAGCCGCCGTTATAATAAAAAACAAATGAAAATATTTCTCGGCATTCCGGCAGCTGACGGAATAGGACTCGGAGAAGCGTTCGTCATTCCCGAAAAGACAATAAAAACCGTTCCTCAAAAAATCGTCCGAAAAGAAGAAAAGGATGCCGGCTGGGAGCGTTTTTTATCGTCGGTGCGCGCCGTCACCGAAAGGCTCGGCGCCGAGCTCAGCCGTCTGCCGAAAAACACGGCGAACAAAACACAGCGCGATTTGCTCGAAGCCTATACGCTCATGCTCGGCGATCCGATTTTCGCCGCCGAACTCAAAGATTCTTATGAAAAATCGAATGTAAATATCGAACACGTCGTCGACGTAAAATCGGCCGAATATGCCGAAAAACTGCGCAACGCGGGCGACGACTATTTGGCCGAACGGGCAAGAGACATCACCGACGTATTCGCCCTCGTGCTCGACGATATGCTGTGCGTCCGCGAATTCGACGCAAACGAAGTGCCTGAAGGAGCGGTCATCGTCGCGTCATCCCTTTCGCCGACGGATACGATCGCCCTTGCAAAACGAAAGATCGCGGCGCTCGCGCTCACCGAAGGCGGCCTTTCGAGCCACGTCGTCATATTGGCGCGGAACTACGGCATTCCCGCCGTCGTCGGCATCAACAATATCACACATCAAATTCAAACGGGAGAAACCGTCGTCGTAAACGGCAAAACGGCGGAAGTTATCGCCGGCCCCGACGCCGCGACGCTCTCCGAATATCGAAAAAAAATCGAAGAGGAAAAAGCGCACGAAGAAAAGCTTAAAATATTTTTAACAAAATCCGCCGAAACGAAGGACGGCACGAAATTCCAATTGTACGCGAACATCGGCACGCCGGAAGAAGCGGACTTCGCGGTAAAAGAAGGCGCGGACGGCATCGGCCTTTTCCGAACGGAATTTTTATACATGAGCACCGTGCATGAAGCGGGAAACTACGCGTACCGCCCCTTCGACGAAGATGTGCAGTTCAACGCGTACAAGCACGCGCTTGGCGCTATGAACGGAAAGCCCGTGACGATCCGCACGCTCGACGCGGGCGGCGACAAACTCATTCATTCGGCGGACATTCCGGCTGCGGAAGAAAAAAATCCGCTCATGGGACTGCGCGCCGTGCGCCTTTCTCTCGCCTATCCGCAGCTTTTAAAAACACAGCTGCGCGCTTTATACCGCGCAAGCATCTACGGAAACCTGCGCATCATGCTGCCGCTCATCACGACCGTCGATCAAGTGAAGCAGTGCAAATCGATCGCGAAAACGGTGCAGAGCGAACTGCGCGCCGAAAATATTCCGTTCAACGATAAGGTCCCGATCGGCATCATGGTGGAAACGGCCGCCGCCGCCCTGCTTTCCGATTCGCTTGCAAAGCACAGCGATTTTTTTTCGATCGGGACGAACGATTTGACACAGTACACGCTCGGCATCGACAGGGAAAATCCCGCCGTGTCGGGACTCTACGACGAATTCAATTTGGCCGTTCTGCGCCTTATCGCGATGACGGTCGATGCCGCCGGAAAAGCGGGCATACCCGTTTCCGTGTGCGGAGAGATGGCGGGAAAAAACGACAGCGTTCTCGTGCTTGCAGGCATGGGACTTCGCAGCTTGAGTATGAGCGCAAAATTGATTTCCGGCATCAAAGAGCTTTTGTCACGCTTTACGATCGATGAATTGAATGCGATTTCGGCAAAGCATCTCAATAATTTATATTAATTAATAATTACGGCGAACGGGATTATCGATTATGCAGAAAAAACGCAAACCTGATTTTTCAAAACCGCTCGAAAAAAAGCGCTCGGAATCGCTCGCGCAAAAAGCAACGGATGAAAAGCGCGATAAGCTGTTTGCAAACTGCCCCGTCGTCGTCATTGCAGGACGTCCGAACGTCGGCAAGTCTACGCTCTTCAACCGTTTTATGAAAAAAAATATCGCGATCACCGATCCGACGCCGGGCGTTACGAGAGACCCCGTCGAAGGCACGGCGCTCATAGCGGGAAAACCCGTTCGCCTCATCGACACGGGCGGCTATAAGCTCGAACGAAAAACGGGTACGCAGGAAGCCGCCCTCGACGAACTCGTCGTAAACCGTTCGCTCGATGCGATACGGAAAGCCGATTTGATTTTGCTCGTCTTTGATGCCGAAGAACTCACCGCCGAAGACGAAGAGCTTATCGGAGAAATGCGTCCGTATCGGGACAAAGTCATCGCCGTCGTCAATAAAACGGAAGGCGGACGCAACAGCGAACAGGCTTACGATTACGCAAGATTCGGCTTCGGCGATTTGATTTTCATTTCGGCCGAACACGGCGATCACATATCCGAACTTTCGGATGCGATCGTTTCGCGCCTCGATTTTTCATCCGTCGTCGAAACCGACAAAACACCGGTCATACGGATCGCGATCATGGGAAAGCCGAACACCGGAAAATCGACACTTGCAAATCGCCTGACGCATTCCGACGCTTCGATCGTCAGCGATTACGCCGGCACGACGCGGGACGTCGTCGAAGGAGCCTTTTCGTACGGAGGAGCCGACTTTCAAGTGCTCGATACCGCCGGCATCCGAAGAAAGACGAAGGTAAAAGAAAACGTCGAATACTATTCCGTAAACCGCGCGATCAAAACGCTCGACGAATGCGACGTCGTCATATTGATGATCGACGCGCAGGACGGATTGGACGAGCAGGTAAAAAAATTGTGCGCGCTTGCGCACGAACGCGGACGCGGCATCGTCTTCGCGCTCAATAAATGGGACACGCAGGAAAAGGGACGCACGGCGTTCCGCAAAGCGGCGGAAAATATCCGCATCATGTTCGGTCACATGGAATACGCGCCGATCGTTGCGATTTCCGCCCTCGAAGGCAAAGGCATCAAGGATTTGCTGAATACGGTGCTTGAACTCTACGCTCAGCTTACGCGAAAAGTCGAAACGTCGGTACTGAACGCGGCGCTCAAAGATTGGCTTTTTCAATACCCGCCGTCCGCCGCGAAAACCGCGCATTTTAAAGTACGCTATATGACGCAGACCGGCGTCAATCCCGTGTCGTTTTTGATCTTTGCGACCAAGCCCGAATCGGTACCGCAGACCTACATCGCCTATCTCAAAAACAGAATCCGCGAAGATTTGGGATTTAATAAAATTCCCGTGCAGCTCGAACTGAAAGCGAGCCGGCAAAAATGGGAAGACCGCACGAATACAAACTGACGGAGAAACAAGTGGCATCGTATTCGATCGGCGACGTAGAAGAGATCACGGGCGTAAAAGCCCACGTGCTTCGCTATTGGGAAAGCGTGATACCCGGATTCGCCCCGCAAAAAAATATGGCGGGACACCGCGTGTATTCGCAGCGCGAAATCGATATCATCCTTCGGTTAAAATACCTTATCAATATCAAAAAATTTACGATCGAAGGCGCGCGGAGCCAAATCATCGAAGACGCGAATCGCCTCGAAGACGACGCGGATACATTGCATGCGATCCACGATTTGCGCACCGATTTGACCGATATCTACCTTACGATGAGGAAATACCGAAAGCATGAACCGAACTGACGGCGCAACGCGGTACGAAAAATTTATTAAAAAAAATACCGCGGCAATTTTGAAACGGCGCAGCATGTTTTCAGCCGATGCGATTCCGCCCGACGCACGAAATGTCATCGACGAATTCGACAAGATATTGCAAAGCGTATTTCCCGCAAACGGCAGGCAGCTCGCCTCTCTTCCGAAACACATAAACGCGCTTTCGCACGCGCTCACCGACGAACGGGGCGAACGGAGAAGAGGCTATATGAACGCGCCCGAAACGCTTTCCGCATACGTTCGCTATTTTTCGTGGTGGAACATAGTCCGCTTTACGCGCCTCTTTGCAAACTTTGAAAAAGACGCGTTCGCGCTTTCGGACGGAGATGCCTGCCTCGATGTCGGAAGCGGCCCGCTCACCGCCGTCATCTCGCTGTGGCTTTCCCGCCCCGAACTGCGGAACAAAAAACTTACGTGGTACTGCATGGACATATCGCAGGCATCCCTCGCGCTCGGAGAAAACCTCTACCTTTCGATCGCAGCCCGCGTCCCTCCTTCCGATAAAAATGCCGCCCCTCATTGGAATATCGTGCGCGTAAAAGGTGCGCTCGGAGAGCCGCTACGGCAAAAAGCCTCTCTCATCGTCTGTGCCGACATGCTGAACGAACTGCGCGAAACCGATGCGCGGAGCGACGAAATACGCGCAAAACAGTACGCCTCATCGCTCCTCTCCTATGCGGCAAAAAAATGCGGTCTGCTCGTCATCGAACCGGGAGTCCCGTCCGCCGCACGCATTATCAGCTTGATGCGCGATACGCTGCTTAAAAAAAATATGACGATCGTTTCGCCCTGTCCGCACGCGGGAGCATGCCCTATGAACGGATACCGCGCGCACACGGGAAGCGCGTCGAAGTGGTGCAACTTCGCCTTTTCGACGGAGGACGCGCCTCCCTCGCTTTTGAAGCTTTCGAAAGACGCAAAGCTTCCGAAAGCGAGAGCCGTCGTAAGTTTTCTATTTGTCAAAAGCGCTTTCGAAAACGGAAGCGGAAAAACGGCAAACGCCGCCGTCAGCGAAGCTTCAAAGTCGGCAAGCGCCGAATTTCCGATCCGCATCGTAAGCGATGCCATCACTCTTCCCGGCCGCGCTTCGGGACACTACGCGTGCAGTCCGCTCGGATTAACGCTTGCAGTTCCAGCATCGGGCACCCTCCTTTTTTCGGGCGACTTTGTCGCAGTCCGCTCGCTCGGCGATTCGGCACGGCTTCCGAAAGACGAAAAAACCGGCGCCGCCGTCATCACCGTTTGAAATCCGCACACGCTGCGAAATGTATAAACGGGTAAGCCCTCCCCGAACAGATCCTGCGTACAGATAAAGATAACGCAGCTCTCTTTTAATTCCGCATAACTCTGTCCGCGTAAGAGGTTATCGACATCCATGAGGCTTTGGTAATAGCGTGTGCGTTTAGGAAGAGAAGGCGGGATCGACGTTTGTATTTCGATATCGAAAACGCGATCGGGATCGGGAACGTAGACATCGAGACGGATACCCTTGCTTTCGTAAAACGGCGCGATCGTTTTTTGCAGGGAGGGATATTCGATTTTACCGACTTTGATATGCAAAAGGCGCTCCAATACTCCTTTACAAATTCCTTTATTTTTCATGATCGTACCGAACATAAAGTCGTCGGTAAAGGTGAGTTCTTCGACGGGTTTATGGGTATATTGCATGGGGATATCCTTGATTATTGAGATAGCGCGGCGAGGAAGGCCTCTGCACTATATATCGCCTGCAAAGTGATAAAATACGCGCTTTTTATGAAAGAATAATAGGGATTTCGTTCAATGCACGGCACCGTGTCGTATCGTCTCCGTTAAAAAATGGAAAAACCGTTTACAAAATTGATTTCCATGGTCGAACGCATAGCGTTATCAATGAATAGGTTTCGAGACGAATATTTTTGAAAGTTGGCAAACGAGCGCATACCGTACGCGACCCGCCTACGCCCGCATGGAGCACCGCGAAGTGGTATCCATGTGACATTTATTTAATCAATATTATGAAACAATATTAGATTGAGGAAAAAGTATCTTAATAAAAGATTCATTTTTAATAGCTGCTACAATTAGGTTTTTGAACAATATATTTCATTAAATTCTCTCGATAAATCAATTAAATTTATCACAACAATTCCTCTTTGTCGATCATTAAACACATTAAAAACAAAGTATTGCATATGACCCCTTATCTTTTTTAATTCTTACTATATACACGGTTCCGGTATACTTTATGGAACAAAAAATATACCAAAACCAATCAAATACTTGCAATATTATTTGCTTCTTTCTCCTTCGATCGTCCCTCCTAATACACCATATGCACCGGTAACCTTCCCCTTTACGCTTCCTGTATTTTTATCAATATTCCCCTTGTATTTCAATCCTGTTCCAAATGAACCTTTTGTTTTGACATAAAAATTCCCCTCGGAATCAATTGTTCCTGTCGTAATTTGCTTGCTAACGTTTAGAATAAATTCTCCGTTTTTTTTTGCTTCCGCTGTCCATGTAAATAGAACCATACCATTAGGAGCTCTCAAATCACCGGCATATGAACCAATATATTCATTTTGAATAGGACCTTTTGGAATTGGGCTTGACGCACACGAACTTAATACACCAATAAATACTGTGCATAACACAAGCAGACTACTCATCAAAAGAATCTTTCTTTTTTTCATGTTTTAATCCTCCTTCTTGTAAAGTTCTTGTTACTTTACAACTAAAAATATATTTTAAAAATCGAAAATACGTTTCCGATCGGCTCCATATCTGCCTACCTAAAGGCAAATCAATCTAACATATTTCGATTTTCCTTTATTAATCATAAAAAACAATAAATTTTTCAAAAATCTTTGGTGACAAACCAAATATCTTTGTTCATTGTAAGTTTCAATACCATTATTTCCGGTTTAATATGGCACTATGTTTTAATTTCGCCACTTTCGATAGGTGTTCTTCTGCAAAAAGACTTAAGGACGTACAAAATAAAAATATTGTAAAAATAATCCTTACTTTTTTCATTTTTAAAACTCCATGTATAAGATTTAATATGTTAAAATTCTATTTTCTTAATCGAATTTTTGTAAAAATCTTTGAGTTATACAAAAGATAAAACAATTCTTCTTTATTCAACACAAGTACTTCTTCATCTTTGTAATTAGGTGCAATTGCTTTTATCATATCTTGAGTACGTTTCCTTTGTTCTTTATCCGCACGCAAAGCCTTAAAGCCTCTCACTCTTTTACTATCTGATGTTACAATTCCACAAAAGAACAAAGGTACTGTTCTTGTAAAGAATTTTTTTATAAGTTTCTTTTCAAAGAGATGGAGTATAACAACACAGGCCGTAGAAAAACTCGTAATAATTTCTAGAATTAATTTTATAAATTCTAACTTTTCCATAGCAATAAACCTCCTGCCTCTTCTGGTTGCTGTATTCAGCGAAATATATTCCTGTTTGCTCGTTAGTTATTTTTGCAATATTGCATTAGCTATAAGTATAATATAAAGTAGCTAAAAATACAATATGTCATTTACTCAAAGATATATGATATATTTATGGGAAAAATTAGGAGTATTTTAGGAAATAACGTCAGAACACTCCGTACAAATAAAGGCTGGACACAAGTGTATGTAGCGGATAGATTGCAGATTACCGCGCCTTTTTTGGCGCAGATTGAATCAGGTAAACGCGGTACTTCATTGGAACTTATTGAATCAATTGCAGAATTATTTAATATTCCTATCGCTTCGCTCTTTTTGGAACAAACGGAAATTTATACGGAAGCAAAAGTAAATATGCGAAAGATTAAGTTGATAACCATAGAAAAACAACTACAGGAAATTATTTCCGAAAATATTAAAAAAGCATTTGAAAAACTGAAATAAAAATTTACATATCTTCAAGATAGACGCCTACTATTCTCACTGAATCGTATCTAATTTGAAATATGTGTAAAGAAGTATACAAAATTGCCAAATAAAATCTCGCGCCGGTATATATTTTTTTCATGTATGTACCGAATAAAAAATATCGTTCCGACGTGGTATGTGAGACAAGCCTCCACACGAATAAAAACGCACGGTATTTAAAGAACGGCCTTTTCCGCCGCAAGCTGCGCGTGAATTTTCGCGGTATCGAAAACGGGAATATCCGAATCTTCCTGCGAAATAAGCAAGCCTATTTCGGTGCAGCCGAGGATAACGGCTTCGGCTCCGCGCGATTTCAAATCGGCTATGATACGAAGGTAATCTTTTTTCGATTTTTCGGAAACGATGCCGAGACACAGTTCATCGTAGATGACCGCATTGACCCGCTCGATTTGCGCAGGTTCGGGAACAAGCACGTCCAAGCCTTTTGCCGCGATGCGGTCTTTATAAAAATCCTGCGTAAGGGTGTATTTCGTGCCGAGAAGGCCGATTCGTTTTATTCCGTTTCGAATCAGCTCTTCCGCCGTCGCGTCGGCGATATGCAAAATCGGAACGGAAATACGCGCTTGGATCGCGGGAGCCGTTTTGTGCATCGTATTGGTACAGATGACGATAAAATCCGCGCCCGCTTTTTCAAGCGCCGCGGCGGCGTCGGAAAGTATTCGACCGCTTTTTTCCCAATCCCCGTTCGCCTGACATGCTTCGATTTCCGCAAAGTCGACGCTGTACATGACGATTTTTGCCGAATGAAGGCCTCCGAGTTTTTCTTTGACGGTTTCGTTGATTATGCGGTAATACGTTACCGTGCTTTCCCAACTCATTCCGCCCAATAATCCGATCGTTTTCATTGTATCTCCCGCAGCGATTTTATTAATAGAATGTGTGCCCGACCAAACAATGCGGCACTCTTATGGAAACCGTATAATCAACACTCCCGACGCAAGCGTCGGGGTATGTTGTTCTCATAAGGTGGTTGCAGTCGGCTTTA
>ERZ772960.2616-NODE-2616-length-12879-cov-6.570805_pt1 | contig 12879 bp, 10 predicted proteins | sample MGYA00580678_ERZ772960 | MGnify/ENA primary metagenome ERZ772960 (study PRJEB29015, sample SAMEA2737930) | human oral metagenome | biome: human oral; feature: human-associated habitat; material: dental | place: China | collected 2059 ... | reverse complement strand
AAACGACGCTCTGGATCTATCGTATGGCCCAGAAGCTATTTAAGTTCAACTAGTATATCGTTCTTTAAGTATATAGTGGCATTACAGACCTCCCTGCCGTATAATGGTGTCATGGCGACGACACGTTTACGAGGAGGCTGGCATGCCAAGGACACCGGAGGCCCTGAGGCTCACGGAGGGCGACAGGGAGGCGCTCGAGCTCGTGGCGAGGACCAGGACCGAGCAGGCGCGGCGGGTGGACAGGGCCCGCATGCTGCTGTGGAAGGCCGACGGCCGCAGCCTCGCGGAGATAGCCCGCTCGCTGGGGGCGAACGTCAACACGGTGGCGCTCTGCGTGCGGAAGTACCGCGAGGGCGGCGTGGAGGCGGCGCTCTCCGACGCGGCCCGCAGCGGCAGGCCCGCGTCGATAGGCGACGGCGACCGCGCGTGGGTGGTGAGCCTCGCGTGCCAGAGGCCGTGCGAGCTGGGGCACCCCGCCGAGACGTGGACGCAGTCGGCGCTCGCCGCGCACGTGAGGGCCGAGGCCGCCCGCGCGGGGCACCCCGCGCTCGCGCGCGCGACGAAATCCATGGTGTGGTCGATCCTCCACGCGGCCGACCTGCACCCCGACCGGGTGCGCTACTACTGCGAGCGGCGCGACCCCGACTTCGAGGGGAAGATGCACGAGGTGCTCGTCGTCTACCAGCAGCTCTCGTTCCGCTTCGACGACGACGGCGACCTGCTGCCCTGGGAGGGCGAGGAGCCGGAGGTCCACGTCGTGTCGGTCGACGAGAAGCCCGGCATCCAGGCGATCGCGCCCGTCGCCCCGGACGTGAGGCCCGAGCCGGGCGTGCGGGGAGGGGCGCTGCTGCGCGACGGCGAGTACCGCCGGCTCGGCACGGTGTCGCTCATTGCCGGCATAGACCTGCAGGACGGCACGGTGGAGGGCATCGTGCGGGAGCGCCACAGGAGCCGCGAGTTCGTCGAGCTGCTGGAGGCCCTCGACGCCAAGTACCCCGAGGGGCATGTCATAAGGCTCGTGCTCGACAACCACTCCGTGCACAGGTCGAGGGAGACCCGGGCCTGGCTCGAGGGGCATCCCGGCAGGTTCGAGATGGTGTTCACGCCGAGGCACGGCAGCTGGCTCAACGTGATAGAGGGCTTCTTCGGCAAGATGGCCAGGCAGGTGCTGCGTCACATCCGCGTGAGGTCGCTAGACGAGCTGAGGGAGCGCATCGAGCTGTACCTCAGGGAGGTCAACGCGAGCCCCGTGCCTCACAGGTGGAGGTGGGGGATCGGACCCAGCGGAGACGGCAAAGAGGATGCGGCGTGATATGAATACGCATCATATAATTCTAGAACGGTCTACTAGCTGTCAGCTGATGCCTTGTTGATATGCGGCCCAAGGCTTTGCGCGCCGTATCAAAATCATTAACGTCTTCCCCTACGATAATTGCTTGATACTGATCCTCGATGCCTTGAATCTCCGTTTGAACTTCTTTGACCTTGTCGATTAGTAGTTGTTGGAGCGAAGCGTCCTTAGCCTTCGCCCTCCCAGAAAATGTAATGCTCTGCGGCTGTACTAGAGGAGCTTCTCTGGGCATGCTGTACTCAGTGAGATCTGTCAAGGCAGCTTGGTATTCACATGATTTTCGAAGCGCGCTTAGGTAACGCTCAAGCTGGTTCATCGCAAAAGTTTTATAGACACCAGGTTCTACCGGTGTAGGGAAATGCTTAGCAAGTTCCTTTTGAGCCTTACCCTGACTGAGATTCTCAAAGGTGCTCCTGATTGCATTCTGCCCGTCAAACTGCAAGACAGAGCTTGCGTCCACAACTTGCCGTAGCGCAAAATGCGATTCTTCGAGATATTTCCTTTGTCCCTTTGCGGTTTTCTGGTTTACTTCGCGAAAGCCGGTCAACGCATTGAGGAGAGAGGATTTTCCAATAGAGTTATCGCCTATGAGCGCATTGATTCCAGGCGACAGCGGTACGTCAATATCTTTGCCATTAAGGGTAAGCGCAATAGATTTGAGCGTCTTAGTGGAACGGCTAAAGAAACTGTCGACCACCTTGATACGTGATATATCCGTTACGGCCATTGCAAGGCCCTTGAACGTCGGCAGGCATTTGAGGTACGTGAATGGATGATCGGGGTTCTTGTCGCTTTTATCGTCTCCAGCAGGATACACACTCCATACATGGCAATCTGAGCCCGTTATGAATCGCAACTGCTCTAGCTGGTCTTCGGAATAAGCAAAGCTCTTGTTGAACAGCTCATGCTTGCGGTTCTTGTACTCGTAGGCCTCGAAATATTCGAGCTTAAGAAACTCCTTGTATAGGTCTGGTCCTACAGAGTTTGCATCGTCCTTTCTCGGTTTAGGTGCAGTTGGAGACTCTTTCTGGTGGGCAATAGTGACTATATCCAGTCCTATTGATCGGATAATCTTCCAGAACATATCTTCGCTAAAAGCAGCACCATTGATATCGTATGCAGGATGACCTCTATCATCCATTGGGATTAGTGTCCCGATGGATTTCACTCTCTCTTGATCAGCATCATCAAATAGCGTAACCACATGCACGGGTATATCACCGTTGCCGTTATTGAAGCTAACGGTAAACTCGACGCCAGGAAGGACGCGCTTTAAGTATTGAGCGTTGCTCACCTTGTCTTTGAGGGCTGCATACATCTCATAGGAGAAAACATCGTGGTCGGTAATTGCTGCCATATTGACCTTGTTTTCTTCAAGTTTCCCTAAGAGCACCCCGATGTTTTCAACGGTGCCATCTTTAACCTTTGCGCCATCCTTGTGTTTGGATGCGGCTGAATGTATGTGCAAGTCGATCTTCGTTGGCTCAAGCACTATTCGGTCATTTGAAATCATGTGTACCCACCAAATCTAACGAATGCTTTTGTGGTTACCTGCAGACATACGCTTACAGAGTCTGATTAGCCCCTGTTCCCACGCCTTCTTGCTCGCTACCCATCAATATCGATACCTTCACTCGTCCCGCCCTCCGGGACAAGCCGAATGCCATACCCAAGCTGCGCTGCCATCTCGCACAGCGTTTCAACCTTCATGGTCTTTGACTTGAGCCTCTGGTCAAGCCCCTGCGGGGTTATCCCGAGTTCGAGCGCGAAGGAGCGCTGCGTTCGCCCCTGATCTTCCAGCAACATCCTGATGGCGTCCGATGCCTTCATTGGCGCTCTCCTAGTTTTCATCACGGCGCAGGCCGTTGTAGAGGTCATCTACAAGCAGGTGCACCAAGTCCTTGCGAACTTCCTGATGGCTCAGAAGAAAGTTGTAAAACTCCTGGTTCTTGTCGTAGTTCTCCACGAGGGCATCCTCGGTCTGGTCGTCTACGGTGTTCGTGAAGTCCTGCTTGCTGTTCGCCTTGGCGCTCTGCTTGATGTGGTCGTTCCCGCTCAGCGAGCTTCGCAGCGACATCAGTGAGCTTGCCGCTGTGTCAGCATCGAAATGGGTGCCAAAGCGCGCGTTCCACTCTGCGATGATCTCGGATAGCGCTGCAAGCGTGTCCTTGGTAAGCCTCATCCCAATGCCGCGTGCGATGGTGACCTCCGGTGCCGCAACCAGCCCACTGCCAACGTGCTCGTCAACCTTCGTGACGGTGAAGTCCGTGATGTCAATCTTGTCCGAAATATCGATTCCGCCCTCATGTTTGCCCGCTTTGGCGATTTCCCTGATGAGACACTGGCAAAAGCGGTACTCCATGTGCATGTACTCGTCCGTGAAGGGCGATGCCATGATGAGGAACGCGTACTGGCGGATGAAATGACGTATGACCCTACGTGCCTTATCTGCCTCGTCTTCCTCCATCGATTTCACGATGGCTGCAGCACCTGAGAGCAAGCCCCACATGCGTTCCTTATCCTTCAAGGTCTGCCTCGGCTTTGACAGCAGCTTGTAGAACGCGCGAACATCGTCGGCGTCGAGCACTTGGAGCTCTTCAAGATGTCGCTCGGTTTCCTTGAGGTCCGTGTAGGTAAGTGGATTCTCAAGCACCGTATTCTCGTAGTAAGGCGCGAATGCCTCCGCAATGTCCTCGTACGAGTTGACGAAGTCGAGGACATAGGGTCGTTTCTCATGGGGTGGACATATGCGGTTAAGGCGTGAAAGCGTCTGCACGGCAGAAAGTCCATGCAGCTTCTTTGCCACATACATTGCAGAAAGGAGAAGCTCGTCGAACCCCGTCTGGTACTTATCCGCCACGATGAGGATGCGGTAGCCGTCTCCATGGAAGAGATCGGGCAGCTTGTCTTCCGCAAGACCGCCGTTCATGAGCGACTCGGTATACTTTTCGCCGTCCACTACGATGTCGCCGGAGAACGCGACAAGTGCTTGGATGTGCCCAAGCTTATCCATGTGTTTGTTGCGCAGCTTCTCGTAGGCAAGGCGATACCGGACGGCCGCCTCACGACTAGACGTGACGATCATTGCCTTAGCCTTGCCGCCGAGGTCACCCTGAACCTTCTCGGTAAAGTGGTTGACCATAACGCGGAGGTTCCCATTGACAGTGCCGTCGTTGGTGGCAATGAGATGCGCGAGCTGGCGCTTCGCTGTGGCGGACTCAAGCTCCGGATCGTCCGGCACGGACTTCACCACCTTGCAGAACGAATCGTAGGTAGTGTAGTTGGCAGTCACATCGAGGATGAAGCCTTCCTCTATGGCCTGGCGCATAGAGTAGAGGTCGAACGCCTCCTTTTTCCCCTGCTCATTGAGCGTTCCGAACATGTCGAACGTGCGACCGGTCGGCGTCGCAGTAAAGCCTATGACAGTAACGTTGCGCTGCCGACCAGAGCGAGCAATGTCCTCGGAGATTATCTGCGAAACCTGGTCGATGGCTGAGGGCTCTTGCACATCGATATCGGAGAGCGCGCCATTAACCGCAGCCATAGTCTCGCCAGAGGTCGAACCGTGGGCCTCGTCGATGAGCACCGCGAAGTGCGACCCCGTACCATCGAACGTCCCCTGGTCGAGGTTGAGGAACGTGCCCATGGTGCATACGACGATGCGATAGCTCCCCTTGAGTGCGCGAGTGAGCTTGCCGGACTTGCTCGTCTCGCCATGCTCGTCGGCTCTTCCCTCGGAGTCGATGACCTTGATCGTTCCCGACACCTTGGCCATGTCCTGCACCGCCGCCTGCAGTTGGCGGTCAACCACGATACGGTCTGTCACGATAAGCACTTTGTTAAAGAGGAGGTCGTCTTCGCCCTCCGCGTAAAGCCCTGAGAGCTTGTGCGCGAGCCAGCAGATGGTGTTGGTCTTGCCCGAACCAGCGCTGTGCTCGATGAGGTAGTCACGCGCGGTTTTGTTGCGCTTGATGTCTTCTGCCACGCGCGTGACGGCCCTGAGCTGCTGGAAGCGCGGGAATATGGGCTTCTCGTCCTTCTTCTTGTTCGTCTTGCGGTCTCGCGCGTAGTAGACGAAGTCGTAGATCAGCGAGAACACGATGTCCTTGGTGAGAACGTACTCCCACATGTACGAAGTGGCGACACCGTCGGGCATCACAGGGTTGCCAGCGCGCGTCTCGTGCGATGAGCTATCCTCGCGGACTCCCTTGTTGAACGGGAGGAACTTCGAATTTGCTCCCTTGAGCGCGGCACACGCCCATACCTCGTGCAAGTCCATGGCAAAATGAGCCAAGACTCCTACTTTAGGCATGAGCAGCGGGGTCTTACAATCACGCTCAAATTTGTACTGTCTGATAGCATTGCGATAGTCCCAGCCGGTGCCGGAAGATTCGCACTTTAGCTCTATCGTGAAGATTGCAAGCCCATTAAGGAAGATGACGAGATCGATACGCTCCCCTTCCTTATGATAGACTTCTTCCATCACGGAAAGCACGTTCTCGTCAAAGAGCGCGGTGGCCTTACGGTCGAAGTCCGCAGATGGACGGGGATAGACAAGGTTGAGCTCTATGCCTGCATCGAACTGTACGCCGTGCCAGATGCAATCCACGAGACCGCGACCAGCGATAGCGTTTCTGATCTTGGCTAGTATCGTCGCGCGTGAGCCGCCGTTGTAAAGCGCGTGGAGCCGCTCCATCTGATCGGGCTGCGTCCGGTCGAGGAAGTCGAAGAACAGCTCTGTGTCCATCGCACGTACAGAGTCATAGCTGCTGGCATTGCGGCGCTTATAGCCGTTATCGTTTACTAGGTGCTCTATGATGAGCTCCTGGAACGCAGACTCAGTAAGCGGATTTTTGCCCAGCTTAATCCTGTGAACCTGCTCCTCATATACCTTTATATCCACAGCTATATCTCCTTCCTCACACGACGCTTGCCCGTCACGTATTCGTAGATGAGAGATTGCCGACGACGCTTGAGGACGTCAATTTGCTTACGTTTGGTTTTGAGAATCGAGTCAATGGCAGCAATATGAGTATCGAGATAGTCAACTATAGCTGTCTGCTCTTTCTTGCTAGGAACTGGGATTTTGTGATTGCGAATAATGACTTGGCTAATATTGGGTTGAGTACCACCCAAAGCTTTATGCTTCAGGAAAGCCTGTGAGTCCATCAATGCATAGAAAAGATATTGTGCGCTAGCCTCTTCTTTTGGCAGCATTACGCAACACGCTTGATTAGTGCATGCATCTATATTTGAAATTGATACATTACCTACTGATGCGCCATACATTGCCATCACGACAAATGGAGCTTTATATATCTTAAGTGCTGAAACCTCTGACAGCGCTTTATTTGAAACAGTCCTTCCTGTCTCAGTGATTACATATCTAGCATACAAATCACCTGACTGAATCCAGTTGATGCCACCATCGTATAGATCCCAGTTGCTACTTTCTGGTGTCGCACCGCTAGAAGTATCAAACATAAACTTTATACGCTTTAATTGCCATTTTTCGGGAATGTCACCAATCCAATTGACTCCACTGGGTTTCATAGGAGCATCGGGATTGAGTCCCTTGGTCACCGCCTCATGAATAACCGAAGCACGGTAACGCTCAAGAGTCGCAATCTGTTTCTCAAGGATTGAAACGGTCGCATCGATCGACGCGCACTTCTCATCAAGAAAGCCAGCAATCAAAGCCTGCTCCTCTTTGGGAGGTACGGGCACCAGTATCCGACCCATCAGCTTTTCGCTAATCGCGGGATATGCAATACCCCAGGAGTACTTGTTGACCTGCTGGCAGAACAAGTCGCTAGTGCAGAGGTAGTACAGGTAGTCGGAGATATGGTCTCTTGCACGGATGACAGAGAACCCAGTCGAGACAATTACGTCATCAGCATCATCGATCAGGGCAATTGCCTTAAGGTATGTTCTCACGGTCGACACAATCGTGTCTCCTGCGACGACTCGCTTCCTTGCTCGTGATGGGCTTTCCGCGAAGGTCGTCTCTGAATAGTTCTCGATTCCAACCTCGCTACTTACCGAACTGATGTCCACGTACCGGAATCGGTAGCCTGGGGAGATCGTCTCTGACAGGGAATCAGAGACAAAGTCATCTACATATTTCAGGGGCTTGAATATCCAGTTTTGGGGAAGAGTCGTGATCATCTGACCAGATCCTTGATCTGCTCCTGGAGCTGCACTTCAAGCTCATTGAACTCCTCGAGCAGTCTCTCCGAGCTCTCGGGAGCCTCGTACTTGTAGAAATAGCGTGTAAAGGGAATCTCGGCACCCGTCTTCACATGCTTCTCGTCCTCCTCATCAAACCACTTGGCATCAGGAACGTACGGCCACACCTCGCGCTCGAAGAAGTTATCTACGTCCTCGGAGAGCTTCACGAGCTCGGTATCCTTAGTCGCATCATCGTATTCGATGGAACCGTCGCGCTTGTGACGTAGAGGAGCCGTCTTATCCATGTACGACATGGCGTCTACTACTTTGTCAATGACGGATTTGCGCTGGCTGGTGGTCTCCTTCTCCTTGTAGTCAGGCAAGGTGGAGAGCAAATCCTTGATGTTCTTCTCGAATCCCCTGTAATCCTGGGTTGACACATCCATTAGGTTGTCACGCAGCAGCTGAATCATCTGCCCGAAGACTGGCTCAGCCTTTTGAAGCGCCGCAAGCTCTCTTCTCTGCTTGGAGGTCATATCTTCCTCATCGATGAGTAAGAGTTCCTCCAGTTTTGCAGGGTTGTGGAAGTCATCCTTGAACTTGCCCTCGGCAAGCGTGTCAATGCGCTCGAGCGTTATCTGGTAGCTGCGCTGGAGCGGCTGCTTGACCGTGTACTCCTTGTACAGGAACTCCTCATTGGGAAGGATGTGGCAGTGCTCTCCCTCCTCGAAGGACGTATAAAAGGCCACGATTTCATCGATTTGTTCTGGTGAGATTTGCTTGCGCTTGTTGCCCAGGCTGCGACGCATGGGCATCCACTCATCAGTTGCATCGATGAGCTGCACCTTACCACGGCGCTTGGATGCCTTGTTCTTGGAGAGCACCCACACGTAGATACCGATGCCTGTGTTGTAGAAGAGGTCTCCCGGCAGTCCGACGATGGCCTCGATATAGTCGTTCTCCAAGAGCCAGCGGCGTGTCTGTGACTCGCCAGACGACGTACCACCCGAGAAGAGCGGCGAGCCATTGGAGATAATGCAAGCGCGTCCATTCTCCTCAGCAAGCTTGTGCATGGCATGCTGCATGAAGAGAAGCTGCATGTCGCTCTTCGCGGGAAGTCCTGCGGGAAAGCGACTGTCGAGCCTTACATATTCCTCGTTTACGGCCTTTTCCACGCCATCACTAGCGTCCTTGCCTCCCCAGGGCTGCCCAAAGGGCGGATTCATGAGGACAAGGCGCATTCTGTCGTCAGGAAAGCAGTCTTCCTTCATGGTGTCAGCGAGTCGTATGTTCTCGGCGCGCTGCCCCTTGATGAGCATGTCCGCCAGGCAGATAGCATGAGTATCGGGGATAACCTCCTGCCCATAGAGATAGACGTCGCTTTCGGGACACATCTCATCGAGCTGCTCCTTGGCACAGGAGAGCATGCCACCAGTGCCGCAGGCGAAGTCGCCTACCTTGATAACCTTGCCAGGCTCTCTGAGGTCATCACATCCTTCCGCGAGAGCGAGACGCGTGATGAGCTGTACCACCTCGCGCGGAGTGTAGTGGTCTCCAGCTTCGGCATTTTCTGAGAAACGACGAATTACTTCCTCGAACATGTAACCCATTGCCACGTTGTTCACACGCACCGGGTCGAGATCGAGCTCAGAAAACTTGCGCACGACGCCCGTGAGTTTGGCGCCTTTGTGCATCTTCTTGATTTCCTTGTCGAACTCAAGGTCCGAGAAAATCTGCTTGATGTTGGGCGAGAAGGCGTCGATATAGGTGATGAGGTTGGCAGGCAGTTGCAGAGCATCGCCGAGAAGCTTTGCGAGCGTCCACTTGCTGGTGTTGTAGAAGGGATAGCCCGACTTTCGGCGCAGCATCGCCTCTGCGATGTCGCGGTTCACCTCGTACGCCTCGCAAACCGCGTCCTTGGTGCCGGCGAGTGCGCACTCGATACGGCGCAGGATGATCATGGGCAGGATGACGTCACGATACTTATCAGGCTGGTAGGTTCCGCGAAGAGTGTTCGCGATGCTGAATACGGCGTCAATCTGCTTTTTCACATCAAGTTGATTTGCCACGGGGTGATTCCGCCTTTCGAAGCTGCACTACACATGTGGACATAGTGGATAGAAAATTCAATGCAAATGGTAAATCAATACCAACCTTGAATCAATGTACGCATTGATTATCGTCTCTCTAAGCAAGCAGCCTACCTTGTGCGCACAACGCACGAGATAGCGCTTGTCGGCACCGGGGGCCGCGCCCATCGCGCTGCCGCTTCGATGGCGCGTCACCCCACCCGGATGCCGAGCGACGGGAGCACGTGTGCGTGCGCACGCGATACGCTCCCTTGCGGGGGATGCCCCGCGCCCCTGGGACGCCCGGACGACCGCCCGGGCAAGACGCGCCGCCTCTCGGCGCCTAGGGGGAGCCATGGAGAGATTCGACAGACGCCTGCACGTTCGCGTCGGCGAGGCAGACGTCGAGCGCGCGCAGGAACTCGCGGGCGCATTGGACATCACAACGTCCGCGCTCGTGAGGCTGCTCCTGCAGCTGCCGGCGGAGGACGTGGCGGCACATCGCCGCGTGGCGCTCGACCTCGCCTGCGCGAACCGCCTCTACCGCGAGCTCAACCAGTGGGGCCACCAGCAGAACCAGGCCGCGCACGCCCTGAACCGCATCGCCTACTACCTCAGACACGAGGCCATGGACGCATCCGACGTCCTGGAGGAGCTCGCCGCGGTCGAACAGCGTCTGGGGAGCTTGCGCGAGAGGACGGGCGAGCTCGCCGCACCCGTGCGCGAGGTGGCAGAGTCGCGCCTGCTCTTCCTGTAGGCGGATATCCATGCCGCTCCTGAAGCCCATATCCGGCCACACGTCCTGCAGGGGCGTCTACCGCTACCTCACAAAAGACGGGCGCGCGCTCGCCGCCGACTACCTGAACCTCGACGTTCCCGAGCGCGAGGGCGTCGTCTTCGACTGTGCGGCGGCGATGGACGACACGCGTTCGCGCTGGCGAAACGACACCCCCTGGGGAGGCAGGCCCTGCCGCACCTACAAGCACTACGTGCTCTCTCCGGACCCCAAGGACCACGTGAGCCTGGACGACCTCCGAGAGCTCACCGTTTCCTGGGCGCGCGAGCACTTCGGCAACTACGAGGTCGCCATCGTCTACCACGACGACAACGCCGGACATATCCCGCACGCCCACGTGGTCGCGAACAACGCCAACGTCGTCACGGGGCGTCGCCTTCAGAACCCCGACCCCAAGGAGCTCAAGCACTCCTTGCAGCGCATGGCCAAGGAGCGCGGGCTCTCGGACCTCGACCGCGCCGAGGAGAGGGCGTCCGCGCGCGGTCGCGTACGGCCCCGCACGCTGCAGGCAGAGCACGTGCGCCGCGCGGAGCGCGAGATCGCCGAGAAGGGCGGCTACTCCTGGGTGGCGGACATCCGCGCCCGCATCCGCGTGGCGCGCTCCGTCACGAGGAGCGAGGGCGAGTTCAGGGGGCTCCTCAAGAGCCTGGGCGTTGAGGTTGAGGACAACTCCGCCAAGGCGCGTCGCCGCGACTGGGTGTTCTCGCTCGCAAGCTACCCCACCTGGCGCGTCGCGGACGAGAGCCTGGGGCTCGGCTACGGGCGCGAGTCGCTCATGCGCGGCTTCTCGCTGGGGGCGGCGGGGCATCTCGCGGACGCAGGCGAGCGCAAGGTGGCGGAGCTCGCGCGCTCCGCCGTGGAGCTCGGCGACCTCTCGGAGCTAGAGAGGCTCTCCGAGGCGCTCGCATGGCTCAAGAACAACCGCATCCGCACGGCGGCGGACCTCGCCGTCAAGGGTGCAGGCAACCACGAGATGGCCGTCTACGCGCAGGGTCTCGGCATCCTCAAGGAAAGCAGCGCAGGGCCACATCATGCACCGAGACCGTCGAAACCCTTCTCCCGTTCCCAAGGCGCAGACGCACAGCGCAGTAACACTGCGGAGCACGCAAGCGAACGCTACCGAGAGCACCAGCGAGACGACGGAATGGGAAGCCAGCGGTGATCGTGAAGGCCTACTACCGGGACGGGCGTACGGATACGTTCGATACCGCCAACCTCACCGATGCGAGCGTGTACCGTGGAAACTTCGTCACCAACTGGTCGCTCGACCTCTCCGGCGCCATGCGCGAGGGCGGCATGCTGCTCCTCTCCATGCGCTGGTACCCCGCGTCGGGGCAGGACGCGCCCGCCGGGCCGGAGGGCCTCCCCATAGCCCGCAGGCGCGACGGGCTCTGTGTCGTCGTGGCGGACAGCGAGGACGTTCCGCAGCTTTCCATGGTGACGGTGGACGGCGAGCTCGCGCTCTTGCGCGTGGGCGATGGCCTCGTGGACTGCAATCGCCTCGCCTGGGCCTCGCGCATCGCCGATGGCCTACCCGCTCAGGCGGTCTCGGCGCACCGCACGCTCAGCGCACTCATAAATGACAGTGCGGGCAGCATCGACGTAGAGGCCGAGGTCTGCCGCCTGATGGGTTTCGACCCCGCGACATATGCGCTTGTGGAAGATCTTGCGGCGGATTCAACGGAGAGCGAATCCGAGGAAAGCCGGTTCTGAGCGCCTTCCCGACACTTCTGCCATAATAGGGAGCGGTGCCGCTTCCTATAAGCAGCGCCCGCAAAGATAAAAACGCAATGCGCGCCGAGCAAGGTGTGCTAGAGCCGGTAGGTAGCCCGGCCGTCTCGCAGATGCGAGGTAAGTAACCCTCCCTCCTTGGGTTGTCCGTTCTTTTGCGCAACCCACATACAAGGAGGAAATCCATGGCGCGATCCAGCATTACGCTGACCGTCTTGTTCGATGCGCCCTTTTGGGTGGGCATCTTCGAGCGCGTTGAGAACGGTCGGCTTACCGTGGCCAAAGTCACCTTTGGCACGGAACCGAAAGACTATGAGGTGCACGACTTTGTGCTCAGGCATTTCTACGACCTCAAATTCAGCCCTGCAGTAGCCGCAGAGGAACACCACACCAGCGAGAATCCTAAGCGCCGCCAGCGTGCTGCCCGCAAGCAGATGCAGGAAACGGGCATAGGGACGAAGTCGCAGCAAGCATTGCAGCTACAGCTCGAAGCCTCAAAAACAGAGCGCAAACAAGCCAGCAGAGAGCAGCGCGAAGCGGAGAAACAGCGCCAGTTCGACCTCAAGCAGCAGAAGCGCAAGGAGAAGCGCCGAGGGCATTAGACAAGAAAAGGGCCCGCACGTGCGAGCCCTTGCTTATCGTTCCCTCTCCTCAGCCCGTGACGCCGCGCCGGACGCCCTGCAACAGGCGTAAGCGGCGAGCGTCACGAATCCGGAGAGGAGGCCGACTATGTAGGCGACGATGCTAGGCCTCCTTCCCCT
>ERZ772960.2615-NODE-2615-length-12884-cov-13.955725_pt1 | contig 12884 bp, 9 predicted proteins | sample MGYA00580678_ERZ772960 | MGnify/ENA primary metagenome ERZ772960 (study PRJEB29015, sample SAMEA2737930) | human oral metagenome | biome: human oral; feature: human-associated habitat; material: dental | place: China | collected 2059 ... | reverse complement strand
GGTAGACGTTGTCCTCACGGGCGCGGTAGTCGCCGCCCTTGACCGTGTCGTAGAAAAGACGGTAGACGGAGTCGTTGTCGTTGCGGTAGTTCTTCGCGGCGTTGATACCACCCTGCGCGGCGATGGAGTGCGCGCGGCGGGCGGAGTCTTGGTAGAAGAAGACGTCGACGTTGTAGCCCATTTCGCCGAGCGAGGCGGCGGCAGCGCCGCCCGCGAGGCCGGAGCCGACGATGATGACGCGCAGCTTGCGGCGGTTGGCGGGGTTGACCAGCGCGGCGGTGAACTTACGCTGCTCCCAGCGCTGCGCGATCGGGACGTCGTGGGAGGCCTTCGTGTCGGCGATCTTCTCGCCTTCACGGTAGAGGCCGTGGATGAGTGTATCGGTCATGATTGCGTGCCCTTCCTCAGTGGATCAAGCCGGTGACGATGGCGACGGGCGGGGCCATGAACATCACGAAGATGACCAGACCAACCAGGCCCGACAGGACAACCAGAGGCTTGCGGGTCGCGGGACGCACCCAGCCGAGCGACTGGAACATGGACCAGAAGCCGTGGGACACGTGGATGCACGCGCAGCCGACGAACACGGCGTAGAGGATCACGAGGACCGGCGACTGGAAGGACGCGATCATGCGGTCGTAAGGAGTGGTGACGTCAGCGCCGAAGTTCGCGAGCTTCGCGGGCAGGCTCACGGTGGTGAAGTGAGCGATGTGGAAGATCAGGATCAGCAGGATGAGGACACCGCTCATGCGCATGGTGCGGGCCGCGTAGGAGTCCGTGACGGACTTCTTCACGACGTAGCGGGTGGAGCGGGCGCGGCGCGAACGCTTCCACGTGTAGGCGGCGGCCCACAGGTGGATCACGAGCATGAGCACCATGGCGGCGCGGAAGACCCAGATGAATCCGCCGTGCGGGAAGATCGGCACGAAAGCCTCTTCATGCAGCCAGTGCGCGTAGTCGTTGTAGACCTGCGCACCCAGGAACATCTTGAGGTTGCCGTAGGAGTGGAACAGCAAGAAGAAAACGAAAACGAAGCCCGAGACGGCCATCAGCTGCTTAATAAAGACGCTGGTGGTCCACGCGCGGCGCTTCTTCGTTGCGACATTTTGAGTGGCCATGGAATGAGCATATCGACGCTTTTCGTCCGCCTCGTAGGACCATGGCACGAGGACCCGTGCAAGCCTTGTCGACACGCTGTCATTTTCCGCTATTTTCCGCGGTTATCGCGCTCCCCTTGCCCCGCGATTGCAAGGAAAACGCCTAGGACCATCGGCCCCATAAACAGGGGCCGAGAGACACGAATTTTGATACATCGACTGCACCTATTTAGTGGTGGTCGTCGCATCTGCTCAGGTCAGGGGTGCCCTCATCTCGACGGCCTCTTCGACGGGGTTGCGGAAGTAGCGGGGACGGCGCCCAATTTCGATGAATCCGCGCGACTCGTACAGGCCGATGGCTCCCTCGTTCGAAGGTCGAACGTCGAGGAAGATCTCGCGCGCCCCGGCCTGCCGCGACCAGGCCAGGAGGGTATCGAGGATGGCCGCTCCGAAGCCTCGTCCGCGCACGTGGGAGCGCACGCCGATCGTCATGACGTCTGCTTGGTCTCCCCCGACCTTGGCGCCGCCGTATCCGACGACGTCACCCGCGTCATCAGTGGCAATCCAGTAGCGCGAGGCCGGGGAGGAGAGCTCCTCGGCGATCATGTAGGGGGTCCAGGGGTCTTCGGCGAAGACCTCGGCCTCGAGAGCTGCGAACAGTTCGAGGTCGTCTGGCCCCGCGACGCGCAGCGCAGCGTTCACAGGCGCGCGGTGGGCTGGCCCTGAATGTCCGGGCGACGCAGGTAGAGGGGATCGGTGCGCAGGCGACCCTCCTCGCCGCGCGACAGGCGCGTGGCGACGATGCGGCTCATGACCGCGGGATCGAGGTTCACCTGGGGGCCGAGGTCGGCGCGAGCAAGCGCGTCGGCGCTGTGCACGGGGATCGGCGCTCCGGCTACGACGAGGCCGGGGGCGCCCCGCATGGCGCCCAGCAGCGAGGACACGTCCCCCACTTCGAGGCGGCCTTCGAGGGCGACGTCGTCGGGTCCGGCGGCCACAAAGGCCCCCCAGTAGAGTTCGCGGCGGCGCGCGTCGGCGATCGCGTAAACGCGGGCGTCGGGGGCGAGCAGGTCGAGGCCCTGGCGGGCGATAACGTCGAGGGCGGACACGCCGTACGCGGGCACGCCCGCAACGGCCGCGAGGACGCGGGCGGAGACGAGGCCCGCGCGCAGGCCGGTGAAGGGAGCGGGGCCGGTGCCTACGAGGATGCGGTCGATGCCGGCGTGCGCGAGCTGGGCAGGCAGCCCAGCGGCTGCGAGGGCCTCGCGCACGAGCGGGGTGATCGATTCGGCGTGGTGGCGCCCAGAATCGTTGTGGGCGCGGGCGATGACGCTGCCATCGTCGACGATGGCGACGGCGGTGGCGGCTTGGGTATCCAGGGCTATCTCTCGCACGATGTGATCCTACTCGTCGGTGTCGGGCTCGTCGATGCGACGACCGCCGTGGGCAGCGACGACGGCGTCAAGCACGCCGTCCCAGCGGTGACCGTGGGCGCGCAGGACGATGAGGCGCGTACCGTCGTCCATGTGCTCCAGGTCGATGATGTCGCCGTCGGTTTCGGCCTGCCCGCCGGATGCGCGACGCACCTCGATGGAGAGGCGTTCGTCGCTCATGGCCTCGGTTTTGCCTTCGCCCCACTCGACGACGGTCACGGCCTCGTCGAGGGATGAGTCGAGGTCGAGGGTCTCGAGGTCACTGAGGTCCTTGATGCGGTAGGCGTCCGCATGGATGAGGTCGGGGCCACCGTTTAAGGAGGGGTGCACGCGCGCGACGATGAAGGTCGGGGATGCGACGCGCCCGCGCACTCCCATGCCGATGCCGATGCCCTGGGTGAGGGTGGTCTTGCCCGCGCCGAGGCCGCCCGAGAGCATGACGAGGTCTCCGGCAGCGAGAATCCGCCCAAGGTCTTCGCCGAGCGAGCGCGTCTGGTCTGCGTCGCTGGTTGACACCTGGAACGTGGCGGTGATTGTGTCACTCATGCGTGTTCTTCTCCTGCGTGTGCGCGGTGTCGTCCCGGTAGGCGCGCGGAATGTGGGCGCCGAGGCCGGTGACGATCTCGTAGTTGATGGTAGAGGCCGCGTCGGCCCACTCGTCGGCCAGGGGTTCGCCGAGCGTGCCTGTGCCAAACAAGATGGCGGTGTCGCCCGGGGCTGCGGGCGCATTCCCGCTGCGCGCGGTCGGTGTTCCGGGTTCCCCCTGCGCGGGACCGAGGTCGACCATGAATTGGTCCATGCACACGCGTCCGACGAGCGGCGCATTGAGGAGGCCGACCTCGGTGCGAACGACGACGCGGGCCTTATTGGAGGCCGCGCGGAAGATGCCGTCGCCGTAGCCGAGGGGCACGAGGCCGATCCAGCGGCGCGTGGGCGCGACCCAGGTTCCCCCGTACGAGGCGGGGGTGCCCTCTTCGATGACCTTGACGGAGGTCAGCGGGGCGCGCAGCTCGAGAGCGGGGATGAGGCCAAGTTCGTCGGCAGTCGCGACCGCGGGGTCCGGGCTCAGGCCGTACAGGCCGATGCCGACGCGGACCATGTCGTAGTGGGCCTCGGGATGCCACAGGATGCCCGACGTGGCGGAGAGGTGACGGATGCGCGGGGTGATGCCGGCGTCGGCGAGAATCGCCAGGCCCTCCTCGAAGATGCGCACGTGGTTCGCGGTCGAGGCGTTGCCCTCGTCGCTGGGATCGTCGGCGCGCGACATGTGGCTCCACGCGCCCACAATGTCGACGAGGCCGTCGTCTGCGGCCATGCGCAGGGCCGAGGCCAGGGCGGGCAGGTCGGCGAGCGTGGAGCCGGCGCGGGACATGCCGGTGTCGATCTTGACGTGGACGCGGGCGGGGCGGCCGACCGCTCGGGCGGCGGCGCAGATGTCGGCGAGGACCCAGGTCCACGACACAGACAGGTCGATGTCAGCCTCGATCGCGGCGGCGAAGTCGGAGGAGGAGGTGGAAATCCATGCGAGGAGGGGCGCGTCCGCGCGGGCGATGCCGGCCTCGTCGAGGCCTCGGCGCAGCGCGAATGCCTCAGCCAGCTGGGCGACGCCCAGCCAGTCGGCGCCTCCCTCGAGGGCCGCGAGCGCGACGGGGACGAGCCCGTGCCCGTAGGCGTTCGCCTTGACGGTGGCGAGCTGGAGCGTGTCCGGGGCTGCGGCCCGCAGGACACTCAGGTTGTGCTTGATGGCGGCCAGGTCGACCACCGCGCTCGACGGGTATCCCCGTCCGTCGCTTTGAATGTCTGTGACAGTCACTCCCCTAGTATCTCACGCGAGAGCGACCGCGCAGCGCAGCGGAAGCCAGCGGCGTCTGACGCGTTACGGTCTGCGATCGGCCAGGATGGCGGGAATCGCGGCCACAATGTCGCTGGCTTGAATGGGGGCGCCGCCGTCCTGTTGATTCGCGGCAGCGTGGGCCGCGCGGGCGTGCAGACACACGGCTGCCGATAGGCGCGCCGAGGTCACGCACTGCGAGCGAGAGCTAGCGCTTGCTCGCGCACTGGCGCGCGCCAAGATTCCCGCGATGAAACCTGCCAGGACGTCACCGTTGCCTGCGATGCCGGCCCAGGACGTGCTTGTCGCGCTGACCGTGGGTTCGTAGACGCGCGTGAGCTCGGGGCGCGTGTCCGCGCCGTTCTCGGTTCCGTCGAGGCTGGTAGCGGAGTTTTCCTCCGCGTCGACGGCGACGTATTCGAACGAATAGACGATCGTCACGGGGCCCTTGAGGACGATGTGGCAGCCCGTGGCCTCGTGGAGGGCGCGAGCGTAGCGCAGGGGGGAGGCCGCGACCTCGCGCTTCGTGATCGGCGTTCCGAGCGCGCTCAGCAGGCGCGCTGCCTCGCCGTAGTGCGGGGTGAGCACGGTGGCATCGGGGGTGAGCGAGCCGAGAAGCTCGGGGACGAGGTCAAGCGCCCACGCGTCGATGACGAGCGGCATGCCGGACTGTCCGCAGAACTGTACGAGTTCGAGCGCGTCCTCGCGGCGCTCCTCGTCCAGGCCGGGCCCGATGAGCGCCGCCTGAATGCGGCCGCCGATCATGACGACACCCGGCTGGTCAGCCAGCACGAGATCTTGGACGCGCCGGGTCGAGTTGAGGCGCACCATACCCACGCCCGCAGCGAGCGCCCCGCGCGTCGCGAGAATACCCGCGCCCGGATAGGTGTCGGAGCCTGCGACGAGGCCGACAACGCCGCGCGCGTACTTGTCGTCCGAGAATGCGGGAACCGGCACGGCGCAGTGGGCGCGATATTCATCGTCGTAGTAGTAGATGTCGCCCGCGCCGATCGTTCCGTCAGCGTCGGGACGCGTGCTGGTGGCCACCTCGCTCCAATACATTCGCATCAGCCTCACCTCGCCGGAGTATTCGACGGCGGGTGGCAGGATCTGTGCGCGCTTGTAGGTGCCAACCGCGAGGGTGTGCGTGGCCCGCAGAATCGGACCGCGGACCGCGCCGTCGTCATCGGTGAGGCCCGACGGTACATCGATGGCAATCACTTTCTTCGGGTGCGCGCGCATTGCGTCGTTCAGGCACGTCACCGTATCCGCGAGCTCACCCGCGAGGGGCCCACGTGAACCGATGCCCACGATTCCGTCGATCCACAGGCGCGCACCGCAGATAGTGCCCCACTCGGGTGTTCCTTCGAGGGAGCGCAGGGAGCGACCGCCCAGTTCCACGATGCCAACTCCCGCTTCTCGAGCCGCAGCCAGGCCGCGTGCATGACACGTGGGCTTGAGCAGAAATGCTGTGACAACCATCCCCTGCTCCGCCAGCAGCGCGCACGCGTACAGGGCATCACCGCCGTTGTCGCCTCCGCCAACGAAAGCGACCACGCAGGTGTCCAAGTCTTCGATGCGCGCAGCTGCCTCGTCAAGACCGATATCGTCTCGCAGCCTGGAGATGGCGGCCGCCTCCGGTATATTCCACAGCCACGCAAGCGGATCGGACAGGTAGCGGACACGATCGGCGACCTTCTCGGCGACCTGGCGCATGTAGCGGTCGGGATCACCTTCTGCTGCGGCGGCTTCCACGTGCTGACGTTCAATGTCTCGCGCCTCAGCGAAAGACAGGGCGCGACCGTCCAGAATCAACATGGGGTCATTCTCCCACATGTGCCGGCCCTCGCAGGGCAGCGGGTGAGGGGTAAGAGGCTAACAAAAACGGCGGCGAAGCACACGCCCCGCCGCCGTCAGATGTTCAGGTAGTCGCCGCGCCGCTCAGGCGACGTCGAGGGTCTTGGCGACCCCCGCGAGGACCGCGCCCACGATGACGAGGGCGACGCCGATGATGGTCCAGCGCAGTTCCTTGCGCGTGCGGGTCTCGTGGAGCCACAGGATGCCCAGCGGCGTGGAGATGAGGATTCCGAGCTGGGAGAGGGTGAAACCCGTGCCCGCGCCCAGGTTGTTGGAGTTGAGCTGGAGCAGCAGGATGGCGGTGCCCCACAGGACGCCGTTAAAAACCGAGGGGAACATGCGGCGGTGACGCAGCGAGTCCTCGGGGGCCACGCCGCCGCGGCCCTGGATCGCGAAGAAGATCGCGCAGTACACGGTGTAGCCGATCGCCTGGGGCAGGAGGAACTCGGCGGGCGTGATCGCGAACCACTTGATGATGAGCGGGAAGGCGACGAGGCCCAGCGTCGAGGTCGTCAGCAGGAAGGCGCCGCGCTTCCAGTCGAGGGAGGCCGCGTCGGAGCCGGACTCGGAGCGCGACAGGAACCAAATGCCGACGATGAGGACCACGATGGCGGCGATTCCGTAGGGCAGCGCGCCACCGTGGAGCCACTCGCCGAAGATCGCGATGCCCGCCAGGGACATGAGGACCAACTGGCCGCCGGTGGACGGCGGCATCGTGCGGCTCATGCCCAGGACCGAGTAGGAGCGCAGCTGATCGCACACGCCGACGCCGAGGAGCAGGCCGGTCAGGAAAGAGACGCCCAGGTTCAGCGGCGTCCACGCGGGGTGCAGGAAGGGGGTGGCGACGGCGGCCATGAGCAGGCCGCCGAGGACTGCGCCCATGACTCGCTGGCAGTCTGATCCGCCGGTCTTTCCCATCAGCGTCGTAGCGACGCCGAAGAAGACGGAGGGCAGGATTCCGATAAGGATCGTGGACAGGGTCATGTGCACACCTCCTGGGGTGATTGCGGCCGTCGCGACACGAGGCCGGGGCTTGCTTGCGTTGTTGGATGCGGCGGGCGCGCCGCCACCTTTTCCACGCTAGCCGCCACCTCCCCCTCGCGTGCAATCACCATCGCGGTTTTGGCTATTGTTTCACATGCACATCGTGAAACCTTTCACCAGATCATGCCGACTCGATGACGCAGCGCACGCCCGGTTCCGGAAGCTGACGCCGCTCCGTAAAAGCGGCCCGGGCCTCGTCCCAGATGAGGAACGAGGCCCGCCGCGCTCACGAGGCGCTAGCCCCGCGCCGGTAGATCACTCCACCGTCACGGACTTGGCCAGGTTGCGCGGCTGGTCGACATCCAACCCCTTGACGGATGCGAGCTCGCAGGCGAAGATCTGCAGCGGCACGACGGTCAGGAGCGGGGCGTACAGGGTCGGCACGGGGGGCACGCGGAAGACGACCTCGGCGAACTCGTCAACGGAGGAGTCCCCCTCCTCGGCGACAATGATCGTGCGAGCACCGCGGGCGCGGACCTCGGCGATGTTGGCCAGGACCTTTCCGTGCAACTCGGGGCGGCGCGGGGTCGGCACGATGACAATGACCGGCTGGCCCTCGTCCACGAGCGCGATCGGGCCGTGCTTGAGCTCGCCAGCAGCGAAGCCCTCGGCGTGGATGTAGCAGATTTCCTTGAGCTTGAGCGCGCCCTCGAGCGCAACGGGGAAGCCGACGTGACGCCCCAGGTAGATGACCGAGGTCGCGTCCTGCATCGTGCGGGCAAACTGGCGGACCGTCTCACCGTTTTCTAGGACCTTCGCGATGGCCTCGGGGACGCGCGCAAGCTTCTCCATGTAGTCGGCGATCTCGTCGGCGTACTTGTTGCCGCGCACCTGCGCCAGGTACAGGCCCAGGATGTAGCAGGCGGTGACCTGCGCGGTGAACGCCTTCGTGGAGGCGACCGCGATCTCGGGGCCGGCGTGCGTGAGGATCACGGCGTCGGACTCGCGCGAGATCGTTGAGCCCGGCGTATTCACGATGGCGACGACCTTCGCGCCCTGCTCGCGGGCATGGCGGATCGCCTGGATCGTATCCATGGTCTCGCCGCTTTGGGAGATGGCGACGACCAGCGTCTTTTCGCCCACCACCGGGTCGCGGTAGCGGAACTCGCTGGAGAGCTCGACCTCAACGGGGATGCGGCACCAGTGCTCGATCGCGTAGCGCGCGACCTGTCCGGCGTAGGAGGCGGTGCCGCAGCCGATCATGATGACCTTGTCGACGGAGCGCAGGACGTGCTCGGGGATGCGCACCTCGTCGAGGGCCAGGTGCCCGTGGGAGTCGATGCGATCCGCCAGGGTCGCGCCCACGGCCTCGGGCTGCTCGTGGATTTCCTTCTCCATGAAGGTCGGCCATCCGTTCTTGGTGGCGCGATCGGAGGAGAAGTCGACCTCGTAGGCCTCGCGCTCGACGGGGTTACCGCTGGGGTCGATGACGGTCACGCCGGTCGCGGAGACGACCGCGACCTCGTCCTGGCCGACCTCGAGTGCGCGATTCGTGTGTTCGACGAAGGCCAGGACGTCGGAGCCGAGGAAGTTCTCACCCTCGCCCAGGCCGATGACCAGCGGGGAGGAACGGCGGGCAGCAACGATGACGTTCGGAGACTGCGTGCTGAGCACGAGCAGGGTGAAGGTGCCGTGCAGCTGCGCGGTCACCTCGCGCATCGCGACGACGAGGCGGCGCGCCACCTCCTCGTCCGCACCCGTCAGTGCGGCGACTCCGCCGGTGTACGAGGCCGCCTCGGCCTCGTCGTAGGCGCGCGCCAGCAGGTGGACGACCACCTCGGTGTCGGTCTCGGAAGCGAAGGTCTCGCCGTCGGCGATGAGGGCGGCGCGCAGGACGTCCGCGTTCTCAATGATGCCGTTGTGGACGAGGGCGAAGCGCCCGTCCGGGCTGGTATGGGGATGGGCGTTCGCGACCGTCGGGCGTCCGTGGGTGGCCCAACGGGTATGCCCGATACCGGCCATGGCGTCGGCGGGGGCGTCCGCGTCAACTTCTTCGACGAGGTTGACGAGCTTGCCGACCGCGCGGCGCACGTAGAGGCCGTTATTCGAGGTCAGGGCGATGCCCGCCGAGTCGTATCCGCGATATTCGAGGCGCGCCAGGCCACCGAGGACAACCTCGCGGCTACGCTGGGACGCCTTGCATGCAATATGTCCAACAATTCCGCACATGCTACCCATTCCAACACACCCACCCCCTTCCCTGACAGGTAACGTGTGTCGCTTCACGCGACGAACTGGGTGCGCGCCAGCATCAGCTTGTGGGGCACAATGGGGTCGTGAGCATCACCGAGAGCCCCTCGACCGTCCCCTCTCCGGCCTCGCCGAACGCCTCGTCCAGCGAGCACACACAGGCCACTATGCATGGCGCGCCCAACCCCTACGCGCGTTTTGATCGCAGCGAGTGGGACAGCCTCGCCGATCGCACTCCCCTGCCGCTGACCCAGGAGGACATCGATCGCATCGCGTCGCTGGGCGATCCCATCGACATGACCGAGGTCGACACGATTTACCGTCCCCTGAGCGCGCTGCTGCAGCTCTACATCGACGGTCGCCGCCGTACCGCGGCCGAGCGGCACGCATTCCTCGGCGAGTCCGAGGCCCACTCGACCCCCTTCGTCATCGGCATCGCCGGCTCGGTTGCCGTCGGTAAATCGACGGTCGCGCGCCTGCTCCAGCTACTGCTCTCGCGCTGGGATTCCACCCCGCGCGTGGACCTCGTGACGACCGACGGTTTCCTCTATCCGAACCGGATTCTGCAGGAACGCTCCCTCATCGCCCGCAAGGGCTTCCCCGAGTCCTACGACCGTACGGCCCTCATCTCGTTCCTGGCCTCGGTCAAGGCGGGCAACCCACATGCCAAAGCTCCCGTGTACTCCCACGTCACCTACGACATCGTGCCTGACTCCTTCATCGACGTGGATCGACCCGACATTCTCATCGTCGAGGGCCTCAACGTGCTCCAGCCGCCGCGCTCGGCACCCGGCTCCGTGTCGGTGGCCGTCTCGGACTACTTCGACTTCTCCATCTACGTCGACGCCGACGAGACGTTCATTGAACAGTGGTACGTGGACCGTTTCCTCAAGCTGCGAGCGACCGCGTTCTCCCGCGAGGACTCCTACTTCAAGACCTACGCATCCCTGACAGACGACGAGGCCGTCTCCACGGCGCACGTCGTGTGGAGCGCGATCAACCTGCCGAACTTGCGTGAAAACATTCGCCCCACCCGCGAGCGCGCGACTCTCATCTTCACGAAGGGCGCCGACCACCGCGTCGAATCGTTGTCGATCCGCAAGGACTGACGCTTCTGTCCCGATCATGCATGAGACGAGGCCGCAGCCGGAAAACCGGCTCTTCGCATTTAAGGGTGTAGGAGGTGGTGGAATCCGCCGGAGTGGAGGAGGCAGCGTAGGCGGTAGTTTCGGTGGTTGACGAATCCTTGGGCGATGCCGCGTAGGTGTTCGAGGCGTCCGTTGATGGCTTCGGTGGGGCCGTTGCTGGTGTGGGGGTGGTGTGATGTAGGCCAGGATGTCCCCGGCTCTGCGTGTGAAGGTTCTGCCCATGCGGGCTAGCTCGATGCATGTGTGTGGCAAGCCCGGGCGGGTGAGCGTCGTGATGAGATGGCGGAGGGTGTTTTTGCCGCGCCTGGGGTCACGATCACGGTAGGCCGCTAGGAGGTCCTGGTAGATCCTCCAGGTGGCGTGCACGTCAGCGTGGTCGGGGCAGGTGAATACGGCATCTAGGCGCGCCTGGGATGTGTCGGTGAGGATGTCGGTGCCGGTCAGCAGTGTTTTGCGGGCCGCGTACAAGGGGTCGCCCTTGCGGCCGCGATGCCCCAGGGTTTCTTGCTGGACGCGCTGGCGGCACTGCTCTAGGGCGTCGATGGCGATATGAACAACGTGGAAGGGATCCATTACCGTCACTGCCCCTGGTAGCTGGCTGGCTGCTGCGCTCTTATAGCCACTGAACCCGTCCATTGCCACGATCTCACTGTTGTCTTTCCATTCTTGGGGGCATGCGGCCAGCCAGGAAGACAAGACGCGTGTGGAGCGGCCTTGCACCACGTCTAGGAGGCGGGCCGGGCCAGTATGGTCGCGTACAGGGGTCAAGTCCACGATCACCGTGGCGTACCTGTCCCCACCCCGATGACGCCACACGTGCTCATCGACCCCAATGACGCGCACTCCTTCAAAGCGAGTCGAATCCGCCAGCAGGAGTTCTTCCCCATAGGCCAGTATTGCCTCGTTAACGGTATGCCAGGCCACCGCCAGGTGAGTGGCAATGCGATTAATGGACATGTTGTCAGCGATCAAGCACACAAGCCCCCAGCGCAAGGCCCCAAAGGAGAGCTTGGCGCGTGGGGGAGCCGCCTGGCTGATGTCATCACACCAGGAACGAGAACACGCACGACAGCGGTAACGCCCTACATACACCACCAGCATCGTGGGCTGATGCCCCCGCGGTTCGTGCGCTAAACGCCTGGTACGCGACCCCAGCGCATCCCCCGGGTGCCCACACCCTGGACACAACCGAGCTGGATTAGCCGCACGGCACTTCAGGACGAACCCGCCCTCCTGACAACGCATCCCCACAGCCACCAAGCCCAGCTCCACCAACCCGCAATAGGTCGTCATATCCAGAGCAGAAAAGGTACCATTACCCATGTCGGGGCCTCCCAGCGTTTGAAGTGTCGCAACCTCAATCATCGGGCAGGCCCCGACCCCATGCCAACACCACCCCCCCCCACACCCCAAAATGCGAAGAGCCGGTTTTCTCGTGCTGACCACGCCTCACCTGCAGAACAGAACGCGCAATAACACGAGGGGAGGGGCGGATGCCAGCTGGCATCCGCCCCTCCCTCATGCTTACGCCTCGCGCCGGGCGCCTCACATACGCTCACAAAATGCGGGAGGGACTCCAGTCGGCGACGCCGTTACTCGCCGAGGCCGCAGACCCGGTAGATGTTGGTCAGCATGGCCAGTCGCTTGCCCAGGGACGCGTCCTTGGGCACGCACACCTTGGCACCGAGGTAGTTGGCACCACCCTCGATGGCAGCCTTGGCACAGCGAGCGATCTCAGCCTCGTTCATGAGCGAGGTCGGCTCGTCCGCCTGCGCGGGCAGGTGACCGTCGATCCAGGAGTAGCCGTACTGGGTTTCCTCCGGGCCTGCACCCGAGAAAATGATGCCGTCCAGGACACCGCGCTTGCCAGCCTCGAGCACATGCTCGTAAGCGGTGTCCGCGCTGCGGCCTTCCACGGCGGAACGGCCCCAGTTGAGGTGAATACCGATGCCGGCCTCGGAGACGATATCGATCTCGGATTCGAGGGAGAGGAAACCCTTTTCGGGGTTCTGCTCGGGCACGTACTTGTCACAGTGCTCGATGACGAGGCGAGCCCCGCACCAGTCCCACGTGGCCAGCTCGGCGAGCGAACGCTTGAACGCATCAGCCTGAGCCAGGCGCGTGGGTGCCGAGTGCAGCTGCACGCGGGCGACCAGGCCGCGTCCCGCGCGATCGCACAGGGCGGCGAGGTCGTTGCGCAGAGCGCGGGTGAAATCGAGAGCGGCGGCTCGTCCGGCCTCGTCGGGCGAGGCCAGGCCGAAGTTCTCGTTCTTCCACACGTTCT
>ERZ772960.2614-NODE-2614-length-12885-cov-2.493141_pt1 | contig 12885 bp, 8 predicted proteins | sample MGYA00580678_ERZ772960 | MGnify/ENA primary metagenome ERZ772960 (study PRJEB29015, sample SAMEA2737930) | human oral metagenome | biome: human oral; feature: human-associated habitat; material: dental | place: China | collected 2059 ... | reverse complement strand
GGTAGCTCTTTGTGCGAAGACGATAAGATGGACGTGGCTCGTGCCATCGTAGAGAAAGCAAAGGCAAAAGGGGTGCATCTCGTTTTGCCCGTAGATGCAAAGGTGGCCGATGCCTTTAGTAATGATGCTAATACCCAGGTAGCTCCCGTTGACAATATACCCGATGGATGGATGGGGCTTGACGTAGGTCCTAAGACAATGGCTCTCTACGACGAGGCTATCCGTGGGGCTAAAACGATTCTGTGGAATGGCCCTGCCGGTGTCTTCGAGATGAGCAACTTCCGCGATGGCTCTAAGGCTTTGGCGCAGTCCATTGTGGCAGCAACAGAAGCCGGTGCTTACTCTCTGGTAGGGGGCGGCGACAGTGTGGCCTGTGTGCATCTCTTCGAGGTAGCCGATAAGGTTTCGTACGTTTCTACCGGAGGTGGTGCCCTACTCGAAGCCATCGAGGGCAAAGATCTCCCCGGTATTGTAGCTATCAATAAATAATTATTCCCCCCTTATGGGAATTGTTTTAACTCTCTTTCGATGGGCGGATGATGGTGATAAACTCGCTTTCGTTCACCAATTGATGGAGGAGGCTTTCCCTGCCGCCGAGCGGCGATCTAGGCGAGACTTCGAGGCTCTGTTGGCTTCGGAGCCTCGCTTTCTGCTGCATCTGATTTATCGTGATGAGTCTCTTGTGGGTTTCCTCTCTACGTGGCATTTGGAGGGCTTTTACTACGGAGAGCATTTTGCGATACTCCCCACCGAGCGCAATCGGGGCATAGGGCGAGAGGTATTGCACTTGCTAAAGAGTGGGGCAGCATCGAGTATCTCCTTTGTTTTTGAGATAGAACCTCCTCTCGATGAGTGGAGTAAGAGACGACTCGCCTTCTACGAGTCAATGGGTATGCAGGTGCTTTCTCGCTCCTATATACAGCCCTCTTATGGCGAGGACCGCCCGGCTATCCCCCTCTACCTAATGGGGAATGAATGGGCAGCAAGGGGGCAAGATAGCGAACATTACGCGCAAGAGCTTTACCGGCACGTCTACCGCAAAAACCCGGGAGGGGAGAAAATCTACTAGCTATAGCCTTTTGTTGTTGATGAAACGACTCTCTCTCTTTACCCTCCTAGTCCTCTTTTGGAGTTTTATGGCTCAGGCTGAGACCGATTCGCTCCGCACGGAGGATTCTACTCTTCGCCGGCAGCCTTGGGAGTGGGGCGTATCTACTTTACCCTTTATGGGGATGGCTGCGGCAGTTGCTCCGTCGCTGGATGGGGCTATTCGGGGGATTCGTATGCAATCTCTCCCCACATTTCGCTCCCACTACGACGATTATTTGCAGTACTCGCCCTTGGCTTTACAACTATCGGCAGCGTTGTTTGGGCTTAAAGGAAGCCATTCTTCGCCCTACGAACTCCTCACGACTGATGCCCTGTCGGTAGCGAGTACATTGATTTTGGTGAATACGACAAAATGGCTTACCCATCGTCTTCGTCCCGATGGTTCGAGTGCTAATTCTTTCCCTTCGGGTCATACGGCTACCGCATTTATGGGGGCGGAATTGCTGGATATAGAGTATGGAGCGCGTTATCCGTGGCTATCGGCGTTGGGCTACTCGGCTGCTTACGCTACGGGGGTGGGGCGTATCCTCAACAATCGCCACTGGGCGAGTGATGTATGGGCAGGGGCTGGCGTGGGGATTCTGTCTGCACAGATCGGTTCTATCCTGAGTGACCTCCTTTGGGGGAAGAAGGGGACCTTTCTCTACGAAATCCCCTCAAGCGAAGATCTCCCCCACACATTATCTATCCACTACGGCACCTCGCAGCTTACGCAACATTACTATAAAGCCTCCATTCGCCAAGCTATTCGCAACGAAGTTGCACTTCTCTTTCCTGTTTCTTCTGAGGAAGAAGTCCTCCTTGATTGTGGCGTAGTGGGAGGGAACTTGCTACAAATCTCGGGTTATGATGTCCCCAACAATACGGATTGGTACTTCGGTTTTAAGGGAGATATTTGCTACTATCCTGCCCCTCGTATTGCCTTTGGGGCGGCTCCTTTTTACTATGTCTATCCTGCGGCTCCCTCTGCTCCCGGGTCTGTACTACTCGGAGAGTTGGGCCTGCGTGCCCTCTTAGATTACGACATTCGACCCCATAGGAGCTTCCGTTTTTTTGTAGGGGCATCGCACTCTACCGCCTATTATCCCAAAGAGGAGGGGGCATCAAGTTCCGAAGATAGCGTCGAAGCCACTCCGCTTCGTCTCTCTTTTGAGGTCGGGGTTGCGCTCTTGTTGCACCTTTAGCCCTCTCATTCTACCTTTCGCCTTTTGGGGCTCTCTCCCAAAACATCCCCTCTACTTCTCGAGGGGCTGGTCTGCTTCCCCCTTAAAAAAGAGGAGGGTAGATCTCCTGACCTATCCTCCTCTACTCTGCTAGTATAGAGATGATTTAATGAGGGTTTACCTCCAAGAATTGCTATGCATAACTAGAAGTGGTGTGCCGGCATGGAAGAGCATGCGACGCGCCATCCCGGGATTGAAGAAGCGAGCAAAGAGACTGCGTCGGTACGTATTAACCACGATAAGACCAATATGCTTGCTGATGACAAATTTCTCCAGCGCAAGGGAGAAGTCTCCGGGATCCAGCGTTGTAAACTCGATGTTGCTATCGGGGTAGTGTTGCTTGTGGTACTCCATCATGGCGCGCAACTCAATCTCACTCCAGTCTTCCGTAATTCTAGAGACGTTGAAGAGCATGTAATTGGGCTTATTAGGCTTTGTGAGCTGCATCATGCGGTCGAAGAGTACGAGGTCTCGTTGGTCAAACCCTGTGGCTACCCCTACATTTTCTACATCCGCAAGGTCTACCACCTTGGCATCTTCCGGTACGACGAGTACAGGTACCTTGGCGCGGTCAATAACCTCAGCGGCAACGGATCCGATGAGATCTTCGTTGCGTCGGCTCTTCCCTCTCGTACCCATGATGATGGCGATGGGAGGACGGTTGCGCGCTGTTGATAGCACTACGTCCTCGGGAATACCGTCAATGAGCTGGGTCTCGAAGGGTGCCTTCGGGATTTCCCCCTTCTCCATTTTCTCTTTGAGTTCCTTCTCTAGAGCGTTCATTTTGCGCTCGGCGCGCTCATGTTCCCGACGAATGTTAAGCTCTTTATTGGCTTGATAAATGGAGATGTCGGGGGATAGCATGGGGGCAACAGAGTAGAATTGCGAGAAGTAGACATGGAGCAACTTCACGTGCAGACCTCTGCGCTGAGCAAAGTGGAACCCAATCTGTAGCACATTGGGCATGAAATCGCTAAAGTCTACAGGTATGAGTACGTAGGGTGTTGCTTCTGTCGACTTCCCCTCTGTGTTGTAACCATCGACCTGATTAAGCTCAGCATATAGCTCAGGACGATTCCAATTATTGTTCTCGATCACGTCTAGCGCATGGGGTAAGTCGCTCTCTTTGATGCGCACACGCACCCCCGCCGAGACTACGGGAAGTATCTGATTAACATTTTGCAGGGTAGCCTCTATTCCCTCGCTTTGTAGCAGTGTTTGTAGTATCTGAGCCTTTTCGAAGGTGTGAATAGCTACGGTAACGAGTTTTTCTTGTTGTTCTGGATTGTTTTTGCTCATGGATTTCATAGTTTAATGCCACTTTCTATTCTATTGCGCACGTAAGAGCAGAGAATGTATCCGGAGTGTGGTAGCACACAACCCCTCCATCCCTGCTTTTGAGACCCTCCCCGAGGGAGAGCCTCTCAAGGTAACCGGCCGAAATTCCTCAAAACCCCAGCCCTATGCTCAAGAGGCACGGAGTGCAACCCACTCTCCCGAGGGAGCGATGCCTGTTTTGCCCCTCCCGTGCCTTCTATATGCTTCGCTCTACTAGAGTTAAGCCTCTTCTTTCTCTGGTTCGGAGGGATCTTCCATCTCTCCAATCAGTGCAAGAGCCTTCTCTAGTATCGTTGTATCGTCAATCTCTACAATACCTCCGTCGGGACCCGGCTCGATGTGAATACCCGCACTTCTTCCATTTTCGTAATTGGCACCACCGAAATAGTTGCGTACTGTTTCTACTTTAAGCCCCAACTCATCAGCGATGCGTTGCGTGGCTCCATCGGGAAGGCTATCTTTGATCCTTCTCAGTTCGTTGAAAGTGATCGTTTTAGTCATGGGTCAATCCGTTTAGTTGTTAGTACTCGTTGTCTTTACTTACGCCACTAAGTTACAACTTTATTTTCTACTTTGCAACCTTTTCTGTAACTTCTTTTGCATAATGCTTTTTACTGCAGAGATTCGATTTCTTGCGTCCCCATGCAGGAGGATTTTGTACATCCAAAAAGATGAACAAAGGAAATCATATAATAGAGGAGCCACCGAAACGACACTGTGTTGCGATGGCTCCCTAAGACGCTACAATTCCTGTTTTATACGTTCTTTTGTTCTATATGAGTTTGGACTTCTTCCTTATTGCTTCATCACCTTCTCGCCATTGACGATGTAGATGCCGGCCGGTAGGCGGTCGAAGTCGTCGCCCAGACGCATGCCCTCTAGAGTGTAGATGCCCTTGTACGCATTCTCGGCTTTGTTATTAGCTACCGATGTATCAATGGCGATGGACTTTTTCTTTGTGAAGTAACCCGTTGTGGGGTTTGCCATCATTATATCAATTCTCTCATCGTCGTAGGTAACGGTGCCGTCTGTTCCTCCCTTTATGTTCTTGCAGTTTTTGAACATGTTGATAGACATTTCGGTCGTCCAGGTCTCATCGCAGTAGATGGTGGTGAGGGATTCGCAGTCATGGAACATATCGCTCACGTCCTCTACAGCTTCGGTGTTGAAGCTCGAGACGTCGAGTGTAGTCAAGCCTTTGCAGTTATAGAACATAAAGCTCATTTTGGTTACCTTCTGGGTGTCGAAGCCCGATACGTCAAGTTCGGTCAAGAGTTCGCAGTTATCAAACATATAGTCCATAAAGGTCACATCTTGAGTTTTGAATGCCGATACGTCGAGTTGCTTCAAGGCTTTGCAGCCGGAGAACATACCTCCCATGTTGGTTACTTTGTCGGTATTGAGGTTCTCTATATTGTTGATGGTGGTAAGCTCTTCGAAGCCGTCAAACCACATTCTCGTGGTGGTAGGGTGGCAGTTCGCCATCGAATTGTCAAAAGTCACGGTGGTAATTATCTTTCTGTTATACACCAAACACCATTCGGGGTAGCCGGTGTTGGAGTCGGGGAAATCGTAAACGGTACCCTCGGTGTGTGTGGCCTTGTTGGCGTCGTAATAGAAAGTCATGGATTTGTCTGCGACGTTCATCACTGCGTAGCCTTCTACGCTTTGTGCCTGTGCCATGGCAGGCAACGCGATGCTTGCAAATAGAGCGGCGATGCCCATGAGTGCATTGTGGAGTAATTGTCTCTTCATAACTTTTAAATGATTATATGTTGAATATATGTTTGTTAATTGGAGGATGTGATGCCGTGGTGGGCAACTTCGTAGTGCTAAAAGACTCTGCCCGAATCTCTTTGACGCAGAGATGCTGGCAGAGCCTTCCGTATATGGTTTTTGTTGGAGAGGTGCGTTCCGCAAATGGCACAGGAACACCTGAAATGTCCCCTCCCTCGAAGGATGAGAACGACGCATGGCGAGCATGTAAAACGCACTAGCGCCGGAGTCTCGCAGAGCTGTGCGGAGGCTTGCTGTATAGTGCTTTACTAATGTCTTCATCGTCGTTCGAACTTTAGGATTTATCGTCGCCTTGACTATTTGCTTGCAAACTTAAGTATTTATATTGAGAAATGCAAGAATTTACGCAAGAAATACGACAAATCGAAATGGCTTTGCCTATTTTTGAGTCAAGGGGATGCGGTTCGATGTCCGAATTAGACGGTAGGGTATTTGCGTCCATCAGCCAGGGCTGTATGCATGTCCCATGCACGGCTGTCCATGAGAAGGAGTAACTCGGCTTGGCGAACAAACCGACGATACTCGTTCTCAAAGCTTCTTTTTAGCGGATAATGCGCTGTGTGATGCGCCCCGTCTCGGTCTCTAGTACTACGACATAGGGGGCTGGAGCGATCCCCTCTAGCGATAGGGTGGCGGAGGGGTGAAGCCACGTTTGTACCAATTCCCCTTCAAGAGTATAAAGGCTAAAGCGTATTACACGGCTGGGAGCTGTGAGATGGAGTAGTCCATCTTCGCCCACTCGGGAGGGATACACCCCGGGCTGCTCCTCGTTTGCCACCCTTTCTGTGGGGAGCACTTCGCCATTTTCGTACACTACCTCTATCGTGTAGATATCGTTTTCACCTCCTTCTTGATCGGTATAGCTGAGGGCATCACCAACGCGTGCTACCTCTTGTCCGTTCCGTTTAACAATGTACTCTTTAATTATAGGGAAGGGTACGGGTCGTTTCCCTCCGGCATAGATGTGGGTATCGTCTTCCGGAGTTATCTTCTCAGGATTGTCGCTCACATGGAGGCGAATGGCTAGATATCCGTCTGTTGCGCACCTACCAAAGAAATGGTTCCCGAGGTCGCGAGAGAAAAGGGCATCTATATATTGCTGAATATTGTCGCCGGTCCCTTTTACCGAATAGATAGAAGCAATATCTGTCTTTTCGTTGCGAGTTGAGAAGCCAACCCAAAGGGAGCGTTGCGCATCCACCTTAAAGGGCTTCTTGAGATAGACGGTATGCCAAGTTTTTTCTTGCCATCCCTCGGGCACATCGAATAGTTGGGTTACGGTGGTTGAGGCGTTGCACAAATTGCCGTAGCGCAAGAAGGTTTTGTAGTTGCCCATAGCACTGCGTGTGGGCATGTAGCTAATGGCGTGGATATAGACCTCTTTGTTGTGCGAAGTGAAGTATTCGCTCGGGAATTTGCTCGCAATAGTTTGATATTGAGGGTCTATAGCCTCAGGGGCTATTTTGCTGATGTGGGGCAGATCTAGCTTGCTATACTGAGGGTCTTGGGGGTAGCCAAAGAGTGAAATCTCCTGCATATTGTAGGGGCGATGCCACGAGAGGGTAACTCCTTGAGAAGTCTTCTTTTTCTCGGGAGATAGGGTGCGAGTGGCATCGCCTACATAGATGCCCTCTTCGACGCAATCGGCAAAAGCCTCTCTCTCGTCGCTAGGGTCTATTACCTCTCCATGGTAGGTGTAGTGGGCTTGTACGCCGTAGACGACAGAGCCGTGAGCCCCTTCGAGGGCTGTTGGGTAGGGTTCGGTGAATTCGGTTACACTTATCCCTTTGGCAATTTCTGCCCCGTTGCGGTACAGATTGTAGTCGAGGCTCCAGCCCGAGGGGATATGCTCGCGAGAGGGGGCAGTCCAAGTAACTTTTAGGAGATCCCCCTCTTTGCGGATATTGAGATCGCGGATGGGCATAAGAGGGCGCAGGTAGCCTGCTTCGTCGCGCCAACGTCCCTTGAGGGTTTCTGCACTGCCACCTCCTTTGGGGTCGAGGTAGGTGGCCATTTGGGTGGTAGGGTCTCCCTCTTTTTTATACTTATCCCAATGATAGGCGAGTTTGCCATAGAGGTTTTCACTTTCTAGGGCGCATCCGGGCGTCCCTCCCGAGAGGGTTCCCACCACGAGGTGCTCTTGGTTCCAGAGAGAAGAGCCTGAAGAACCTCCCTCTGTAGCGCCTTTGGAAAAGCTAAAGCGAATGTGTGCGTCCTTGTCTCCCTTGATGTTTTCGATGATGGATCCGCTGTACCACGTGCCATCCATTACGGGCGATTGTGCGTGGTCGTACACCGATATTTTCTTGGCATCTCCTCTAGGGTGATGCATTCCAACGCCCTTAGTGGGGAGCACCTTGCGTCTATCCCAACCATTGTAGTACACTCGGTAGCTCGCAGGGATGGGTTGGTTGAGTTCGAGTAGTAGTCCGTCGGATTGTCCGGCAATGGGGAGGAAAGAAAGCAGTTTGCACCCTACCATGCTCTTGCCACGGAACAAGGAGAGCCGGCCATTGCTGCATCCTGGTTTTTCGTAGTGGAAAGTGAAAATCCATTGATCGCGATCCGTTGGAGTATTTTGCACCTTGTTAGTCGAACTCTCGCAGTGGGCTGCCGAGAGGATAAGGGGGCGAAAGTCTTCGTTGGTATTGTTGAGAAGGTTGCCGGTACAGAAGCTGGCGCCCTCTTTGCTGATTATGTACATTTGTACTACTCCTGCCTTTTCGGCTTGCCACTCAGCACCCTCTTTACAATTGACATTGATCTGGCAAAATTCGTCCGAAGCCTCGTCGCGATGGAGAGCTCCGGGGTCGGGTAGTCCCATTGTAGCGAAGAGATGGATTACACTAGAGAGTAGGAGGCTGGGGAGTTCTCCTGATACAGGAGGGGTATACTCTAAGATAACGCTACTACCCGAGAGGGGCTCGGTGGCGAATCTTCCGTGTGTTGGGTGTGTTTCGTGGGTGTAAGCCCCAAGTAGTTGGCTCCGATCGGGGGGGTAAATGAATAGTTCTCCCCCTTGAGGGATGAAGAAATCGTCGTAGGTTAGGAGTACCCCTCTAGCACCCTTTAGCTCAATTTGCAAGCGATAGACGATGCGTCCATCATTGAGTCGTGTGCGCGCGGCATCGCGAGCAAAGTCGATATGGGAGGAAAGTCTGCGCCCAATGGTGAGGGGTTTCCCTGTTAGATTAGTATGCGTGCGGAGGTGTAGCGCGCGTTCGTCATCGGGGTTGAAGTTTGGGCGGATGGTGACAACCTTGGCAGGGGCACTCGCACGAAGTGTTTCTGCATTATCTTGGAAAGAGGCAGGAGTGCCGCCGAATGAGATTTGCGCCGAGCCTGTAAGCGTAGCAATTACCGCTAAAAAGCTGCTGATGAGGAGCCTAGAGGTCGCAGGTTTTTTCCTTTTCATAAAAGACTTCTTCGATAGGATCTACGTCGTACAAAGGTAGTGAAACATTACTATTGCCCAATAACCTATAGTGCAGATGCAAGTAGCAACTGCAATGGATGGGAACCAATTTGCTGTACGAGAATGTTATAAACTCGAGGAGAGCCTTCCCGTGAAACGGCCCCCCCTGCCCTATATTTTTTGAGGAATAGGGTAGAATAAAAAAGTTTCATGGGCAGGAGCAAAAAATATTTAGGCCTACAGCTCAAAAAATCTTGGGCAGAAAGGAGAGAGGGTACAGGCTGTCCCCTTTCAGCCCCCTACTAAACAGCTGTAGAAACGTTCGGGGCATTGATTTCTCTTTCTTTTCTCTCGGACGCTTCATCAGATAGCAATCGAGAAACGGGGTAAAAGGCTTTTTGCTATTATTGTAGTAGCCGTATAAAAAGAAGAGAGGGGAGACCCTTTGTTTCGGAGCCTCCCCTCTCTCAAGAGAATCTTATGTCAAAAGACTTACCGATTCTTATCGGATAATGCGTTGCGTTTTGCGTCCACAAGAGCCGTCAAGTACCACGATGTAGTTGCCGGAAGGCACGTCTTCCATAGAAACGGTGCTCGCTGGCTGATGAACCGACTTCACGAGCTGACCATCCATTGTATAGATCGTGAGGCTTGAGAGTGCTTCGCTACCATTTACATGCAAGAGTCCATCTGTACCAATTGTTGTGGGGTATACACTGGGATTTGCCGAGTCTGTAGGAATATCTTTGCAACCTGTGTATATACCGTCTTCGTATTTTACTTCTACGGTGTACGTGTCATTTTCGTTACCCCCTTGGTCTACATATTCGCGCACAGCTTCTACAGTGGCGATCTCTGTGCCATTACGCTTGATGGTGAAACCCTTTACTTTTGGGAAAGCAACTATGTTCTTCCCTGTTACATAGATGCGTTGATCGTCTACGCTGGTAATGGGTTTCTTTACATTGCTTACGAGGAGGCTGATAGCAGCGTAGCCGCTATATTTATTAACAATCCGCAAGTAGGATACAGCATCGTTATAGGAGAAAATATCCTGACCATTCTCCAAAACAACGTTTCCGTCGATGTATTCGCGTACAGCATCGCTCGTGTACTTAACAAAGCTGATGGATGGATATGAGGTGGTATTCTTATTAGGAACAGTTACACCGGCATATAAGACCTTCTCTAGGTCAATGGCGATAGGTTTTTGGAATAGTACCGTGACCCATTGCCCCGGAGTCCAATCTGCAGGTACATCAAAGGGTTGATTCACATAGTACTGTGAGTTTACCATTTTGCTAGAGTGTACATAAGCCTTGTACACTCCCGAGATTTTTTGGGTCGGTATTACACGAATCCCATGCACATAGAGAGCAGAACCATTTGCATCAAAAGAGCCGGTAGGGAATTTGCTTGCAAGTGTAATCTCCGAAGGAATAAAACCATTGGGATGGCTGTTTGTGTAAACTGCGCCTACATAGCGGAGAGTAATATCTTCATATTCCGATGTCTCTTTGGGAGCACCAAAGAGGGTAACCTCTTGGAGGTTATGGGGTTGATTCCAGGAGATGCGCACTCCATTAGTCTCTTTCTTTACAGAAACAACAGGTACCGTCTTGCTCTTCTCTCCAATGTAGATACCTTGCTCAACCCAATCGGTAACAGCGTATCGCTCAGGCCTATCCGGATTTTCTGTGGGGATGCCTGTCCCGTACTCGTAGCGAGCTTGTACGCCATAGGTGATGGAGCCATGGTTGTCTTTTTCTGCTTCAGTAATGGGTTCTGTAAACTCAGTAGCTTCCGTGCGCTTGTCCAGATCTTTGCCATTGCGGCTGATGTTGTACTTCACTTTCCACCCATCGGCGAGGTGCGTACGGGGGATGGGATCCCAGGTAACCTTAATGTTATCTCCCTCGCGGCTAATCTTGACCCCTGTAACAATGGGGAGAGGACGAAGTGTACCTGCCTCATCTTTCCATCTACCACGTAGCTTTGTTGCTTGCCCATTAGTCTTGGGGTCGAGGAAGGAGGCCATTTGTGTGGTGGCGTCTCCATCCTTTTTGTACTTATCCCAGTGGTATTGTAGTCTTCCGTAGAAGTTTGTGCCGCTTTGGCAACGTCCACCACCACCAGTGAGCGTACCTACCACAAGTTTATCTTCGTTCCAAAGAGAAGAGCCGTAAGAACCTCCCTCTGTCTCCCCCTTGGTGAAGTGGAAGAAGAAGTGAGCATCCGGTCCGCCTACAGCCTCTTGGGTGCGCCAAGTACTGGTCATAACATTGCCATTATAGACGGAGAGTTTTTTAGCATCTCCGGCAGGGTGGTGGATGCTTACACCACTGTTGGGGATGGCGTCTGAGCGATCCCACCCGTTATAGTAGACGCGATAAGAGTCCGGGATCATCTGATCCAGTTTGAGGAGGAGCCCATCCGACTGCCCTTTTATGGGAAGGAAAGCCATAAGATCGCAACCGACCATGGTTTTAGCACGCCCCAAAGCAAAGGAGCCACTGCTACAGCCCAACTTTTCGTAGTGAAAGGTGAAAATCCATTGGTTGAGGTCGTCCTCTGATGCCTTCCTATCAGTAGTTACACTCTCACAGTGCGCTGCCGAGATAATGTAGGGGGTAAAATCTTCGTTGGTATTGTTGAGGAGGTCGCCCGAGCATAGCCCCATGTATCTACCATGGAGCATTAGCATCTGTACAACTCCCGCCTTTTGTTCTTGCCACTCGGCACCCTCTTGGCAGTTGATGTTTACAGAACAATCGTCGCTTCCTTGGTCTTCTCCGGGGTCTACAGTAGCTGCAGCCTTGGAGAATATGTGCCCTACGGAAGAGATCAGAAGAGTGGGCATCTCTTTACTATTGAGGGCCGGTCTATACTCAAGTACAGCCGTAGTACCGGGGAGGGGTTCCGTAGCGAAAACCCCGTGAGTGGGGTGTGTTTCGTAGGTGTACTTACCGAGTACCTTTTTACGATCGGGGGTGTAGATATAGAGTTCCCCTGCATTCTGGGGAATAAAGAAATCGTCGTAATAGAGAACGTTTGCCTTAGCTCCTTTTACATCAACAGTGAGACGATACACAAGGGTGCCATCATCAAGAGTTACACGCTTGGCGTCGCGAGCAAAATTGATGTCTGTGGCAATGGTACGTCCAATAATCAACGGTTTTACGTGTACTTGTTGAGCATCCCACACTTGCACACTCTGCATGTCATCCGGATTGAAGTCGGGTCGTACTTCTATTACCTTGTTAGCTCCCGTAGAACGTAGGGAGTTAGTTGGCTGACGGAAGCTTGCAGGCTCTCCTCCAAACGATATTTGCGCCGCGGCAAACAGCGTAGAAGAGGCTATTAGCGTAGTGCTCAGCAGAGCTTTCGTTAATAGGTGTTTGTTACATCTCATTGTTAGTATGATTGTCTGAGTCTTCTAGATTAGTTTTTCTACCTCGCGCAAAGATACGATTTTCTTTCTGTGTAATGTGCTATTTGTTGTGGAATTTCTTTCTTTAGTGAGACTATGATAGTTTATACGGCTGTATACTATCTCTTATTTAGGGCACAAGAAAAAGTTTGTAGGCTTGTGATTCCAAAAGAAATACCCTGTCCTCTATAAAAAAGAGGGCAGGGTTTTCTCTGAGATTTTAGCCGGCTTATTATGCCGGTATAACTAGAGCATTATCGGAAGATGCGGTGTACACTGCGTCCTGCATTACCATCAAGGACAACAATGTAGGTATTACCGGCGGCAAGGTCTTCTACTGAGATACTTGCTGATGGATGCTCTACCTTCTTGAGGAGTACACCATCTACCGTGTAGATAGAGACGGCTGTGACAGAAGAGCTATTGGTTAGGTGCAAAAGAGCATCATTGCCAATCTTGGTAGGATACACACCGGGAGCTTCCTTTTCGTAGGGTATCTCTTGGTTGCCTGTGTATACACCCTCTTCGTATGCTACCTCAATATCGTATTTATCGCTTTCCTTTCCGTCCTT